>Ga0209006_10000016_pt1 | contig 167790 bp, 142 predicted proteins | sample JacPin_JW_Ref_O2_FD_188567 | JGI IMG/M metagenome (GOLD analysis project Ga0209006, IMG submission 188567) | Forest soil microbial communities from Algoma, Ontario, Canada - Jack Pine, Ontario site 1_JW_Ref_O2 (SPAdes) (version 2) | ecosystem: Environmental > Terrestrial > Soil > Boreal... | reverse complement strand
CGCATCTCGTTGATTTGGCGAGTGGGGACGTAGTTCAGTTGGTTAGAACGCTGCCCTGTCACGGCAGAGGCCGCGGGTTCGAGTCCCGTCGTCCCCGCCATTCTTTTCAGTAGGTTGGAAGGAATGGCACCCAAAAGCCCAACCCACAACTACTGCACCGTTGCATTCATCCCCACAGGAATTCACCCTGCGCCGCCCGTGTTAATCGCTGTCTCCCCGCGTGTACAGATCGAGTGTCGTTTGAATCTTTGCGTGACGCAGGAGCCCTGTACGGTCTTGGGTTCGATCTTCGCCTTGTTCACCAGGGCCTTCTTTGCAACTGTTTCGTTGCATACATCCGCGTTGCATATTTATTCCTTCTGCACCGCCATTGCGGAGCAAAAGAATCTTCAGGCATGAAGACGAATAGCAGGGTAGGGAGGGGAAGGGCGAAGTAAGTCGAGTGAACTGCTTTGCGGCGGAATGCTCCCTTTAGAACGTTCCGTCCCACAAGTCCGTTTCTGGCTAAATTACCAAACGGGATGGCTCGTAAACACGAGCGCGTTTAAGACCGCTACCGTGGTAGCGCTGCGAGAATAGGTTTCCAACAAATTAGAAGACACACGCGGGGACTGCGAGAATCAGGACCTTCATGCCGAACACCCATGCACCGCCAGAAGGCCTGCCAACAGCGATAGAGCGAGGATTCGGGCGCGCAGCATATTCAGAACATGTGCAGCGACTGCCGCTGCTGGCCGTTGATGAGATGATTGAGGACGATGCCATGCAAGGTGGCCGGGGATACTTCCATATAGTGTTGCTGCATATATAGCGCGGTCTGGGCACTTATTGAAATCCCACACGCCGGTGAACAGACTATCGAAAATCATCAACACCATGCTTGCGGCGCCGGGCAAGATCGAATAGAGCGTGGCCGAACGGTAATGGACAGTGCCGCTGTAAGACTGCGGCACAGGAGCGATTGGCTGCGGTGTGGACATCGTGTGCTTTGCCCCGCTTTCGCATATAACAGGACTTTTGCTTTCAACTGTGATCCTTAGCACGCACGCTGCCCGTCTCCGGGCGCCTCTACCGAGTTTCGCAATCGATCCTGTCTTCGTATACGGTCGGCCATGCGCGAGAATCCTCCCAACGCTTCAAAAACGATCATGCCTATGTCTCGTCCTAAACGGTTCAGTCGAAGATAGTCTATTTTTGAATCTGTCGGCGGATTGTATGCACTTCGCTTACCGAGTAAACATTCTTTTGCGCCTCGATAATTTTGAACCTGCAAGCTTATGTAGGTCCCAGGGCGGCAGCCTGCATGTTCCTGTCCCCCGCATAGCCGCGGCGTATTGCAGAGCACGCACACCGACTATCCGATCTCTCACTCCGTAAAGGAACTCCTTCACACGGACAATTGAGTGACCGATATCTGTTTGGACGTCGGGTACAACAGCCTGGGTACATTCATCCGACGCTTTCGGAACTGCTGGGAATGTCTCCCATAAGACTGCGGAACCTGCGGGGTCTACTGCAGACAATCTGCAGCAACTCGTGATGCTGGGCGACAAGAGCGGCGCCCCCCCACAATCCAACCCTCAGTATTTGCCGAATCGACGCACCCTTGCTTTTCTCTGGGCCAATTTTTGTCGGCTTATTCCCATGCCTCGATCCCGGAGGGCGCGTATCCGCCGCGTGCACCGTCGCTTCTCAGCCCGGATCGGTTTCGATGATTTCTACTCCGTGCGGCGATTATCACGTCTTCGTGTTGGGCCTGCCATCGCCCGCCAGCGTGGACGATTACTTCAATGCAGAGTCGACTCTGGGAGGCGGCGAACTTATCTCGATTGGCGAGAAAATCGTAGGGTGCAGCGATATCTCGTTAAGGCCCGCGCAGCCACCTGAACTGAAAACCCATGCAGCAAAGGCGATGTGAGATTGCAGGCCTCCACTTATGCTGCTCAACATACAAACTGACGTTCCACGGTCTTACATAGCGACTTATATCACTTATTCAACATTGTAACAGCGACTCATTAGAGTGAGGACCACCATGAATACACTTACGGCACACGTAGCACTCGTTTCGGAATCATCTACAGTGGATTTCGGTCAGATATCCGAAGTGGCGGCCGCTCTGCAGAAGCAACTGGTGCGGGACTTCGGGCCAATATGGAATATCGAGGCAACGGTGAACGGGTTCGATAAGCTGGAATCCGTTCCGACCGACTACTGGCCCGTGGTCGTGCGGGACGACATCGATGCGCCGGGGGTCGGCGGATATCATATCGACAAAAACGGACAGCCGTTTGCGCTAATCCATGCAGATTCTTATTGGACGCTATCGTCGAGTCACGAAACCATCGAAATGCTCGTCGATCCTTTCGGAAATCGTGTGGTGGCGGGATCTCCGCCGCCCGGTGCGCCGGCACCGATTTCAGGTTTCTCCCGGGTCAATTATCTCGTAGAGGTCTGCGATCCCTGCCAGTCCGATGAGTTTTCTTATAACGTCAACGGGATCACGGTCTCCGACTTTGCTACTCCCCACTACTTTGACCCTGACGAAACGAGCGGGTTTAAGTACAGCTTTACAGGCAGCATCAATTCGCCGCACATGGTTGCCAACGATGGATATGTAAGTTTCTGTAATGCGGCGGATAATCATTGGTACCAGCTGCTTGTCGTAAATGGCAAAACTACCATCCACGATATAGGCGTTGTTACGCTTAGCGACGGCAAGAGCCTGCGCGAAATGATGGACCGCGCGGCACGCGAGGTACGGCAAAAGCAGAGCATGAAGGAAGAGGCCCGGCACCCTTCCGATCCCGTACTGAAGGCCTCACGATATGGTGTAGCTCGCGCACAGGCGCTTCGGCAATACATCGACACTCTCATATAGATACTAACTGGCAGCTGTTGGATGGAGTAAACGAAGAACACACGGAGACATCGTGACTTATGAGTCCAGGTTCAAGCGACACACTCGTGGTCCGAGCCGCCATTCATCCGGCGATCGGTATCGCTCGGGTGGGTAACAGCGAGAGCGGATATGTTTTTGGGCCAGAGGTTGTCAACCCAAAGCCTGCTCCGGTGGGATCGTATAAAGACGAGACCGGAGCGCTCAAACGCCAAGCGGTAAAGTTCCGGATCTTCGGGTACAACGCGGCCGGAGAAGCCGTTGCTGAACTTACAAGCGACATTGCGGAGATTCGATGGAACGTCCATGTAGCCAATAAGAAGGCCGCATGGTATCAGTTTCAAATTGCGTTGGATATTCCTGAGGCCAGTTCGGCAGATCCATCACAGTTGCGAAATGCAACGGTGCAAGATCGGGGCCAATTAATTATCGATCCTGGGCCACGGTTCATCCAGGGCCCCGGCGAATTGGGCGCGCAATATCGGTTTGATTCCGGAACCTTCATGGGCAAGCCGGTATATCTCGGGGAATTGTCCACGGATGAGCGCGCGCGCCTTGTCTTCCTGGGCGGACGCGGCGTCTCCGCGTCGCATGACGGGTCCGTTGCGCAGGACTTTGCGAATAACGATGGCTGGCATGACGATGTCTCTGACGGCCCCGTTACGGCGGAAGTCACGATTGGCGGGCGTTCGATTCCGACCGACGGTGCGTGGGTCATCGTAGCACCACCGAATTATGGACCGAATCTTCGCTCGGTGCGGTCAATGTATGACTTGCTGCTGGACACCTATGTGCAAGCGGGGTGGCTGCCTTTTCCGGAGACAATTTCGTTCGCGCGGCATATCTATCCGATATTTGCCAGGATGGTCGATCTGCAGTGGGCGAATTACGGGTTTGCCGTGCAGTTCGGCTGGGGCGGAACGAATCACTTTGGAGGTGCGGACTACCTGGGAAAGCTCGCGAGCAGCGCCGATCAACATCGCGAGTGGAGGCGCGAGATATTCAACATGTTTCGCGACGCTGGTAGAGATGGATTGTCGCCGGTACCCTGGCCGTGGATTTACGGCGATGCAATGAATCTTCCGCCGGTATCTCCGCGGCAGTATCTCATGCTGTCAGCAACGCAACGGCGGATGCTTGAGCTCTGGGCCGACGGGCAATTTGAAGCAGACTATGACGCGGCAACTCGTGTTCCGCAGGTACTGGATGAGGTGCCGCTACCCGGCCAACCCAAGACGCTGGATGAGGCCAGTCTTTCTTTCTGTCTGGCAGACGCGTTTCATCCCGGGTGCGAAATGACCTGGCCCGCGCGACATACCTCGCTATACCAGGCTCCGTTCAGGATCAGGCTGCGCATGCCGAATGACGCGGAGCCGAATTATGGATCGCAACTGACGCCGGAGGTTTGCATGTCAATGAACGGCCCGCTCTACGCACAGGGCCCGGGTGACATGACTCGCTGGATGGCCGTACCCTGGCAAACTGATACGGCGAGCTGCAGGTCAGGATACTACGCAGGCTATGGAGCGAAATATGACTCGTATATTCCAACCTTCTGGCCTGCGCGAGTGCCCAATCACGTGCTTATGCTCGAAGACTACAACAAGGTCATGGATTCAGCATTGCCGCACGAGCAACGGCTCGCGGCGTTCCGTCAACGCAGCGATTGGTTTCGCACTTTGGGTCCAAATGTCTATCCCCAGCCAATTAATGCTATGGTGCGAGACTTTGGGAAGATGGGCGTCATCGAGGTTCGAGCCGGGATTGCGGATGATCCGGGGTTTCCGCCCGTGATGCAGGTCGAGTCGCAAGTAAGCGTACCCAGCGGCGCCCGCATAGAAGAAGAGCAGACCATTGCCGGGCAGGATAACAAAGTACGGCGTTTCCCTCGCGGTTTGCGCGACACGTAATCAGATAGGGTAATGAAGATCGAGCCAGCAACGATCCTAACGATCGCGATTGTGCTTGGCTCCTGATTCGTCGGCGGCTCTCTGTCGCTGTCTACTTGCTTCAAAGTCAAACAAAGTGGATACACCTCTCCGCCCCGCCCTTCGTGATCTCTCCAGGATTGGCGCGATTTTAACCGTTTAAACGGGCAAGGTTGGAGAAGTGCCTCCGATGCAATGCCGCTACTCTCGAACCGTACGATGGAGCCGGACAATCCGAACAAGACATAACTCAATCGAGCTTGATGCCTTCAATGGCACAGGAGGAAAAGTATGGAAAGCAAAGGACCACTCACATGGCCGTCGCCGGAAAGTGTGGGGAAGACAACTCAGGGCGCGCAAACCCGCGAGGCACTCCGAGCCACACTGCCGGTGCGGCAACCGCTGAAGCCGGAAGAACTCCGCTACTCGAAGAAGGCGTTCCCGGCAAACGCTGAAATCGAATACGAGCGTTCCGTCATCCGCATCCCTTTCGAACTCAAGGGAAAAGCCAAAGCGGCCGCAAGCCAGGATGTCGACATTATGGCGTTTGACGCCTATATGCGGCTCATTCGCCAGGCCCCAACTCGCAACGGACTCGGGTACAGCCAGTTCGAGTTCTTCATCGACGCGTGGGAACTGACGAACACCTACAGCAAGGGTCTGAATGCGGACATCACCTTCACCATCTCGGATTGCCCTCAGCCCAAGAGCGTCTGCGTCTCGCTTCAGCGGGACTCCGACTATCCGGCCTTGATGGTGTACAACGCGCTTTACGACATCTACGTAGGCAAAGAGAAGATCGTCGAAAAGCAGCCCGGAGTGGCGATGGCGACGCCTATCTGGGAGATTCCACCACGAAACGTAACCGTCGCGTTCGAGAAACCCTTCGAGTCGGAACTGTTCACTTTCTCGGCTGGCACATGCGAGGGAATGACGTCGGTGAGCCAGGAGGAATTCGAACGTGGCGCCGCGGCTGCGCGCAAGGTGCGCGGTCAAGACTAAAACAGCAACATGAACCTTCGCATCGGAATCGTTCAGATCAACGTCACCAACCTTGGCGAAGCATGGCGCTTCTATGTCGAGAAGCTCGGGCTTCGCGGGCGGCAGACTCTGGGGCCGGGAAAGGCCTTCGAACTCGAGTCGGGGAGCGGCGGTCCGACCATTCTAGTCTACCCGGTTACACACAGGGGGATGCGGGAGTATCCGAACGAGACGGGTGTCGTCCTTGCTTTCTACACGGACGACATCCGCTCTACGGTGGACGCCTGGAAGGCAAAAGGCGTGTCGTTCATCCCGATTGCGTGGGCCAAAGACGAAACTGGAATTGCGGACTCGCCCTTCGGCCCGTTCATCGCCTTCCGGGATCCGTTTGGCAATGTCCACGAACTGTCGCAGCCGCGGGCCAGCGACCAATAGAAAGGAGTAGCGATGCCTATGACCACAGCCTCTCTCCCTCGCCTTAACAGCATTTTCGAGGGCTTTCCCAAACATCTTCTTCCGGCAGAAGCTTTCGCGCGGCTCAGCCGTTATTACCTTGCCCTGGATAGTTTTCCGCGCGTCAACACCGAGACGGGCAAACCGCTGGTTGACGAACAGACGCTCAATGCGATGCTTCGGGAATTTATCGGCAAGCCGCGCGCCGACCAGATCGTCCATCATCTCAAAGAGCTTCGTTCCAGCGCCTTCAGATCGGTAGAGCATTCCGGTCCGCCGGTGCAAGAGATTTCGTGGTTCGAGCTGGCGGACAAGATTGTGATCTACGATGGCAGCCCGGAGGCCTCTTTCAATCAGCTCGACCTTTCCAAACAACCCAATGGCCGGGACGTCGTACTGGCAGTCCAGGCCCGGTTTCCCAGCTTCGAGCCAGAGTTGCTCACTCCGGATTTGCTTCCCTCAAGAATCGACATTCTGTTGCAGGACGACAAAGCAATGGTGAAGGTTCTGCAGGAGATCGATCGCCAGCTGGGTTGGTGGGCTGCGCTGAGCGCAGTGCTGCTCATTCCCCCAGCGGTTGTGACCAGGTCCAGCGCACCGGCGGAGGGCAGCGGCCTGGCGAGGAATTCGAATTCCTGGCCTCTCTCGATGTACGTGCTGGGTGCGGCACTCGGCGGATGGACGTTGACGGTGGTGGGAAGCGTGATTCTTTCGCCGTTAGAGTAATCGGAATGCACAAGCGTCAAGACGTCTTGGCTGTAATGGCCCTCGCGTGGCAGTTTCTTAGGGGCTCCACGCTGCTCGGGTTTCGCATCGTATTGAACTGGATCAGAGAGGGACGCGAAACCCGAGCAAGCATTGCGGGCAAAACTTTGGCCGAAGTCTTCGAGTCTCTCGGGCCCACTTACTGTAAGTTAGGTCAACTTCTTAGCACACGACATGACCTGTTCCCCGCGGCGCTGATTCAGGAACTCGGCCGTCTTCAGGATAATCTCGCTCCCATACCATTCGCGGTGGTCCCGCGGCTTTTCCAGGAGGAATTGGGACTAGAGATCGAAGAAGCTTTCGAGGAATTCCAATCCACTCCCATAGCGAGCGCTAGCATCGCCAGCGTTTACCGGGCACAGACACACGCTGGAAAGGAAGTAGCCGTAAAAGTGTGCCGGCCGGAAATCGCCGGCCGCATCGAATGCGATCTTCGAGTATTGCGATGGGCCGCGCAGATGCTCGAACGCTTGCCTGCACTTCGGCCAATCCCATTGCGGGCGATTCTGGATGAGTTCGGGAGGTGCCTGGAGCGGCAGGTCGATTTTCGATTGGAGGCGGCGGCCCACAGACGGCTGCGTAGCGCCTTGAGTTGGCAACCAAACATCGTCGTTCCGGCGCTGGTGGAAGAGTTGTGCAGCCGTTCGATCCTCACGATGGAATTTGTGGAAGGACTGCGCGAGGCGCGGGAATTGAGTGCGGAGAACGCGCGAAAAGCGCTGCTCGCAGCTTTTCGCGCCCTCTATCGAATGATTTTCGTCGAGGGTGTGATTCATTGCGACCTCCATCAAGGAAATCTGCACTTTCTGCCCGATGGTCGCGCAGTGCTCCTCGACTTTGGCTTTGTGGCCGATTTCGGTCGCTCCGACCGGCTCACGTTCGCGCAGTTCTTTTACGCTATGGCCGTGAACGACGGCGCTCACTGTGCGCAACTGACCCTGGAGGCTGCCGCTTCCGTGCCCAACGACCTCGACTACGATGCGTTTGAGGACAAAGTTGTGCAATTAGTGCAACGAGTCGCGGGAGCCAGCGCCGGCAGCTTCCATGTGGCCTCTTTTGTTTTCGGCTTGTTTGAGATCCAGCGGCGTTTTCGGATTGTCGGCACCACCGCACCGATCATGGCAATTATTTCGCTCCTGGTACTCGAGGGCATCGCCAAAGAGGTCCACGCAGAGATGGATTTTCAGCGCGAGGCGCTGCCCTTCATCCTGCAAGGTTCGATCACGTCAATGCGGCCTGAGAAAGCGGCAAATGCCGCCATTCTCAGCCTCTGACTTATTTAGAGATAAGCCAGGCCAGGCAGGCTATTTCCAGCGTTCCATCCGCTAGTTAGCCGTTACTTTGTGGAAGTCAAGCTTGCTGTCCCAGTAGATGTAGAACATACATCTGGTTTGAGAAACGCAGGCTATCTTCTGGGTTTCCTTCGCCGGAAGAAACGCATATCCACCCGGTTCAAGATATACATCCTTCCCCTCGCGCGCGATCGACAATTTTCCTTCGAGCAGAATAATCCGCTCATTGGCGCTGTGCCAATGGGGAGGAAAAACAAATCCCGCGGGGTATCTCACTAATATTTCGATTCCTCCGGTTTGCGGATCTTCGCGCAAAGTCGCGCTCTGGGAGGAATTAGGATTGTGCGATTCACTCTCCCATTTCGCGTCATTGGGGCTGGCAACGATCACCTGCTGCGATGCCGCGGTGTTTGACTGCGGAAGCCACATGGTCATCGACCAAGCGATGGCGGCGACAATAACCGGCATCCATATCATCTTCATTGTTACTCCTCAATAAAGACTCGTGGCCGCACCGAGTCTGTGGCGAATTTCGGCAATTATAGTCTCCCGGAATGACCGGGCACAAGATTGCACTTATACAACGACTCAGCCAGGCTTCTGGCCGGCTAACTCATTTCCAACTACTTGCCCCGTGATGAAGCAACCGAGCAACGCTGGAGAAGTCCAAGGCCAACCGAATTCGCTCTAATGGTCCCAGTAAGAGCAACGGTGAATGTTCTTCTGCAACTTGTTTCTGCAGTTGAATAGCAGACGACCATTCGAACAGCAGTCGCCGCTCGATAAGTCCAAAGCGCCGGCTCGGTCTTGTCTCAGCGCAGGCTGAAAGGATTTTATGACCACGAACAAGCAACATATGGCGTTAAAGGGGAGTGAACGAGCAGTCGTTGCCGGTGCGAAGGTTATCGGCGCCGCGAATCCGGAAAAGACTCTTCGGATAACAGTGCTTCTCCGCTCCCGGGCAGAGACGGAACATACCGGGCCTGAAGTTTTCCGGGCCGCGCTGGAAAAGCTCGTCAGACAACATCCATCTGAGCGAAAGTATCTGACGCGCCAGGAGTTTCTCTCGGCGCGGGGGGCGAGCGAGGAAGACGCAGGGAGGGTTAAGAACTTTGCCGAACAATATGACTTAACGGTGGTCGAAACGAATCTCCACAAGAGGTCCGTAGTGCTGGAGGGCTCGTCGGCAGAGGTCAGCGAAGCGTTTCAGGTTGAATTATTAGAGTACGACCATCCCAAGGGTTCTTTTCGAGGGCGCACCGGTCCGGTGTACATTCCCGCCGAACTCGAAGGCATTGTTACGGCAGTGCTCGGACTCGACAACCGGCCGCAGGCGAAACCTCATTTTCGGATACGTCCGAATGCTCCCGGCGTGAGTGCACACGCACAGCAAACGGCGAATGCTTTTACTCCGCTTCAGGTCGGCTCCGCCTACAACTTTCCGAAAAATGCCGATGGCAGCGGGCAATGCATCGGGATTATCGAATTAGGCGGCGGATATCAGCCAAGCGACATTTCCTATTACTTCCAGAATGTTTTGAATTTATCTGCACCGACCATTGTCGACGTGCCGGTTGACGGCGCCGCCAATACTCCGGGCGGGGCTGACGATGGAGAAGTACTGCTGGACATCGAGGTGGCAGGAGCGATCGCGCCCAAATCCACGATCGCGGTGTATTTCGCCCCGAACAGCGACCAGGGGTTCTACGACGCCATCGCGGGCGCCGTGCATGATGCGAAGAACAATCCCTCGGTCATCTCCATTAGCTGGGGAGGATCGGAGTCGGAGTGGAGTCAACAGTCGCTGGCGGAGTTCAACAAACTTCTGCAAGACGCCGCGAGTCTGGGGGTAACGGTCTGTATCGCATCCGGTGACGACGGCTCAACCGACGGCGCAACCGACGGCTTGCAACACGTGGATTTTCCCGCATCCAGTCCGTACGCTCTTGCTTGCGGCGGCACCAGACTAACGGCTGCGAATAACACCATCACCGCAGAGGTGGTGTGGAACGAACTGGCCGAGGGCAGAGGCGCAACCGGCGGCGGGGTAAGCGACGTTTTCCCTAAGCCGGACTATCAGGCCAACACGAATGTGCCGCCCACGGTGAATCCGGGAAATTTCGCCGGACGTGGAATGCCGGATGTGGCCGGCGATGCCGATCCGTTTACTGGCTACAACGTTTATGTGGACGGGAAGGCGATGGTCATTGGGGGAACGAGCGCCGTTGCGCCCCTGTGGGCTGGACTGATTGCACTTTGTAATCAGTCGCTGGGAAGAAGAACCGGCAACCTGACATCGGTTTTGTACTCGAGCCTTTCGAACCGTGGCGTGCTCCACGGTGTCACCATTGGCAACAATGGCGCCTACACCGCAGGGCCGGGCTGGAACGCGTGCACGGGTTGGGGCACTCCCGACGGGACTGCGATTCTAGCCGCCCTGGGGGCGCAAACCACAGCTACACCCTGATAGCGCGTGAACAAAGGTTCGATGCATGCCCGGCACACGAGCCGCTCGCATCACCCGACACTCGATCAGGCACTTGCTCAGCCAAGGAATGATTGTATGAAGACTGTCGGCAATCTCCGCCGCGAACTCGCTTTGTCGACCGCTGCCTGGAAGGTCAACCCTGAACTTAAGGCGGATGATCCTGTTCCAGAGCATCCAACCGGAGGCAAGCCGCCGAGGGTGCCCACTCCGGCGCGGGTCGTCCCCTGGAAAGAGTTGCGCTTGATCCTGGGCCAGCCGTCGCCAAATCCCTTGATCACACAACGTCGGATTGTCCAGGGCTACCTCGACTCTCCCGCCATCGGAGTAGGCGCGCAGTTGGCCGGAGCTTCCGCCGATGCCGGAACTGGTTCCGGTTTGTGGCCTTCAGGTCCATTGCTTCCCGTCCTCGATTGGCGCAAACGTTTCGGTTGGTCGTGGATCACTACGGTGCAAGACCAAATGTGTGCGGATAGTTGGTGTTTCGCAACTAGCGCCCTCGTCGAGTCGATGGTACGCATCGAGCATTGTGTGTGGTCCAAACGTTCCGAACGTGACATTCGCCGAGGCACGGGCCGCGGATGTCAAACTGCGGGAAACGTGTGCGAGGGCATGCAATGGGTTGCGGATCGCGGCCTTTGCGACGAGGCCTGCGCTCCTTATACGAACGACGACGTCAGCGCGAATGCCTGCGCGGATCGCGACGGACGATGTGTGAAGATTTCGTGGGAGAACTACGTGAACCTCCCTTCGCCGGCGGCGGACAGCGGCAACCTGAATTATCAATTGCAGAAAACGTGGCTTGATCTGAATGGTCCGCTGATCGCATGGCTGGTGGCGGACAACCTGGGCGGATACAGCGAGGGTGTATTTGACGCCCCGTCGATTGAGTTATCCGACGAGATTTGCGGACACTTTGTGCTCATCGTCGGGTACGATGACACGCTGTCCCCTCCTGCCTGGATCTGCAAGAATTCCTGGAATGTGGATTTCGGCATAGAAGGTTATTTCTACCTTGCCTACGGGGCGGCGAACTCGGATCGGTTCGGACAGTTTGGCCTGTATGGAACCAATCCCGATCCATGGGCCAAGCGCCGTACGCACGGCGGCGTCATGATTGAAAGCGGCGAGGGCGTGAACCACGACGCCTTGGAGCTGGTTTCGGTCACGGGAAAAATTGCGGGAGAGCCTTCCGGGCAGCTACGCCACTATCAGCGACGCGGAGACCGATCGGTATGGAGCACAGCGGGAACGTTCGGCTCGGACGCTTCCAACTTTCCCGCCCTCATCGAAAGCACATTCAATCGCAATCTGGAATCAGTATATGTCGCGAATGCCGGACGTTTGCATCACTGGAGTTTCGACCGGGGGCTCGGAGAATGGTGCGATCAAGGCGACTTCGGCCCGAGCAACGCGGTTGGCCGGCCCGCATTCATCCAGAGCGACCTAGGTTGCCCAGGAAATTTCGAGGTTGTAGTCCCAACATCGGAGGGGACACTTCAACATTGGCGGCGGGCCCACGACGCTAATCCTTACACCTGGAGTCTGCAGGAGACGTTCGGTTCCAACATCAGGCTGAGTGGCGTCGCATTAGTGCAAAGCCATTGGGGCGTACGCGGCAATTTCGAGTGCATCGCGGTTTTGAGCAACGGACAGATGCAGCATTTTTATCATGACAATGACTCTGGCGGCGCCTGGGGTCCAGCGGACTCTTTTGGCACTAATATCTCCTCGACCCCGTGTCTGATCGAAGGACAATACGGCGCCGACGATGAGAATGCAGTCGGCAATTTTGAGCTCTGTGTCAGCACTTCACTTGGACAGGTTGAACATTGGTCCTGCGATAACGGAGGCGGAGTGGTATGGCGGCTGGCGGCAACTTTTGGCAGCAACGTGGCGGAAGTCCTTGCCTTGCTGGAAGGAAGCCGCGGCTTCAGTCTTGAAGTCATCGTCCTGCGGAGAGATGGGCAGCTTCAACACTACTATCGTGATGCCGAGGCGTGGCGTGAAGGCGATATTGTGGGCCCAGCGTGATCGACAATCGTGCGGGTTGCGAATCCAATTCTCTACGAAACGCCGGTCGACCCGCCGTGCGGACCGCTCTCTACGAGGTCAGCCCGTGGCTCGTCAAAGGGACTCATGGCGGATAACTTTTTCGTAAAGGATGATCGATACCTCTTGAATTACTGCGCGAAGTATCTCGCGCGGTCAAATCGAGAGTGCCGCCATGCCTATGGAACGCCGGGTAACCATGCGCCGTGCGAACACATCGCGGAGGCCTGGCGATTTCCTATCATCGATTCTTATGGCGGGGGTGCGCCAGGCATTTCCGATGCGGCAACCTTTGGGTCCTACAACGAAGTAACCTTCATCTACGCCGGCGCCGATGCGCAATCGCCTCCGGACGTGTCGGTGATCGGAACATTCGCAACATTATATGAGCCGACTCCCATGCGCCAGGTGGCTGTCGAAGGTGAGCCGTCGCGCTACTGGTCTCTGACCTGCGTGGTTCCAAAGGGCCAGGTGCATCGTTATCGCTTCGTTGTGGAAGGTACATTTTTCCTCAACGATCCCGTCAATCCGCAACGGCAGACTTTGGACAACGGAATCGCATGGTCGCGATTCTTCACCGAGAGTTTCACTTCTCCGCTGGTGATGGAACGCTGGGAACTCGATATTCTTTATCGTCTCGCGACGGAAATTCTGCCGTTTCAAACTGCAGAAGCAAGCAACTTTCTGTCGCGCTTCTATAACTATCTCGATCAGGCTGATCGAGACTCCGTTTACGCGAGCGTTTATCGGCTCGACGACTCGGCAGGAGAAGTGAATTTCATCGACAACATTCTGGCGCGCGAAGAGCGCCACCATCTCACTGACTATAAGATCTGCCTGCGAATTATCGATCAGGTGTTGCGGCAGCGGAACCCATTCACGGAGCCAGGCCGCATGAGCAGAGACGTTTACTTCGACTTGTACAACGAGATGGCCTCGAACAATGTCGCCGGCTGGGATTACCAGGCTTACTCAAGTCCACAGTATTTTCTCTATCTGCTTCGCCGGCACGCGGTCACCGGCGCATTCTGCCATCCCAAATATGGCGGCAACACTGGCGCCGCGAGCTGGGCATATCTGTCGGAGCGGTACAGGGTGCGTCCCTCAGGTCCGGACCAACCCAGTCAAACGCTGTTCGATTGGCGCCGCTCCATCGAAACACCTCTTGGCGTCAATGTCGACTACGTAGGCTGAGTTCCAACAGGGTGCGAGTCTTATGCAGCGCGATTTCGACGTCGTCATTATCGGCAGCGGTGCGGGCGGCGCTCCTATCGCGCATATCCTCGCGAAGGCGGGGAAGTCTGTCCTGATATTGGAGAAGGGGCCACTCCTTCTCCCCCAGTATCAGGCACCGAACGGGCATAGCGACTTCAAGCGCGACGAGTTGATTTCCGACGGACCGGAGAAGCGCGTTCAACTTCCCGTGGCAAATAAGGGCCAGCCGTACTATTCGAGCCACGTGGAACCGGACCTTAACGACGAGCCCCACGTTTATCGCGATACCGACTATACCGATAAAGCGACAATTGAGGGATACACGGCGCAGCTTGTCGGGGGCGGAACTCAATTATATGGAGGCGTGTCGTTCCGGTTTGCTCCAATCGACTTCCGCCTTGCAACTCTCAATGCCGGGCGCACTGACCTTCGAGAAGACCCGGACGGCGATATTGAGAGAGAAGCGCGCGACTGGCCAATCCATTACGAAGACCTCGAACCGTTTTACACGAGGACGGAACATTTAGTTGGGGTCAGCGGAACGAGCGCGAACCAGCAGAAGCCTTTTCCGCAGGACGTTTATCAACCTCCCTTAGCTCCAAATGGCATCAGCGAGTATGCCCGACGGGGGATGGAGCTTCTCGCAGCGACTTTAGACGCACAAAATCCGATTCTGCCCTATCGCACCCCCCTGGCAGTGATTACTCGCGACCACGCGCCCAGTGGGAGGCGAGTACCGGCAAATCCTGAAACGGCCAAGACAAGCTATGTAAACCGATATGGCGATCCGCTCGGGTTGAAATCGAGCACCTGGGTTTCTCTACTTTCGCCGGTCAGCGGATTGCCGAACTTTACGCTCCTGCCTAACTCTGTGGCGACGCGGTTAACTTGCCAGAACGGCAAAGTCGATCGCGTCTACTATCTCGATCCCGCTGGCACGGAACGATCCGCGCGAGGAAAGATGGTTGTAGTCGCCTGCTCGGCGATCGAATCGATTCGGCTGCTGAAACTTTCGGCGAGGTTAGATTGTGCTTTTGACAAAGCAATTCACCAGAACGATCTGCTGGGACGGTACTTCCTAACCCATTGCTTCGGGGGAGCAAGTGCATTATTGCCGGACCAGTACGACAAGTCGATTGCGCTCGACGCGGACTGGGCTACCGATTGTTGCGCTACCCAGCAATTTCTGCGCGACCGTGGCTTGTGGGCGGGCGGCACACTCTACAACAATACTTCTGACGAAGCGCTTCCCATTTCTCTCTTCCGCACCATGGGCGCCATGGACCTGGACAACTTATGGGATGGGTTCATGGGGTCGACTGCATTAAAAGGACCGGCAATCGTTGACTATCTCGACGATCAATTCGGCCGTGGGCTCTCAGTCAGTTTCATGGCTAATCAGGTTCCACAACGCGCAAATCGCATTGAACTGCATCCACACGTAACCGATAAATGGAACCGTCCGGGAGCATACATCTCCAAGAGTTGGCATCGGCACGATCTCTACTTAATGGATACCTATGCCGACATGGCGGCCCAAATCTTGGAACTCGCAGGAGCGGGAGACAAGAGGTTTAAGTTCGTAGGGAAAGGCGGGTCTTATATGGCGCCGAATGGAATTGTGAGAATTGCAAACCACATCCTGGGAGGAGCGCGATTCGGCCGCGACCGGGCTGATTCCGTTCTCGACATCAATTGCCGAGCGTGGGATTTCGACAATCTTTACGTTACCGATGGAGCCTTTATGCCAACTTCCGGAAGCGGCAATCCAACCAACACCATCGAGGCAAACTCGTTCCGGGTGGCGGATCACTTGCTGGCACGGCTGTAGGACGGACCGAATGGATCAGCTATTTAACGAGATTCAAAACACACCGGAGAACTCGATTTTCAGCATCGTGTTCTTCCCGGATCGCATTTACCACGCCCAATACCTAAATGCGACGCGCAGCCCGCGCTACCGGTATTACGTCCATGAGGTTCGCAATGCCTTCGATAATATGGCGATGAAGGGCCTGGTGTTTCTCGATGGAATCCGGATCGCCCAGTTTCTCCGCATTGAGTACCGGGCTTCGCGCCTTGTCGAACAGGCTCGCGAAAAGGAACGCTTTCTGAAAGATAGCGTGCTGGCATATGTGAAGCTCGATCATGCCGACGCAGAGAAAAGCGCCGTGGCGGTGATCCGCCTTCACTTTGACGCATGGATCGATGCTTATCAAGTCGAGATTTGGGACAGCCTGGAGCCTCCGGCGACCAAGCAGCACGATATCAAGGTCGCGAACATGATGGGAAGCGAGGGCAGCATCACGCGCGTGCGGCAATTCGATTCCGCGCTCTCCGACTTCGCCGGAATCAAGCGCATCGAATTGGCGTTTCGCGAGAGCGATATCGATCTGCCTTCTGGCTATGCGATCACTGATCCCCAGTGGGACAACGACTATCAGCGGACCTACCAGGTCCCAAACACGCAGGCGCCAAGCGCACCGCAGAATACGGTGCAGACGAACAATTATCTGCTCGATTTCCAGCGGGGATGGTTCTTCCAGAACGTGCGGAATCTCGCACCGGTGCGATACCAGAACGCAATGAGCGAACCAACCTCGGCTGACTTCCAAGGCAGCGGTCCCACCGACAACATCATTGAAATGCGATGGATCGTGCAGCGTGAGCTTGGCGGCTCAATCGTCTACTTCCACGAAGTCACGATTCCTCCGGGCGCCATCGAGGGCACGCATCAGCACATTGGGAGCGAGGAACTCTATTACATTTTCGAAGGCGAAGGCGTCGCCTATATGGGTGACGGTGACGATCCTTCGCTTTCAGATGACGTGAAATATCCTCTGCGCGTCGTAGATATCTTCGGGCTCCCGAAACATGAAGTGCGAGAAGTGAAGGTCGAGCCCGGAAGCGTGATCTTCACCAAGAGCGGAGGCATTCACGGCATCCGCAATCTGCACAGTACGAAGCCATTACGCTTTGTCGCCTTCGGATATCACTGCGAATAATCAGGCGAACAAATCAGGAATGCCCGGCGGAGGGAACAAAGTTATGCCCATGACAATTGTGAACGGAGATAAGGTTTTCACTGTCAAGCCGCCGGCTTCCATCGATTACAAGACTAACAACCCTCTGTCGCGACTGATGAGCCTGCTTGAAACGGTGGAATTTTCGGCGGAGCGTGAAAACTATCTGTTGAACAAGGCGGAATATCTTATTCCGTTCTCCACTCTCGAGTTATACGGTCCCTCGGGCGATGCATGGAACATCACAGACCCGCGAGCGCAAGACAATAAGGAGGACTTTCAGAAGCAAAATGTTCGAGACTTTCGCTGCACTGATACGTGGATCGCTCGAGGCTGGGCGACGGTTGCGGGAAGTTCCGAGGGAGAACGATGGACTGGACCGTTCCTTTTCCTTTCTTATCGCGGCGGTCCAGATTCGAAATTGTCGCAAGTTACGGGGCATCGTCTTGGAAGCACCATCCGGGCCTATATAAAGGTAGGTTCTGTATCGGCGACGCTGGATGTGCCCTACAATCCCGCGACTGATCGTTATGAAATCGAAATCTGGGGCTACACCGGCAACGACCTTCGCAGCAAACTCGATAAGAAAGGCGCCGCCGCGTTGGACCGGGACGGGCTGATCGCGAATCCGACACTCGTGCCTGGGAACTACCATGACTTTGTCCGCGAGGAACTCGACAATCGTGACATGCGTACGGTGTCTCCAAATCACGTTATGCATCCCATACTTCCCTTGAACATCGAGCTAGCCTGGGCCGATAAGACGAAAACGTTTTGGGATTCGCGTGACGGGGGAAACTACCATTACAGATTCGATATGTTACTGCGCGGGTGGGATCGCTTCCTTAAGGTCGGTATTAGTGAGGCTCCGCACGGCGGATTCGGATTTCTTCACTTCCGCAATCTTCTGTCAAACTACTTCGATTTTCGGAACAGCCACGAACTCGGACGAGATATCGAGCCCTGGATGTTCGACGCGAACGGCAATAAGAGTAAGGACTCCCGCTGGGAAAATGTCATGGCCGTTTCCTACCTCGATCTGCATATCTTGAAGCCGGAGTGTGGGATCGGGATTCACCGGCACCGGGACAATCAGGAAATCTTCTTCTTATTGAACGGTATCGGGATCATGGTGACGGGAGACTGGTGCCAGTTTCCGGAGCGCGAACGCTGTTTCGAAATCCGCACCATGGCTCCGGGCGAGTTTAGCCTGCTGAAACCCGGAAATCTGCACGGGTTGTTCAATGTCACCGATGAAGATATCTCGCTGCTGATGCTCGGGGGATACGACTGAATCATGACCTCACAAGCTGATTTGACGCAGGCTCCGATGGGCGGAACCCTCATGCCGGGCGGTGCAACCTTCCGATGCTGGGCTCCGCGCGCGCAGAGCGTCTATGTCTCTGGGACATTCAATAACTGGCAGCAAAACGATGACTGCAAGCTCCAGACCATTGGCGGCGGGCATTACGCGGGCTTTATCCCCGGACTGCAGGAGGGGGTTCAATATCTATTCTACGTGGATGGCGTTGGCACGAAGGGATACAAACGCGATCCCCGCGCCCGTCTGTTGACGTTTCAACCGGCTTTCCCCATGGCGAACTGCCTCCTGCGGAATCCATCCCGCTTCCCGTGGCACGATCTTGCGTTTAGCACCCCGGCATTCAACGACCTTGTAATTTATCAGCTGCATTGCGGCACGTTTTCCATCGCCCCCGGCAATTCGAATGGCACATTCTTCGACGTGATCGCGAAGATACCTTACTTCGCGGCGCTGGGCATCAATGCGATTGAGCCATTACCCATCCAGGAGTTCCCGACGAATTTCAGTCTGGGATACAACGGCACCGATTATTACAGCCCCGAAAATGATTATGGTGTAGCCGACGAATCTCAATTACAAACATATTTCAGCGCGGTCAACGGCATTTTGCAGGGTGCAGGGCAGCCCGGCTATTCGGGTATTGACGTACTGCGCGGGAGCGACAACCAGCTGCGAGCGTTGGTCGACGTGTGCCACGCTTACGGCATCGCCGTGATCCTGGATCTGGTTTACAACCATGCCGGCGGCGGCTTCGACGAAAACAGCATGTGGTTTCTCGATCGCATGCCCTATGGAAACAACAACGACAGCCTTTACTTTACCGATCAGGGATGGGCCGGGGGAGAAGTTTTCGCGTACTGGAATAACGACGTCCAACAATTTCTAATCGACAACGCGAAGTTCTTTTACCAGGAATACCGGATCGATGGATTTCGATTCGATGAAGTAAGTGTGATGGACCGATTCGGCGGATGGGCGGCCTGCCAGGCGATGACCGGTACTCTTCGAGCGGAGAAGCCCGAGGCGGTTCAGATCGCGGAATACTGGCCGGTCAATGACTACGTTGTCAAAGAAACATCCCAAGGAGGAGCAGGCTTCGACGCGGCTTGGGACGATGATCTGCGATCCACGACCTTGGCCGCCATTGGCGCAGCTTCGGCGGGCGCTTCGGCGGCGGTTGGCATGGATGCGATCGCCACAGCTCTTGCCAATACCCGCCTGACGGATAGGTGGCGCTCGGTCCAGTGCGTAGAGAATCACGACCTTGTTTATACCGGACGAGGTCCACGAATACCGCATCTGGCGGACGGATCAAATTCGCGCTCATGGTACGCACGCAGCCGAAGCCGCGTCGCCCTGGGACTTGTCATGCTGGCGCCGGGCATCCCGATGATCTTCATGGGACAGGAATTTCTCGAAGACAAACAATGGAGCGATAGTCCCGATCCAGCTAACCTGATCTGGTGGTCCGGCCTTGCTGCGGGGGATAAGTCGATGGCTGATTTTCTGCGCTTCAGCCAGGATCTCATCGCGCTGAGACGTCGCCAGCCAGGTTTGCGGGGTGAGGGCTGCAACGTCTTTCACGTTCACAACGACAATCGCGTCTTAGCTTTTCAGCGATGGGTTGAAGGGACTGGACTCGACGTTGTGATTGCCCTGAGTCTCAGCGAGAGCACCTGGTACAACTATCAAATCGGATTTCCGGGCAGCGGCCGCTGGATTGAAGTCTTCAACAGCGACGTCTATGACAACTGGGTAAACCCCATCGCGGCGGGCAATGGAGGCGCGATCAATGCAGATGGGCCGCCGGCGCATGGCCTGCCAAACTCCGCATGGATTACGATTCCCGCCAACGGATTCGTTGTTTTTGTCAGCCCGTAAAACTGCCGCGCTGCGCGAATTTACTTGACGAATAGGTTTGACATTGCAGTAGTGGGTGGCGGCCCGGCCGCAGCGACAACGGCTTTATGCCTTGCGCGCGGCGGCTGGCGTGTAGCGCTGGTTGCGCCAGCTTCCTCAGACGGCGCCCGCGTTGGTGAAACTCTTCCCCCTGAAATCAATCCAGTGCTGCGCCAGTTGGGCCTGTGGGAGTCGTTTCTGTCGCAATCGCCGTTGGCCTCGCCTGGAACGATATCGGTGTGGGGCAGCGCGGCGCCGACTGAAATCGACTTCACTCCCAACCCATTCGGCTGCGGATGGCACGTGGAGCGTCATCGGCTGGATGAAATGCTGCTTCGCCATGCCGCAGACGCGGGTGCGCGCATTTACTCCGCCAGAGTTGGTTGCGACCGAAGCTCGTGCATCAAAGCGGGAGATGGATGGCTGATTGGTGACATCTATGCCGCCTTTCTGGTGGATGCGACCGGGCGGAATGGATTGCGGCTGGAGAATTCCGCGGAGCGCCACATCGAGGACGTTCTTTTGGCCTTCGTGTTGAGTATTTCTCAAGACGGAACATTTCTCGATCAGCGTACATGCATTGAGACCACTCCAGATGGGTGGTGGTATAGCTCTTTGGTCCCCGATCGGAATAGCGTCGCCATGTTCTTTACCGGCGCCGAGGTTTACAGGAATAAACGGATTGCCATCGCGGAGCAGTTGCAACGAGCGCCGCTTACGCGGAATCGAGTCGATTGCGGGCGCTTGAACGGGACACGCATCGTCTACGTGCCATGCGGATACCGGCGGACGATTTTCGGTGAGAACTGGGCGGCAGTTGGCGACAGCGCGTCATCGTATGATCCGCTTTCTGGCCGCGGAATTCTCAAAGCGTTGGTACAGGGACGCGACGCCGCTCAGTCCATCGACGCGCGATTACGCGGCAATGAGGACGCCATAGCGGGATATGCATCGCGAGTAGTTGCGGACTTTGAAGCCTATGCATGGCAACGAAAGATACATTACGCCCAGGAACAAAGATGGCTGAATCGTACTTTCTGGCGAAAGCGAAACGTGATTTGGATGAGAAGCCAAGAGCCGGTGCAAAGAGGAAGAGAGGATCCGCAGGTGCATACTACAGAGCTGACTGAAAAAGCCGAAGATGAGGTCACATAACGAGTATCATGGGCGGATCGACTCCCGAATGAAAGGCGAGTTATGACCGCAGAAGCAAGTTCGAAAGAGCGGCAATCGAACGAGTCACGCCCGAAAGAAACGAAGTACCTACATTTCGACCTTTCGCACTACTCCAATCACAACGATTTCACGCTCCACGCCGGCTCTGCCAAACATGTGCTCCAGCGCCACACCAAAGAGACGCTAGCGCAGTTTGCACCGTCGAGCATGCTGCTCAGATTGATCCACGAAAGCCAGCCCCATCGGTTGACGCACTTTGTCGACAAGGTAGTGGAGTTGCCCGCCGATGTTCCCATCATGCTCCGCATGACCAGCGACCAGCGGCCTGCGGGGGCGACCATGGACACGCTGGCGATAGCCGCGATCCATGTCCCGAGTGAGTCGCGCACGAAAGCCTTGAAGGAACGCTGGCGGCGCGAGGCGGCTGCGGGCCTGCCCATGAAGCCGTACCCAAAACTGGAAGCCCTGGGAGTGAAAGCTCCGCGACCGGACGCGCCACAATCAGAAAAACTCGATTATCAGAAACTGATCATTGAAGCTCAGGACATCGTGGGCAGTTTTGACGTTGCGGCGACGTTGATTATGCACCACCCCGAGTTGATGACTCTCAATAAAGATATCTTTGCCAAGGTGCAAGCCCACGTCGATTATTTGACCGAGACCTCGAATCTGGCTGAACAAATCTACATTCAGGCCAAAAATCACACGCAGAACCCGACGCCGACCAACAACTGGGTAAACCTAATCCCTGCGCTCGGTCCAGATCTGAAAACCCCCGATCCGAAACACCTGGTCTACGAATGGTCGGAGACGACAAAAACCTACACCGCTGCGGCGATCAGGCGGGCTCTCATCGATACCAAGAACGACCCGGAGCTGGAGAATTGGTGTTACGTCGTGAATCCGGGCACCACTTGCGTCGGGAGCCCGCATCAGACGCCGCCCGTAATGTTCTCCAAGTTCAAACAGCCTTCCCTGAGGATGGCTCCCGCGGGCGTCGGCGCGCAACGCACGTTCATCACCAGGGATATCACGCCCAACTCGGGAGTCGAATATTCTGAGGTCAGTTACGATGCCGGAAAGTTCTCGCTACAGGTGACTAATGACTGGATTCGCTGGTTGTCCCTGTACGTTGAGTTCCAGGGCCCCAGCGGCGAATCCATCTTGCCCAAGAACTGGAAATCGCGCCTTTCGAAAGACTCCGGCGAAGATAAAAATGAAAAGAAGTACCTGGACTTTTGTGCCGCTCGCCGCGCTATTCTAGGCATCCCGATAACCAAGAGTCCGATGGCAATCGAGTTCACTTGGCCGCAGGAGGCTTCCGGGGCCCACATCCTTTGCGGCGGGATTGGAGGTCACGGTGAATGGGATACCGAGGTATGCATCGGGGGGGCGATCCTCACGGGCATTCTCGACTTCGCCCTCGTAGGTTTGTTTCTTGCGGCGGGAGCTGCGTTCGTATGGACAGCGGAATTGGACGCTGCGATCAAGGCTGGAATCACCGCCATTCTTGCGATCATCCGTGGCATCGCCACCGGTGGTATCGCCGGCGAGCAGACAGGAAGTATCATGCCCTTACTGATGGCACTGGCGAACACCGCGTTGACTATCGTTCTGGGAAGCGTGGCGGCGGTCTGGAAATGGATAGGCGAAGAAATCGGTTCAGCAATGATGGCCAATGCGCTGCCGTTTGTCGGGTGGATTTGTATGGCCATCGCGATTACCGCAAACCTTGCGCTCCTCGTCCAGACAACGGCGGAGGTCCTAGGGTCGTACTGCATAATCCAGCTCGACATTAACAAGGTCATGGACGTGTTGCTTACCGTCCACCCAGACGTCAAAAGCCCAGGGCAAAAATCGTGGCCGTCGCAGTCAGACCGTTGGGTAGCGACGTTGCAATACAACGACGGCCACACCTGCGAGGCGAAGGGGCCGCTCAACCCGAACACGACCTCAGGAAGCATCCAGGTCAAATTTCCGTCCGTGCCGGCGGGCGGCAACCTGAAAGCGCTTTTCGCGGTCTACTCGAAGAACGACTGGCTTTGCGGGAAGGGGGAAACCGAATTTCTGCCGGCGCCGTTCGATACGAAGTCCAATGACGGAATTCAGATGACGATTCCACCTGGGCAGGATCTATTTCGCATCACTCAGGTGCCAGTCCCGCTCACGGTGAACACCCAGTACCAGTTCGCCGAAAAGCTCGTTTACGAGAACAGCCGTCGCGTCTGGAGTCAGAGTCCGAAAGCGTCGGCGCCCACGGCGACCGGTCCGCTCCCCCATGGGAGCAGCCTTGCCGAACTCGTCGGCATTACCTTCAGCCAGCTCACCGGTGCGCTTGGCTATGTCTGGCAAGCGTCCGGCTTGAACCTGAAGGATTGCTTCACCAATCAAGCGATCAAGCTCCCGTTCGCGTTTCAAAACATCTCTGTCGTGCCCGCCACTGACCAGACATGGCCGTCGCCCAACTGCGGGTTCGCCCAAAAGGCCTGCGTAGTGTATGACCTGCTGGGACCAGCCGACGGGAAGAAGAGAAATTTCTACTTCGATCCGCGTCTCGACCCTACCGGAAAGATCCCCCCGAACCACCTCCGCCGGGTCATCCTCGACGGAACCACTCCGTTCTCAACAGCCGTCGGCCAAAGCTTCGGGCGCTTCAATCAACAGATGGACTCGTTGGCCATCCACCCCGCCGGTTACGTCGTTGGCATCTCGACCGCGAACCATAAGATGGAAGTTCTGCCCGTCTCCGAAAAGGAGATCGACGACGCGCACGCACCGGCGGCGGTCATGAAGGGCGGTTGCGGGAATCGCCCCGGGCTCTTCCACAGGCCGCTCGCAGTCGTGACCACGGTCGACGGCCGTATCCTCGTCCTCGACCAGACCTACCAGCCAAGTAATCCCTACCCGATCGCTACCTATCCGGCTCGAATCCAGGCACTCGACGTGAACGGCAACCCGGTAGCTTGCTTTGCCGGGCCTTCATCGGCAAAGTCCCCCGAGATGCTGCTCAAAGCCGAGTCTGCCCCCGTCACCTACCTCGACATGGGAGTGGAATCGTTAGGCTACATCTACGTCCTAAAGGTGGTTGGCGAACCTTCGCTGCCAGCCAACTACATGCTTGACATCTATCACCCTGACGGGACGTTTCTCGTCCAGACTAAAGGCGTGACCGCAGGCAAGATGGTGGTCTCGCTATGGCGCGATGTCTACGCGTTGAACTACGAGCAGATCAGCGGACCAAACGGCCCGGAGCCGTCGGTTAGCAAGTGGATTCCGCCTGCGCCCAAAGTGTAAGGCCTTGCCGGAGGCGACTGGCAACATTCGCCGACTTTATCCGGGGATCAATGCTTGGAGTGAGTTAGGATCGACCGATGAAATACGTAACTCTCGAATGCAATGGCTAGTACCTTGGCATCCAACAAGATTGTAGGTGCCTCCCCGAACTTCACATACGGAGGGAAAGGGACATTCTCCATCCACTTTACGGCAGATTTTGGTGGAACGCCGTTGCCACTTAACGATCAGGTCGTGATTCGCAGAACGGTTGCCGCACGAAAGGGACTCGGCGACGAAACGACGGTGGAAACATTCATCGTCTATGGTGACATCGAGAAGGGCCCATTCCAATTGGCCTCGCACGACGGCCAGCCGATGGGACTTAAGCCGGGCTGGGAAACCCCAGTAGGTGGATCCCCGTCATTTAGGTGCCAACATCTGGGAAAAAACACTACCTTTGCGACGATCCATCTCGACCAATCCAAGCAATCCTCATTTGGACCTTCCTTCAATAGTGACAATAAGGGGATCCTAAGTTGCGCGTATCCTTGCGACTATTGGGATAATGCCAGCCTCTTCATCCTTAGCGCTGATAACACCACTGTTCAAGATGTGTTTGAATTGTTTTTCGCTTTCAAGCCGATTGTCCCCGGGCTTAGCACCATCAAGTCAAAGGGCGGACAGGGCTGCGACTTATCCTACGTCGACCTGACCGGAGCTGATCTCTCAGGTGTGAATCTTGCCGGCGCCAACCTTCAGCATGCGAACCTAACACAGGCCATCCTGACCGGTGCAAACCTCGATGGCACGGACCTCAGTGGCGCAAAACTGGAGGGCGCAACCCTCTCTACGGACTTGACCAAGGCAATATTCAATTCTCCACCCAGCTTCTCCACCGACCCGAACCATCTGACATCCTTCAGGAATGCAAAGCTCAACTTCGCCCTGATAGGTTTGAATTGGTCATACCTCGACTTAACTGACGCCACGATGGTTGGGATGCCAGTGGATCTTACTGGTCTCAAAGCAACCCACATGACGGCCCTCGGGATTGACCTCAGTGGGAAGAAGCTTGTCAACGCCGTTTTCATCAACGCCACCCTCACAGGCGCCATTTTGACGGGCGCGAACCTCGATGGCGCGGACCTCAGTAGCGCAAGACTGGAGGGCGCAACCCTCTCTACGGACTTGACCAAGATAAAATTCAACTCCCCCCCCATCTTGTCCACCGACCCAAAGCGCCTCACGTCCTTCAAGAATGCCAAGCTCAATTTCTCCCTGATAGGTTTGAACTGGTCTTGCCTTGACCTAACTGACGCCACGATCGTCGGGGTGCCAGCGGATCTCCCTGATCTCAAAGCAAACCACATGACAGCCCTGGGGATCGACCTCAATAGTAAAAAACTTGTCAGTGCCGATTTCAGTCACGCTAGTCTCGCCAAGGCCGTTTTCAATGCCGCCGACCTCACCGGGGCCGTCTTTACTGGCGCGGGCCTGTCCGGGGCCAACCTACGAGGGCAAGGGACGCAATTGGGCGGCGCGCATCTCGACATGGCCGACCTTTCTGGCGCCGACCTCACCGGAGTTCAGCTAATCGGGGCGACGGGGGTCGCCGCAAGCCTCACCTACGCCATTCTCGACAAAGCTGTCCTCGACAAAGCCGATCTCAAGGGCGTCGATTTCTCGGGCGCCACGCTTAAAGAAACTTCGATGCAGAACACCACATCGCTGGAGCTTGCCAAATTCGCCGGAGCCTACCTCAACTCTGTCAAGTTCCAGGGCTCCAAAAACTTCCATGGCGCCAACTTCCAGAACGCCTGCCTCATCAACTGCGATCTGACTGGAGCCGACCTTGGGCCAAGCAACGATGTTTCGGCCACGATGGAAGGCGCCTTCCTTCAAGGAGCGGGTTTCTCGGGCGTCACCCTAACGAATGCCAACCTGAACGGCGCCGTTGTCTCCTTTAATCAAGGCAGAATCGATACCTGCCACTGCGATCACGAACACAACACCACCACGCCATTTCCGATGAACTACGGTCCGACGACTGGACTGGAAGAGTCAGTCCATAACGGAAACTGCATCTGCCCCAACGGCAACACATACAACAACAACGTTAAGGCAGGGCTGAGCTTCGAGAAGATGTGTGCCAGCGGGAGCGCTCGCACCTCCTGGAAGCCCGATCGCTGCAAGCCCTAGAAGCCCATCCGGAAACTTGCTTCTAGAAGGAGGGGGATCCGTGCTTACGACTTCCTCGTGCCCGGCGATATGCTGACAGTCCTCGGGCATCATCCTTCTCGCTGTTCGGATGTTTGTGCCGTCCGCATCCGAATGATTTCCGGTATTGGCCCGGAGTAGTGCCTAGCAGTCGAGCGAAGACACGACACAACACCTCGACACTCCGGGATAAGAAGACGGGAAATTGAATTTAGTTCGCCGCAATTGCCATGCCTGAAACTACGTAATCTCTGGAGATATCGCAGAGCAGCAACGATATGTGTCTCCCATTTCAGGCATTTCCGCCGATTGTGTCGAGATCGGCAATCACTTCAGGGGGAATTTGAAGCATCGAAGCCTGAACATTTTCACGAAGATGCTCGATGGAAGATGTTCCCGGGATCACCAGGATATTGGGCGACCGCTGGAGAAGCCACGCCAGCGCAACCTGCATGGGCGTGGCACCAAGGCGCGTGGCGACATCAGACAAGGTAGACGACTGCAATGGTGTGAACCCGCCGAGAGGAAAGAACGGCACGTAGGCGATGCCGTCACGAGCAAGATCGGCTATGAGTGCATCATCGGTTCGATGCGCGAGGTTGTAGTGGTTCTGTACGCAGACGATCGGAGCGATCTGTCGGGCTTCCGCGATCTGCGCGGGCATGACGTTGCTAAGACCGATATGACGCACCAAACCCTTTTGCTGAAGTTCGGCTAGAACTGTGAGCGGCGCCTCGATTGATCCCTCGGCGGGTCCGTGAATGCTAAACATACTGCGCAAGTTCACCACATCGAGCACATCCAGTCCAAGATTGCGGAGATTGTCATGAACCGCGGCAGTCAGTTCTTCGCGTGAGAAAGCCGGAATCCATGATCCATCCTCACCGCGCCGGACGCTGACTTTGGTGACGATCACTAGATCGTGGGGGTAAGGATGCAGCGCTTTTCGTATGATCTGGTTCGTGACATGGGGACCATAAAAATCGGACGTATCGATGTGGTTCACGCCCCTTGCGACGACCTCTCTCAGAACGGAGATCGCTGCATCCATATCTCGGGGAGGTCCCCATACCAACTTGTTGCCATCTCGGCCTGCGAGTTGCATCGCACCATAACCCATGCGGTTCAATGTCATCGACGTGCCTGGCAGAGTAAAGCTGCCGGCGAGATCAGTCTGTCCAATCATTCCATTCCTCCTGGAACTGTTCGTTGTTTGCGGTGAAGGAAACTAAAAGGATTCTCCAACCAGCCTTGTCTTTATCTTCCGGAGCCTCGGCAGTTTTCGTACCAGCGGCGGTAAGTGACTTGGCGCTCGCATCTGAGCGCGCAAGGCCGAGCGCCTGATTAAAGGGGTCGTGAAGTGACTCAGAAAGACGACTGACTTCGCTCTCTTTTCTGCCAGCGGAAGACTCCACCTCTCCGGCCCCTAATGTATTGATATTTACGTGGTACGAATCGGCGCTGGTGGTACGACGATCTCAACAAGTCCGGTCGCCACGTCATACACGAGGCCGGAGACAAGCCACTCGCCCGGCAATGCCGGAATCGCCCGCAGCGAAGCAACGTCGACGGCAACCGCCGCGCGCGGCTCGGTGACCGCTTTTTTTCTTGAGTTCCCCTTCCTGTATTTGAAAATAGCTCATCAGCATGGCGGGGTCGCCCGCAAGGCGAGTGATGCCGCAATCGGTGTGCTGAAGCACGATGATGTGAAACTCCCCGCCGCCTCCAGGAATCTCTCTGGTAACCTCACCGATTCGCCCGAGTAGACCCAACTGCTCCAACAACCCCGGAGTGATTCGACCGCCGATGTTACGTATCACAACTGCCTCGCCCGGCTTAATTCCAAGTACATGAGCCGGATACACACGCATATCAGCGCAACCGATGATGATGGCCTTTGCATTCGGCATGGCCCGCGGAAGCGAGGGCATAAGTGTGCCCGCAGCCGATTGCTGAGCAGCAAAGTCTTTGTTACGTTTTAACATCGAGTCGAGATTGTTCACGTTCATTCTCCTTGAGAGATATTGCGCGATGCTTTGCTGAAACAGCTTGTATTAGCGGCATGGATCACCGGGGCTCCGATTGCGATAATTGCAGTAATTTTCATTCTCTGCATTTCGGTGACCGCTTGAATTGTACTGTGATGAGGAGAACACAAGACCACAAGCGTTGTAATCAGGCCATTGCGCTCACCATCGGAAATGACCAGCGTCGATAAGTTCGCGAACAATCGCCGAACCGATAAAACCTGTAGCGCCGGCAACAAAAACTCGCATTCTTTTCCTCGTAAGCATTCTGTAGTTCAGTGAATAGGGATGAAGCGTTCACTCGCCTTGCGAGCCGAGCAAAAACTCTGGCAGTGATCCCTCTAAGTAACTGTTCACTATCGTTCACATGCTAGCCGTGCAAGGGAACGGCGTCCCCAGCGTGTTCGAAATAGTGCTGGGCGTTCAGATCGGCAATGAGCCCTGGCTGAACCGGTCGCCATCCCAGCCGCTCCTGCGTTTGCGCGCTGGAAGCCGGAGCGTCTACACCAAAGAAGCGAGCGATCCAGCCAAAATGATCGTCTGCTTCCTCGCGAGACTTGCTGACGACCGGTACGTTCAAATGCCGGCCGATAACCTCCGCAATCTCTCGAGTCGGTACGCCCTCGTCGGCCACGCCGTGATACTGGGCGCCCGCGGAACTTTTTTCGAGCACGAGCCTATAGAGATGAGCAGCATCAAACCGGTGTACCGCCGGCCAGCGGTTGAGTCCGTCGCCGATAAATGCGGAAACACCTCTTTCACGTGCGATGCTAATCAGGCGCGGCACAAAGCCGTGATCACCGTTGCCGTGGACTGATGGAGAAAGCCGCACCACAGATGCGTGGACTCCGCGTGCCGCCAGCGCAAGCGCAGCCTCCTCCGATTTACGGGGAAAATTCGGATTGGACGCGTCTTCTTCCGTTGCGAGCAAGCCTTGGCGTTGAAGCAGCAAGGTCCCGGAAGTGACGATCAACGGACGGTCAGAATCGGCGAGCGCTCCGCCGAGAGTCTCGATGGCACGCCGATCCGCCTCGGCTGCCGGCCCATAGTTTGAGAAATCGTGGATAAAGGCGGTGTGGATCACGCCGTCTGCACCCGCGGCTCCGTTGCGAAGGCTTTCGAGATCTTCCAGCGAACCGCGATGCACTTGGGCTCCAGCGGCGATAAGTGACTTGGCGCCCGCATCTGAGCGCGCAAGACCGAGCGCCTGATGACCAGCGTCGATGAGTTCGCGAACAATGGCAGAACCGATAAAACCTGTAGCTCCGGTAACAAAAACGCGCATATTCTTTTCCTCCTAAGCAATTTGTGGTTCGATCGATAAGGACGTCGATGGGGACGAAGCGATTACTCGGCTTGCGAGCCGAGTCAAAACCTTCGTAGTAATCATTCGCCATTCGCGTGCTGAAGCGGGCAGAGCATCGATCTCGATCAACTCATGCAGCCAGTCTTCTGCTGAGATCTCCGCCTGTTCTGACCCGAACAATTGGGTGATGGCATTGAAGAATGCCGACAACTCTCGCTCCGCCATCGTCATGAGGTCGGGGCAAGGATGATTGGAATTCTTCAATGGTTCATAACGAGCGAGTGGATTCATATTCCTCACCTCTCAAAGCCGGAAGAATCGGGAACTGCTATTGACAGCCCGCCGCGTTCCGATTAAAACGGAGAGTGTCTCCGAATCACTAGATAAGATAACCGGAGACTATCTCCGGTTGCAACTTTTTTATGCCGACCAAACATCAGAAGATTGCCCCCAGAAAACCGCGCACCGACGCGCAGCGGAACCGCGAGCGCATTCTCGAGGTGGCGAAGGAGGCGTTTACTCGGTCTGGATCGAATGCCAGCCTCGACGACATCGCAAAAGAGGCAGGTGTGGGAGCGGGAACTCTCTATCGCCACTTTCCCACGCGCGATGCACTGATCGAAGCGGTCTACCGGACTGAGGTGGAAAAACTGGCCGCAGCCGAGAAGAAGTTCTCCGAAAGCCTTCCCCCCATCGAGGCCTTGCGAGCATGGATGTTGCTGTTCGTCGACTACATCGCGACAAAGCAGATCATCGGCCCCGCTCTAAATTCGGTCGTCGGAGGGCCTTCAAAGCTATATGAAGGTTCACGCGCTCAGGTTCAAGGAGCGATTGATTCGCTGGTGAAGCGCGCAATCAAAACCCGCGACATTCGTAGAGATCTGGAGCCATTCGATCTACTCCGCGCACTGATCGGCGTCTCCCACGTGGCATCCGGCCCCGACTGGCGGCAAAGCGCCAGGAGACTCGTGGACATTCTCATTACCGGTTCGCGGCCAATCAAGTAGACGCGAAACGCAGACTTCGAACTCCGCGCTAAAGAACAGAACGACTGTTCCAGACCAGGGACTTTTGCTGTGGGAGCGACGATGAGAACGGATTTGCTGCGATTCAACGGTGCTGTCGAGCGGGATCCAGCCATCGATGCGTGGATGAAACAACATGCAGGTGAATTGGGAGCCATCGCGCATCAGTGGTTTGAGATGATGCGGAAATGCGGGGACGAAGTGCGGGAGCTTTTGCATGACGGCTGTCCGGTCGCATGTTTGGGAGATGCGCCGTTCGGCTACGTCAATGTATTCACTTCGCACGTAAATGTGGGGTTCTTTCACGGCGCAGCGCTGCGGGATCCGGCGTGCTTGCTGCAAGGCACCGGCAAGTTCATGCGCCATGTGAAGTTGAGACCGGGAACGGCCACAAACGCCGCAGAACTGGGCAGGCTCATCAATGCGGCGTACGCGGATATAAAGGAGCGCGTCGAAAACGGCTAGCTCAGAAAAACGCCCTGGGACTCAGGACTACCTTGCAGCGGCGAAAGGAAAGATAGTCGCGATTGCTGCGAACAGGTAACAAGTTTCTATTCACGGACAAAGCCAAAGGGCACCCCGATGTCGGATGCCTAAGTCCTTGAAAAGATGGTGCGCCCTGAGAGATTCGAACTCCCGACCTTCTGGTTCGTAGCCAGACGCTCTATCCAGCTGAGCTAAGGGCGCATATTGGCAGGAAACTTTTTGATTATAGCGGAAGTTGCAGCGGCGCGAAACTTGGCGCCATTCCAGAAAATCCTCGACCGCAAAGGAGTTTTCAACAGGCTTGCGGCCACCATCTTGCCTTCTACGCCCCGGCGTAAATCTTTCCCGCTCCAGAGAAATTACTACCGAGCCTAACGTATCCACTCCCAGCATTTCTAACAACTTACGGACGGCATACCACTTGCTATATGTAAGAACAGACGAAGTGGCGCGCAACGGGGCGCTGCAGAGAATAACTTCGGCCAGAGGTTTTCTTGAGCGCCCCTTGCAGATTTCCCCACACTCCGCCTTAGCCCTCCCCTCAAAATTTTTCCCCAGCTACGCTAGAATCAGCGTTTCCCGCACGTCCACACCAGCCTGTCGCAGCATCTTCACGACCGCGTCCTGCTTGAGGCGCGATGCATCGTAAGTCACGCGCACCGTATGCTCTGAATCGTTGAACTTCACCCGCTGCACGCCATAAACCTCACGCATGCCGTCAATGGCCTGCATCGCGCGTTCGCCGGGCGCATCGCCATACCGAAAAACCACTTCCAAATAAGTCATCTCAAAAGCCTTCGCTATGATGGACTTGGAAACTCCCGCCCGCGTGGCGGGCGAATCCAATATAGCCCATCGGCAATCCAAGAACCTAGACATTAGGAATGCTCACATTCGAGACACCGTTCCTCGCCGCCCGAGCGGAGTTGACGGAGTATCCAGGTCGAGTGGAACCGCCTGGCTGTGGCTTGCGAAAAATGACTCAAACGAACGCGGCACAAGAACCGGACATCGATCCGGTTTGCGGGATGAAAGTGAATCCCGCAACGGCGAAATACGCCGCAGAGCATGACCACGAGCGTTTCTATTTTTGCAGCGCGGCTTGCCAGAAAAAATTTCAGGCCGAGCGCGAGAAGTATCTGGAGGCCAGTATCTCCCATGCTTCGGCAACTCAGTTTGTGAGGCCGCAACGCATCCATTCTGCGGCCACAAGCGTTTTCATCTGCCCTATGTGTCCGGAAGTGCGAGAGCCCAAGCCGGGCTCATGTCCTTCTTGCGGCATGGCGCTCGAGCCCGAGATTCCCCATGCGGCACGCCCCGAATACACCTGCCCAATGCACCCGCAGATCGTCCGTACTGAACCCGGGTCCTGCCCAATTTGCGGTATGGCTCTAGAGCCGCGAACCGTCACCGCTGACGAAGAAAATCCCGAACTACGCGTCATGACGCGCCGGTTTTGGCTCAGCGCCGCACTGACGGTTCCCCTGCTGGTGATCGCCATGGGCGGAATGATCTGGCAGTTGCCGCTGAGCCGGATATTGCCCGGCGCATCTTCTCTCTGGCTGGAATTCGCAGTGGCCACACCGGTAGTCCTTTGGGGCGGAGCGCCTTTCTTTCACCGCTTCTGGCGCTCGCTGGTCAACCGCAGCCCCAACATGTTCACGTTGATCGGCCTGGGAACGGGTGTTGCCTACACATACAGTCTTGCTGCAACATTCGCACCGCGGATATTTCCCGAATCCATGCGAATGGGTTCGCAAAGTATGCCCGGCCATCTGGATGTCTACTACGAGGCGGCCGCTGCTATTACCACTCTCGTCTTGCTGGGCCAGGTGATGGAATTGCGCGCGCGCAGCCGCACCAGTTCCGCCATTCGCGCCTTGCTCGATCTCAGTCCTAGGACCGCGCGCCTGATCTCCGATGATGGCAGCGAAGATGATGGCAGCGAAGACGATGGCAGCGAAAAAGATATTCCGCTCGAACGAGTGAAGCCCGGAGACAAACTGCGCGTGCGTCCGGGAGAAAAGATTCCCGTGGATGGGACCGTGCTCGACGGCCATAGCACCGTGGACGAATCCATGATCACCGGTGAAGCAATGCCGGTAGAAAAAAACGCAGGCGCCAAAGTCATCGGAGCAACGATCAACGGTCAAGGATCGTTCCTGATGCGCGCCGAGCGCGTGGGCTCGGAAACGCTGCTCGCCCGGATCGTAAAGCTGGTCAGCCAGGCGCAGCGCAGCCGTGCTCCGATTCAGGGCTTGGCAGATCGCGTCTCCGCGTGGTTCGTGCCGACTGTCGTCGGCTCTTCTGTAATCACATTCGCGGCGTGGCTGGCCTTTGGACCCGAACCGCGCCTGGCGCATGCGCTGGTGAATGCGGTCGCTGTTCTCATCATCGCCTGCCCATGCGCTCTAGGACTCGCAACACCGATGGCCATCATGGTGGCAACCGGGCGCGGCGCTCACGCCGGCGTGCTGATCCGTGACGCCGAGGCGCTTGAGACTTTGGGGAAAGTCGACACCATCGTCGTCGACAAGACTGGAACGCTCACCGAAGGCAAACCAAAACTAGTCAGCATTACCGGACAGCCGAATGACGATGAGATGCTTCGCCTCGCTGCCAGCCTGGAGCGTGCCAGCGAACATCCGCTGGCTGCTGCCGTCGTCGATGCTGCAAATGCGAAACATCTTCAGTTATCCGAGCCGTCCGAATTCACTCAGGTCGCGGGCAGGGGAATTCGCGGCATCGTAGACGCCCGCCAAGTCGCAGTTGGGAATGCCGCACTGATGATTGACGTGGGAGCATTCAACCGTAAGGGCCAATCCGTTGGGACTCTAAATGTCCCAGGCGGGACCAGCCTCTTCGTCTCCATCGACGGCAAATATGCGGGGAGCCTAAATGTCGCCGACGCCATCAAGGTTTCTGCAAGCGACGCCATTCGCAGCCTCAAAAATCAGGGCCTGCGCATCGTCATGCTCACCGGCGACAACCGCGCCACTGCAACCGACATCGCCAAACAACTCGGCATCGAAGAGTTTGAAGCCGAAGTTTTACCCGAACGAAAATCCGAAGTGATTCGCAAACTGCAAGAGCAGGGAAGAGTCGTCGCCATGGCCGGCGACGGAGTCAACGACGCGCCCGCTCTGGCCCAGGCTAACGTCGGCATCGCCATGGGGACCGGCTCTGATGTTGCTCTCGAAAGCGGTGGCATCACGCTGCTCAAAGGCGACCTCAACGGAATCCTGCGCGCCCGCAAGTTGAGTCAGGCCACCATGCGCAACATCCGCCAGAATCTGTTCTTCGCTTTTGTCTACAACGCAGTCGGCGTCCCGCTCGCGGCGGGAGTGCTCTATCCGTTTTTCGGACTGCAGCTCAGCCCAATCTTCGCCGCCGCCGCCATGAGCCTGAGTTCGGTCTCAGTCATCACAAACGCTTTACGCCTGCGGAAGTTGGAATTGTAGAACTGTTCCACATGCGGCGGTTTTGGGTGGCGCAGCGCTCACATCGGCGCGGAAGAGTTACGGATTTGTCACCACTGTCAACAGCGTGGCTGCGCTGCCCGCAGGGAATGGCGAACCAGAAATGGGTGTGAGCGCTCCGGTTGTGGCATCAACCGTAAACGCATTGATCGTCTCTGCCTGAGGATCGCTCGCATATAGAAAAAAGTTTCCCGAATCTGTGAAGGTCAAGCTTGCCACCACGCTGCCAATCGAAGTCCCCGAGGTATAGGGAGAACCGCTTACTGGCGTCAGAATTCCGTTGCTGTCGTTGGCCGTGAATGCGGAAATCGTCCCGTCCTGAACATTCGCCGTGTAAAGAAACGCCTGCGTAGTGCTCGTCACCGGCACAGACGCAATCTGCGTCGGGCCGCTGCCGGTAGTGAACGGCGATCCCGGCACCGGGGTAAGGCTGCCATCTGAGTTGATGGCAAAGGCCGCAACCTGATTACCAGGAGTAGCCGTTCCCGCCAGCGCGACGTACAGGAAATTATTCATGATCGCCAGCGCGGATGGGCCAGGAAAAGATCCCGGCGCGCCCGTAGGAAATGGAGAGCCGGGAAGAGGAGTGGCCGCTCCATTCTGCGCACTGAGCGCGTACGCCGAAATTCCGCCCGCAGAATCATTCAGATCGCTTACATAGAGAAAGAATCCGTTTTGCACGGCTTGCACTGGGGAGTCGCCCGCTGGAAACGGCGATCCGGGAATCGTCGTAAGCGTTCCGCTGGCCGAGTCGTAATTAAATCCGGCCACCGTCCCGGCATTCATGTCCGTGGCATATAGAAACGTGTCGCCGCCTTGGAGAAACATAGACAATCCGCCGCCACCCGGAGCTGCGCCTCCTAAAGCAAACGGCGAACTTGCGATCAGAGTGAGCGCGCCCGAACTTGGGTCCATCGAGTAGCCATCCACCGCATCGTTCAGGAAATCGGAAACGTACAAATACCCTTCCGTCACGCTGCCCGACATACCGGCGCTCTGGCCTGGTCCTGCCACCACCAGCGGTGCACTCAATCCTCCGTTGGATTGATTTACGGTGAAGCTGGCAATGTGTCCGGCGCTGGTGGCGAAGAGAAACTCCGGAGGAGCAGTACTCGTCGAGCAGTTACTGGTACACCCAAAAAGACCGTTGGGAAATATCTTTCCGATCCCGCATCCCGCCATGCCCAGCAAAAACGTGACCGCCACTAAGATGCTCAGATACTTTCCCGCAAGCCGCATCGTCATTCGAAATTTCCTATCTTGACTGGCGGCGATTGTATACCAAGGAAGGTTTGCACCGGATCAACTCTGTCATCCCAGCCCGAGCAAAACGAAGGGGAGAGGCCTGCTTTGAGCGATCCCTCCCCCAATTCGCTTACCCCCGAACCGCTTCTTCTTCTCTCCGCCAGATCGCCACCCCATCCACTCCCCGCGCCAGAATGCCCAAACTTTGAGTTTGCTTGCCACGAAACGCAGAGGGGGCCAGTTCCGACGGAGCGGCATTGACCGCTACATTCGGACCGCTCGTCTTGCCCGCAATAATCGGCTTGTCCGCAATCGTTTCGTAGGCATAGCCGCTGGCATAGCCGCTCAGGGCGCCTTGGACCGTTAACCGAATCCAGCCATAATGCGTTTGCCCCGAGACCAGGAACTTTACTCCCACGTATTTATCCACCTGATGTAGCCATAGTCCGAATTTGCCGCAGGTGGAGTGGCAGCCATCGACTCCGGTGATGATTCCATCGCGCTGCGAAAATGCGATGTTCGGTCCGATGCGGGTAAGCCAGGGCAACGGCAACGCTCCAGACTGATGATTCACCGAGCCCAAAGCCAGCGAATTCCCCGCCAGGGGATAAATGATTTGCTCGGCGCCGTAGCCCGACTCGAGGAACTTGAAGCTAACATCGGCGACTCCATCGCCGTCGAAATCGATAGTGGTCAAGCTGGTGAGAGGAATATTTGCCAGAGGTGTGTAGACAACTTTAGCTTCGGCCGGATGTGCCATCGCCATCAGCCCCACGCTGGCGGCGCCGGCTGCTGTGATGTAACCGAGTAGGCGGTTTTCAAGTTTGGAATTGACGGGGACAGTTGTGCGCTCTCCCCTGGAGTTTTCACCTGCGACAGTCATTAGGTATCCTTCGTGTTCGAAGATTGCGTCGGGAGCAGAGAGCGACGCGACTCGGCTCAAGGGGAGGAGGATCGAACCGAGGTGAGAATTATGCTACCCGCAATGGGCTGCGTCAAGGCGAGTTTCGCTCGGCTTCCCTCGCCAATTCAAACTTATAAAACGATCGCGCCCCGAGCTCGGTCCCGGTGCAAACGAATCCCAGCTTTTCCAAGACGTGAATCGAAGCCGCATTCCGCACATCCGCCACGGCAACAATTCGTTTGAGCCGCAACTGCTCGAAGCCCAAGTTCACGAAAGCGCGGCCCGCTTCCGTCGCCAATCCTCTGCCCCAATACTCCCGGGCCAGGCAGAACGCCAGCACAGCCTCTCCCGGAACCGAACCACCGGGGCGAAAATTCGGATACAGCCCCGAGTAACCGATGTAGCGTCCATCCGCCTTGAAGATCGTCGCCCGCAACGCCAGTTTGCGCGCGGCGTTCTTGAGGAACCGATCACGGAACCTGCGCACCGCAACCTCATGCGGACGCGGCGCCCCGCCCACATACCGCCGCACCTCCACATCAGCCTCCAGCGTGCAGTAGTCTTCCAAATCGCCGCGCTGATGTTCGCGAAACAGAAGCCGTTCCGATTCCAAAAGAAACATAGGGAGAGAATTTGATCACTCCTGTACATCGCAGGCGAACAAAGGAATGCCCGCTGCATTTCGTCCAGGCTTTCGATGGACACAGCCGCGCACACCTTCCCTGGCGCGTCGAATCCGTCCGCGACTCGCCGACCTGGTTCCCCGCAGGCGCTTCCCTTTCACTAAGCCGCTAACTTCGATGACGACGGCGGCTGCGATGCAGTACTCAATGCTCTTCGCACCGCCAGCGACATCATGATCCGGGTCACTCCGCTGAAGATCATGCTGATGCCCACAAGCGTGCCGATCACCCAATCGGCGCTCGACGGCCACTGCATGTAAATCATCAGCCCCAGCAGCAGCGTAATGATTCCGTCCACCAGCACCCATGTGGATCCATGCATCGGGCGCATCTTGAAAAACAGAATGATATTCAGGATCCCTTCAATCAGGAAGAGCGATGCGATCACCAGAGTAAGCGACACCACGCCCAGCAGCGGATGCGTGATCATGTATATGCCGAAGCAGAGATATGCAATCCCGACTAAAAGCTTCCATATCATGCTCCCGGCTCCGTGCGCCCGAAACGCCAGCATCATGTGGACTGCGCCAGCCAACACAATCATCCACCCGACGAGCACGTTAACCGCTAAGGCGGCAAGCAATGGCGAACCGATCGCCACCATGCCTAAGACAATGAGCAACGCGCCCCACAAAACCGAAATCGTAGAACCGTGCCGCGCGAGTTCGGCTGGAGAATTCTCTGCCATACAGACCTCCTTAGAACGCGGTCTAAGCCTACGCCAAAAGGCCAATGAATTGAAGGCTCCGATTCAAATTCGTGATCTGCTTTCATCGACTGGAGCCATGACAGTAGAGGAACAACTGCGGGTTGATGCCTGCTCGCGCCCGCTAACGAAATTGCTGCCCCACTCGCCGCGGTTTTCGGCGGGTGGGAGTCGATGCTGCGAGGGGCACCCTCAAGATCGGAAATTGAATCTAGGTCGGGCCATGCGCCCCTCGAGGGTAACAATTAAATTGAAGATAACGATTAACCCTGGCACCCGCCATTCCTGGTTAGGTACGGTGCGTAGGCAAAAACAAACGTAGGCCAGTCCCCTTATCTTGGGTTGACGTGGTACGCACCGTTGAAGGTCTCGATGAGCGCGGCAGGATTACTCTCAGTTGCTGACCAACGAACGCGGACATGTCCAGGCTGCCCAGCGAGGACTCGGCGCTCGGACAACTGTCGTCTCATTTCCTTCTCGACAAGTGGATCTCTATTGGGCGGCTTTCCTGGACCGAAACGTGCCGTGCAGTAAAGGCTCGCCGTCTGACTTGAAAGTCTCTTCAAATCGGATTCCTCCGGTAGGCGCACGCTTCCCCCCGCAAAAGACGTCACGACGGCCACGGGATCCTTCGCTAGCATTCGTTCCCAGACGACAGCATTGTCAGCAGTTGGGGAGCCATGATGCGGCACTTTGAAGAGATGAGCCGGGTGTCTGGAGCAGTGACAAGCTAGAACAGCTGTCCAGCCCTGATCCGCGCGTGATGTATGCTCGAGGTCGGCGCCGAGAAGAGCATGCACCGGGCCCGCTTCGACCCAAATGACGACTGAGGTGTGATTTGGCGTGCGGTTTACTATGCGCCGTTGTGGCGTGCCAACTTGCGGCAGTAAGCTCTTTATCTGGGCCAAAGCTAACTGGATAGTTGGGTCTGAGGGACTCAGACTCTCCAAAGTAATAGGAAATGCCCTCCCAGATGCTGAAAGCGTAAGCAGCAATTTATTTTCAACGGCCAACTTTGGTGCTTTTCGCCCTCGAACTTCAAGTTGATTGATAATCGCCGCAAATTCGTCCACGCCCGAGTAGCCCGGTATTGTCGCCGATGCAGCCGAAATCAGCGTCAGGAATTCTCTTTTTTCCAGGGCCGCAGAACAGCAAAAATCAGCATGGGGAGCACGAGACAAGAGAGATGCCATGCCACGAATGTGGTCATCGTGCCAATGGGTCGCAACAACCAGTCGCACATTCGCTAACGCATCGTTATTAAAGCTTCTCAAATACTCTACTGCGACTGGATCGGTCCTCCCCCGGCTAACGCAGGAATCGACCACACACCATTCATTCTGTCCGAGGTGAATAAGGACGCACTCACCCCTGCCGGGACCAAAAATGGAAATTTCGAATTCGTCAGCTTTAGGAGGTGTGGTTTCCGTTGGCATGAAACCATTGCTCCACCCGTGATCCCTTCTCTGAAGCTGCCTTGAGGGAACTACGAGTCCAAACGGGCAAACGCGAGAATTCAATGTTCGAGACATTTCGAACTTGCCCCGAGGGTGTACGTTCAGTGCCAATCATCCAGTAAAATACTGCTCCAGGAGCAACTAGTGGCCAGTCGTCTTGACGGAGTTCGACAGACTCAAATTCGACTTGCTCGGCTGGGGTGTCTGGTCGAGACTTATCGTTGAGGACCGCCAGGAAAGTTTCGCCGCGCAACTCCGTAACCGTTCCTTCCCAGAGCTGCTTTACCAGCAGAGTTCTCCCCTCCTCCTTCGACATCTGAGGTTCTTCCGGTCCCACCTTCACACTACGCGGAACCGGTTCGGGGGAGGCCTCCTGCACACTCAAGGGGGCCGACACACCTGGATTCGCGGTCACAGTGCTGAACTGATCTGGCTCAAGCTCATTCCCGTAGGTAAGTGAAGGCAGGCCGAACTCAAAGAGAACTCGAGTCTTCCCGATTTCGTCGCTGGAGGTCCTATTCCACGATTGAAGAAAGGATGTCATTTGCGATTTCGGCGGCATAGCTATACGCGCCCTCCCATCTCGAACGGATTCGTTCTATAAGGTAATCGGACGCGCCATCTTCTGGTGCGTCAAAATGCTCGTTGGTTTGAATGTACAAGCCAAACTTAACGCGCGGTGAAGGTTCGACTCTGATTAACAGTCTCGCTGATTCCTGTTTCGCATCAGGGAAACCGGGTATTTCGCTTTGAATCCAGAGCGAACGCAATCCTACGTGACCCTGCAAGACACGTTTCCAAACGTCCTTTGGAACCAGCGTGTCTCCCACCTTATGCCATGCCTCCTCCGAGTGCAGGGAAAAATGCATATCGCGATTCAGGCCGAGAGCTTTAAGGGGAGTATGCTCCAGCGTGAAAAACGTACCCGCCACCAGGTCCCTTAAAGGGGCGGGATTAGCATCTGGCTTAGCTAGAGCCGAAAACCTTTCGGTTGTTACTTGAATTATAAATCTCTCTGTCTGGAACTCACACACCTGGGGTGAAATGACCTTAATTTCCGCTTTTTCGCATTCCTCGATTGGCAGCAGATTCTGTCGCGCAAACCATTGCGGTTGAAAAATAGTCGGGTTGAGCGAACCCGTCAACACAACGGAAGCTCCGTTAACTTCCAGCACATGCCGCGCCATACTGGAGCAATATACGTTAAATTCTCAGCTGTATCCACCCCAAGGGCTTGCCAAAAAATGGGCACCACGGCTCTCTAATTCTTGAGGATACGCGGGCGCTACCTCAAGAAGAATATCCAGTCAGCGCGCTAAAGAAATCCACAACCTTCCTGTGACACCTAACCTTGCGCCTCACTGCAAACTCGCCTCATAATCGCCAAAGCAGAAGCAGTGCATCCAACTCGAACAACAAGGACGGCCCGGGCGGAAGCTAGTCCGTAACTCCTTGGTTCGGAAGAGTTTGACCCTTAACTCGTTTGGATCACGTACCTTGCCGGGAAATTCCTGCGAGTGTGAGGATTCCAAAGCAGATGCGAAAGGTAGGGGGGGTAGGGGGATATAGCAAATTGGTAAACCTACGCAACATCCCGCAGGCTCGCACGACGCCACAGCCCCACCCCGAAGTAAGTTTATTTTTGCGCCGTCTGCTCCACTTCATTCCTCAGCAAACTAACTTCCACCCGCGTCCCACCGCCGCGCTTCTCGCCGGACACATTCCCCATCCCAATCACATAAATGCGATACGCCGGAATCTCGTGGTTCAGCACCAAATAACGCACCACCGAATCCGCCATCTTGCGCGAGTTGGCGATCGCGGTCTGTCCCTGTCCCGCCGAAAAGCCCTGTACTTCGAGAATGTAACCGCGCTGGCTCTTCACCTGCGTGGCGATCTGGTCGAGCGCGTCCTTGGCATCCTTGCTCAACACGCTCTGTCCCGGACGGAAGCGAATCTCGGTCTGCGTTCCCGCCTTGTACTGATCGATATTTCCCACAATTGTTTCTTCGCCGCTAACGCGCTTGTCCAGCGCCGCCGCCGTCTCGTGCGCCATCTGCGCCTTGCTGGCCGCATCGCTGGCATGCTGATCGGCCATGTTGGCCTTGGCGGACGCCAACTGTATGCCCTGATAGGCCCGCGCATCCACATCGCGAATCGCCTTCTGGTTCTCCGTGGTCAACTGATCCAGCTCGTTGACTCGATCGCGAATGCTGCCAACGTGCCGGTTGACGTATTGCTTGCTGGCAAACGGATGAAAGATGAGCGCGGCCACGCTGGGCTCATCGCCATCCCAAAAATCCTGTTGGCGGCCCGACTGCGATGCGGAGCCACCACCCGGGCCGGTAGCAGCCGGCGGTGCGCCAGAATTCTGTTGCGCGAATGCAGAAAGCGCGAGGCCCGTAGACAAAAGCAGCGTGATGCAAGTGCAATTTTTCATGGTGATTTTCCTTTCGAGCGGGGCCCCTGAGAGGGATCGTCAAACTATGGCCAGAAATGGCAGAACATGGAAAGAGCCAGAAGACATCGAACGAGAAAACGCGGTCCTCGTGTTGAGTTCAGTTCTGGAATGATCCACGACTGCCGGAAACCCCAAACCCCCACTACAGCGGCATTGTAGCGCCGAAGTGCCCGGTAATGGTCAAATTCGTTGCGGAGTAGTCCCCTTGGTGAGAGCCGAAAGTGAGCACAAGTACATACAAGAATCATGCTGCGCCGCGCTACCTTGGCATCACTACGACCTCATCCTTCGGCATCGCGTCAAGCGTTGCCCTATCGATGCCCAGATGCGCCATCACCAGCGCAGGTGGCAAATGTGTAAGCCACTCCGACAAAGCAAGATCCTGGTAAAAGCTGCTCTTGAACATCTCCAGGAATTTCAGATCGCTATTGCCCGTGTTCTGGATGTAATGCGGCAAAGTTTTCTGGATATAGCCCACGTCTCCGGCTTGAAAGTCCATGGTGCGCGCCCGGCCTCCGGTCGCAAACACAGTCATTCTTCCCGAGCCGCTGATGTAGTACTGCCACTCGTCGGCATTCTGATGCCAGTGCAACTCGCGTATACCTCCCGGATGTACGGTAACAATCGCCGCCGCAATCGTCGTGGACACCTTGAACTTGCTCGAATCGATGATGCGTACCTCTCCACCTTTTGTGCGCTTAGTGACGCTTTGCTGCGCCACGCGAAAAGCGAAGTCCACAGGCGATGCTCCGCGCGACCCATAAGCCGCCGCTTGATCCGCAGCCAGTGCCCCCGGAACTTCCGCCTGGAAGATAAACTTCTCCCGCTTCGGCATCTTCTCCATCGCCTGCTCACTCACGCCAAAATTCTGCGCCAGAATGTCGTGCGGAGTATGCGCCATCCAATCGGTGAGCAGCACCGTCTCATATTCGGAAAAATTGCCATCATCGAACACCAGCAAAAACTCGCAGCCGTCAGGTCCCAGCCCCTGAATCGAATGCGGAATTCCGGTAGGGAAGTACCACAGATCGCCTTCCGTCACATCCGTGACAAATCCCTTGCCATCGGAATCGAGTCCCGTAATGCGCGCGTTTCCGTAGAGCATCAACGCCCACTCAGCGGCCGTGTGCCAGTGCAGCTCGCGTATGCCGCCCGCGGTCAATCGCATGTCCACGCCGGCAATCGACTTCGAAATCGCAAGCTCACGAACCGTGACCTCGCGCGACCATCCGCCTTCTTGCATCCGCTTGTGAGAAAGTCCGAAAGGGTATTTGAATGTCTGCACGCCGCCAGCATCGGTGGGCGGCGGCAGGAATGAATCGGGATTCTGCTCATCCAGCGCGCGATTGCCCGGTCCCGGCGCGCTCGTGCTTCGATCATCTTTGTTCGGGTACGGCTTCTGCTCTTGCCCCGCGGCATCCGATGCCGAAAGCATTCCAGCCGCAGCCAGCGCCACAGACCCCATCCCTAGAAATCCCCGCCGCGACAAAATATCCTTCTTCGCATCCTCACTCATGAATTATTCCTCTCGGATTCAGAGACAAAGGTAGAAGTTTACCGGACTGCGAAAACGCAAAAAATTGTACACCCGCTTCGCTCGGTGAATGTTTGATGTTAAATGGCTGATGCCTGGATTGTTGTTGGGAAAAGATGAAACGAGTCGTCGAATGGTTTCTCTGTGTCTCCGTGGTGGATTGCTTCTAGAGCTTGCCTAAAAACTCCGTGATATCCGGTTCGGTCCAATCCACCGCGCCAATAAACTTGCGACGCATCACGCCGTTGCGGTCGATGACGTAAGTCTCGGGAAACTTGAAAGTCCCGTAGGTGCCGGCGATCATCTGCCGGGGATCGCGCACAGTCAGCAAGCTAATGTTGTGGTCCTTGATGAACTGGCGATACGCGCTTTCATCCTCATCGATACTGACCGCCAGCACTTCCACTCCCCTGGATTTCATTCGCCGCTGCATTTCGACCAGAGAGGGCATTTCCTCCACGCAAGGTGCGCAAAATGTTCCCCAAAAATTGAGCACCACAACCTGCCCGCGAAACTGGCTGAGCGTGATCTTGCGATCCGCGTCCTGCAACGTGAAATCGGGTGCATTGGATCCGATGCCTGCGGGTCGCGAACCGCGTGAGCAGGCGAATGCAATAAGCAACGCGGTCAGCATGAGAAACGCGCCGCGGAAGCGAGGGGGAAGTCGCACGCATCTATAATAACGGATTGCACCCATGGCCGGGACAACTCCAGAATTCGAAAAGCTTAGGGAATCCGCTCCCGCAGTGTCGGTAATCGTTCCGGCGCGGAATGAAGAAGCGTGCCTCGCTGATTGCCTCACCTCGCTGGTTGAAATTGGTGTTGCATTCGAGATCATCGTCGTCGATGACCACTCCACCGATCGCACTCGCGAGATCGCCATGTCTTTTTCTGGCGTTCGGGTAGTTGACGCCGGCCCTTTGCCCGCAGGCTGGACGGGCAAGAACAATGCAGTGTCCGCCGGAACACGCGCAGCCCGCGGCGAATGGCTGCTCTTTACCGATGCCGACACCGTGCATTTACCGGGTTCGCTGGCGCGCGGTCTCGCGGAGGCAAAACAGCATGGCGCGGCGCTGCTCTCTTATTCGCCCGACCAAATTGTCGAAACTTTCTGGGAGAAAGCCGTGATGCCAGTGGTCTTTGCGGAACTGGCGGCGCACTACCGGCCATCACAGGTAAGCGATCCCAACTCTCCAGCCGCAGCCGCCAACGGGCAGTACATCCTTATTCGCCGGGATGTCTACGATGCTATCGGAGGCCACGCGGCGGTCGCTGGAGAGTTACTCGAGGACCTGGCGCTTGCCCGCAAGCTCAAGCAGGCCGGTCATAAACTATTCTTTCGCTACGGCGGAGACGCGGTTCGCACGCGCATGTATCGCGGCTTTACCCAACTTCGCGACGGTTGGACAAGGAGTCTGAAAATTGTTTTTCCCCGCCCGCGCCGGCTCGCGGTGCAAGTATTGTTGGGTTGGCTGCTCTCCTGGGCCGCGCTTCTGTGCGGAGTTTTGTTTTTTCTGCGCAGTCCATCGATGCTGAGGGGGCTGGTTGTCCTGGTCTTAACTCTGCCTTTTGCGAAACTATATCTCTATGTTCACCGGGCGAATTTTGCCATCTATCCCGAGCTACTCTCAATGTCCTTTGGACTGCCGATGTTCGCGTATTTTCTCTGCCGCTCCGCCTCGGCCCATCGTCGCAATGCCGTAGGCTGGAAAGGCAGGCAGTACGCGGGTTATGAAACAACGCAGCCCAATTCGCCAGTCTCCGGCGCAGCCAAGCGTAACCTGAGAACTGACAACTAAGAATTGACCATCAGCAACCGACAACTGACTCTATGGTCTATCTCACACGCAAAGCCGAATTCGCCGCATCGCACTTCTATCACAACCCGGAGTTCACTCCGGAAGAGAACCTGCGCACGTTCGGCAAGTGCAACAATCCGAACGGCCATGGCCACAATTACACCCTCGAAGTCACGGTGAAAGGCGAAATTGACCCCCGCTCCGGCTTCGTGGTCGATCTCAGGCAACTCAAAGAAGTCATGACCCGTGAAGTGCTCGACGCCATGGACCATCGCTTTCTCAACAAAGAAGTTCCCGAGTTTGCCAAACAGATTCCGACCACGGAAAACCTTGCCATCGCCATCTGGCAGCGTCTCGCAAGCAAGCTGGCAAGAGCGCAATTGCACCGCGTTCGTGTCTATGAAACCTCAGACCTGTACGTCGATTTCTACGGAGAAACTTAAAAGCAAAACGTAAGCCCAAAGCCGGGAGCCGAATCATGAAAGCCCATCTCACCCGCCGCTACGTGTTCTCCGCTTCTCACCGCCTGCACACTGAGGCGATGACCCCGGAAGAAAATCTCGCGACCTACGGCAAGTGCAACAATCCCTACGGTCACGGCCACAACTACGCGCTTGAAGTCACGGTCAGCGGCCCGGTTGATGAGCGCACCGGCATGGTTTGCAATCTTGTAGATCTCGACGGCTTTGTCGAAAGGGAAGTGCTCTCCCGCTACGATTTGCAGAATTTGAATATGACGCCAGACTTCGAAAAAACCGTGCCGACCACCGAGAACCTATGCATTGAGATCTTTCAAATATTGCAGCAAGGCTTCCGCCTGGCGCATCTGGAAAGAGTAAGGATTGGCGAAACCATGCTGAATTCTTTCGAATACGCGGGCGGGACGGAGATTCGGAAGTAGAACGGAACCACAAAACATGAGAGACACCACCACCCAGCCCGGCGCTGAACCAGCCACCTTAACCAGCGCCACCTTCGAAGATCTGGTTCATGAAACGCTCGTCCGCCTGGGCGAAGACCCAACCCGCGAAGGCCTCAGCAACACGCCCGAGCGTGTCCACAAAGCCATGAAGTTCCTGACCAAGGGATACAACGAAGATCCTGAGGCCATGCTCAAGAATGCGCTCTTCACTGTCACCTACGACGAAATGGTTATCGTCAAAGACGTGGAAATGTTCAGCCTCTGCGAGCACCACATGCTGCCGTTTTTCGGCAAAGTTCACGTGGCGTATATTCCCAACGGCAGGGTGATCGGCCTCAGCAAGATTCCGCGCCTCATCGAAGTCTTTTCGCGCCGGCTTCAGATCCAGGAACGCCTCACCACGCAAATCGCGGAGACAATCCAAAAGGTGATCGAGCCGCAAGGAGTAGGAGTAGTCATCGAGGCCCGCCATCTCTGCATGATGATGCGCGGGGTGGAAAAACAGCACTCCGCCGCAGTCACCTCTTCCATGCTGGGCTGCTTCCGCAATGAAGAAGAAACGCGCTCGGAGTTTTTATCGCTGATTCGCCAGCGGCCCAACGGAGTGTAAAAGGCCTGTAACAGACCTCCCGCATGGGAAATTCAATGTGCCTAATAGGAGCTTTTAGCGTGGCGGCGTCGAGTACAACCTCTTTCATTCCCACGCCGTGTCTGAATTTCAGACGGTGCCATTTGCCTTATCCGGCTTGACTTCCCGTCTAGGCTGGGAAGATAATGCCTCTGCTCGGCCCGCTGTGCTGTTCTCCCCCGCCTTTGCCCGAGCCGCGAACTCCTGCTCGACTGGGCCCTTGCCATTTCTGACTCTGGATTTAGGAGATTTTCCCGTGAAGATTTTTCGCATTGGTTGCGCGTTCGCCGGATTCTTGTCTTTAGTCCTTTCGATGTCGGCACAAACAACTTTCACCACGCTGCACAGCTTCGACCTGACGGATGGCGATGCCCCTGCTGGGGCGCTCGTTCAGGGCACCAACGGGAATCTGTATGGGACAACTGTGGTTGGCGCGGATCCCTGCGTTGGTACGGTCTTCGAACTCACCGCCAGCGGCGGGTTTACGAAGCTAGTTTGCTTTGATGACACCGATGGCGGTACGCCAAGAGCGGCGCTGGCGCAGGGAACCAATGGGAACTTCTACGGGACGACGTACGGTGGCGGGGCGAATAACTTCGGAACGGTCTTCGAAATCACCTCCAAAGGCGCGCTGACCACGCTGTACAGTTTTTGCTCGCAGGTTTCCCAAGGCGTTTGCGAGGACGGCGCTCGTCCTTACGCGGGCCTGATCCAAGGAACTAATGGGAGTTTTTACGGGACTACGAATGGGAGCGGTGGGTCCAGTGCCGCAGGCACGATTTTTGAAATCACACCCAGTGGCACGCTGACCACGCTCTACAGTTTTTGTGCCAAAAGCGGATGCAGGGACGGCGAAAACCCAGCCTCGGGGCTGGTGCAGGCCGCTAATGGGGACTTCTACGGGACAACGAGCGCCGGCGGGCTCGACTATGGCACGGTTTTTAAAATCACTCCAACCGGTGCGCTGACCACGCTGCACACCTTCGACGAGACCGACGGTTCCACCCCCCAAGCAAGTCTGGTCAAGGCCACGAATGGGAACTTTTACGGGACAACGACCGAGGGTGGGACCCATAGCTACGGCACAGTTTTCGAGATCACCCCAGGCGGCACGCTAACCACTCTCTACAGTTTTTGCTCGCAAAGCGGATGCACTGACGGCATTCAACCCGACGCGGCACTGATCCAGGCCACCAATGGGGACCTTTTCGGAATAACCTACAGCGGCGGGGCGAACAACTTCGGAACGATTTTCGAAATTACCCTCAGCGGCACGCTGACTACGCTTTATAATTTTTGTTCGCAAAGCGGGTGCGCGGACGGCGGCCGGCCCTACGCCGGGCTGATTCAAGACACGAATGGGGACTTCTACGGAACCACGAGTGTGCACGGCACCGGCGGCTTCGGAACGGTCTTCAGCCTATCCGTTGGGCTCGGCCCTTTTGTAGAAACGCAGATTAATTCCGGCAAGGTGGGAACCGTAGTCAACATTCTGGGAACGAATCTGACGGGTGCGACCGGCGTCACGTTTAACGGCACGCAGGCTGTCTTCAAGGTTGTCTCGAGTTCTGAGATCACCGCCAAGGTCCCAACAGGCGCCACCACCGGCGAAGTCAAGGTGGTAACGCCCTCCGGCACGCTTGCAAGCAATCAGGTATTCCGGGTTATACCCTAGCCGCAACGCCGAATACAAACGCCGCCCCGTCGCCGCTTTTTCGTGCCACTTGGAATTGCCACCCGCGCCGCTTCCGGCTAAGATTACGGCGATCCAAAACGACATCGAAAGAGGAGTTTATGAAGAGAGCCTGGTTTATTCCTGCATTCGCTTTGGCTGTCAGCCTATCGGTTTGCGCGCAAAACAACGCGATGGCCGCGAAAAAAGAAGTACACATCAAGCCCTATCCCGGCACCGCGCAAGTCACCCTTGATTCCTGGAACGATGTCGGCCGCAAGCTGATCGCTATGGCCGAAGATTTTCCTGAAGATAAATACGACTTCAAGCCTAAGCCAGAACAGCGAAGCTTTGCCGAACAACTGCTTCATGCGGCCGGGGCCAACTACTATTTCACCAACCTTGCACGCGGTGACAAATCGAAAGTTGATGAAAACCCGAAATATAAAAGCAAGGCCGACGTAGTGACATTGGTCAAGAAATCCTTTGCCGACGGCGCCGCTGCGATCAAGGCCAAGGGCGACAAAGGCATGTCGGAAATCGTCGTCAGCCCCTTCGCCCCGGAACAAACCACCATTGAAGACTTTGCCAACGGCATTATCGAACACGACGGCGAGCACTACGGTCAGTTGGTGGTCTACTACCGCTTAGCGGGATTGGTGCCGCCGGAATCGCGCCCCAAAAAATAACAGCCTGGATTTTCTGTTATTAGATTGCGTAAGGGTATCGCCGCCTGCGCTGGGGGAATACTTTGATTAGGGCTAAGCCCGCCACGAATCCGCCCACATGAGCCCAGAAAGCCACTCCTCCACCCACGCTTCGACCTTCATACACCAGGGAAGTCACAGTCCCGGAGACGAACTGCAACACGAACCAGTATCCGAGAATGACCCAAGCGGGCACATAGATGACGAAAACGAAGAGCCAGGTCAGAACCCGCGCTCGCGGATAGAGAACAAAATATGCGCCCAGCACGCCAGCAATTGCTCCGCTGGCGCCGAGATTCGGCACGCGCGAATGAACATCCATCGCAACCTGGCACGCCATCGCGATCAATCCAGTGAGGAGATAGAAAGTCAGGTAGTTGAAGTGTCCCAAATAATCTTCAACGTTATCGCCAAAAATGTAGAGAAACCACATGTTGCCGATGACGTGCATCCACGAACCGTGCAGGAACATTGACGTGAAGAAAGGCAGTACCACAGCGATCAGCGAATATTGAGACGATCCCGCCAGCAGCGCGGACAGATGAGCCGGAATGATGGCGAACTCAGTAATGAACGCTTTCAGGCTGGCTGGCGTCAAACTCGCCTCAAACAGAAAAATCAGCAGGTTGAGCGCGATGAGAAAATAGTTAATGAAAGGCGTGCTGAAGCGCGGCTGATCGTCTTTGATGGGAAGCATGGGGGAATCTGGTAATTTGGTAATTGAGTAATTTGGAAATTAAGAAACAAAACGCCTCAGAAGCCGGACTCCACATTTCCTGGCTTTTCAATTTCCCAATTATTCAATCACCAAGTTACCAAATTCTTCCATGAATGGCGTCCTCATCGTCGATAAGCCCTCCGGACTGACCTCGCATGACGTGGTCAACCGCGTGCGCCGGATTCTGGGTCAGCGTTCTGTTGGACACTTGGGCACTCTCGATCCGCTTGCAACCGGGCTTCTACCCGTGGTTGTCGGCAACTACACACGCCTTGCCCAGTTTTACTCCGCTGCGGAGAAATGTTACGAAGGCATCATCCGCTTCGGATTTGCGACCGATACTTACGATTCCGACGGCGAACCGACCACTCCTGTACAGTCCGTAGGTCTCAATGCCGATGAAGTCTGTGCACTGGCCGCGCAGTTTCTCGGCGTGATCGAGCAGATGCCGCCGCCCTTTTCCGCCAAGAAAATTCACGGAGTTCCCGCGTATAAGCTAGCGCGAAAACAAAAAGAGGTTGTCCTGAAGGCGGTGCAGGTTGAAATCAAGCAATTCGATGTCGTGGAAGTGAATGGTGACCGCGTCCGCTTCAGCGCGCGCGTTGCGTCGGGCACCTACATCCGCTCAGTCGCTCACGAGATGGGCGTAAAGCTCGGCTGCGGCGCCCATCTGGAGTCGCTGCGCCGCACAGCCGTCGCCGAATTCACAATTGCCGAAGCCAAGACCCTCGAGCAGATCACAGAACAAATGCAGATTGAAGAAGGAGTCCACCAACAGGTCACTGGCAACCGGCAACTGGCAACTGACCGATTGTTCCTTCATCCCCGATTGCTCTTGCCCCACATGCCCTCGGTGGCCGCCGACGAAGCCACCGCCGCCCGTATCCGCAACGGCAGAACCGTGAACCTTCCGGAACTGTCGCAGGCCCGGCTAGTGAAAGTATTCAGCGGACAAACTGACCTGATCGCCATTGTCAGCCGAGTGGCAGGTACTCTGTTCCATCCCAGGATCGTACTGGCAAGTGAACCGGCCAGCGAACCCGCGATCCGCTGATCGCTCGGCGACGCTAGTAGAATCGCTGTTAGCCTCGAACCTTCTATTCAAGAATTCGACGCGCGCACGCAGGTAAGCTTGACGTTCCCCGCCTCCGCTTTTACTGTGGCAGTACGCCATGAAGCTCTCCGTCGTCATGCCCGTCTACAACGAGGAGGCCACGCTGCGCACCGTGGTCGAAAGTGTGCTCGCCGTGCCGCTGACCATCGAACTCATCTGCGTGGACGATGGTTCTCGCGACCGCTCCCGCGAAATCCTGGCTGAATTGCAAAGCCAATATCCTCAACTGAAGACTTATCTCCAGCCGAAAAACATGGGGAAAGGTGCAGCGCTGCGTCGAGGAATCGAGCAATCGACGGGAGACTACGTCATTATTCAGGATGCAGATCTCGAATACGATCCCGCCGAATATCCGCTCATGCTCGGGCCATTGCTTCAAGGCAAAGCAGACGTAGTCTACGGATCACGCTTCCTCGGCGGAGCTCCGCATCGCGTGCTTTATTTTTGGCACTCGGTAGGCAATTGGATTTTGACTTTACTTTCCAATGCCCTCACCAACATGAATCTCTCCGACATGGAGACTTGCTACAAAGTCTTTCGCCGTGAAATCATTCAATCCATTCCGATTGAAGAAAACCGTTTCGGCTTCGAACCGGAGATTACGGTGAAGATTGCCAAGCGCCGCCTGCGCGTCTACGAGGTCGGCATCAGCTATTGGGGACGCACCTACGAGGAAGGAAAAAAGATCGGCTGGAAAGACGGCTTTCGCGCTTTGTGGTGTCTGGCAAAATATACCCTCAAAGAGCCGCGCCTGAGCTACCAGTACCAACCCGCAGTGTTACCAAAAACCAACCCTGCGCCCTGATTATCGTGCCTTAATTTGCCTGATGGCTCTCGAGTGCCGCGGTTGCGGCGCAGCACTCAGCACTGCGATTAGCGGTAGACTCTACACACCCCACAAATAATCTTCCTGCTCGTGATGTGGTTCTGCGGCTATTGAAATCGGGACGGAAAAAGCGCCAACTGTTTCTGCGCTCGGAAATTGCCGTCGCCCTTCATGAGTGGGCGCCATCGATGCCGCCGCCAGCGCTTCGGCAACCGGTTGCTCCGGCGAAGTTTCTGAAGCCACAGGCTTGTGCGTCTCGCGAATCAACTCCAGCAAATGGTGATCTTCCACATGCTTGATCTTATCGGCCAAATGCACAAACCGCCGGTAGATGTCGTCGAGCGCCCGCCGGTCGAACTGATAACCCAGTTGCTCGAAGCGAATGCCGAGAGCGTGCCGTCCCGAATGCTTGCCCAAAACCAGCTTGGAATCGGGCACGCCGACAGACTTCGGCGTCATAATCTCGTACGTTAGAGGATTTTTCAGCACGCCATCCTGATGAATGCCCGCCTCGTGCGCAAATGCATTGCGCCCGGTAATCGCCTTATTCGGCTGCACAGGAACACCGGTGATCTCGCTCAGCATCTGGCTGGCGGAAAACAACTGCTCGGCGGCGATGCCCGTGTCGTAAGGATAGCGATCGGGCCGCACTCGCATCGCCATCACGATTTCTTCCAGCGACGCATTTCCCGCGCGCTCACCAATCCCATTGATCGTACATTCCACCTGCCGCGCGCCCGCCGCGATCGCCGCCAGCGCATTGGCCACTGCCAATCCCAGGTCGTTGTGGCAGTGCGCGGAGACGGTTACTTTCTCGATTCCTTTTACCCGCTGGCGAATAGTCGTGATCAGCTCTCCAAACTCCGATGGCATGCTGTAGCCGACCGTGTCGGGGATATTCAGCGTTGTCGCCCCCGCTTCCACCACTACATCGAGAACCCGGCAAAGAAAATCGGGATCGGTTCGCGTCGCATCTTCCGGAGAAAATTCCACGTCGTCACACAGCGACTTAGCCAAGCGAACGGAGTTGCGCACCGCCGCCACGCATTCGTCGCGCGTCATGCGCAGCTTGTATTGCAAATGAATGTCGGAAGTCGCCAGGAATACATGAATGCGCGGCCGCTCCGCATCCTTCAAAGCCTCCCATGCCCGCTCAATATCGGGACGGCAAGCTCTTGCCAGCCCGGCGATCACCGGCCGGCGAATCACGGCCGCGATCGCCCGCACCGCTTCAAAATCGCCGTCGGAAGAAATGGGAAAGCCCGCCTCAATCACATCCACGCCGAGACGGTCCAGTTGATGCGCCAAGCGCAGCTTTTCCTGATGGTTCATGCTGCAACCCGGAGACTGCTCTCCGTCGCGAAGAGTCGTATCGAAAACTGTGATCCGCGCCCGTTCCATGATGCTGAACTCTCCTTCTCAATCGGCCTGACCAACCGACTCTTGATTTTACGGAATCCCGGCTCAGAAGCAAAACTTATAATTATTACCGTATCAGTAGAATAACTACTATAATAAGCTGTCCTAATACAATAGTCCATTACGATTAGAGGTCGAAAATGGAGCTGTCGCAGCTCGAAGTCTTTCTGGCGATCGCCCGCGAGGGCCGCTTTTCCAGGGCCGCCGAAAAATTGCACCGCACTCAATCCGCCGTCAGCCAGACGATTCACAAACTGGAAGAAGAGCTGGGAGAATCGCTGTTTGATCGCTCGTCACGCGAGGGCGTCCTCACCGACGCCGGCCGCGTGCTGCACGAATACGCGGAAAAGCTAATCAATCTGCGCCAGGAAGCCACCGAATCTCTCACCGAATTGCGCGAGTTGCAAAAGGGAAAACTGGTGATCGCCGCCAACGAGTTCACTTCGTTGTATCTGCTCGCCGTCCTGGCGGAATTCCGGCGGCTGCATCCCATGATCAAGATCACGGTCCAGCGTTCGCTGGGCAGTCACATACCTGACGACGTCCTGCGCTACGGAGCCGAACTCGGAGTTCTCTCTTACGAACCGCAGGAACCAGGCCTGCATTCGGTCGTGGTTTACCTCGACGAACTCGTTTTCGTTGTGCCGCCCAACCATCCGCTGGCCGGAGCGGCGCAGGTCAGCATCCGCCAGTTAGGCGCCGAATCCTTCGTCGCGCACATCGTTTCCTCACCCTATCGCGAAAAAGTGTTGCAGTCATTCAAAGCGCACAAAACTCCGCTGCACATGGATTTGGAACTCCCCACGCTGCAAGCCATCAAGCAGTTTGTGGCCCTGGGAAATGGAGTGGCTTTCGTTCCGGAGATCAGCGTCGATACCGAATTGGCGCGCGGCGAATTGGTCCGCATCCCGGTGCGAGAACTGCAACTGAAGAGAAAGTTACGCTTGATCTACCGCAAGCAAGCCAGCATCTCGCACGCGGCCAGAGCCTTTCTCAAAGTAGCGGAGGCGGTAGCCCTCAAGCGCAAGGGACGCTATCGCTTTCAGCGCGAAAGCTAGCGGTCTTCATATCGCGATAGTTTTCATTCTGCGCTGATGTCAACTATAGGTGTGATTGTCATCCCGAGCAAAGCGAGGGATCTCGGTTTTTGCCGGCCTCTATTCAGCACACTTGCTCTTCTCGCACTCCGTTCTCGCGAAAGGACTCCAGCGCATCCGCCAGAGAAGGATGAATCTCCAAAACCCGATCCAGGTTCATCAGGTCCAGTAAAGAGCGCACCAGCGGACTCGGCGCTGCACACTTCAAACTCACGTTGCGCGCTTGCGACCAGCTCTGCAAAAAAGCCAGCTCTCCCATTCCTGCGCTGTCAATCGAACTCACGCCGCCCAAATCGAGAACGACCTTGTTGCTGCTTCGCACAACATCGGCGACCACGCGCGACAGCGTTACGGCCTCATCTCGGTACACGATGCGGCCTTGGCAATAGACGATCATAATGTCGCCACGATTACGCATTTCCAAACTGAGTTTCAACGTAGACTCCTTAGGAACATAAAGGGCAGCCAAATCAACCGGTTGCCGAAAAAATTGCCATTGTGGATTGCTGTTTTCCATTCTAGTTGATAGACGCTTTCCATCTGGTTTCGGGAGCATGAAAAATGCGTTAAATGTTACCGGAGTTTCCGCTGCCGAACCATATTCCCGTTGCAGGCGGATGGACAAAATTTGTCACCCGGTACATCTTGACCATCCGGTACACTGCATCTAACGGATTTCACTCATCATGCAGCACTTTTTATCCGGCATCGGCCGGGAAAGGAATTGTGCGTGTCAAAACTTGCAGCCGCCGTGCTGAGTTTGCTTTGCCTCATCCTGTTCGCCCTGCCGTCCTCTGCCCAGCTTCTTCCTGACGGAAACGTTTACGTCGGGGGATCCCATTCGTTATCCGAGATTGTCGTCAACAAGTACGACTTCTGGGGCTGGAACGCCTCCGTCGAGGATTTTCCCTTGTCGCGATTTCCTTATCTTGGAGTTGTCCTTGACGCCAGCGGCTTCTACCGCCCGGGCATCACCCAGTACAACTTTCTTCTCGGCCCACGCTTCTCTAAGACATACGGAAACTGGCGCCCTTTTGTTCAGGCCTTGGGTGGCCTGCAGCGGGTCACGTCCGATGGAAATGCATATAACCCAGTCGCCTTCGATTTTGGCGGCGGCGTCGACCGCAAGTTGCACGTGAGTTTCTGGCATTTCAAGAACTTCTCATGGCGCGTGCAGGCAGACTACGTCAACACCCGCTATTTGAGCGCCCGCGAAATCGAATTCCGCGGTTCCACCGGCCTCGTCTGGCGCTTCTGAACTTACACAAGTATCGTAACGGCGCGGCTTCCCGCCGCGCCTTATACATATCCTCCCGCACCTCATTTCATCTTCTACGCCAGCCCAATTCCTCCTAAGCGCATCTAAAAATCAAAGAAATAAACGTTAAGAAAGTTCCAAAATAATGAAAGGCAGGGGAAGCACAAATGCGCACAGTTGTTGCAGTTTGTTTCGTTACCTTCATTCTAGGAAGCCTGGCTACGGCCCAGGTCCCAACCTCGGGCAACGTTTTCTTCGGATATTCGTACTACCACACCAACATCTCGACTATTGATACCTCCAATACCAACGGCTGGGAAGCTTCGTTCGAAGGCAAAGTCCTGCCATTCATCGGCATTGTGGCCGACTTCAGCCAGCACTACGGCTCCGAGAATTTTCCTATTTTGTGTCCCGTGGGAGTCAGCGGATGTAATACTTTCAACGTAAACATCCATGAACAGAATTATTTGTTCGGACCACGCGTATCGGTATCGGTGGGGAAATTTCGGCCATTCGCCGAAGCCCTGTTTGGGGCCGGCCACGTCAATGCAGACGGTGCGGGATCGGACACTTCATTCGCAACCGCACTCGGCGGCGGCCTCGACTACCGCATCATCAGGCCCATCGCCTGGCGCTTCCAAGGCGACTACGTGCAGACTCGCTTCTTTGGCAACACTCAAAACAATCTGCGCTTATCGACCGGGATTGTTCTGCGCTTCTAGTCGCACGGGGAAGGGAACTCAGTGGGGTCTTGGCCTGGCTTCATCGGTGTCTTTGGCGAACTCTGCGATTAAAAAGCCCCGCTAAAAAAAATAAACAGGATCCAGTTGGTTGTCTGGATCCCGCTCGTGTGGCCACTGAAAACTCGTCGCTGAATCGGAGAGCCTAAGCCCGGGGCGGGCTCTCCGGTCCCGCCTGCCAATATTTGTGATCCCGCAGAAAAAATTTCTCGTTCCAGTAATTCATCGCTGTCCGCAAAAACAGCCATCCCACTCGCAAATGTCCCATCTTCTTAAACCGCCGGTTCGTCGTATACACCCCGCCACGCACAATGCCAAACCGGCTCCGCGCTACCTGCTGGCTTAAAAGATAATCTTCGGCAAACGCCACCTGCTCGTGAAACCCGCCCAGTTTCCAGAATTTATTGCGCTCGAATAGCATGAACATCCCCGTCGCAAACGGATGATGCAGCCGCGACAAATACTGAAACAAATCGTTCGCCGCATAAAACGCTTTGTCGATCCAACTTCCTTCGCTGCAAATGATGTTCGTCGTCACGCAGTGCAGTTGCCTCCGCTGCGCCAATTCCACCGCCCGCCGAATCACCGAGGGATGCCCCAACTCCACATCGGCATCCAGAAACAAAACATAAGTTGTGTCCGCCTGGGCGGCGCCCTGGTTGCGGCCCACCGAAGGCATTCCCCCGCGAATCACGCTAACATTCAAGCGATCGCGAAAGCCGAGCACGATGGCTGGAGTGCCGTCGGTCGAATTCGCGTCAGCCACCAACACTCTCGTATTTCGCATCTTCGAGTAATCCTGATTCATCAGCGACATCAGCAGCCGCGGAATCAGCTTCGCCTCGTTCTTCGCCGGAATCACAATGGTCAGTTCGTTCGCCGGATTCACGCTGGCTAAGCTCCCGCTGGTTGAATGCATGCTCGTTGAATGCATGAATGCGTACCCCCTCTTCATCAATGGTTAAATACGTCAGCCGCGAATCAACCCACCCGCCGGAGTTGTAATACTCAATGCCACCATCCTGGACATGCGTAGCCTCATGTGTATGCCCGCAGAAAATGAGGTCCGCTCCGTGATAGCGCGCATGCGCCAACGCGCCCGCTGCCACCTTCGTCGACATGCGCAACCACCGCGTATTCAGCCGGTCGATCATCCGCGCCACCGGCTTGTTCTTGAAATCCAATTTCTGCAACTGCAGATACAGCGACGTTCCCAGCCGGCTTAGCCGCACTCGATTCACCTGAAATCCATCGAACTGATGTCCGTGAATGGCGAGATGGCTTAGCCCGCGATACGTCCACTCATACTGCTGATAAACCCGCACGCCCACGAGGTGCGACATGATGTCGGTCAACCCGTGATCGTGATTTCCCTCGACCCATACGACTTCGACATTGCGTTTAGGATTCGACAGCTTGCGAATGTAGCCGAGAAACTTCCAGTGATCTTTGGTCAATCGCGCGAAATTCAAGTCGGCAAAAATATCGCCCAGCAGAATCAAGCGCTCAAAGCGACTTTCCTTCAATACCTGCGTCGCCTCGCGCGCACGGCTCGTCTCTGACCCCAGGTGCAGGTCCGAGAGGATCAACGTGTTGTACACGTGCCGATCCATACTTCGTTTCTAACAACCGAATGTTACGGAGTGATGAACATTGCATCAAAATCAGTGCATCAGGTGATGAAGAAGTAACCGTAGGGACATTACCGTAGTCGTCTTCGCCGTGCTTCTCGTCGTTCAGCGTATGCCAACAAAGCAAACTCCCACGGAGCCTGCGCATCTCAATGTTCGCTCCGCTTCTGGCCGGCGGTAAAAGCTAATGATGTCATTCTCACCGTTTGAATTCGCAATCATGTTCGTGAACGAGTTAAGAGTTCGTGAACGGAGTTAAGAGCAGGAGAACAACACAATGAGTCGCTCGATTAAAGGCTTCGGATCTCTCGCCTTTGCCGCTTCGATTTTCACTATCCTCTGCCCAATCAATGCCCGGTCGCAAACCAGCGACTCTGTGGTCGCCTTCGTCTACGTTTCCAGCAGCACGAGCAACAGCAGCTCCCAAATCAACGCCTATGCAGCAGCTCCCAATGGCAAACTCACTGCAGTTTCAGGATCACCATTCACAGAGAGCGGCTCTTACCTGGCGGTGAGCCGTAAATGGCTTGTCTCCACAGACACGGTAAATATCTACTCGTTTTCGATCGCGGACAACGGCGCGCTTAAGCAGGTCTCCACGGTCAACGCGCAACAATTTAACGGCTATAACGATGGTGGCCCGGTCAGCCTCTTCTTCGACCGCACCGGCGCGACTCTATACGACGAAGATATCTATGGCAACAACGGCGCGAACAACACATACCAGTTCTTCGACGTGGACCAGACAACCGGGGCGTTGAGTTTTCTCGGCGCCACCAGTTCAGCCAGCCCCGTGTTCGAAACTCCGCTCAGTTTCATCGGCAGCAATGCTGTTGGTTATGGTTCCTCCTGCTATCACGGGTACCAGACCATCTACGGCTTCGGTCGAAGCGGCAACGGATCGCTGACCGACTTGAACCTCAATCCTCCGATTCCCGCTGCGGCAACCGGGGGCTACTGTCCATATCTGTCTGCCGTGAACACAACGAACAATGTTGCCGTCTCTCTGACGCCGACTGAAGATGGGATGACCATGATCGGTCCGACGCAACTCGGCGTCTATACCGCCGACAGTTCCGGCAACCTGACCACGACAAGCACTTACGAGAACATGCCCAAAGTCGCCGCAGGAAGCCTGAACGCCATGGTGGCCTCGCCTTCAGGCAAACTGCTCGCGGTCGCCGGCTCGAAAGGATTGCAGATCTTCCACTTCAATGGCGCGAACCCCATCACCCACTACACCTATTTGCTCACCACCGACAGCATCGACCAAGTCTTCTGGGATAACGAGAATCATCTCTACGCCATTAGTCAGTCGGCCGGAAAGCTTTATGTGTTCACCGTTACTCCCGTGAGCTTCGGCCAGGCCCCAGGCTCGCCCTACGCAATCACCAGTCCGGAGTTCATCGCCGTTCTCCCCAGTATGTAAGCAAAAGCCCCCGCGGCGGGTTGGCCTTCGCGGGGGCTTCTCAGTTCGCAATTCCTTGAATAACTACTTCGCCGCTGGCGGCACATATTCCTTGGGCACTGCCGAACCTTCGCCAAAAAAATACTGCTCCATCTGCTTAACGATTACTTCCTGATCTTCGCGCCGCGCTGGATTTAACCGGTATTCGTTCAACAGCATCTTGCAATGCTCCACCCACATTCGCCACGCCGGTTCGGAAACATTGTCATACACCTTGCGGCCCAGGTCGTTGTCGAAGGGAGGTTCATCCAGCCCCGGCAATTCTTTTTTTAACTTTACGCAAAAAACCGTGTGCGCCATAAACATTCCTCACTCATGTGCGAAAACATTCGCAAGGAATATCTTACATCGCCACGCGAGGACAGTATTGAGAGGAACCAGTCTGAAATCAGCGGGTCGCCGGGGTTACACCAAATTCGGCAAGAATCTTTTTTGTGTTGTCATCAAGGGCAATCGTGTCGCCGTCATGATGTGTAGTCGATTCGGCCGAGTTCGTCTTGCCCTTTATTCCGATATAAACCGCGTCATAAGCCGTATCGCTCAAATTTTCCACCCGGTGTTTGAAGGGAGCGTACCAGCGCACCTCTCCCGGCTTGGCGTAGGATTCACGCGTCTTTCCGTTCTCATCGGTAAAGCGCAAGTGGCCTTCAGTCAGGCTCACTACCACTCCGCCCGGATGCTCGTGCAGAGATGATTTTTCATGCGGCCCGTAATGTACCGATACTACTTGCACTTTTTCGTTTTCAAAATCCAGCTTGTAATGCTTGGGCTCAACCTTAATAGGATCTTGCGCGCTGGCCCCCACCGCCAGACACACAACAATCCCTAACCAAAATATCTTCGGCGACATGCCGGCCTCCTGACCGACTTCTTTTGAATGTAAATAGACCCGAAGCCACGCTATCCCGCCCGTATAGCCATGTCAATAACTCCGCAGATGAAAGCCTCAAATTGGTAATGGCTTTGCCGACCTCTGGTCTACCTAATCCGCCTGACTAATGGTGCGCTCAGATTACCGATAATATAATGAAGCGTAAGTTGAATAGTGAGTGAACTAAACACCATGCATCCACGAACTGAAAGCTCAGCCCCCACCCTCTTAACTAAAATCTTGCTGATTGCGTTCCTATCTCTCGGTTGGAACCCTGCCGTTCCCGCACGCGCGCAGCAAAACCAGCCCGCCAAACCTGCGAACAACAGTCAAGTCTCTCGCGGAAAATATTTGCTTGAGGGCGTTGCCATGTGCAGCCAGTGCCACACGCCGCGCGACAGCGCCGGCAACCTCGATCACAGCCGCTGGCTTCAGGGAGGAGCATTGTGGTACCAACCCGCCAATCCCGTGCCCGACTGGCCGCAGCAAGTGCCGCGCATTGGCGGAACAGTCTCAGCCACGGACGCCGAAATGGTCACCCTGTTGACCACAGGCATCTGGAAAACCGGCCATCGCCTGCGTTCTCCAATGCCTCAATTCCGCATGAGCGCCGAAGACGCCGCGTCGGTCGTCGCTTATCTGCGATCTCTGAATCCCAGTTCGCCCGCCCAGCAAGAGCCGCAATAAGAAGTGATGGGAGAGTTGGGGGGGCTAGGGGAAGCCCGGAACCGGAAGCCGGCGTTGGTGGGCCCACCAGGATTCGAACCTGGAACCAACAGATTATGAGTCTGCTGCTCTAACCGTTGAGCTATGAGCCCTCGATTTCAAATCTAGCATATTCGCGCGAGTAGCTCACCCGGCGCTTCGTACTCGACGGCGTCATCCGGAACGAAGCCGCTTTTCAGGCACAGTGAGGGATCTCGCGTGTATCTCTACAGTTCCGTCCTTGTTGGCTCCGTGGCCTAGCTGTCCTTAATCCCCTGCCACCTTTCCTCCCGCCTCATCCCAAATGCGATTTCCTCGCGTCTCTCGCAGCAGCAGGCTTCCCACGATAAACGTCATGCCCGCCACAATCATCGGATAGTAAAGCCCAGCATAAATATTTCCCGTCGCCGCAACGGACGATAACCCGATCAAAGGCAGCAAGCCACCGAACACTCCATTGCCGATGTGATAGGGAAGCGAAAGAGACGTGTAGCGAATCTTGGCCGGAAAAGCCTCAATCAGATAAGCCGCGATAGGACCGTAAACCAGACACACATATAGCACCTGCACAAACACCAGCAACACCAGCATCGTCAGATTCGGATCCGGAGCTTCCTTGGCGGGGACGAAGGCGCCTGTTGCATCAGTAGTCATCGCCGTGAGCGAAATCGCACCGGTTACCTTGTTACGCGCGGATTTCACGGTGACTACGTTATTCCCGGCGGCCCGTTCCATCGCCTTGTAAATCGGAATGTAAGTCAGCACGCCGAGCAAACAGCCCGCCATCATCAACTTCTTCCGTCCAATCCGGTCGGAAAGCGCGCCCACCACGGTGAAGAACGGCATCCCTAGCAGCAACGCGATCGCGACCACAATGTTAGCGGTCTTGACGTTCACTTTCAGAATAGTCTGCATGTAGAACAGCGCGTAGAACTGTCCCGTATACCAGATCACGCCCTGCCCAGCCGTCGCGCCAAAAAGCGAAATCAAAACGTTCTTCAGATTCAACCACTTGGTGAACGCCTCCTTCAAAGGCTGCGCCGAAGTCATGCCCGCGCTCTTAAGCTGCGCGAAGATTGGCGACTCCTTCATCTTCAACCGGATGTACAGCGAAATAATCACCAGGATGATGGAAATCAGGAAGGGAATACGCCAACCGAAAGCGGCAAAATCTTCTTTCGACATCGAACTCTGCGTGATCAGAATCACGATGAGCGAAACGAAAAGACCTAGCGTCGCAGTGATCTGAATAAAGCTCGTATAGAAGCCGCGCTTGTTGTCGGGAACGTGCTCACCTACGTAGACTGCCGCGCCGCCATACTCTCCGCCCAGCGCCAGCCCCTGCAATACGCGAATCAGCAGCAGCGCGATTGGCGCGAACCAGCCTGCTGTTGCGAACGACGGCAATAAGCCGATGGCAAACGTCGAAAAGCCCATGATCGAGAGCGTTACCAGAAAGGCATACTTGCGTCCGACCAGATCGCCGATGCGCCCAAAAAACAGCGCGCCGAAAGGCCGCACCAAAAAGCCGACAGCAAAAGTTGCCAGGTAAGCGATATAGGCAAATGTGTCGTTCCCGGGAGGATAAAACTTCGGCCCCAGAATGGCCGCGAGGCTGCCAAAGATATAGAAGTCATACCACTCGATCATGGTGCCCACAGACGACGCCATGATCACGCGCCAGATGCTGTACTCCGCCGTACCCGCTCCCTGCCCCCCGTTCGCCATCTTTCCTCCACGTGTCGTTTCTCCGAGGCCGCCTCGGTTAGCCGTGAATTGTATCCCATCGGTCAACCAAGTCAGCAAGGCGCGGACGGCTTCCGAAGGATTCGTATCAGGGCATCGCTTCAGCGATGCCGCAAAAGGATCCAAGAGACGAAGGCTTTAGCCGCCGGGGCGTTGCCAAAGAATGGTCGCGGCTCGCTCTTTTGGATGCTCAAATGTTTGGGCTTACGGAACGAATGGAAGATCTGGACGGACGAATCGGCCTCAGTATGAATCAGGCTACAAATTCAGGAAGCTGAGTTGAACCACTGAGATGATGCCGCAAGACTAATCGCTCTCAGCGCCCACTGTTTCCAGAAAAGATTTCAAATTTATTTCCAGCCCCTTGCGGCTGGCCTCGCTCAGGTCGATGAAGCGAAACGGCTGCAGCCATCCCTGTGTCGCCCACATGGGAAACAACATCTGTCCTCTGCCGCGAATCGTGGCGCGATCCACGTGAAACAGCAATTCCACTTCAATCTTCTCATCCAGCGGCTTTTCCAGATGAATCATTCCGCCACTGGTCGAAAGCGTATGCAATGCCGCTCGCACCTGGCGGCCATTGGGCAGCCGCACCAGAATCAGCACCATGCCGCTAAGTTTTACGCGGAATGGCCGCCGGGCTGTCTTCAATTGGCGCATAAGCCATGCGGCGCGGGCGGCCGCGCCTGCGTCTTGTCTTGCTTCTGGAATCCGGCCTCCCCATCCAGACAGGATCAAGCTCTATTTCCTTCCCGGAGAAGATGGGGCTCCCGCCATTGATAGCTTGTGAGGCCACGCCCCGATTGGAGAATCGGGCGCGTCTTCCGTCGAATTCTCCCAATCCCTCGGCGGATTTTCGATCTTCCAGATATTTGCGTGGCTATACAACGCGGCTCCAATCAGAAAGCTTTTGCCGTCGCTGCCCAGGGGCAAACAGTTCGCCACCCGTGCCGTCACGCTGCCTCCGCCCGGCAGATCGCTCAACATTACCGGCGTTCCCACCGGCAACACGCTGGGACTGCGAAATCCGCAACCATGCGGACTGACCACCAGGGCCACACACTTCGCGGCAAACGGACGCATGCGGTCCAGGCTGGTAACCGTTATCGGAATTTCGACCCGCACCCGTGTGCTGCGTCGAGTCGTCTTAGGTGTAAAAACGTCCATGCAAAGGCCTCTGGGAACTAGCGATCCACAGCGTAGTCTGACAGAGTTAAGAGAATTCTCATGAAGAGAACCGCCGAAGAAGATGACCGAGGTAATCTATCGCCCCTGAGAATAGCGGCTCATTTGATTCTTGATTTCGCTAGCGTTCGTTAGTCCTGAATTCGATTCCTTCCTCATCACAGTGGCCCACCCTATCCAGCACGGGGATGGTAATGACCTTTCGCGGGCTCCTGCGATGTACTTCTGTGTCTGTCTCCGTTTCCGAACTTGATCCATACTGAAATTACTTTTACAGTTTCAGCGCCGCTCGTCGATTGAAATCCGATTGCGATTGATCTCTGAGCAGTTCCAACCCTGATCTCTGGTCAGCTCTTCGATCAACCGCACTCCGTCCGTAACGAATTTCTTTCGAGGAGACATTCCCCCATGCCAGCAGTTCCACCACTCTCTCAACGCCGCTTTGTTCCTATCTTTTTCCTTCCTTTAATCGCCGTTCTCTCCATCGCATCCTGGGGCCAGGCCGTTATCAATGAAGGCTTGGAAACCGCATCGATCTACGTCGACGCCGCCAAAGGATCGGACAGCAACAACGGCTCAAAGACCGCGCCGCTCAAAACCATCGGCGCATCCGTCACCATGGCCATGACCAATAATCACGCGAGCATCGGCAGCAAGGTCATCATCAATCCCGGCACCTATCGCGAAGCCCTGACGGTAGGGAGTTCGAAAAAGAGCACCAGCCTGCCCATCACCTTTCAAGCCGCAACCAACGGCACCGTATTCGTCTCCGGCGCGGACGTGATTACCGGATGGACCGTTTACAGCGGCAACTCGAAGATCTACGAAGCCAGTTGGCCCTACAACTTCGGCACCTGTCCCGCCCAGCCGCCTCCGGCTCCGCCGCAGCAGGAAATCGTCTTGCGCGAAGAGATGTTAATCGTGAACGGCAATTCGCTCACCCAGGTTCTGACTCTTAGCTCCATGGTGCCAGGCACCTTCTACGCCGACGAAGCTCACAACCTCGTCTACGCCTACCCGCCCTCCGGCACGAACATGACCACCGCAACCGTCGAGACCGCGACCCGTTCCAGCATCCTTGAGCTTTCGGGCCAAGCGAACGTCGTCTTCCGCGGATTGACTTTCCAATACGCCAATAGTTGCCAGCAAAGCGCCGCCGTCACTGTCGCCGGAAACACCACCAACATTCTTTTCGACACCGACAATTTCCTGTGGAACAACGCCATGGGCATCGACTTCACCACCGTCGAGAATTTCACCGTGCAGAACAGCATCGCCGAATATAACGGACAGGTAGGTTTTGCCTCGCACCAAACCAAGAGCGGACTCTGGCAATCAAACACCGCCAACTACAACAACTGGCGCGGCGCCCAAGGCGCCTTTTACACCTGGGACGCCGGCGGCACGAAATGGATGTGGGATCACAACGGCACCTACAAAAACATGGTCTCCAATTTCAATGAGGCGAACGGCGTCGCCTGGGATACCGACAACGAAAACGTCACCTTCACCTCCGGTGTCTCGGCCTTCAACATCGTCAATGGCATCCAGATTGAAAAGACCGAAGGCCCCTTCACTCTTTCCAACAGCTATTTCTGCTACGGCAATCTCCTGGGCATCGGCCAGCGCGGAGGCGTCGCCGTGCGCAACTCGGAACAACTCACGCTCACCGGAACCAACATGTACGGTAGTTCGGTCAATCAATTCGTAGTCGTGGGCCAGCCCGGAGGAATCGAAATCACGAACTGGGAAACCGGCCAGAGCTACAACCTGATCACGGAAAAATTCACCGCGTCGGGCAATACCTTCGCCGGCCCGAATGCATCCGTACTTTCCAACAGCTATCTCGGCGGTAGCGATTGGACCGCTTTCGTAAACAGCATCAAATCCAACGACAATGTTTTCTACGCCGGAACCAACACTAACGCCTTTGTCGTGCCCACTCCAAGGTCAGGGACCGATTTGAGTCTAGCAAGCTGGCAGAGCGAAACTGGGCAAGACAAGAGTTCTTCGTGGAAGACGACGACCGCGCCTTCGGCATGCAACGTCGCCGCCTCTACAAAAGATTTCTGGATCACTTCCAGCACCTACGCCGGAGCCACGATCTCGAAGGGGCAGGCAACCATCGCCATCGGAACTTTCGGCCTCGGCGGCATCACCGGCAACATCGCACTTAGTCTGGATGGAATCTCTGAAGTGAAGGGTTTGTCCGGCAAGCTTAGCGCCTCAACAATCCCAGTCACAGGAACCGGGACACTGACTCTGACAACAAGCTCCACGCCGGCAGGCACTTATCCAATCACGATCCTCGGCACTCTGGGCAACACGACGCACACCGTGACCGTCTCGCTCGTAGTCCCGTAGCCTCGGCTTTTGCATGCGGAGGCATGACAGAGCCCGAGAGTGGGCACACCGTCGCTGGCATGCAGGGCCAGCCAGGCAAGCGGTCCTGCCTTCGTGGAGATCCTACGGCGGCGCATGAATAGGAAATCGAGATCCGTGCTGCCCACCTTTCCCAAAGGTGGGCAGCCAATTCTTTGACATGCACCCAGCAAAACAATAAAGATGGACCAGCCCCTGACCGTATCTACAAACAGAATTTACAAACTTCTGACACCCGCCGCCTCGCTTAGCCATAGGCTCGCTGGTGTTGTCGCGCGGGAACAATTTCACCAAGGAGCGTCACTTCATGAAATGCGTGAATCTTCGTTTATTCTGCCGGGTGGGCGCAGTGGTAATGATGATGACGGGCTTGTCCTGTTTGGCACGGCCAATGCTGGCAGCGGCGCAAACGCCCGCCGCGCCCGTGGGTCCGGGAACTACGATTGTGCACAGCCAGTTTGGCGGGCAGATTTTCGGCTTCGACATCGACCAGAACGGAACCGAGGGTGTGCTAAGTGAAGCGAAGACTCTGTCCAATGGCAACGTGCTGGCCGCTGTGGAAACCTTCGACCAGAAAAGCGGCAAGATTTTGAAGGTGGTTTCGAAGACCGAGACGCAGGACGACTTTCTGACTCTCGGAATCGCCGGCACCAACTTGGGCCTGGTCGAGCGCGAGCGCGTCACCGGCTTCTCCGTGACCCAGCGGATTTACGACGAACTGAATCCGCTGTCCTTGAACAAATTCACCGGCATCTGGACGCCGCCGTTGAACGCGAAAGACATTATTACCGGCATCAGCCGAAACCAGGGAGTTCCGACCACCGCGGTTCTTTATTTTGAGAATACCGGCAACAACTTCGACACATTCGTTTTCGGCACAAACTTAGCGGAAAATACGTTTACGCCCGCGGTCGATCTTACCGACCCAACGTTTATGACCAGTAACGCGCCGCATGTAGCCTATGACAGTGTGACCAATGAGGCAGTCGTCGCGTCGTCCGATAGCGCGGTCGGCGGACCGGCACCGATGATTGCGCTGGTGGATTTGGCCACGGGAACGGTAAATGAGTTCACGGGACTTCGAGGCCCGTATCCGTTTCGTCAGGGTTCGATCAACGGCCTGGCGGTCGATTCCGAAGACGGCATTGCCTGCACCACCACGGAAGTCGATTTCCGCGTTGAGTTCTACAACCTGAAAACGCAAACCGGATTCGCGCACGTCCTGCCAAACGCCACCGGCCAGCTACAGAGCGGTTCGGATGTGGAATACGATCCGGTGAACAAACTGTTTTTTGTGGCGCAGTCGGTATCGAGCACAGGCTCGGGCAGCAGCATTCAAGTCTACAACACCGCGGGCAAGCTGGTGGAGTCGCTGAACGGATTCAACTTCTCCAACGCCTCCAACGTGGTGTTTACGCATATTGCGTTGAATCCAAGTAACCGCACCGGTTACGTGGACGGCCCAGACTCTCAGGTGAGGGATATTCAGTCGTTTACTTACTGAGATTGCTTACTGACAGATTTTTCTCTGCTCCACCCTGCCTGACAATCCATGGTGGAGCCCACCCCCTTGTCATTCCGACCGACGCCCGGAGCGCCAGCGACGGCAAGTGGAGGAACCTGCTTTTTGCGCCGTCCAAGCACGGTTGTGTGGGCTCGTTACTTTCGCTTAAGAATCAGCCGCTTTCTGGGTCTGCCGGGCTTTTCGCCCAGGCGCGAAGGTAGGCGAGCATAGGCCAGATCGCGCTCGTTGAGCGCGGGGAAATCCTCCGCGAACTTCTGTTCAGGAATGCCCTGGCGAAACAGCGTGGCATTATAACTTTCACTGTACGCGTGGTAGTCTCGGTTACGTTCCGCCCATCAGCCGGGCTGTTCCCGTGGGTACAACCTCTTGATAGATCACAGGCACCCGCGGTATCGAAACGGGAAGCAAAATGGACGACCAATCCGGGCCACCCGCCTTGAACGCTGTAAATCGCAAAGGAGAGCTTATGAATACCACGTTGGCCTCGCCCAGCGCGGTTACACAATGTAAACGGCGCATGATCGCGTTCGCCGCCTCGCTGACGTTCATTATGCAAACGATTACCGCCGACGCCCAAAATCCATATGCGGGAATGACGACGCAACAAAAAGAAGCGACGATTGCGTTGGAGAAGAAAGCTCGAGACAGATATGTAAACGGGACCTTGGTAGTGGGAAGCACCAAGGCGGAAGAGACTCTTGGCTACCAGTATTATTACGGTACTAACGGAGCGAAAGAGAATTGTGACGAAGCGGACACCTGGTTCAGCATGGCGTCGAACGGTATCCACGGAAATTCGGTCATGGGATCTTATTATGTGGCCCGAATTGATGCTTTGGGTTGTCCCATTCACCATTACCGCCATCCGGATCTGGCCAAACGAATATGGACTGGGATGTTGTTCAGGCGAGACGTCAATCTCGAATTTAAGAAGATTATCGAGAAAGACCTCAAGGATTTAGAGGCGAACACAGACCCTGTTGCTCCTCGTCTCGGCATGAAGGAAGACGGGACGCCGGAATACAGAACCGATGCCGACACTGAGAAGCAAAGATACGGAGCAGCGATGTTGCTTCTCGGTTTATTCGCAGGCGCAGCCGGCTCGGCTTCCGGATCATCTTCTTCCACGCCCAGTAATGAGGGTGCTTTTAGGAATTGGGTTTGTACATATCATGAAGAAACGCATTCGATAAGCACAACTACGGCTGCGACAAGCACAACTACGGTGCAAACGTGCGGTTGGCAATGAATATGCGAGACCGCGGGCAGCACCGTTGCGCGACTAGCATGATGCCAATTTAGCTAAACAAGAGACTTCCCATGGCTCACGCCACTCACAAATTGCGAACTCGATCAAAACGCCTGCCACCTCACTTTTCTTCTTATTTCCTCGCTCTTGCGTTTTTTCTGCCGAGCGCCATGGCTCAAAATCAGCCCGCGGCTGCGAGCAGGGGCGAGGCATTTGACGCGGCTTGCAAGTTGGTCACTCGGCCGGAGACGGCGGCTATTGTTGGTCAGCCAAAAACGATAACTCCCTATGGAAATGGAAGCGGCTCTGACTATACACTCTGTCAACTGGATTTTGCCGACCGCCCCCGAATCAACGTCATAAAATACCCGAGTCCGCAGTCGGGGGCAACACTCGATCCTTATGATCCGAGAACGGTCTATGCTTTTCTTAGGCTTAACGAAACAATACCGCACCTCAAGTGTCAGCAGATTGCCAGCAATGCCGAATGGTGTGTCCTGGGACCGGCGATTCCGACTTTGAACGGCCCTGACGATGGAAAAATTCATATCTTCTCGCATGATATTCGTGACTCTCATGCTCTTGAGATTTGTTCTATTGGCTTCAGTCATTTGAATGATGCTGAAGCTGTAGCTAAGTACAAAGCAGAGGCCATAAAGCTAGCGGCGGTGGTTTCGAAGGAACTCAATTTACTGCCCCCTCGGCCAGATGGAAAATGACAACCCAGGGAGGTAGTGACTCAGTTTGAAAATTCGTACTGTCTACTACAAGGGCGTCATCCCGAACGAACCCGTTTGTCAGGCGTAGTGAGGGATCTCGCGTGGTATAAAGCCGGGGTGGCCGGCGCAAGATCCCTCAGCCGGCTAAAATACGCCGGCTTTCGGGATGACGTCTTCAATGTGTGAGTCGCGGGAAATCGGAGACGAAAATCGGGGACAGGAAGCTGTGAAAAAATTGATTCCGCCCATTTCTTGCAAAATTATTTCGTGACTGGAAATGTATCACCACGGGCCAGAGATCGCTCAGCGAGCTTCTAATCGCAAAATTTTTCTGGGCATGATTTCGGCACCTGCCAAGAGTCGATTTCTTCACAGCTTCCAGACGGAACGCGCACCTAAATTGTCGTCACCCAGGAAGAAAAGGCGAGCGCCGCTCTACCGTGCATTCTCTACCGTCAACTTCAATCCCACCGCCTTGGTGACCGCCACTAGGGTCGCGACTCGCGGGTTACCGTTTGGCGACAGCACGCGATACAAATTCTCGCGCTCGATGCCGGCCATTTTGGCCACTTTGGCGATCCCGCCACGCGCCTCGGCCACCCGCCGCAGTGCGATCAAGAAGCTACCAGTCTCCCCGCTCTCCTCCAAGGCCGCTTTGAGATACTCGGCAGCGAATTCCCGATTCTCCCGCAAACGACGCCGCATGACTTCACCGTGCGATTCGCTTTTGATGTCTTTTCTTGTCCTCTTCATGGATATCCACGCTGCTCTCGGGATCTTTGCGGTGCTCCCACACATATTGAATGTCGGCGCGTCCTCAGCGCAACATAAACCGCATCCCCTTGACAAACTCCCACTCACATCTCTACAATTAGCACTCAGTGAGTGTTACTGCTAACAGTCGCCCATTAACCCATATAAATCATTAGCTTGCACGTGGCGATCCTACGGATTTGGCTGCGGCAATCGAATGGCTTCAATCAAAATTTCAACTTCATCGGTTCCCAACGAACCTGATCGATTCAAATCTGAAAGGAGTTTGCACCATGGCGAAATTTACCCCACTGCATGACCGTATTCTGGTCCGCCGTATTGAAGAAGGCGAGACCACCCGCGGCGGCATCATTATCCCCGACTCAGCCAAAGAAAAGCCCCAGGAAGGCGAAGTCATCTCCGCTGGCAAGGGCAAGAGCAACGAAGAGGGCAAGGTCCGTCCGCTCGATGTGAAGGAAGGCGACCGCATCCTGTTCGGCAAATATTCCGGCACCGAAATCAAGATCGACAACGAAGACTTCATCATCATGCGCGAAGAAGAAGTGCTTGGCGTTCTGACCGGCGCTGCGCAGTCGGCGAAGAAGGAAGCTGCCGGCTCGCGTCGTTAAAAAAAGTTTGTCATCCTGAGCGAGGCGCTTTTGCCGAGCGAAGGATCCAGGTGAGCGCCCGCGCGTTTGGTGAACAAAGCGAACCGAACAATAAAGCGCGACGCGAACTTCCAAATTCGCAGGTCAATCCTGCAACAGAACTTAATAGGAGATTAGAAAATGGCAAAGCAAATTATTCACGGAGAAGAGTCGCGGCAGGCGATCCTGCGCGGCGTCAACCTTTTGGCTGATGCTGTGAAGGTGACGCTGGGTCCCAAGGGCCGCAACGTTGTGATCGAAAAGAAATTCGGTTCGCCGACCATCACCAAAGACGGCGTTACCGTTGCGAAAGAAATTGAACTTAAGGACAGCATGGAAAACATGGGCGCGCAGATGGTGCGCGAAGTCGCTTCCAAGACGTCCGACGTTGCCGGAGACGGCACCACCACCGCAACCGTTCTGGCGCAGGCCATCTTCCGCGAAGGCGTGAAGACCGTTGCCGCCGGTGCGAACCCGATGGCGCTAAAGCGCGGCATCGAAAAAGCAATCACCGTAATCTGCGGCAAGATCGACAAAGAAGGCAACCGCGTCAACGGCGAGCTCGACAAGCTGAGCAAGCCCGTGACCGGCGAAATGATCGGCCAGGTCGGCACGATCAGCGCCAACAACGATGAGACTATTGGGAAGATTATTGCCGAAGCGATGAAGAAGGTTGGTAAGGACGGCGTCATTACGGTGGAAGAGTCGAAGACTCTGGAGACGCAGTTGGAAGTGGTCGAGGGCATGCAGTTTGACCGCGGCTATCTTTCTCCTTACTTCGTCACCGATCCGGAGCGCATGGAAGTGGCGATCGAGAACGCTTACATCCTGATCAACGAGAAGAAGATCAGCTCGATGAAAGATCTGCTGCCGTTGCTCGAGCAGATTGCCAAGAGCGGCAAGCCGCTTTTGATCATTGCTGAAGATGTCGAGGGCGAAGCGCTCGCAACGCTGGTCGTCAACAAGCTGCGTGGCACGTTGCAGGTCGCGGCCGTTAAGGCTCCGGGATTCGGTGATCGCCGCAAGGCGATGTTGCAGGATATCGCGATCCTGACCGGCGGCAAGGCCATCACGGAAGATCTCGGGATCAAACTCGAGAACGTGCAGATCAGCGATCTGGGCCAGGCCAAGAAGATCACCATCGACAAGGACAACACGACCGTGGTCGAAGGCAAAGGCAAGCATGCCGAGATCGAAGGCCGCGTACGCGAAATTCGCAGCCAGGTCGAGAAGACCACCAGCGACTACGACCGCGAGAAGTTGCAGGAGCGGTTGGCGAAACTGGTCGGTGGCGTTGCCGTAATCAAAGTTGGCGCCGCGACCGAAACGGAAATGAAAGAGAAGAAAGCCCGTGTCGAAGACGCGATGCATGCAACCCGCGCGGCCGTGGAAGAAGGAATTGTCCCGGGCGGCGGTGTCGCGTTGGCGCGTTGCGCGGCTTCGCTCGACAAAGTGAAGGCCGATGGCGATGAGCAGATTGGCATCAACATCGTCCGTCGCGCTATTCAGGAGCCGTTGCGTCAGATCGTCGAGAATGCCGGCGAAGAAGGCGCAGTAGTTCTGGGCAAGGTGCTGGAGTCGAATCAGGTGAACTTCGGCTACAACGCTTTCTCGAACGAGTACGAAGATCTGGTTAAGGCTGGAGTGCTCGACCCGACGAAGGTCGTGCGCACCGCGTTGCAGAATGCCGGATCGATTGCCTCGCTGATGCTGACCACGGAAGCCCTGGTAGCGGAGATCCCGGAAGAGAAGAAGGGCGCTCCTCAGGGTGGTGGACACGGCGGTGGCGGTATGGGAGACATGTACTAAGGCAGCTGTCAGCTATCAGCTTTCAGCCGTCAGTAAGGTTAAAGGCCCCGCGCGAGCGGGGCCTTTTTTTGCTGGCAAGGGCCACTTAGTCTCGAAAAAATACCTTGACAAAAGGGAATTATAAGGAGTAACAAGGACATATTATTGTCCTTTTATTGCGCATTTGCTGAAGGACAATCAGAGGTCAGCGCGACCTGCCGTTTACATCGCTGTCGAGCTATCGCGCTGCAAGGAGTCCTCGGATGGAACTCAACTTTGAAAAGTGCCCCTTGTGCGGGACTGAACTCTCTAGCATAAAGTTCAAGGAGATCGAATCAACGCTCCGTGAAGAGGAGCAGCGGAAGGCGAGTGAGTTAGCAGCGGCTAGATTGTCTACTCGGCGAGACTTGGAAGAACAGTTCAGGCTAGATCTAGAAACGCAGAAGAAGGTGGCAGAGAAGAGGGGACGGGAGGAAGGTGAGCAGGAACTCCGGAAGATCGCCAAAGAGCGAGATCTTGCGGCCAAAAAACTAAAAGAAGCTGAAGCGCGCGAAGCCACAATCCGAAAACAAGCAGAACAAGAAGTGCAGAGGCAAAAGCTAGCGGCCGAGAAGAAAGCTAAGGAGGAAGCCGCAATCGAAATCAAGAAGCTGGGCTTTGAGCGTGACCAAGCTACGAAGAAACTCAAAGAGGCAGAGACGAAAGAGGCGGCTGCTCGCAAGCAGATCGCGGAGGAAGCGGAAAAGCAACGGAGCAAAGAGCTCGCCGAGCAGCGTCAGATTCTGGAAAGGGACAAGAACCTCGCGCTTCTCAAACAACAATCAGGCTTCAATCGAGAGCGGGAGTCTTTTCAAAGGCAGATGCAATTAATGGACAAAAAACTCCAAAAGAAAACTGCCAATGATCTGGGAGACGCTGGCGAAGTAGATGTGTTCGACTCGCTAAACGAGACATTCCGGGGAGACAAAATTGAACGTATCAAGAAGGGCCAGCCGGGTGCCGATATCCTACAGGATGTGCTGTACAAGGGCGAGTCATGTGGGAAGATAATAATCGACTCAAAAAATCGCCAGAGCTGGCAGAACAGTTTTGTAACGAAGCTCCGCCAGGATCAAGTCGAGGCCGATGCAGAGCACGCTATTTTGGCTACGAGCGCCTTCCCGGCGGGCAAGGCGGGAATGTGCAGCGAATCCGGTGTGATCATTGCGTCCCCGCCCCATGTCGTACATCTCGTCGAAATTCTTCGCAAGGCGATGATCGCGATGCACATAAAAGGATTGAGCATCAAAGAGCGCACAACGAAGATGAGTAGACTTTATGATCTAATCACTTCTGAAATGTACTCCGGGAAGCTGACGGAAGCGAATAAGCTGACCCAGGACATTCTCGATCTAGAGGTTCAGGAACAGACTGCTCACTCCAACGTTTGGAAAAAGCGTGGCTCACTTCTCAAGCGCATCCATCATGTCCTGCGAGATGCCGAAACTGAAGTTGCGGCGATAATTGAGGGCGACGAGCCGACTGCCGTCCCGCCAGCCTTCGGCGTAAAGGGTATTCGCCACTCGCAAGTTGGAGCCAATCAGGAGTCTGTCTGATGCACTCAGAACTCACGCTTCGCTGGCAGGAGCGCCGTTTGGGCAGAACGCTCCTGCGGACCTACCGCGACACTGTGGACCTCTACGATGTTTTTCCGAATGAGAAGCAGCCTCGGATGACGCCGAAAGAGGATCCTGAACTGCAGCGGCAGATCGAAGCGAACGAGGGTATCTTCGAGCCGCTGCTTCTGGAACCGCATCCCGACGATCGAAACAAATTCCGTATCGTCGACGGGGATCGCCGGTGGACAAACTCCAAGATTCTGGTCGAGGTGCAGAAAAAAGACCAATACCGTCTGCTGCCGGCGGAGATCACTGATCGGACGCTCACAGACGAGGAGCGCCTGCGCGTTTGGATATATATTCATCGCCAAAGGCGAGAATGGGACACCAAGGAGAAAGAAATGGTGGCCTACAGCCTCGTGAACATGGTTGGTCGGGCGAGCGCCGCTAATATCTTAGGAATTACCGTGAGGGAACTCGACAAGCTTGTTGAGATATACGATCTCTCGGAGAAATTGACGAACCTCCCCGAGCCGGGCGCATCGATCACTTGGGCTCGAGAGATCAAAAATCTCAACAGAAAGATCTTAACGTCGAGCTCCCTGGACACGATTGTTAGGAAGATCAACGAGCAAGAGATAACGAATTCCAAAGACATACGAAAGCTGAGGCAAATTCTCAGGGATCCAGTAGCAAAGGATAATTTCCTGGTGAGCGGCGGCACTATTGAGACCGCCCTCAGAACACTTGGGCCCGCTCCATCTAAGAAGGCCCACGGTCTGCTTGGAGACATAGAGCAACTCTCGGAATCCCTGCAGCGCTATCCGTGGACAACCTTGGCAGCCATGAAGGGCGACCAACAAGTCATTCGGAAGTTGGAAGAAACTGAAAAGCTAATCAAGGAATTAAAGAAGGCGCTTTCGAGGTAGCGTGGAACCCGAACGCGAGGAAAAAATGTCAAACAAGCGCTGCGCAGAGGATGAATACAGAGTCACAGGGAGCGCATTGGATGCGTTGGGGCTGGATCGGCAGGCGGCTTTGGAGTTGAAGCTGAAGGCGGAGTTGCATCAGAGGATTTTGCAGTTGGTGAAGCGGCGCGGGTATCGGGCGCGGATTTCTCTTTCAAGGGCCAGCAGCATGGGCGCAGTCTGCGGTTGCATAGGTCCTTCGGCCCGCACAGAACGCGGGCCTCAGGATGACAAACAAAAGTCGCTTTATCGCAGCGATGAATCGCTGCGCCACCCAAAGGCGTCCCAAATTGGGTACTCGGTGGGACATCTGCGGGGGATTTTGGTTGATGTGATGTCCAGGTAGGCTGGAGAATTTCGTTATCGTTAGAAGTGTGGCGGTAGTGGCCTCTGCTGGGGAGCGATCCCGGCGGGGGCTTTTGTGTTTTTGGTGTGTGCGGCGCTGCGCGCCTTCGCGGACGAGGGCGTCCGCGCCACGCCTGCTTCACACTTCCGGCGAATCTTTCTGGAGAGGATATGGGTATCGGATCATGAGTGCGTTTATTGGCGATTTGATGGCGGTGGCGGATGAGGACTATGGAGAGGGCGGTGAGAGGAAGAAGAGCGGGAAGCGGAAAGGGAAAGTGGGTCCGCACGACAGGGAGGATCGGCGACCGGGACGGAAACGAACTGGTGATGCACGCGTCTGTGGCGATCCCGTTCGTAGCATTGCTGGTGCCGACAAATCCGAAGGTCCTTCGGCCAGCACAGAACGCGGGCCTCAGGATGACAAAGCTTCTTCGGGCGGGACGACGAAGCTAATCGGAACAAAGAAGAAGTTTCCGCCGAAGCAGATGGGGGAGTTGTGGGAGCTGGATTTTTTGCGGAAGGCGCTGGGGATGGGGATGATTGTGTCGAAGCCGTGGGGAGACAGCTATCGGTATGACTTTGTGGTGGACACGGCAGGGAAGCTGTGGCGGGTGCAGGTGCGGGCCACGGAGTCGCGGTTTGGAGCGCGGGGATATGCGGTGCATGCGTCGGTGTATAAGGGACGGAAGATTGTGGGGCTGACGAAGAAAGATATCGACGTGATTGTGGCTTATATTGCGAACCGGAATATCTGGTATGTGGTGCCGGTGCAGGCGTTTGTGCCGAGAAAGAATTTGTGGTTCTATCCCGATGGCAGCAAGAAGGGGGCGATGTTTGAGAAGTTTCGGGATGCGTGGTGGGTGATGACGAGAGAGCGGAGGAAACGGTAGGTTGCTTGGTTTTGGTTAGACCAGCACAAATGATTGGCGTACGCGGAGCAAACACGATCCCGATTGGCTAAAGCAATTCGCGCGGAAGGGCGATCGCCAAGACAGAAGGGGAGTACATCCGCGTGCGCCAGATTTGAGAATGTCAGTACAGAAAAAACCACCCAAGTTGGCGCTCTCTGTATCTCGCGAGGCGCGCAGGGCCAGGCGAAGCTTGAAATCCCGCTATCAACCTGGCAGAGGTCGAGCCAACTGCGATCCTATGATTTGCCACGTGCCGTTGCGCTTCATAACTACATCCATATAGACATAACGAACGTTTAGGTGCTTGCCACCTTGATCGATTTCGTCGTCTTCGGAGCCGTGAACGATGGCTACATCGTCGCGCAACAGGCGGATGTGGCGGCCGGTGGAGACCATCGATACGTAGTGGATGGCACCGGACTTGAGATTGGCGATTACATCTTGTTTGGTTGAGGGCTTGCCTGATTCGTCGTATTGAACGTAGTCATTGGCGAAGATGCGCGACAATTCCGCAACGTCCGCAGATATCAGCGCACGGTCGCCATCCTCGAATAGCTGGAGAATTTCCTGTTCGTCCCGTGCCGCTTCGTCCCGTGCCGCCATTTATTTTTCACCGCCTGCCATCTTTTTCCGCCGGCCTCGCTTTCGGGCAAAATAAAGAAACAATGGAATCCCCGAAAGAATCACGATCAATCCTCCCGCGGAGTTCCGCAAATTCTCCGTGAATGTGTAATAGAGAAGGAACGCCGAAGTCGCTACGAAAATTGCCGGAACAATGGGATATCCCCACATGCGGTAGGGACGCAAGGCGTGCGGCTCGCGAATGCGAAAGACAAAAACCGTGCTGCCGGCGATCATGTAAAAGAGCCATTCGGCGAAAATCGCCAGTGAAAAAAGCTGACGGAAATTTCCGCCCAGCAGCAGCAGCGCAATGGAAAGCACGGCCTGTACAGCGATCGCGACCGACGGCGTGTGAAACCTGGGATGCACGTTGCCCATCGCGCGAAAGAAATATCCGTCGCGGGCCATGGCGTAGGGCACGCGTGCGCCGCTCATGATGGTGCCGTTCAGAGTGACCAGCATAGAGAGCGCCATGCCCAATGACACGATGGCCGCACCTGCGTGTCCCATGACTAGTGCCACGGCGTCCGACGCGGGACGCGGCGACGCGGCAATGGCTGCTGCGGGGAGGACGTATTGCACGCCGGCGTTGACCAGTACGTATAGGAATCCGACGGTGGCTACGCCGGCAATCAGCGCAATGGGAATGCTTCGCTCCGGCCGCTTGATCTCGCCCGCGACCATGTTGAGATCGTTCCACCCGTCATAGGCCCAGAGAGCGGCAACCAGCGCAGCCATAAAACCGGCGATACCTCCCTTAGCGCCGAGGTAAAGTTCGCGGAAATGGCTCCAGCTTCCCGTGCCGCCGCCGAAGCAGACCAGCACGATGCCGAGAATGATCGCGACTTTCAACATCGTGAAGACGAGTTGGAACTCGCCGGCTCTTTTCACTCCGAGATAATTGAGCAACGAAATCAGAACGGCGGCTGCGATAGCGACGAGCTGTCCCCAGGTTACGGCGAAGGGAAGCGAGATGGCGTTGGCGGAGAAAAACGAAAAAATCTGAAACGTACCCAGAATGCGTACGAAGCCCATCACTACTGTTGCGATCGATGCCGGTTTGGCAATGACAAACCAGGTCCAGGCGTAAAGAAATCCGGCGAGCGGGCCGTAGGCGTCGCGAACATAGACATATTCGCCGCCCGCCTGGGGCTTCATGGCTCCGAGTTCGGCGTAGGCCAGCGCTCCGAAGAAAGAGAGCAGTCCGCCTACCAGCCACGCCAGATAGACGAGCCTCGCGGAGCCCACGGCCTGCATCATCTCGGCGGGAACGAGAAAAATACCGCTGCCAATGATCGTGCCGACAACGACCGCAGTGGCGTGGCTGACGCCGAGATCGCGCGAGAGGCCGGGCCGCGTAGCCACCGTCTGGATAATTTCTGGCATGTCGAGTCCGCCAGTATACCGCTCGTGAGTTCACTCTTTGCGAAGGGCTACTCCTTAATCAAAGAACTGGTGGCATATCCAACCGCGCAGGTCATCACCGTGCCGATCATTACCCACCAAGTCCAGGGAACGTGCGTCCACCGCCAGAGATACAATTCCGCGGCAAACCCGCACGCCATTCCCACCATAGCGCCCCGTTGATTGGCGCGCCGCGTAAGCACGCCGAGCAGGAACACGCCGAGCAGTGCACCGTAAGCCACGGAGGCAATCTGCAATCCTACTTCGATTACGCGCCCGGCTTTGTGCAGCGACAGGACTGCGAGACCGAATAGCACAAGCGCCCATAGGATCGTGGCCAGCCGGGAGAGGCGCATCTTTGTGCGCTCGTTGGTTTCGGGCCGAATGCGCACAAAAAAATCCAGCATGGTGGTTGACGAAAGCGCATTCAGCGCCGCGCTCAGATTCGACATGGCCGCTGCCAAAATTGCAGCAATCAATAATCCTGAAATTCCGTGCGGCATTCGAGTAACGATGAATGTGGGATAAATGCGGTCGGGGCGGCCGAATGTCGCCGAGGGCACCCGATAGTAAGCCCACAGCATGATGCCGACGATCAGAAACAGGGCAAACTGGAACAGAATTGCGACGCCGCTCGAAAGCAGGGCGGTGACCGATTGCTTCTCGCCGCGCGCAGCCAGCAATCGCTGCACGATGAGTTGATCGGTGCCATGACTTGCTGTCGTGAGAAATGCGCCGCCGATCACGCCGGACCAAAACGTGTAAGGAATCCAAAAGTTTGTGCTGAAGTTGAAGACTTGCAGCTTACCGGCGTTTGCTGCCGCGGCGTGAATTGCTGGCCATCCTCCGGGCACCAAGTGCAAAATCGTGCTTACGCCGACCAGCGTTCCGCCTACATAGATTGCCGTCTGCACGACGTCGGTCCAGATTACCGCCGCCAAGCCGCCTTCGAATGTATAGATCAACGTCAATAATGTGATGATGGCGATCGAGGTTACCTCGCCTGTTCCCAACGCGATCGATACAACAATCGACACGGCGTACACGCGGACGCCTTCGGCGGCGGCGCGCGTAACCAGGAATAGGCCGCCGGTCAGCGAGCGCAAGCCGCGGCCAAAGCGCCGTTCGATCAACTCATAAGCTGTATAGAGATCGCCGCGAAAATAATGCGGCAGCAGAATGAAACTGATGACCACGCGGCCCACCACGTAGCCCATTACCACCTGCAGAAAAGTAAGATTGGTGTCGTAGGCGAGTCCGGGAATGCTGATGATGGTGAGCGTGCTGGTTTCTGCGGCGACGATCGACAGGGAAATTGCCCACCAGGGAATATCGCGGCCAGCCAGAAAATAATCGCGCAACGTGCGCTGCTTTTTGCGAAAGCGTAGGCCAAATAGGGTGATGCCAGCGAGGTAGAGCGCGATGATCGCCAGATCAAGATTGTTCAGGCCCATGCGAAATTGAGAGCAAAGAATCTAAACAACTCTTCGTGCGAGGCGGTCCGCCGCATCGTATACCTCGGATGAGATCGCCACCATCCACAATGGCGGTTCGCCATTGTTGCGCACCGCATGCGACGCCTCGGGCGCCACCAGAACAAGAATCGCCCCGCTGCCATCAAACGCGCGATGCTGCGGCTGAGTGCCTTCGCCTTCATCCCAGTGGAAGGACCATTTTGAGCCCGGCAAAACCACAATCGCCATGCGTCCCGTCACATGATAGTGATTCCCACGCACCGCGCCCGGTTCGATCGAAGCAAAGTGCACGTCCGCTGCGCGGCCCACATACTCTAGCGCCTCCGCAGGGGCGGTGAAACTGGAGCCGCGGGCATCGCCCTTATTCCGTAGTTCTAGAAATTGAATTTTCGGTGGTGTCGTCATCTTCCTCGGGTTCGCTGAGAGTGCTCTGACAGTGCGCCCGTGAAGATTATGGCGTCAAAAATGGCCGCGCGCGAGTGAGGGTTTGGTGACATCGGAGGTCGGGGATCTGCTCCTGTGCTAAAACTATGCCGTGGCTTACTACCTGGGCATTGACGGAGGCGGCTCCAAAACCACCTGCGCCGTGGGGGACGATGACTCGATTCTTGCCATAGCGATCACAGGGCCGAGCAACATCGTGCGGGTGGGAGAGGCCGAGGCGCGACGCTCGCTGCATCAGGGCATCGAGCAGGCTTGCACGGCGGCCGGAATCTCGCGGCAGCAGGTAACCCGCGCATGCGTTGGCGCGGCTGGGGTGGGTTCGCCCGAAGTTATCTCGACGCTTCGGGGCGCTCTGGCAGAACTTCTTTCCACGGAAGTCCTGGTCACTGGTGATATGCAGATTGCTCTGGAGGCTGCATTTCCAAGCGCGCCCGGGATCGTCGTGATCGCCGGGACGGGTTCCATTGTTTATGGACGCGACGCACGTGGGAATACCGTGCGCGCCGGAGGATGGGGTTTTGCTGTTTCCGACGAAGGCTCCGCGCATTGGATCGGACGGAATGCCGTGGCAATGATTTTTCGCGCATATGACCTGGCGCAAAAAAAAGGAAGCCGTTCACCTGTTGATCTTGAGTTGTTTCGCGTGCTGCAAAAGAGCTGGAATGTTGCTTCGATCGACGATCTGGTGCGGGCTGCGAATGCAATTCCGGCTCCCAATTTCGCCACGCTTTTTCCAGGCATTCTGGCGTGTGCAAATGCGGGCGACGAACTTTCACGGCAAGTTCTGACGCGCGCTGCCGGTGAACTCGCGCAGCTGGCCGTCGTCATCATCCCAAAACTGTTCCCTGAAAAAGACGTCAATGCCGGGAGCCCGTTGGCCATGGCAGGAGGTGTCTTTCGTCATTCTGATTTGGTGCGAAGAGTTTTCTACAATGAAGTGAAGAAGCTGCATCCGACTGTGGAAGTTCTATCGCACGTTGTCGATCCGGTGGAGGGTGCGCTGCGACTGGCGCGATTGAGACAGGTTTGAGGCAGCCCTTCCTGAAAGCTGCGGACACCTGCCTCTGCGCGCGCAAAAGATAATTGAGAACATTTTGACTAGTGACGCACTCGAAATGGATTACCACAAAATCTCTACGACATCTGCTGCAATAGATATTTCGAAACCCTCGTTGCCAGAACTTGATGGCGGCACGCTCACAGAAGATAAAGCTCTTGCTTTTCTGCAACACCCAGACCTCCCTCCGGAAATTATTCAGAAAATCGCCAAGAACACCGATGTTATGAAATCGCGAAAAGTGCGGTTTGCCATTGCGGCTCATCCGCGGACGGCGCGACGTCTTTCGCTACGGTTGATTCGTGAATCTCATACAGGCGATCTCGCGCGGTTCGCGCTTCTGCCCGCCGTCGCGGCCGACATCAAGAAGGCTGCCGCCGAGCTCTTGCTCACGCGTCTGCCCTCGATCACAGTGGGCGAACGCATCTCGCTCGCCCGACGCTCTCCGCCGACTGTGGCGGCAGCGCTGCTGCTCGACAAGGAAAACCGCGTCTGGCAAGCGGTACTCGAAAATCCGCGGCTCACAGAAGCAGGGATTGTGAAGGCGCTGCACCGGCATGGCGCTTCGGATGCTCTGGTCGCTTTTCTGTGCCGTCATGCGAAATGGTCGTTCCGCCCCGAGATCCGCGCCGCGCTTCTACTTACCGAAAAGATTCCGCTGGCTCACGCATTGGCGTTTGCCTGCACTATGCCATCTGAACAATTGCGAGACATTTTGCACGTTTCGCGCTTGCCGAGGAGCGTGAAGGCTCATCTCGAAGAAACAGTTTTGGAGAAGATGCCATAGTATTGGAACGTACAGGAGCGACCATCCTATGGAAACACAGAGCGAACATAATTCCGAACGAGATCCTGGCCAGGCAGCGGAGCATATCACCAGCGCTCACGAGATTCTGAAGACTTTACAGGAGAAGCTTGGTGAGCATCCGGAAATCGGGGCGGCGATCACGAAGTTAGAGATGGCGCTGAATGTTCTGGCCGTGAAGACGGGGGGCGTGCTGTAACGAGGACAGCCGGCCTTCTCAGGGGCTGAACCCTTATCTTTTTTGGGTTCTGGGCGGCACGGCTGAGAGCCGTGCCCTTCCCAAAAACTGTCAGCACGTTCACTTGGCTGGCAAGTAGCTTAGATCGGCACGAAACCGAATGATGTCGCTCGTCTCTTTCTCGATCGAACGGTCGAGGCGGTCGACAACAGAATCCGCTTCCGCTTGCCCAAAGGCATCTTTGAGCATGTCTCGGAAGGGCTTGGCGTCAGGCTTGTCTTCGAAATCTGCCCAACTGGTATGGGGGAAAGAGAGAACGTAGGTTCCCGCCGTGCCACCGTTCACCAGCGCATACCATTCATAATTGACGGGCCATTTGGTCTTGACAGTCGCGTCGTAGATGCGGCTGATGGCTGAGCGAAAATCCGAATCCTTTCCGGAACGCACTTGGAACGTAATGATTTCCGCGAACTTGGTCGGCATCGTGTCGCCAGCCCTGGCATTACTGATCTTGGGCATGTAGTCGTAGTAACGAGTAGTGACGGAATCCACATACGCGCCTATGACTTTCTGAAACTCAGCCACGTCGGCCTCGTCGGTGACGGCTGGCTTGTCATAATCTGCCCAGTGCTGGTTGAAGCGGCCGACCAGGAACGTTCCGGTATCATCGCCGCTCATGGTTTCCCATACCAGCAGCGGGAGTGGGTCGTTCTGCTGCTTGTGCCACGCGGCTTTCTGTTTCCTGCCCGCCTCATATTGCGGCACCGTTCCATTCTTGATCTTCTGGAATTCCACGCTGGCCAGCGTGCCGGGCTTTTCCTGCGCGGCCAGCGACATTGCTGCTAACAACACGATCCCCACGACTGACAACAACTGATTGCGTTTCATTTGATCCTCTTTCAATTGGCAGAATTTACTTCGTCCCCGCTTCCAAACCGCACGGGCACCCTCGACGGCGCTTGCTTGCGAATCAAGAGCTGATTTCAATAGGGTGCTGGAATGTAGACGGAAGGAACGAGAGAATCCTACACCATACCCGCGTGCGCAGCGGAATTAGAGGCTGGTTTACTTTCTAATGAGACGGCATTACGCCTTTGGTTTGAACAGGCCGATGGTATTCCCTTCGGGATCGGCGAACCAGGCGAATGTGCCCGTGGGAATATCAACCGGGGGCACCAGTGTTTTGCCTCCGAGCGAACTAACCTTGTCGAGATAAGCCTGCACGTCGTCGACCTGCACGTAGAAAATCGTGTAGTGATGTGGTTCGTGGCCGAGTGCGGTCATGTGTCCGCCGATGCCTCCGGTGGCGATCATGGTAGCGGGACCGGCTTCCTGCATCTGCCAATCGAATAGAGAGCCGAAGAAGGCTTGCGTCTTCGCGCGGTCGGAGCAACCGATTTCGAAATGAATGACGGGATTGGGCATAGTCGTCCTCGTTCGTTATACAGATATCTGCTTCGTCACAACCTCCCGCTTGCCATGCATTAACTCGACCACCGCGTCATACAGGCGGCGGCGAGTTTCGTGCCGCTCGGAGGCGCGAGTGATGTAGCGGATGCGGACTTCCACGCCGGAGCCTGTGGGGCGAACATTGATCGCAGGCTCTGCGGAAAAACCTTTCACGCGGTAAGTCGATGTCGTGCTCTGCCATTCGAGTTCCGCTTTCTTGGCATTGGCTTCTGTCTCTTTGCTCACCAGCTTTTGCAAGTCATCGATAAAGGCGTACGGATCTTGATTCGAGGGAAGGGAGAATTGCAATTCGTCCCACATCCACTGTCCTGATGTGGTGAAATTAAAGAAGTGTCCCTCAATGGCGAAGCTGTTGACGAAAGAAACCTTGCGACCGGTTGGATGCCCTACGTCGGTCCAGTTGCCAGTTTCGAGCACTACGGTTTTCAGTAATCCGACTTCGACTACTTCGCCGCCTACCCCGTTAATTTCAACCCAGTCCCCGACACGGATGCCGTTTTTTCCCATGAGAACGAACCAGCCAAAAAATGCCACGATAAAATCTTTCATCGCTACGGTAAGTCCGGCGCCTGCCAAACCCAGCACCGTGGTGGTTTGGCTGGGCATGCCTAAAATAATAAACAGGATGACGAGGGCGCCTACGGCTTGCAGGGCAAAGCGGACTACCGCGCGCAGCGTGCCGATACGCTTGTTTTCCGTCGCAACGCCGGCAAACAGGCGATCGACAATGCGATCCGCCAAATAAATCAGCAGCGCGACAACCAGAATCCAGAGCAGCGCCTGGATCATGTTGTGCAGCGCCATGCGTTCGCGGGTCGCCACCAGCGCGATCCAGTTGGTGTAGATGTCGCTCAGTTCCTGCTCGTCTTGAATGCGCTTGCCCAAGTCAGCGAGATTTCGCTGATCTTCCGTGTAATGCTTTAGCGTATCCAGAGCGGCGCCGGCGGCGGCTTTCGACTCTTCGCGGCTTGTGTTGCTGGTATTCTGCGCGAAGCCGGCGGCCTGCTGCTTGGCGTTCTCGCGGTCCTGCTTTTCTTCTTCGACGTGCTTTTGGAAAGTCGCATGCCGTGAGGCGAGTCTTTGCTGCTTTTCTACCGTTTCTTCGCGGGCCGCATCGAGCTCTGCGATTCTGTCCTTTAGTTCTCTCCAGGCGCGAAACGCCGTGTAGAGCGTGTGCGCGTTATAGTCGGGATCGGGCGAGGTCGCGGTTGCGCTTTGCGCTTCGCTGTGGCCGGCCTCGTGCTCTTCCAATAGTTGTTTTATCTTGGCCTGCGGATCTCCACCCGCCGCTGCCAGGTCTTCGGCGGCGTCTTCAGATTCGTCCTGGTCGAGTTCGAATTGTCCCTTGGCTACGGCAATCTGGTCCTGCAGGTTGTCTTTTTGCGGTTCGGGAGCAGCGGCGAGGCGCTTGGTGAGTTGATCGATGCGGTCCTGATCCGCTTTGACTGCGGATTCTGCTTTAGTCTTGCGGTCGAGCAGAGCCTTCATCTCAGGCGTGAGCTTGGGAGGATTTTCTGCCGCAGTTCGCAACGCGTCTGCAAATGCCAGGTCGACTTCGTGATCGCCGACTTTCTCGGCCTCGCGAGCGTAACGCTGACCTTCAGACGACGAGGCGAGTTGCGCCATACGCCGGGCTGTTTGCAGAGGCCGCTGGTCAACCAGCGGGTGCTCTTGCTCGGGCGAGCTTCGCGCCAGGAATTTCTTCGTCGTGGAAGACGGTGTCGTGGCGTCGGTTTCCGCAGGCTGTGGCAGTGGGCGCGTCCACACAAGTCCCACGATGGCAGCAACCATCAGCAGAAGCAGCACAACTCCAATAATCCAATGCCGAAGCTTCATGAGAGACGGAAATCAATGCGAAGGGCTTAGTGTAACAAAGGCTCAAACCTTTACCACGGAAGGCACCGAGGAAACACAGGGAAAGCGAGCGATTTACCCTGTGATTTCTTTGTGACCTCTGGTGGAGGGTTTGGTGGGGTAGAATACGCGCTTCGATTTTAAGGAGGGCGTATGAAGACGTTTCTGCTAATGCTAATGCTGGCACTGCTCGCGGTGATTGTGCTGATCCCCAATGCGGGTTTTTCCACTAGCGCTTCTGCGAAAAACAGCGCGGAAACCTTGAAGCAACTCGAAGCGGAATTCATGAAAGCCGCCGCGGAAAAAGGTTCGGCCGGTTACATGTCTTACTACGCCGATGATGCGGTCGAAGTGCCGAACGGGGCAGATGCGATTCCCGGCAAAACTAACATCGCGAAAACCATGGGATTTCTAGACGACAAAAATAACCATCTCACGTGGACTCCTGTCGGCGCGGATATGTCTTCCTCTGGCGATCTTGGTTATACCTACGGCACGTATGAATTCCGATCGCTGGGCAAGGACGGGAAACAAGTAGTGAGCCACGGTAAGTACACCAGCATCTGGAAGAGGCAAAGGGATGGAAGCTACAAGGTTGTGCTCGATATGGGCAACACCAGTTCTGATTCGAAGTAGTTGTGCTCGGAAGGAATCATTTGCGAAAGTGATTTCTTATCGACTCGGCTTGCACGCGGGTCACGACCGAAGAAAGAGCGGCTGCGTCAGCTTGCCTGACGGCCTGCACGCTGCCGAAATGTTCGAGGAGGCGACGAGTCGTGCTTTCTCCGATGCCGGGAATTTCGCGCAGTTCGGTGGAACGGTCACGCATCTGGCGGCGCTTGCGATGGAAAGTAACGGCGAAGCGATGGGCCTCATCGCGAATGAGTTGAATCAGGTGCAGCACGGGCGAGTGATGATCGAGCGCGATGGGATCTTTTTCCTGGCCGTAGACGTAGAGAATTTCTTCACGTTTGGCGATGGCGGCCAGCGGCTGGTTGATGATTTCAAGACTTTCCAATGCTTCGGCGGCGGCGTGTAACTGGCCGAGACCGCCGTCGATCAGCACCAGGCTGGGCATGGGCTTTTCTTCCTGCTGAATGCGTTTGTAGCGTCGACCGACCACCTCGCGCATAGAGGCGAAATCGTCTACGCCCTCGACGGTGCGGATAATGAACTTGCGGTAGTCGGACTTTTTCATCTGCCCGTCTTCCCATACCACCATGGAGGCGACGGTTTCCGCGCCTTGAATGTGCGAGATGTCGAAGCACTCGATGCGCTTGGGCAGATCGGACAGGCTGAGCACGTCTTGCAGCTCTTCCTGGATTTTTCTCGCATTCGGTTTCAGCACGCGGAAGCGCTGATCATAGGATTGCTTGGCATTGGTTCCGGCGAGATCGAGGAGAGCGCGCTTGTCTCCACGTTGCGGCACGAGAATGTGAACGCGCGCACCGTGGCCTCCGCTGTTTGCAATTTGATCGGAGAGCAGGTCTTCGAGCGCTTCGCGATCTTCGAAATCGACGGGGATGTAAAGGTTGCGAGGTATGTAAGGCTGGCCAATGTAGAGCTGGGTGAGCAGAGAGGAAAAGAATTCGTCGGGATGAAACCGATCATGTGGGGACAAGCTGTCCATGCCGAGCGCAGCTCGGCTGCTTTCATCGAGATCGGTAGTACTGCCGGCATCTGGCGAGCTTTGCTCGCCAGGACAGCCGGGGACGGCTGTCCCCACATGATCCATGCCTGCTACTTGGTCTGTTACGAACTCCGGCAGATCTTCCCAGAAAAATTCGCGGCGGTCTACGACTCGGCCACCGCGCATGTGAAACAGGTTCACCGCCAGCATGCCGTTTTCATAGTGATAACCAAAAACATCGGCGTCATCGCCTTCGGCGGAGGCGATGCGCTGGCGTTCCTGTAATTGTTCAACCGTGGAAATCAAATCGCGATAGCGGGCGGCACGTTCGTATTCTTCCGCTGTCGCGGCCTGCTCCATGCGTTCGCGCAGTGATTTGCTGAGATCGGTGGGCCGGCCTTCAAGGAACAATTTCACGTCACGCACCGCTTCCTGATAAATCTCCGGCGTGGTCAGATTTTCCACGCAGGGCCCAAGGCAGCGCTTGATGTAATACTGCAAACACGCGCGCGGATGAAAGCGCGTGAGGTCAACTTTGCACGAGGGGATCAGAAAGTTGCGATGGATGAGATCAACAATGCGGTAGGCGAGATTGGCAGGGAAGTAGGGGCCGTAATAGGCGCTGCCGTCTTTGCGCAAGCGGCGCGTCACGTAGACGCGCGGCCAGCGCTCGGTGAGCGTGAGCTTGACGTAAGGGTAGGTCTTGTCGTCGCGCAGTAGAATATTGAAACGCGGCTTGCGCTGCTTGATTAAATTGTTTTCGAGGGCCAGTGCTTCTTTATTGTTGGCTACGACAATGTAGTCGACGTCGGCGGCTTCGCGGACCAAGGTACCGGTTTTCGCGTCTTCCCACCGGCCTTCATGAAAATAGCTGGCGACGCGGCTTCGCAGATTCTTCGCCTTGCCCACGTAGATGACGTCGCCTTCGGCGTTCTTGTAAAGGTACACGCCGGGTTCTGTCGGAATGGTGCGGATTTTCTGAAGTAGATCCATGACGCGGGGATGTTTGTATTCTATTCGATGGGAAGACCAGCCGCTGTGCTCCAAAAATGCCGATATGTTACAAAAAGGGAGATGAGTTTCGCACCCGTTGTACGCTTGAGTTTCTCTCGATGCTTATTGGCTTCTGCACTGTTGGCTTTAGCTATTTGTTGCTGCGCGAGCGGAGTTTCGGCCCAATCGAATCCGGGCCAGGCAGAAATAACAAAGTCTCCGGAGGGCAAGAAGGAAGAAACCGCACGGGCGGCCGCGCGCGCCAGCGCGCATCACTTCGATCGCGTGTTGCTCATCGTGCTGGAAAATGTCGACTATGAGGAAGCCGTCAAGAACCCCGACTTGGCTGTGCTTGCCGCCCATGGCGCCAGCTTCACTAATCTGCACGCGCTCTTTCATCCCTCATATCCAAACTACCTTGCCCTGGTCGCGGGCACGGATTTCAACATTCACCGCAGCGGATCGTACCTGGGGGACAAGCAACATAACTTCCCTAACGATGCGGAGCATAAGACCATCGCTGACCGGCTGATCGCGTCTGGCCTGGATTTCAAACAGTATGCCGAGGAATTGCCCTCGACCAATTGCCCGTGGAGTGTTACTAGTCAGCGCGTACCCGACAACCTGGGCAACTATGCGCGAAAGCATGTGCCCTTCCTGAGTTTTCGCGAGGTACAGGAAAAATGGTGCGATCGCGTCATACGAGTCGATTCCAGTAAGGCGGACAATTATTTCGTTCAGGACGCGAAAAAGGGGCTCGTGGCCTATTCTTTTTACAGCCCGAACATGAACCACGATGGCCACGACACTACCCTGAAGGTTACGGCGGCGTGGGTAAAGAAATTTCTCGACGATTCCTTTCCGGAGAAATTGCGCCAGGGCACGCTGGTTGTGGTGACATTTGACGAAGCTGGAGGAAACGAAGACAACCGGATCTTTACGCTGTTTCTGGGCGACATGGTAAAAGAAGCCAGCCAACAGGATCCCAAGGTGCTGGCGCAACATTACACGCACTACAACGTGCTGCGCACGATCGAGGATAATTTTGGCCTGGAGCCGCTCGCGGTCAACGATCGCGATGCAGCGCCCATCACTGGCATCTGGAAGTAGTAATAGCCTTTTTACGACCGTATAAAATTTCCCTGCTTTATGTGGGTTTGCGTGTTCTGGCAGAGTAACCGCAAGTGGGTGACTTTAGTCGTTAATGCCGCAAGTGCTTGAAAACGTATATACTTGTGGTAGGAATTTGCTAAATACAGCACTGGCATTCCCCGTGCAAAAGTAAACCGTGCGGTAGGCAATTGCATCAATTCTCCAAGGGCCAAGGTTTGGTTTAGGCGTTAAATAGCGCGAAAGATTAAAGACTCGGATAAGGAGCCTCCTCTCTATGAACCGCACTTCGTTAATGAAATCGGGATTTGTAATTAGTCTGGCCGTGAGCATGGTAGCAACGGTCGGCTGCTCCAGCAAAAACTACGTGAAACAGCAAACGACGCCGTTGATCAACAAGACGAACGAGCTCGACGATCTGACGGCTAAAAATACGCGCGACATCAAAGATGTTGACGCACGCGCGCAAGCTGGCATCCAGGCCGTGAATACTAAAACGGCGGAAGTCGATCAGAAGGCGCAGACTGCGGGACAGAATGCAGCTTCGGCTCAGCAGATGGCGGATAATGCGAACAACCGCGTGGGCGTGCTGACCAACACTGTGGCGAATCTTGACAATTACCATGCGGTCGCTGAGACTTCTATAAAGTTCGGTTTCAATAAAGACAATCTGACGCCGAAGTCGAAAGAGGCGCTCGACCAACTGGGTGGGAGCATCTCCGCCACCAAAGGCTACATCATCACGCTTGAGGGCGGAACAGATTCGGTGGGCTCGGCAGATTACAACTACGATTTGAGCCAGCGCCGCGCCAACTCGGTGATTCAATACCTGGCGATGAAGTACAACGTGCCTGCGCACAAGATTTATGTGATCGGGCTGGGCAAGGACAAGCCGGTCGATTCAAACAAGACGTCGCAAGGGCGCGCTGACAATCGCCGCGTGGATGTTCGGTTGATGAGCAACACGCAGGGCGACAATGCACAGCCCGCAGCCGCATCGACTTCGGGTAATCCGTCGTCCATGTAATTAGCAGATCGCGCCAAGTTCCTCCTCCTCGGAGGCTTCGCCAAGCAGGCCGCTCTTGATCCTCCCCCGAAGAGCGGCCTGTTTTTTATTTCCGGCGCTCGTAGTAGTTCGATGGTGGTGGGAAGTGTGCACATTTGAGCTGCGGTGGCGCTAAAATGGAAATATGCGACGGTCATTTCGCCTGTTGTCTTTGAGTATTCTCTGGTGGAGTTTGTCGGGAGCTGCGCTGTCAGGTGTGAATGCGGTAAGTTCTCCGGCGAGTTCGTCGCAAAGCACTTCGTCTCCAAGTAATCCGGCACCCGCATCTTCTCCGGCTTCTTCTTCCCAGAGCTCGACTTCTCCGCCACCCAAGGCGCAAGTGCCTGATTTGTCTCCGCCGCGGTCGGATCGAGTCAATGCCGGTGATCTGGGCTCGGATATCGGCGAAAGTTCCAGCAAGGATACGCAGATTGACCTGAGTCCTCCGGAGAACGACGCGAAGGCGCATCCGAAGAGTGCGGAGACAGTCAACGCCGCCGAGGCCGTTGACAGTGGAAGCGGTGTAGCGGAGTTTCGTCCCTGGGATCCGCACAAGGCCGCGAAAGACGTGGAAGTCGGCGATTTCTATTTCAAGCGGAAAAATTACCGAGCGGCGGAAGACCGCTATCGTGAAGCGCTCTATTACAAAGATGACGATGCCATCGCGACGTTTCAACTGGCGGTATGCCTGGAGAAGTTGGACCGTCCAGACGATGCGCTGGCGGAATATCAGAGTTATTTGAGGATTCTTCCGCATGGTCCCCAGGCCGAGGAATCGAAAAAGGCGATTGAACGGCTGAAGGGCACGGCGGTCAATGCGAAGCAGGGGAAGTAAGCTAGAGTGGTCAGTGGTCAGTGGCTGGTGATGCCACCGATCAGGGCCAGAGTTCATTACTCCTGTTCTTTGCTGAGGTGTGCCAGTACTCCTCACGCTGTCACTCGATTTCCAAGAACACACCCTATTTCTCCACGCGGATAAAGTCTCCTGTCGATGCATCGACGGCGACCGTGAGCTTCGCCGAGTCGCGGCTGTTGCCGTAGATGATGTGCCAGACAAGCTGATTAGTATTGTGGTTCCAGTCGCAGACGTAGGTGACGGGTACGTCAGGAGTCTTCTCCAGAACTTTGTCACCGCCATGCTTTTGCGCGGTAGCCAGCGCCTGTCCGGAATCGATCTTGAGAAATGCGGCGTCGAACACCTGTGTGGCGGCATTGCTGGGATTGTAGCTGTCTTCGGTGCTGGGATTGATGCCGCGTGAGGGCGCGTCAGGCGCCGCGCTGCCTGACCAGACGAATGATTTTACGGCACGCATCGAAGGCGCTGCGAAGGCGGCTCGCCAGACGGCCCACTTGCCATCGTGGCCGTTGGTGTCGGACGTGGCAATCGATTCAATGCGAAATGCCTGCGCGTCGCGAGCCCAGCCGCGGGCGGCGATAAAATCCTTTTGAAATGCGGAACGCCCAGTGAGCAATTCCGGGCCTTTTGGCTCTGGCTTCGGGGCTTCCGCGGGCTGGCTCGGTTGGGAAGAACAGGCGGTGAGTAAAGCGAGCAGCGCGACAACGGCAGAAAAGGTTCCGAGAGCAATGCACTGCCGGGATTTTGCGGAGATGATGCTGCGCTGTTTCATGTGGTCCTTCCTGATATAACGTGGATGGTTGAATGCCGCGCATCATTCTAACTGAATCGCTGGAGGAAGCGGCGGAAAAGGCTGTGGCGATGGAAGCATCTCTGGAAAAATTGCGACGGGCGTTAGCCAACGCGATCGCGGGAATGTCGGAGGAGGAGTTGAACTGGCATCCGGTGGGAAAATGGTGCGCGGTTGAAGTGCTGGAGCATTTGCTTTTGACTTATACCGGAACGGTGAAGGGATTTGAACGAGTGATGCAGAAGGGCCAGACGCTGGTTACGCCCGCGACCTGGGGCCAACGTTGGAGAGCGTGGGTAGTGACAAGTTTGGGATACATTCCCGAGGGCAGAAAAGCGCCAGCGTTCGCGCAACCGCGCGGTTTGCCGCAGGGAAAGGTTGTGCATGAGTTCGGCGCGAAAATCAGCGAGTTGGATGAAATCATCGCTGGTTGCGAGGCGCGGTTTGGGCGAAATATTAAGTTGCTGGATCACCCGTTTCTTGGTCCGCTGACCGGGCGGGAATGGAGAAAGTTTCATTTGGTACACGGGCTGCACCATGCGAAGCAGATTGGTTCACTGCGGCTGGGATGGGCGAAGGAAAAATAAAAGAGCGCCGAATGACGGCGCTCGATTTTTTCCAATGTTTTGAGTAAAGTGGCGATTGTTTCCTTTACGGCTCGCGCATGGAAGAGGGAACGCCGGCTTTGCGCGCTCCTTCATCCAAATCGTCCTGCTTTTGCTTGGCATCGTCGATAGCCTTTTGTTTGTCGGCGATTTGCTGTTTGTAGTCGACATCCTGCTTGTCCCAGGCGGCTGAATTGCGCAGGCGGTTGCCCACGTCGGCATACATGGCGGCAGCGCGGATCTGGTATTCACGCTGCAGAACGTCGAGTTCCCGCGTCAATAAATCGATTTGATCTTTTTGGGCGCTGAGTTTGCCCTGCCATTCTTTCCAGGCGGCCTGCTTCGCTTTTTCGTCTTCTTCCGGAGACTTGGCCGTATCCTTGGTTTCCGCCGCTGGTTGGCTGCCCGCTCCGGCTTCTGGAGCTTTTGCATCGCCTGTTTCCGCTTTGGCTTCTGCTTTTGTTTCGTTCGTAGCCTCCGCGGCACCAGCGTCGCTCGACGTGTTGCTGTTTTCCGGAGGCGGCGGACCTACGATCGAAAGCTTGTCTTCACGCGGCAGATTGTCATTGTCGAAAACCTTCGGCTTGCCTTTACCCTCATCCTCTTTTCGAACCTTGCGGGCGTAGTCGCCAAGAGGCGCACCGGATGATTGGCTGGGAGCAGATTGCGAGTCCTGCGCTGGCTGATTCTGCGCACTCCCGGGAAGCGCCAGGCATCCGAGGGCCAGAGTGGTTCCGAGGACAAAATGAGCGGTGTGCTTCATGGCGTCCATGATTTTGTCGATTTCCATTCCCTTTGAATTCATATTCGTTTTCTTTGAGTTCATGATTTTATTTTTCCGCTTTCCGGTCCCTAATCCGTCGAAGTTGCTCCTACGCTTAAACCTGTGACATCAGGTTTGCCTGCAAGAAATCCGCCAATGCTTCGATCCAGGTGCGCCGCCTCATTGGCAATGTCTTGCGCGATCTGTTTGGCCAAGTATGGGTCATGACTGGCGGCGAGTTGCTGCGCGTAGCCCGAGATCGTTGCCAGTGAAGTACGCAGAGAGAGGGCCATTTCCGCTGAGACTTCGGCTTGTAACGCCTGTTTCCGCCGCATGCTCTCGAAATCGCTGAGATCAGTGACCAGGCATGCCGCGCCCAGAAGGCTGCCGTCGACAGCGGCTACGGGGGAGACGGTGACTGCGATGTGCCGTGCCAGCCCCGATGGCGTGGTGTAGTCGGTTTCAACCTGGCGGCGAACGCTTCCCTCGTGAAGGACGGACTGAACTTCATCTGCCAGGGGAAACGGCTGCGCCACAGCGCCGTCTTCAAACGTGCTGGCGGAAGCGTGACCGGTCCAGATGGACGCTCCGCGAAAAATATCCGCGGCGCTCATGCCGTAAGTCGAGGCGAATCCTAGGATTTCGCGGGCTGCCGGATTGGAGTGCTGGATCAATCCGTTGGTGCCGAAGACGAGCACTCCACAGGAAAGATTGGAGAGGACGGCCTGGCTGAAATTTTCCGTGATGCGGGCGCGCCGGTGCTCAGCCTGGGTCTGCACCTGGAGTTCATGTTTCTGCTGCTTCAGTTGCTGGATCACTGTGTTGTAAAGGTGCAACGGCAGAGTCTGCAGTGATGGCGTCGGGTCGGCGGAGATAGCGGATTCTTCCGCAATACTGTGGCGCAGCTTGCGGATAAGAATCATTCCCAGGAGGAACGAGAACGAGGCGCAGATGAAAACGAACACCGCGCGGAAGACGACGGGGTTGGCCATGAATTTCAGAAGAGCCTCCCATACCAGCGCAGAAATTGATTGCCGAAAAAGAAAGCCAGCAAAGCCATGCTTCCGAGAAACACTCCGAAAGGCATTTGATAAAAGCGATAAACCATCTGCGCCGATTGCCAGGCTCTGCGCCGCGCAGATCGCGCATTGGCCAAATGCCGCATGAAGCGGCGCGTCCGTTTGAGCCAGACTACAAAGACGGTCGTGAGGCCAAAGACGGAGCCCATGATCGATGCCGTGAAAATCGTGAACACGGTGAGCTTGATGCCGAGAAATGCGCCAACCATGGCCATCAGCTTGACGTCTCCGAAGCCCATTCCTTCGGCGCCACGCCAGCGCAAGTAGATGGCTCCGGCACCGTAAATAAATGCTGCGCCTACCGCCGCGCCGAGCAGGGAATCGAGCAGAGAAAGCGAATGTGCGATGAGGGCATCACTGAACGGCAGGTTGATGAGGCCAGGACCAAACTGCGAAGCAAGATCGTTGACGGGAACGATAAGGCTGAAAAAAATTCCCAGCGCGAGTCCTGGCAGGGTGAGCTTGTCGGGAAGCAACTTAGTTTTCGCGTCGGTAAAGATAAGCCCCAGCAGCAGAAATGCAAACACACAATATTTCAGCGTCGCCAGCGTCAGGCCGAAGTGCCAGTAGCAGGCGAGAAAGAGAATCCCCGTGAGCAGTTCAATGAGGATGTATCGGGGAGAAATCCCGGTCTTGCAGTGGCGGCAGCGGCCGCCCAGGATCAGCCAGCCCAGCACCGGCAGATTATCGTAAAAGGCAATGGGCTGCTTGCACTTGGGACAGGCAGAACGCGGTGTGACCACAGACAAGCCGAGCGGCAAACGGTGAATACACACGTTCAGAAAGCTGCCGAAGGCCAGCCCGAAGAAGAAAATCGTCGATGCGAAGAGCGGGTCCACTTTATCTTGTGCCTTCCACCAAGAACGCGGAAAAATCCGAGTCTTGTGAAGATTATAAGTCGCTGGGCCGGGTGGGCGAAGGTACTGAAGTCACTGTCCGGATGGCCGATGCGTAGACGAATTCCGGCGACGGCTTCGTGGGGGACGTAGGTTTGACGCAGGCTCTATGACTCGCCTATCCTACATAGCGGATATATGCTTATATGACGAAAATGGCGGCAACCGAGCCCGAAACCACGCGTCTGACCATCACCTGGTCCAAAGAGGCAGATCTCGCCTTGCGTTCGTATTTGGGTATTCAAGGCATGAAGAAGGGTGATATTTCGAAATTCATTGAAGAAGCGGTTCGCTGGCGCATCTTTCATCAGACGATCCGCGAAGCCCGCGAAGCTTTCGCCGATGTCTCCCCGGGTCGACTGCAGAAGATGATCGACGAGACGGTAGATGAAGTCCGAGCGAAACGCTACCGGCAGCGCGCTCAACGGCCCTGTTGCGTGTCATTCTGGATACCAACGTTCTAACATCCGGCTTGCTGGTGGCCCAGGGCGCACCGGCCCGACTGCTTGACGCTTGGGAGCGCAATCGTTTCGCGCTGGTTGCCTGTGAGAATCTCATTGCGGAACTCCGTGATGTAGCAGGCCGGCCTTTCTTCAAGGCGCGGCTTCGCGCAAGTGCGGCTGAACTGCTCGCTGCTGGCCTTCGAGATTTTTCTATTTTCTGCCAAGAACTGCCCTCCGCCCTACCGCACCGGATCCTAAAGATAGTTATCTGCTGGCGCTTGCTGAAGCCAGTCAAGCCGAATTTCTGGTGACTGGCGATAAAGCCATCCTCGCCCTCAAGTGCCACAAATCCACACGGATTATTACACCCGCTGCGATGATCGAATTTCTGGGCCACGCGGAGAACGGCGAATGACGGAACGCAAGCGTGGGCGCGCGTTTGCCTGTGTCTGTCTTCGGCGGGCCGTTGCAATCCGTCCGTGTTGACGGAGTCTGGCCCCGGCAAAACGTACCTTATTCCCTCCGAATCAAAATCGCAGAAGCCGTCCTTCGAGGCTGGAGGCTGATGGATCGTGTGCAGGAAGCCATCCTTGCCAGTGGGACCAGGTTTTTGGAACTAAGCGTGTTTGGGGCGCTGGCAGATCGATCCAGCCCTCAGTATTTTCTTCACGCAGAAAAATATTGAACGCCTGGGCGCGTTCGTCACCTAATTTCCACTCGAACAGGCTGGCGGCCAATGCTTCGGTCAAGGATTCGCGCGGCTCGAGGCAGAGTATCCAATCAGAGTTGGCGAATTGCAAGAATTGGCCAGGGGGAATATCTGCGGAGAAAGGAATGGTGCGAGCACCGTATTCACGGGCGATGTGTAGCGTAGCGTCGTGCGAACCGTGATCGACAATCAGGATTTCACCACAGGGATACAGCGTTTCCAACGCGCGCCCCAAAATCAGGGCATCGTTGAAAGTGTGAAGCAGTGCGCTGAGGGGAGGCATGAAATATCGCGTCGAACAGAGTTTACGCGAAGTGACGAGTGTCTTCAGAGGCAGAAGAGGCGTGCCGCTCTTCCAAGCAGTTCCGGAGCACGGCTGGACCGTGCCCCGGCGCTGATGCCTTAAACGAATCGACCGAGTTCTATAAACTTCGCAGGAAGTTCAGAAGATCCTGCTGCTGCGACGAACTCAGGGAGTTGAAGTTGTTGATCACCGTGTCGGCCTCCGAATTACAGGAGATGCTGGAGCTCTCCGGTTCGTAAACGCTGTTGGTGGTCAAGACATAGAACAACTGAGCGTACGAAGTCTGAGCGCAGTATTTGTTGGAGGCGTAATAGTGAAGCTGGATCGCCTGCATCAAGTCCGCGGTGCGGCCGTCATGCAGGAAGAAGAGACGCTGCCCTAGTCCCCACAGCGGAGCGGTGCGGAACTGGTCGGGCCCGGCGCCTCCTTGATTGATCCCATCTGCAATTCCCGCCCCCATGTGATGCAGGGCAAAGTCAGAGTAAGGATGATAGGTCACAGCCGACATTCCGGTGAATGGACTGGCTGCGGTCGTGAGGCTGGCCGTGTGGCACAAAGCACAACCGATCGAATTGAACAAATTCGACCCGTTAGTGGTTGACGAGGTTGGCGTTGCCGGAATTGGTGGTCCCAGCAAGCGCATAAACGCGGCGAAGTTCACCACGTCGGACGACATCTCGGAAACGGTGCCGATAGTCGTGCCGAAGTTAGGGCTGCTTTTGTCGCCGTTGAGAATGACACTGGCATCTTCCGGAGTGGCGTTGAATACACACCCAGTGGTGGTGTTGCGTTCGTTGGGAAAGGCTTCGTTGGTTACACCCTGCTCGACGTTGTAGGCTTCTCCGGCAAAAATCAGCAGAGACTTGTTCTGCGCCTTCCAGCCGAAGCGAGTGATCGTGCCATCGTTTCCGCTGGTGTTAAAGCTGCCGCCGATTCCGAACTGATTGCGCGTGCTGGCGGTGGCAGCAAGGCTGGCTTGCAGGGTAGCGTCGGGAGTGTTCTCCACCAAGCCGAGGCCAAAGGTGGGCGTCGGAATGCGGAAGATCACGTTGCCGTAGCCAAGCTGCGTGGTGAAGGGCGGCTGTGCCAGCGTGCATCCATGAGCGTCAGTCCGTCCCTGGATGGTGTACAGATCGTGAACGCCGCCATCCTGAGGCGAATACACGTTGGTTGGGTCAACCACAACGAACCGCGCTTCACGCACCGGTCCGCTGGTCGTGATGAACGAGGGCACAGTGTTTGTCGCGCCGTCGAGCGTAGCCAGCGCAACTTGAGGGTTGGGCATCGGGAGCTGGGGACTGGTCAGGCCCGGACTGGTGCCGCCCACGGCGGGCTGAGCGTGGCACATGGCGCAACTGTTGCCGTTGAAGGTCGGACCGAGACCGGAACCTGCTTCAATCGCTCCGGAGACGGAATCGACTTCTTTGAAGCGAGCCAGGGACTGGTTGAATAACAGTTGCTCGTTGGCGTTTAGCGATGGGAAGAAGCTTCCCGCCGCCGCCGCCCCGGCGCGCGGACCAGGGTCTTTAGCTTGTGCGTGGGATAGAGTTGCGGGTGCCAACAAGCAAATCGACACCACGAGGATACGGAGGGAATGGGTTTGTGCCTTCCCCGCCAGGGGAATGGGGGTGAGTAAGCGGAGCATGGCTCCTCCTCTGTTTTAATTTGTCGTGACTTGCACAGAATGGTGCGGAAAACCTACGGCGGCGGACAGCGAAGGTTCAGGGATGTCCTAGGCCGCAGGGCAGCCTTTTTACCGCTGATTGCCTTCAGCGCGCAAGAAAATTGAAAATAGTTACGGAGTCAGGACAAACTTCTGCCCGATTCTTCGCGAAGGCGTCTAGTTTTGTTAGGAATACGACGGAACTAGGACATTCGTTCTCGCCGTGACAATTACCGCAAAATGCTTCCCCATGTTCCAAAAGACGAAAACGTGCGCGAAATCTCATTCATCCAGTACTTTTGGCCAAGTTTGACGCGGCCAAGACCCTGTGCCAAACTGCTCGCGAGTGAATTGCTTCATGCGCCGCTTTGGCATTTCGTCCCGTGTCCTCGACCGCTTGGTCGTCGGCTGCTTCATTCTCTGCTGTTCGGTGATTTCAGGCAGCGCACAAACTGGCCCTACGACGGACAGCCGGGTACAGGATTACGCGTCGCTCTATACCACCGCGCCTGGCACCGGCATCGTCGTCGTACTGGTATCGGGCGAGAAGAAGAATGTTCATATCGACCGGCAGGCCTTGCTCCAATTGGTCAACCGGACGAGCCAAACCGCAACCTGGCAAACGACGGACGATGCCAAGCAGGGAGCGTTTGACGATCTGGTTACGCGCGGAGTATTCACTAACGTCGCCTACGGAATTTACGACATTGAAGTCAGCGCCGTGGGGTACTTGAGCGAGCGCCGCGAGCTACAGGTGGCGAATTCGTGGAGCCCGGTGCAACTGAGCTTCACGTTGAAGCGCGATCCGGAGGCGGTCAATCTCGATGTGCCGGACGCCGGAATTTCCGCCAAAGCGCGCAAGCAGGTAAAGCGCGGCATTTCCGCGCTGAAGTCGAACAACCTCAAGGACGCGGAGAGACAGCTAGGGGCTGCTTATACGTCCGATCCGTGGAGTTCCGACGTAAATTTTCTGCTTGGGTATCTGTATTACGAAAAGAGCGACTACGGTCGTTCGGCGGACTACCTGCGCGCCGCCACCAATATCAATCCCAACAACACGCAGGCTCTTACGCTGCTGGGACGTGCGGGATTGCAGCGGCAGGACTATCCGGCGGCACGCTCGGCGCTGGAGCGTGCTGTGCTGGAAGATGCCGATAACTGGCAGCCGCACAATCTGCTGGCCGATACCTATTTACATCAGGGTAACTACGACCGAGCGCGAGACGAAGCGCACCTCGCGATTGAAAAAGGGAAGGGCCATGCCAGCCCGGCCGAACTGGTGCTAGGAGAAGCATTGGTGAACCTGGGCCAGGACAAAGAAGGGCTGGAGGCGCTGAACCGGTTTCTGATCGAGGTGCCACTGCATCCGATGGCGGGGCAAGTACGCGATCTGATTGCTGAAATCGAAGATCATAACGCGCATCCCGCGGCAGCGTCCGAAGGGGCGGCCGCGCCGAAGTTGAGAGGCGTGGACCCGCTTCAGGCTCTGAGTGCGCCGGCGCTCTCGGTGAAGTCGTGGCAGCCGCCGGGCATCGACGACGTGAAGTTGAACGCCGCTTCTGGAACGGTCTGTCCCACCGAAAGAGTCATCGAGGAATCGGGCAAGCGGGTGCAGGAGTTGGTTGACGACCTCTCGAAGTTCGCCGCGGTGGAAGATTTGTTTCATCAGCGGCTGGATAACTACGGGCTGCCGATTCGTACTGAAACGCGCAAGTTCAATTATGTGGTCTCGATCGGAGAAGAGCAGCCGGGGTTTATTGCGGTCAATGAATACCGCGCCGACAAGCTCGGACTGGCGGGCTATCCCGATGAGATCGCGAGCAGCGGCTTTGCCGCGCTGGCTTTGGTGTTCCATCCGCATATGCGGGATAACTTCGAGATGAAGTGCGAAGGACTCGGCGACTGGAAAGGGCAGGCGAGCTGGATGGTGCGCTTCCAGCAGCGCGACGACAAGCCCAGCCGCATCCACAGCTACAAAGTCGGACCGAGAGTTTATCCAATCAAGCTGAAGGGTCGTGCGTGGATTACCGCCGATAAATTTCAGATCGTGCGCATCGAGTCGGAACTTGTCGGTTCGATGCCGGAAATTCAGTTGTTGAGCGAGCATCAGGTTGTGGAGTACGGCCCCGTCCCATTTGCCAAGAAGAATATTTCGCTGTGGTTGCCCAAGAGCGCGGAAATCTATTTCGACTTCCGCCGCAAGCGATATTACCGGCGGCACAGTTTCGATCACTACATGTTGTTCGCCGTGGATTCCGACGAGAAGCGAAAAGAGCCGCAGGCTAAACCCGCCGGGGCTGTTTCTGCGGAAGAGAAGAAGTCACTGTAGAGAACTTCCGGCTCCGGGCTTCCGAAGAATCTAATCAGCGGCTTGCCTCATCATTACGGAAGCCGAGAGCCGGAAGCCGGATTACGGGTTGCCGAGCTTCGGACGATCAGCGTTTGGACCCGGCGATTTGATTACGGTGATCGGGGCCTGCAAGGTAAAGTTCAGCACGGTCTCCGAAGGCAGCTTGATCTGCTGGCTCTTGGTCGCTCCCTGGACCGCGCCGCCTGCTCCCGCTCCTGCCGCCGCGCCGATTGCCGCGCCCTTGCCGCCTCCGGCAATTGCTCCAATGATGCCGCCCAGTATCGCCCCTCCGCCGACCTTCTCGCCCGTGTTCTTACTTCGTGACGCGGCTTGTTTCCTGAACTGATCTGTCTGCAGGGTGTAAGTCTGGCCACCAGAGTGGATGCTGTCGAGTTGCAACACGACCTCCGATTGCCCGGCGAATTTTCCGGCGCTCTTCACGTCGACCAGATGGCCAATGATATCGGTGCCAGCGGGAATCACTTCTTCTCCTTCGGCAGCAAGAGCAGTGTTCAGCGTGGCGTGGAAAGTGTCTCCAGTCTGATTTTTCTCGCTGTCGATGGGGTCCACCAGACGAACCGTGAACTGCGTTCCCTGATCGATGACCAGCTTTTTCGGCGGCGGTGGCGGAGGTGGGGTTGGAGGCGCGGTATCAGCCGGAACCGGAGGCGGGGGTGGAGCGGAATCGTTATTGGCCACATTCTGATCGGAATTCGCACTGGCATCCTGTGCGGAATTCTGATTCGCCGAAGCATCGTAAGCGGCGGCCGCAGCAGCGGCAGCCGCCTCGTCGTCAGAATGCGATTTGCGAGGTTTTTTGCCGGGAGCGGGCTTAGGACTTGCTGCCGGCGGCGCGTCGGTTTTTTGCGCAGGCGATGGTTGAGGCACGTTTGCCGCCGCCGTCGTCCCCACCTGCAAATTGTTGACGACTTCTTTCACTCCCGCGACCGATGCCGCTTGCCGGGCCGCCGCGTCGCGTTGCGCGTCGTTGTCTACAGCGCCGGCCAATGTCACTACTCCGTTGCTGGCCTGAACGCTGAGTTGCTTTGCCGAAAGCCCAGAATCCTGGCTGAACTTATTTTGGATCTCGCTGGAAATTTTGCCGTCATCGGGCTTTCTGGCGCACCCGACTCCGATTCCCAACATAAGGAAGAGCCCCAGCACAAAAGCAAGGGAGGGCGTGCAAGGACGCAGGCACTGTTTTTTCATACTCGACTCCGGACAAGATGTTTGGGAAAGCTGGCCCGACTCTCAGCTCTATTTTAGATGCGGCTGGCAACTGGCGCAGATGTATTTCCCTTGGCCTGGAAATTCACCTGGAACCATCGAAAGAAAGATGCGCGAACGATTGGGTTAACGAACGAACTTGTAGTCGACAATGGACGCGGCCAATATGGCGAGTTGCTCTGGGGCGTCGGTCGCGTCATCGCGATCGCGGTTGCTGCCCTCGGCATCGCCGTCGGCGCGCGTGACGCGTCCCTGACAAACGACATTGCTGTTCTTCTGGCCTGATATTTCTTCGGGCATCTCAAAGACCATCTCCAGCAGGGAATTGACCGGGAGAGCTTCCTGTCCGTGGAAGAGCACACCGCTCTGGCTGATGTTTTCGATCGTTCCCTCGAACCAGGAACTGGTGTGATTGACGCGGTAACGAAGCGGCAAATCAAGCTTCACGCGGCGCGCGCGGGGCTTCCACGAAGGGCGCTTTTTTTCCCGCAGATGGTTGCGGCGGATACCGGTTTCCACGGTTGGCCGTTCGACGCGCTCGGTGCGGCGCATGGTCGCCCAATCGTATTCGTACTCGGCGGCACAGAGCAAACAAACCTGGTAGTAAGTGCCGTCGCTGCCGCGGCGGGGCCATGAGAACTCGTGCGAGCAGCGCCCCAACATCAGTACATCTAATATTTTTTGCTGCATGGTGATTACTTCCGATTCCGACCAATGGGCTCGGATGCAGGGTCATCATCTCGTCAACCTGTCCCTTTGGGTAGATTACGATTGTGCAATGGAATCTAAAGCTCGTGCTTAGAGGGACTTGGAACGAGGATTTGACGGCAGCCCAAAAACTGTCATTTCGAGCGTAGTGATGAATGATGCGCGAAGCGGATCATTTCCCGGAGTCGAGGAACCTGCTTTTCTGCCGCTGAACGGATTGGAAAATACTGCGCCTCAGTTCATCGTCGCGGCCGACTGCAAATCAATCTGCTTCCAATCGCCCTTGACAATTCCCGCGCGAATCTGCCCCGCCGTCTGGCCTTTCTTATTTTGCTGATAAGAGTAGTAAAGCTCTTTCAGGCAAGTGGCGCACCGCGCTCCGTGCGTGTTTTCAAAACAGCTATGCAGGCTGTTATGCCCCATGCGGTCGCAGTAGCAATAGCAAGGCTGTTGATGCAGCACAGCGGGAATCTTAGCCGCGAGTTCATAGGCATGGGTCTGATAAGGATACTGAGCGTCGTTTCCCCAAAGCTGATCTTTGGTCAGGACCGCCGGCAACTTTGTCCCCTTGCCCGGAGCAGCAGCGTTGTAGGCCGGCACCCCGCCTTCTTCCTGTTGCGAAGTCCACTGCGCCGACACGGTCAGAGTGATGAGGAATACAAACGATAAGGTCAGCGCGCGATAAATAAATGTATTGGAGAGCAATCCGCGTAAATTCAATCTGCCTAAGGTCATGAGATCCTCAATAATCCTGAGGTATTTTAACCTGCCCCGTCGCCATCCGATAGACGAAAGTATCTGCAACTTTGACTGAACTTGCTGTTCGCGAGTAACGGCAAACTGTCCGCCCCGGTTCTGTATACAATGAGGATGCATGGCGGAAGCTTTCGATTTAGAGAAAAATTCGGACTCGACGCTTTCCCATACGACAACGGCCGCTGCAGATGTGCAGTTTTCTGCGCACCCGAGAACGCCAAACCGGCCCGCGTTGTGGGTCTGGCTGCGCGATCTGATCATCTCGCTGGCTATTTCCGCTTTCATCATCGTCTTCATTTATCAGCCGGTGAAAGTCGAAGGCACCAGCATGATGCCCTCGCTTTCCGACCAGGAACGGATCTTCGTCAACAAGTTCGTCTATCGTCTGGAGCCGATTGAGCGCGGAGACATTGTGGTGTTCCGCTATCCCCGCGATCCTTCGAAGAGCTACATCAAGCGCGTGGTGGGCGTCGCTGGAGATCGTCTCCGTATTGATGGCGGTCAACTTTATGTGAACGGCGAGGTTGTGGACGAAGACTACGTCCCCCCGGTTTACACCGATGCGCGGTCGTATCCGGAGACCGTGGTTCCTCCTAATTGCTACTTCGTTCTCGGCGATCATCGTTCGATGTCAAACGACAGCCGCGACTTCGGCCCCGTGAATCAAAGCTATATCTACGGCAAAGCCGTGTTTGGATATTGGCCGATGGAGAAGCTAGGCCGAGTAAGGTAGCGCCCTGAGCGCGTCAATCCCCTAAGTACTCTGCGATCTCTGCGATTCAAGCTTTTATCAATTGCCACGGCGATGCGTAATTAGTTTAGCTATGCCACGCTTCCTGCTTGGCCGAATTCTCCTTCCCTGATAAACTCTCTAAAATCCACCCACCGGAGCGGAAATGCAAGCTATCCTTGCGCTCGAAGACGGGCGAGTCTTCCGAGGCAAAGGCTACGGCGCCAAAGGCGAATGTTACGGGGAAGTTGTTTTTAATACTTCCATCACCGGCTACCAGGAAATTTTCACCGACCCATCTTATTCGGGACAGATTGTTGTTCTGACCAACCCGGAAATCGGCAACTACGGTACCAACGACGACGACAATGAGGCCACGCGTCCGTGGATCGAAGGCCTGATCGTGCGCGAATTCTCGCGCGTCAGTTCGAACTGGCGTTCGCAGCAGGTGGCTGAAGAGTATCTGGAAGGCTTCAAAGTCCCCGTGCTCGCTGATATCGACACGCGCGCTCTGGTGCGTCACCTACGCGATAACGGCGTCATGCGCGGCGTGGTCTCGACCATTGAGAGCAACGCCGACAAGTTAATCGCGAAAGCACGGTCGTTGCCGAAGATGGACGGAATGGACCTGGCGAAGGAAGTAAGCACTAAGCGTCCTTATGTCTGGGAAGTGGGGGAACGGTCGCATGAGCCGGTGGCCGTTGTAGGCGTGAAAGACGAGCCAGCGCGTTTTCATGTAGTGGCTTATGATTTCGGCATTAAAAAGAACATTCTGCGTAAGTTACGTGGTGAAGGCTGCAAGGTCACGGTGGTCCCGGCGCAGACTCTAGCGGAAGACGTTCTGGCGCTGAAACCAGATGGAGTTTTCCTTTCGAACGGTCCCGGCGATCCCGAGCCGTGTACGTATGCGGTCGATTCCATCCGGCGATTGATGGGGCGGCAACCGATTTTTGGAATCTGCCTCGGACATCAGCTCACCGGCATTGCGCTAGGAGGAAAAACTTTTAAGCTCAAGTTCGGTCACCACGGCGGAAACCATCCCGTAAAGCGGTTGAGCTCGGGAAAGATCGAAATCACCGCGCACAACCACAACTTCGCGGTCAATCCCGATTCGCTGCCGGAAAGCGAAGTCGAACTCACGCACATCGACCTGAACGATCAAACACTGGAAGGCCTGCGCCATCGCAACCTGCCGCTATTCAGCGTGCAGTATCACCCAGAAGCCGCGCCGGGTCCGCATGACTCGCATTATCTGTTCAAGGAATTTACCAAGATGATGGAGGAGTGGAAGAGATAGCTGGCCAAATGGACGACTCAAAGAAAACCAGTCCACTTCGAGTTTTCCAAGCATTGATACCGATTGTTGGTATCGGCATTGCAGTAATCTCCTTGCTGCTTACAGTGGCCGCGCGGAGAAAGGAACTTACCTGCACGGAGACCTCCTCGACCCGATTGGTCAGTGAGAATCTTGGTGGTATTGACCCTAGCCTTCACGTGGAGTTTGGCGGCCAGCCAGTCGTCACTTTGTCAAAGCTTACCTTCAGCCTTCGGAATACTGGCGCGGCTGCAATCAAAGGGTCGGACGTTATAGAACCGGTGCGCTTGCAATTTGCCCCACCCACCAAAATTTTGAGTGCGGTTGTCGAACACACTTCGCCTCAACGGTTTGGGTTTGCTACGACGTCTTCGCCTAGCAGCGGTGAGGTCGTGCTCACTTTTTCGCTCCTAAACTCTGGCGATGAGGCTCAGTTCTCGATTTATGTTCTGAACTCCGAGATTCAAAAACCGCTTTTCCTCGGTCGTGTCGTCGATGTCACGCAAATGCTTTACGTAGACAGCACCTACAACGCCCCCTCAAATGCGGGAATTTTGCCTCGGGCGCGAGGCCGACTAACGCGTTCGATATTGCGCTGGTTCTTGTCCTCGGTGCTTTGGGGAATCTCGGCCGTGCTGCTCGGATTCTGGATCGGAGGCGCCGTCGAATACGTGCGCTACCTGCCGTGGAAACGGAAATACAAGCCTCTTTATGACGACCTCGTTCGAGAGTCAGTGAGAAAACTGCGTGAGGAGACACAACCGAAAACGAAAGCAGCCTCAGCGCCTCGGAAATTGGAAGAACCTGGAGAACCAGACGACGCTCTCGTCATGCGGGAACTCAGCGAAGAAGTCGCTTTAAACCGAATGATGCTTATCGATGGCTTTAGGCACCCAGACGTTGCATTGGAACTGAAGAAGAGAGGCGTCCCCGATCATCCACATCCCTTGGTCGGATCCTTTTCTGGCTTAGTCGGTTTCTCAGCGGCCCTATTGAGTATCGCTTTCTGTTCCGCTCTTACTGGGCTAATCGTTAATGAAGCATTGAGAAGTTAAGGAGAGAAGCCGGATAATTAAATGCCCAAACGCACTGACATCTCCAAGATTCTGATCCTCGGCTCCGGGCCCATCATCATCGGGCAGTCGGCGGAGTTCGACTACTCGGGCACGCAGGCCTGCAAGGCGCTCAAGTCCGAGGGTTACGAGGTCATCCTTGCCAACTCCAACCCCGCGACCATCATGACCGACCCCGAGTCGGCCGACCGCACTTACATCGAACCGCTCACGCTGGAATATCTGGAAGAGATTATTCGCATCGAGCGGGAGATGGCTCCGGGTGCGGGTTTTGCCGTTCTGCCAACAGTGGGCGGACAGACGGCACTCAACCTGGCCATCGAACTTTCCGACGGCGGCGTGCTGGAAAAATACAACGTCATTCTGATTGGCGCGAATGTCACTGCCATCAAGAAGGCCGAAGACCGCCTCGTCTTCAAAGACGCGATGCAGAAGATTGGCCTCGAAGTGCCCAAGTCGGCGCTGGTGAATAATATTAAAGATGGGCTGGAGTTCGCCGGCAAGATCGGCTTCCCGGTGATCATTCGCCCGTCCTTCACGCTGGGCGGGTCAGGCGGCGGCATCGCATTTAACCGCGAGGAGATGTCAGACGTACTGGCCCGCGGTTTGGATTTTTCTCCGGTACACGAAGCTCTGATCGAAGAGTCGGTGCTGGGCTGGAAAGAATTCGAGCTGGAGGTGATGCGCGACACCAAGGACAACGTCATCATCATTTGCTCGATCGAGAACTTCGATCCCATGGGCGTACACACCGGCGATTCAATCACGGTTGCGCCGATTCAAACGCTCACCGACCGCGAGTACCAGCACATGCGCGATGCTTCGATCGCCGTCATACGCGAAATCGGCGTCGATACCGGCGGATCGAATATTCAGTTCGGCGTGAATCCCGAAACCGGCCGCATGGTCGTGATCGAGATGAATCCACGCGTCTCGCGCTCGTCGGCGCTGGCGTCGAAGGCAACCGGATTCCCCATCGCGAAAATCGCGGCGAAACTTGCTGTCGGTTACACGCTCGATGAGATTCCAAACGACATCACACGCAAGACACCTGCGTGCTTCGAGCCCACGCTTGACTACGTGGTTGTCAAGATTCCAAAGTGGCAGTTCGAAAAATTTCCCGGCGCCGACGACACGCTGGGCCCACAGATGAAGTCGGTCGGCGAGGTTATGGCGATAGGCCGGACTTTCAAAGAAGCGCTGATGAAGGGCATTCGCTCGCTTGATACCGGCAAGCGCGTGGGCGGCGGAAAAATCGAGCCGAAGATTCTCACGCAACGATTGGTCACGCCTCACCCCGAGCGGCTGGCATACGTGCAATACGCTCTGCGACAGGGTCACACCGTTAAGCAGATCGCGAAAATGACTTCGATGGATCCCTGGTTCCTCTATCAACTGAAAGAAATCAACGATCAGCAACTGGAATTGGAGAAACATCCGATTGAGTCGGTCCCCACCGAAGTGTTGCGCGACGCCAAGCGTATGGGATTCTCGGACGGACGTTTGGCGGGCGTTTGGCGGCTCGAAGGCCAGGAAAAGATCCGCCACCTGCGCAAAAAACATGGCGTGATGCCGGTCTACAAGCGCGTCGACACCTGCGCCGCCGAATTCGAAAGCTTCACTCCGTATCTTTATTCGACCTACGAAGACGAAGACGAAGCTGCACCCACCGAAAAGAAAAAAGTCATCATTCTGGGAAGCGGCCCGAATCGCATCGGGCAGGGAATTGAGTTCGATTATTGCTGCTGCCACGCGTCCTTCGCGCTGCGCGACGACGGCTTCGAGACGATAATGATCAATTGCAATCCCGAGACCGTCTCGACCGATTACGACACCAGCGACCGCCTCTACTTCGAGCCGCTCACCTTTGAAGATGTTTATGCCATCTATCAGCACGAAACTTCCAAAGGCGCACCGGTCGGTGTAATCGTGCAGTTCGGTGGGCAAACTCCGCTGAACCTTGCACTTCCGCTCAAAGCCGCAGGCGTGAATATAATCGGCACTTCGCCCGAATCGATCGACCTCGCCGAAGACCGGAAGCACTTCAACAAGCTGCTCGAGGAGTTGCAGATTCCGCAAGCGCCAGGCGTAATGGCCACTTCGATTGACGAGGCCATCGCAGGCGCGAAGAAGATTGGTTATCCGGTTCTGGTACGGCCTTCGTATGTGTTGGGCGGGCGTGCCATGGTCATCGCTTACGACGAAGAATCAATCGTGCGCTATATGAAAGAGGCGGTCGAATATTCGCACGACCGCCCGGTGCTGATCGATCACTTTCTCGAAGACGCGATCGAAGTCGACGTCGATGCACTCTCCGACGGAGAAGACGTGGTCATCGGCGGAATTATGCAGCACATTGAAGAAGCCGGCATTCATTCCGGCGATTCTTCGTGCGTGCTGCCCTCGGTAGACATTCCGCAGCCTTTGCTGGAACGCATGCGCGAATACACATTTAAGCTGGCGCGCGCGTTAAAAGTGGTCGGCCTGATGAATATTCAGTTCGCCATTCCGCGCGGGAATGGCGGAACGACCGGCAATGGAGCCGAAGGCGGAAAAGTTTACGTGCTGGAGGTTAACCCGCGGGCTTCGCGCACGGTGCCTTATGTTTCGAAAGCCACGGGCGTTCCCATGGCGAAAATTGCGGCGCGCTTGATGACTGGCCGCAAGCTGCGCGAATTCTTGCCGGAAAACATCGAGCGCCGCTCTGATCTGGATACAGGTAACTGCTATTACGTGAAGTCCCCGGTATTCCCCTGGAATAAATTTCCCGGCGTCGATACCGTGCTGGGACCGGAGATGAAATCGACCGGCGAAGTGATGGGCGTGGCCGACAATTTTGGAGAGGCCTTTGCCAAGGCGCAACTCGCCGCCGGACAGAAGCTGCCGATCAAGGGCACGATCTTTATCAGCGTGACCGACAACGACAAGCGTCACGTCACATCCATTGCGCGCAAATTTGTCGACATGGGCTTCAAATTAGTGGCGACCGCAGGCACGGCGGACGTGATCGAATCCGCCGGCATGAGCGTGGATCGCGTCTACAAAGTAAAAGAAGGCCGGCCTAACGTCGTAGATTTCATTAAGGGCCAGAAAATTCAGCTAATCGTGAACACACCGACAGGCTTGGAACCCTGGTTTGATGAGAAAGCCATCCGCCGCGCGGCAGTGACCGCGCGAATTCCGACGATCACGACGCTCGCTGCTGCACGGGCGGCTGCGGAGGGTATTGCGGCACTCCAGCGCGGAGAAGTGAACGTCAGGGCTCTGCAGCATTTGCATGCGGAACGCGGAGCTATCCGCCGATAGCAGTAATCAACAGGAGACAACTCGTCATGGGCGAAAATGCTGCTCGAATTCACAAATGGTTTGAGGAAGTCTGGAACCAGGGCCGCGAAGCGACAATAGACGCAATGTGTGACCCAAACGCCATTGGCTATGGGCAGGCGCAACACGGCGCCAATATCAACGGTCCCGAACATTTCAAGCAGTTCTGGCGCGCTTTTCGGTCCGCCTTCTCGAACATACATATTGATATTCACGACACGGTTGAGCAAGGTGATCGAGCCGTCATCCGATGGACAATGACAATGGTCCACTCAGGACCCTTCGTAGGAATTGCGCCTACGGGCAAGCGAGTGAGCGTGGACGGCATCAGTATCCAGCGTTTTGCCGAAGGCAAAATTGTGGAAGCTTGGGACAAATGGGATCAATTGAGCCTGCTGGTACAACTCGGAGCGGTGCCTGAGCCAAAGCTCGTGTGAATAACTTCGTTCGACCGCATCTCCTGTGCCATGGTGCATGGTGTGTTACATTTCCCGCAAATGAGTATTACACTCACAATTCGCCTCCCCGAAGACTTGCTTGAGCAGCTCCGCGAGAAGTCCCGCCGCACGGGCCTGCCCGTCGGGCGTGTTGTCCGCCAGTTTGTGGAGAACGGGCTTTCGCAGGACATTCCACAAGCAAGAATCAGGCTTGGCGCAAATACGTGGGCATCATCAAGGGTGGTCCTCGCGATCTTTCTACCCGCAAATGGTTTTCACGCCAATGAAGGCCATCGCCGATAACGGCGTTCTTGTCGCCATGGTACGGGAAAACGACAAATATCACGATTAGGCGGCAGAAGTCGCGGAGCAAATTAACTGGCCGGTTCTGACGTGCGAGGCCGTGCTGGCCGAAACGGCATTTCATCTCCAGTATTGCCAGGAAGCCTTCGGGATGTTGCGCGACAACATTGTCCGTGTTGCCTTTGACTGTGAGAGCGAGATCGAACATCTGTACGCTCTCGCAGCTCGCTACGCCGACCGCAATCCCGACTTGGCCGATGTTTGTCTTATTCGTATGAGCGAGTTGTATCCTCGGCACCAGGTCGTTACCATAGACGAAGACGATTTCCGCGTCTACTACCGCAACAAGCGGGAAGCCATTCCGCTGCTGTGTCCGCCAAAGAAGTGATACGCTGATCTCGCTATGCTCCTACACGGCATTTTCCCGCCCATCACCACGCCGTTTTATCCCGATGGCAATGTCTATTTTAAAAAGCTCGAACACAACGTTGATCGCTATTCGCGCACGCCTGTTGCGGGAATCGTAGTGCTGGGATCGACCGGCGAAGCGATCCTGCTTTCCGATCAGGAGCGGCGCGACGTTTTGAAGTCGGCGCGCGACGCGGCTGCGGCGAATAAGGTTCTGATCGCCGGAACAGGAATCGAGTCAGCCATCGAAACGCTGCGCCTCACTGAGTATGCGGCCGAACTCGGCTACGACGCGGCCCTCATCCGCACGCCGCATTACTACAAAAAGCAAATGCAGCCGGCGAACATGCTCGCGTTTTATCGCACGGTAGCCGACCGTTCTCCGCTGCCCCTGATCATTTACAACTTTCCCCAAGCTACCGGATACGACATGCCGCCCGAACTCGTCATAGAACTGGCCGGACATCCCAACATTATCGGGATCAAGGAATCGGGTGGCGACGTAGAAAAAGTTCGCAAAATGGCGGAAGGCACGCGCGACATGCAGCGTAGCGCCACAGTGACGGAAACCTTCGATGCGGTCACGCCGCGCATGCTCACTGCGAACTCTAGCACGAGCGCCGCCGGCGGAGAACTGGTTTCGATCGGCGCGTCGCCGGGAGCGCCAGCGACGCCTTCTTCATCGGCCGTCACTGTCGTCGGCAAGCTGAAAACACGGCAGAAGGAAGTCGGTTTTCAGGTGATTGTAGGCGCCGCGCAGAAACTTCATCCGTCGCTGGAGGCCGGTGCGGTGGGCGCGATCCTCGCGTTCGCGTGTCCGGCTCCGACTGCTTGCTACGAAGTCTACACGGCGTGGAAAGAAGGAGATGCAGAATTAGCTCGCCTGAAGCAGGAGCGCATCGCACAGACAGCGGAGCGAGTGGTGGGCAAGTTCGGCGTACCTGGCGTGAAGCACGGAATGGACTTAAATGGGTACTATGGCGGCCCTTCGCGCTTGCCGCTACTGCCGCTTACGGGAGAAGCGAAAGTTGAAGTCGAGCGCTTGCTGGCAGATATCAGAAACTAGCCGAACGCTCGTCCTCTGAGCATCTTCGATTGCAGGAGTCCCCACCACGAAACTTGCGAGGTGAATCTCAGCCGGCGTATACTTAATTCAATTCGAACGAACGTTCGAATTATACATTTAAGTCATGGCTAGCGCCTCTCCAGCAGCGAGAATCTCCCGCAGAATGCCGCACACGCATCGAAGCCGCTCAACAACACCTAGTCGTTTCGATCGTCGCCTGGGGGAGATTCTGGAGCATGCCACCGGCGTTTTTTGCGAAAAGGGATATGAAGGCGCTTCCATGCGCGACCTTTCCCGCGCCAGCGGCATGTCATTGTCCGGCCTCTATTATTACTTTGAATCCAAAGAGCGGCTCCTGTTCCTCATCCAGAAGCATACGTTTACGATGATCGTCCGACAGCTCAAGGCGAGGCTTGAGAATGTAGAGGATGCGGAACAGCGAATCCGGATATTCATTCTCAATCATCTGGAATACTTTCTTGCCAATCCGCAGTCGATGAAAGTGCTTACGCACGAAGCGGAGGCTCTGAAGAACGGGTTCGCCTCGGAGCTCGCGGCGGTGAAGCGCGAATACTATCGGATTTGTGTCGGACTGCTCGACCAACTGAAGGCCGAGCGCGGATTGCAGTTTTCCACGCGGGTAGCCGTGCTCAGCCTGTTCGGCATGATGAATTGGATTTATACCTGGTACAATCCGCGCGTTGACGCCGACGCGCAGCAAATTTCCCGCGAGATGGGCGATATTTTTTTGCGCGGAGTGATGACAGACTGCAAGAGACGCAAGGATGCGCGGCAAACGATTTCAGATCTACGACGACATTAAGGAGCGACATATATGGCAACCACATTACAACCGGTAACTGGCGACACTACGAAGCAACTCATTAACTATCGCAGCGAAGGCGGAGTTGCGGTGATCGAGATGAACGATCCGCCCGCGAACACCTACACGTACGAAATGAATCGTCAACTTGACGACGCTATTCTGAAAGCGCGCATGGACAATGACGCTTACGTGATTTTGCTCACCGGCGCGGGCGACAAGTTCTTTTCGGCAGGCGCCAATATCAAGATGTTGTCCAGTGTCGATCCGACATTCAAGTATTACTTCTGCCTGCATGCCAACGAAATGTTGTTGCGGCTAGAGCACACGCCCAAGCTGGTGATCGCGGCGATCAACGGCCACTGCGTGGGCGGAGGCCTGGAGATCGCCATGGCCGCCGATATTCGGATCGCGAGAAAAGACGCGGGCAAGATCGGGCTGCCAGAAGTCAATCTGGGCGTGCTTCCAGGAACAGGCGGCACTCAGCGGCTTTCGCGGTTGGTTGGCAAGAGCAAGGCGATTGAGTTGATGGTTACCGGCAACACGTTCTCGTTCGAAGAAGCGCAGGAACTCGGAATCATCAACGATATCTATGAACGCGACGGCTTCATGGAAAACATCATGGAGTATGCGAAGCAGTTTTGCCCGCCGAACAAGGCGGCGAAGGCCGTTGGCCGTATCAAGCGCGCGGTGCAGACCGGCTGGGAGATTCCCATGGAGTCGGCACTGGCGGTCGAACGCGAGAATCAGCAGTTGCTGTTTCAGAGTGAAGACGCGAAGGAAGGATTGGCTGCGTATGTGGAGAAGCGGCCGGCGGTCTTCAAAGCGAAGTGAAGGAAGCATTCAGCAGTTAGCGCTCAGCATTCAGCCGTTCCGATTTCTGCCCGACGAGCCAAGGCCGTAAGGGCCTGAATGCTACATGCCGAGTGCTGATTGCTTATTCAGCATGCAGCATGCGATGTGAGGACTCATAATTTATGCCGGGAAAAGTAGCAAAAATCGGAACCTTTAGCGACTGGATTGGCCTATTTAACGACTGGCGCAGGGACATTGGCGTCAACACGAGCGACATCGACTCGTTCCATTTCGATACGCTTTACGGCGCCATCGATACCGAAGAGATCGAGTTCGGATCTTACAAAGGCCGCCGCAAGTGGGAGAATCTGCGCCAGATTCCTACGCAGCAGATGCGCGACGCGCTCATGAACATGATCGTCTACCAGGGCGATACCGAATTCGCCAGCGTGGAACAGCAACGTAACCTTCTGGAAAATGCTCCCACCGATTGGGACCGGCGCGCCATCACCCGCGTGATGATCGAAGAAATGCGCCACGGTTGGCAGATGTGCGCGCTGCTGGTCGATCACTTCGGCTATTCGGGAAAAGTCGAGGCGCAGAAAATGCTCGAGCGCCGCGCTTTCGAAAACAAGCGTTTGTTGGGCGCATTCAATGTTGACGTCGATAACTGGATGGATTTCTTCACCTACACCGACTTTGTCGACCGCGACGGAAAATTTCAGTTGCAGATGCTCAAGTATTCCGCCTTCGCGCCCTTGGGGCGTTCGATGTCCTACATGCTGCGCGAAGAGGCGTTTCACATGGGCACAGGGAATGACGGGCTGCGGCGCATCGTGGAAGCGGGCGTGATCCCGGGCTGGCTGATTCAAAAGTATTTGAACAAGTGGATTTCAAGTTCCTACGACTTGTTTGGCACCGATCATTCTTCGTCGGCGCATTGGGCTTATGTATGGGGAGTGAAGGGACGTTACAACGAACCCAAGAATGAAGAGAAGCCTGATCTCGACGACCTCAACGATTACAACCGCCAGCTTTACCGCGACGAAGTAGCGGGTTTGATCGAGCGATTCAATGGTTCCCTGAAGCCGGGAAACGCCAAGCTGTATGCGCCTGACATCAAGTTCAACCGTTTCATCGGCCGCTGGGCGGGACAGAAATTTCATGCGCAAACCGGCGAACCGATCGAAGACCGCTACTACGAAGAGCACTTGCAGGAATACATGCCGGGTCCAGCCGACCGCAAATTGCTGCTCGATATCATCGACACCGAAAAAAAATGGATTGCGGAGAAAACAGGCGCGCGCGATCCGCTAGCCTCGATTGGGGAAGTGCGGAAGTCTGCGATTAACCTGTAGCCGACGTTCGTTGCACCACAGAGGCACCGCGCACAGAAAACAAATCATGGCCAGCACTTTTGTCGAATCTGCACTCGCCCGGATTACGCTGGATATCAACCCTCCCCTGTCGCGGATTGTTTTGCGGAATCCCCCGCTGAACGTCATCGACATTCCAATGATGGAAGAGTTATCGCGGGTTCTGGGTGAAGTCGAAGCGCGCCCAGATATTTCTATCGTTATCATCTCGGGCGGAGGCAATCACTTTTCTGCGGGCGTGGATGTGGCAGCGCACACACCAGACAAAGTAGAAGAGATGCTGGCCAAGTTTCACGCTGTCATCCGGTCGTTGGTTGCCAGCAAGAAGGTGGCGATTGCCAGCGTGTACGGACATTGCCTGGGCGGCGGCGCGGAACTGGCGATGGTTTGCGACGTGGTCTTCACCACTGACTCTGCGCAATGGGGATTTCCTGAGATCAAGCTGGGATGTTATCCACCTGTGGCTTGTGCGGCATTGGCTGCGCTGGTGGGGCAGAAGCATGCCGCGGAGTTGATCCTGACCGGGCGCACGATCGGCGGCGTCGAAGCGGTGGAAATCGGTCTTGCGAATCGCGCCTTGCCACAGGATGCACTAGACGCATCCGTGGAGCAGTGTGTGGATCGATTGAAGACTCTCAGTGCTTCTTCGTTGGCAGTCACGAAGAAAGCTTTGTATGCATGGGATTCGACGCACTTCGATAAAGGACTGGCCCGTGCGGAGAAGATCTATCTGGAAGAGTTGATGAAGACGGACGACGCGCAGGAAGGCAGCCGCGCATTCATGGAAAAGCGCGAACCGAGTTGGACGGGGAAGTAGTCACGAATTCCGGTTCTAATCGGAACACCTGCTAACAAGAAAAAAGCCGCACCAAAAAGGTGCGGCGAATGAAGTTGTGTGATTCGAGGCGCCACAGCGTGGCGCCTCGAATGTTGTGCGTTAGAAGCTCAGACGCAAGCCAAACTCCATCGTCCGCGGAGTGTTGCCTTGCTTTGGCAGAGTACCGAAACCGTCGGCACCGGCGCTGGTGTCGAGATAGTCGCCCGGACCAGGATCGTCAAAGATCGCATGATTCAGGGCATTGATAATCACAGTCTGGAACTCAAAGTTGACCCGCTCTGTGATTTTGAAGTTTTTCTTGATGCTGAGATCCAGGCTCCAGTAGGGCAGCCCGCGTAACACGCCCCAGCCTCCGTCCTTGGTATCCAATCCCAGGATCGGTTGCCGGAACTGGTTATATGCGGCCGCATCGTCGGCGAACAAGCTGGGCAGCGAGCCCGGCGTGTAGTGAACGCCGGTGCTGACATGCCCAATGGGAATTGCATTTTCAGAGTTCCCATTGCCGAAGAAGTTGACCGAGTCGCCCTCGCCGAATGCCTGACCGCCGCCGTTGACGGTGCCGAGCGTGATCGGCAAGCCGCTGCCGGCAGTGAAGATCGGAGCTAGCGTCCAACCGCCGAGCACATGGCCGAGCACGCCTTGCTGTCCCTTGTAGAACGGCGGTTGATAAACAAAGAACAGGTTGTAAACGAACTCACGGTCAAAACCCGCAAGGCCGTATCCGGTATTCAGGTTGAATGGGTCGACGGCTGTGTCTTCGCTGGTTGCCTGCACTACGGCACCCGTGCTGAGCGTCTTGGACCAGGTGAAGTTGGATTGCGTGGTCAACCCGTGCCAGTCGCTCATTTTCAGTGAAACAAAGCCGCCGTTGTAGTTGCCGTGGCCTATGCTGGCATTGACGCCCACGCCCGAGGTTAACTGGCCGTTAGCCCCATTCGGAGAACCCGGGATCGGAGTGTTCATCATGCTGCGGGGAAAGTTGAAGCCGTCAGGTCCGCCGCCGGGCGAACTGCACCCACCCGTCGGGCAACCTACTCCAGCATCGAGATCGCTCCACAGGCTCCAGACATTTGAGAAGGTAAGATTACCCGAGCCGGTAGCGCCTTCATTGGCCACTACGGCCGCTGTACAGCTACTGAATCCCGTGCAATATCCTGTGCCCTTAAGAGCCGCTTCAAAGAAGGGCTGCGGTGTTACCGCGCCAGGATTCGGTCCAGCCGCTCCGCCGCAACCGCTGCCAGCAAGTCCCGCGATGCCGCCGCAATATTGCAATACCACGTTGGCATATGCTTTATCGAACCTCTGGCCTCCCACGGTCATCATGTAGGGAACAGCATTGATGTTGATCGGCTGATATTCATGAGTGATTCTGCGGCCGATGTAGCCTAACTCCATGGTGACTCCGCGATGCAACTGCCGTTGGATCGTGAAATCGAATGAATCTACAACATTCGGCCTGAAGTTGGGATCCAGCGACTCGCCTGCGCCGGCAGCGACGCCACTGATTCCAGGGAAATAAGGCTGTGGCAAGGTCTGGGTGATTGTTCCAGCCGGGTTTCCTGGAGCTGTGGATGGCAGCGGAGCCGTCAGACCATTAACTCCGATCCGAAAAGCGCTGTTAGGCGTCGAGCCGCCCGAACCGGCGCACGCCCCGGCAATGGTCGGATCGACGCATTGGACGGCTTGGATCAGGCCCGTACCCAACAAGGGCACCAGCACCAGATCCACACCATTCAGACGTCCGTACACGCGTCCGTACCCGCCACGAATGACTGTGCTGTCGTGACCGAATATCTTGCCCGCCATAGAATCGGAGTCAAAGCGCGGATTCCAAGCCGCCGCAACTCGAGGGCTAAACGATCCGTAAAACGGATTGTAAGGATACTTGCGACCATCCTCGCTGTTGCCAACCAGGGTGAAGCCTACAGTCGGATTGAAGACCTGGCCTTGAAGCGCAGCCGCTTCACGCGAGTGTAGGTAGGACTGGACATCGATCAATTGGTTGGACTCATCTACAAGTTCAACCTGCGCGCCATTCTTCTCCACCGGCGGCATTTCCAGGGTCCATCCCAGACCATAGGTCAGCGTGAATGTGGGCTTCATGTGCCACGTATCGCTGATGTACACATTGTAGTAGGGAATGGTGCTCATGTCCTGCGCCGGTGTGAGCGGAGGATTCAGCGTAAGGTTCGAGCCAGTTCGGGTAAATGCCTGTTGGGCAATGGAGACGATCCCCAGAGTTGCAGCATAGTCGCGGCCCCAACTGGAAGTGGAAATGTTGGGATCACTTGGCACGTAGCCGCTCATACCGATGCCGGCACCGGACGTTGTGGAGAGTTGGTATACGGGCTGATAGTTGATTCCGCCGCCGTTATCGGTGCGCTGATGCCAGTCGAAGTTGTGTTGATATGTGCCGCCGAACTGCAACAGATGGTTGCCTTTCAGCAAACTGAGATCGTCACGGAACATGTGGTCATGGCCATCCCAAAAACGTCTGCGCGTCTGCTGCGTATTCACGTTGAACGGACTCAGGTTCTGAAGCTTCGACTCGCCCAGCGGTTCCAGAGCTCCGCCCAAGCCGGGAAGCTGTATCGCGTCTCCCCCTCTGCCGTACTGCCACCAGTCGTACAAGTAGCTATAGTGAAAGTTGTTGGTTAGATTGGAGCTGATGTTGGTGGTGAGACCGGCCACAAAGTACCAAGGCTCTTGCGGATCTGTCGACTGGGAAGTCGGAACTCCCAGCTTATCTCCAGGGAAGAAGCCGCCAACGTCCACTTGGTCGTCCGTAGCAACCTTTAGCTTGAAGTAGCGATAGCTGGTCATGAGGTGCCACTTGTCGCTGAAGTCGTGGTCGAGGCGACCGACCCAGAAGTTGCTGGTTTGTGGAAGGGCAAGGTTCGCTTTATAGCCGCCAATGTTTCCGACGCCGTTCACCATATCGCAACGGGTTTGGCCGCAATCGCCGTTGGTCTCGTTCGGCAGCGGCATATACTTGTTCCACATCTGCGACACCAACGGGTTAATTCCTATCCCCTGTGGGTCGCAAACATTATTGGTAAAGCCATTAGCCACCGTGCAGTTGGCATTGGTGTTCAGGTTGTAGGTCACACCGTCAAATATTAACAACCCTTGGCGCATAGTTGCCGAAGGCACAATCCTCTCAAACGTTTCTGAGTTCGGCCAGCGGTATCCTTCGTAATTAAGAAAGAAATAGGTCTTTCCCCCCAAAAGCTTAGGCAGGATCGGTCCGCCCACTCGACCGCCAAAGCGGCTCCGGTGCCAATCAGGAACTGGCGTGCCGGTGAGGTTGTTACTCCATGTGTTTGCCGAAAAGTTGTTGTCCAGGTAGTACTCATACGCGCTACCGTGCCAGGTGTTCGTGCCGCGCCTCGTAACGACCTGTACCTCGGCTCCAGCCGAGCTGTTGAAGTCGGCGGTCTGGCCCGCGGTATTTACTTTGAATTCTTCCACGCTGTCCGCTGGAGTCGGCACCACGCCGGTGGGGCCGGCTGCTACGGCATTACTCTGGTTGGAGATTCCTCCCGTAGGATCGCCGGCAAAACTGGCGGTATAGACGCTCATACTGCCGTCCATATCGTTGGAGTTGTTGCCGCCGTCCAGCGAGAAATAACTCTGGTCGACAACCGCGCCGGCGACGCTGCCATCCGGGCTCACGCCCGGTTGCAGCTCAACGAACGTGCTGACATCGCGGTTCAAGCTGGGCAGAGAGTCCAGAGCGATGCCCGTGACTGTATTGCCCACGGTGGCGTTTATGGTTTGCAATTCCGTGCCGGCCGCCTGCACTTCCACCGTAGTGGTGGAGGCGCCGACTTGCAGTGTCAGGTCGAGGGCGGTTGTAATTCCAACCTTGACCTCCTGCTTAAAGACCTTGGTGGTGGAGAAGCCCTGCTTGTTGATCGTGAGGTCGTAGATGCCCGGATTCACATTGACGAACACGTAATGTCCGGCGCTGTTTGTGACGGTATCCAGAGCAGTGGCAGTGGAAATGTCGGTCAGGGTCACCGTGGCAGCGGGCACGACAGCGCCAGATGGATCCGTCACTGTTCCGACTACCGATCCAGTGTTGGTCGCCTGGCCCCACATGGGCACGGCCAATACCAGGCAAAGAACGAATGACAGAAAAAGAGAGAACCTCGTGGTATGCATGTGCTACTGCCTCCTCCGACCATCAGAGTTGACTAAGAAGACAGAAAACCAAAAATGAAAATGGAGATGCTGGGACTTTCGGAAGTACACATAACACATCGCAACTGATATTCCAAAGCCTTTTGTAAAGAAATGTTGTGTTTTATGTCAGTTTGGCAGAGCGCTGTGCAAAACTTTATCCGTTTTGCTGGAGATAAATACAGTTTTTAGTACGCTGGCGAACCAACGAACCGCTGCTCCGCAGCCGCGGAGTGGTCGAGCGTGGTATCAGGCTGATGGGAAAAGAGACATTGCTCAAATACGGTGAATGCGATTAATCGTCGCAAATTTATGCTGGGGAATTTGTCGCAGATAAAAAGGTCTTCAATTCTCAGCTTTCTGTCGCCGAAGAAATAGCGGAAGCAAAACTGTCCAAGAACTGTGCAGCAGCGGCTCAAAGTGGCGGGGCCGCAAAATGAGGATTCCCGAAGCCCGTACTACGAAAACCAAGGTGAACTTGGGTCAACCCGTTCCGTGCGCGCTTTTTGGGCAGAATGCCTACGACCAAAGTGTTGTCGGGGTTGGTTGGAAACTTGTTCGGCTTTGGCGTATAACAAAGGGTTGCGAACCCTTCGCGTCCCCGCGCGTGGAGCCGGCAGCGAATTCATCTCCAGGAACCAGGCAGAAGATTATGTCCACAACCGTGCAGGCCCCGAAGGGTTTAGAAGGGGTGGTTGCTACCAACTCCAGTATCTGTTATATCGACGGCGAACGAGGCGTGCTGGCCTATCGGGGCATCGATATTCACGAACTGGCCGACCATTCTAACTTTGAAGAAACCTGCTTCCTGCTTTGGTTTGGCCATTTGCCCACGCGCTCTGAACTCAAGGAACTCCACGGACGGATGGCGGAAGAGCGCAAGATGGACGCGTCAATTTTTGACCTGCTTCGCAGCGCTCCGCAGCATGCCCTTCCCATGGATGTGCTGCGGACCGCAGTCTCCGCGCTGTCGTTCTACGATCCCGAGGAAAAGAACAACGATCACAAAGCCAACGTCGATAAAGCCATCCGTCTGACCTCGCAAATTGCCATGATCGTCGCGGCCTATGACCGCATCCGCAAAGGGCAGGCCGTGGTTGAACCAGATCGCTCGCTCTCGCATTCGGCTAATTTCTTGCTGATGCTCAACGGCAATCGTCCCTCGGCAACCGCCGAGCGGGCCTTGGACATTGCTCTTATCCTTCATGCGGACCACGAGCTCAACGCTTCTACTTTCGCCGCGCGCGTAACCGCAGCTACGTTGTCGGACATGCACTCCGCGATCACCTCGGCGATTGGCGCGCTGAAAGGGCCTCTGCACGGAGGAGCGAACGAAGCGGTGTTCCATATCCTGCAAACGATTGACAGCTCGGGCGCGGATCCGATCGACTACATCAAAGGAATGCTGGCGCAGAAAAAGAAAGTTCCGGGCTTTGGCCATCGGGTCTATCACACCGAAGATCCGCGCGCCACACACCTGCGCGTCATGTCCCACGACCTCGGGAAGTCCAGTGGGCAGGGCAAGTGGTTCGAGATGTCGCACAAGATCGAAGACTTCGTGAAGACCGAAAAACATCTCAACGCCAACGTCGATTTCTATTCCGCCTCCACCTATCACACCCTCGGCATTGAAGTCGATCTATTTACGCCCGTGTTTGCCGTCTCGCGCATCGGCGGCTGGGCCGCTCACGTTATCGAGCAACTCGACGACAACCGCCTGATCCGTCCACGCGCGGAATACGTGGGGCCGCAATATCCCGATCGCTATGTGCCGATTGATCAGCGATAGCTTATTGTTCTGCACGCGTCAAAAGCTTTTGTAAATTCTGATCATTCCCTGACGGCGTAAAATAGATTTGTGACCATCTCGCACCGGGTTTATCTCGACAATAATGCGACCACGCCGGTTCTGCCTGAGGTACTGGAGGCGATGCGCCCGTACTTCGGGGAGCATTTCGGAAATGCCTCCTCCATTCACCAGCATGGACAGGACGCGCGGTCGGCGGTCGAGCGATCCCGCGCTTCCGTGGCCTCGCTGGTCGGGTGTCGACCTTCGGAAATTGTTTTCACCAGCGGTGGGACGGAAGCCGACAACCTTGCCATTGCGGGTCTGGTGAAGGCTGGCGATCATGTAATTACATCGAGCATCGAACATCATGCCGTGCTTTTTTCCTGCAAACACTTGCAGGAAACTGGCATCGAAGTCACCTATCTTTCCGTTGACGGTCGCGGTCTGGTCGATCCCGGTGACGTGCGGCGCGCGGTGCGGTCCAACACCAAGTTGATTTCGGTCATGACGGCGAACAATGAAACAGGCGTCGTGCAGCCGATGGAAGAGATGGGAAAGATTGCCGCTGAAGCCGAAGTTCTGTTCCACACGGATGCCGTTCAGGCGGTGGGAAAGATTCCTGTGGATGTAAAGAAGATTGGCTGTCAGGCGTTGTCGTTGTCGGGACACAAACTGCATGGGCCGCAAGGTGTAGGCGCACTTTTTCTGAAGAAGGGAACTCAGATTCAGCCATTGTTTTACGGTGGACGACATGAGCGCTCTCGTCGTGCTGGTACCGAAAATGTTGCGGGAATTGTGGGCCTGGGAAAAGCCGCGGAGTTGGCGATGCAAGCCTTCGCCGACGGCGCTGATAAGAAGATGGCGGAACTTCGAGACCGCTTGCAGCAGGGAATTCTGAGCGAAGTGGAGGAAGCCGGGGTCAACGGCGAGGGCGCTCCGCGCGTACCGAACACAACAAATATTTACTTCACTCATATCGAAGGCGAATCCATGGTCATCGCGCTTGACCTGAAAGGTCTGGCTATTTCCACTGGCGCTGCTTGCGCGTCGGGTGCGATTGAGGCGTCGCATGTCCTCACCGCTATGGGATTGCGCGGTGACCGGCCGCGGGGCAGCATTCGCTTCAGCCTGGGCAAACAGAATACTGCTGAAGATATTGACTTCGCGCTGGCGCTGGTGCCGAGCGTGGTGGAACGGTTAAGAGATCTATCGCCCGAGTATAAAAAAGTAAGCGCCTGAACAAAATCGCGTTTATAGGAAAATACTTCAAGGGCTGAATGCTAATTGCTGATTGCTACCTGCTGAATGCCTAACACCAAAACCATCGCTGTAGCCATGTCGGGCGGTGTGGACTCTTCCACCGTCGCAGCCATGCTGCGCGCCGAGGGGCACAACATCATCGGCCTTACGATGCAACTCTGGAATCAGCGGAGGCTGGCGGGACACGAGGGCATGACCGAATCCGTGCAGGGCCGCTGCTGCTCGCTTGATGATGTTTACGACGCGCGCCGGGTGGCCGAGCACATCGGCATTCCGTATTACGTGGTCAATCATGAGGAGCGTTTCGAGCGCGATGTCGTGCGGCCTTTTGTCGCCGAATATCTTTCTGGCCGCACGCCGATTCCTTGCAGCCTCTGCAACAATGATCTGAAGTTCGATCAGTTGATCACCGTCGCGCAGCAGATCGGCGCCGACAGCGTGGCCACAGGTCACTATGCCCGCGTCGAATTCGACGATGCCCGCAACCGCTGGCTGCTGAAGCGTCCTGCAGATCACAGCAAAGATCAGACCTACTTCCTCTTTGGCCTTACTCAGGAGCAACTCGGCCGAACTCTGTTTCCGCTGGGCAACATGACGAAGCCCGAAGTCCGCGAACTGGCACGTCAGCACGGCCTCGCTCTTGCCGAAAAGCCCGACTCGCAGGAAATCTGCTTCGTCCCCGGGGGCGACTACAAGCAGTTCATCGACGCCTATCTAGCCGCCAGTGGCGAAGCTTTGCCCGACACCGCCGGAGAGCTTGTTACCACCGGCGGAGAAGTAATAGGTGAGCATCACGGCATTCACAACTTTACCGTAGGCCAGCGCAAGGGATTGGGCGTAGCAACCGGCTCTCCGCTCTACGTAATTCAGATCAACGGCGCTGAGAAGCAGGTTGTGGTTGGCGGAGAAGAGAACTTGTATTCACAAACTCTGCGCGCGCGCCGTGTGAACCTGATCGCAGCCCATGAGTTGCGAGAGCCGATGCGAGTGTCCGTGAAGATCCGCCATCGTCACGAACCGGCTGCGGCAATGATTGAGAAGACCGGTGACGATGAAATTCTCGTGACCTTCGATCAGCCGCAGCGTGCGATTACTCCCGGCCAGGCCTCCGTTTTCTACGATGGCGATGTTGTCGTGGGCGGCGGATGGATTGTCTGAACGCTCAGCTCCTAGCTGCTAACTTCTAGAACTTTGGGGACTGGCGAACCCAGTCCCCATTGCAAGTATTGTTTGTTAAAAGACGCTTCGGAAAGCATTACTGATCTTCGCAGGTGACATTGTTGTTCCAGTCCACGAACGCGCCCTGCGGATTGTCGCGCCAGGCCCAGACGTGCAGCTCGAAAAAATCATTCAGAGCAAACCGGTTCGGTGCCGCGATGAACTGGAAGTCCTGGCCGTCGAGTTGGGGAGGTATGCCATTATTGTTCGCCAGCCATGTGGCCGCATCCACGATGTACTCGACTCCGACCAACCGGCGCGCATTCCCCACCGGCTCGTAGATCAGGGCTTCGGGATGCGTAACGTCGATCAGGCCGTCGGTCACCAGAGCGCCGTTGACGTAGTGAATGCCCATGGCTCCGTGGTCGGGACCGCTGACGCAGCCAAACGCCGGTCCATAGCCGGCCGGGCCGGCATTGTTGACGTTGATGAACTGCTTGGTCGCCGCGCGAACATCTTGGACCAGTTGCGCCGGCACGGCAGCCGCCGAGTGCATCGAGTGCTCTGTGGGTTGCTGGGCAAAGACCGGCGAAGCCGAAATGAGACCGCCCAGCAATGCAAGCGGCAGAATCGCTTTCGTGGAAACGTGAATCAGCTTTGTGATGCGTGTCATAGTTCTCCTTATGTCGCTTCTGTGATCGATTTTTTCTCGTCCCCGGTCGACTGAGGACACTTGCGCGGCCCTGGCAAAGTCATCTCTTTGCCGAAAATTCGTTTTTGTTGACTGACTAAAGTTGATCGAATAAATTCGACGAAATGAATGCGCGACGCTAAAGCCGTTCCGCGTTCACCGAAACCGGCACTCCGTTGGTCAGGCAATCGAACACCGGAGAATGTCCCGTTCCCAGCTCAACAATTTCCCGCAATTGCTCGTCAGCCACATCAGCCTTGATCTTCAAGTTGACTCGAACTCCCTGGTATCCGTTGCGCACGCTTTTGTCGAGATCGAGAAATCCGTGCAGATCGAGATCGCCTTCGAACTGAGATTCAACTTCCTCAATCCGAATTCCGCGCGCCGCGGCGTGATAGACCATTGATGTTGTCAGGCAAGAAGCCAGCGCATGCAGCAAATGCTCCACAGGATTCGCCGCCGTATCCTTGCCCAGAAGAACGGCAGGCTCATCGGCCTCCAACACAAACGGCTTCGCCCGCGATAGCTCCTTGCCAGCACCGTGAAACTTGTCCACCGTCGAGCGATTCTGGCTGGCTCCGTTCCATTGGTTGTGAATGCGAAATTTGAATTTCGCGATCGCGGGAGCAGCTTTGATGGCATCGATGGTCGCGAATAAATCGGTAACGTTGACACCATTGACTATTTTGGGGAGCTTTTGCGCGGCTGCCATTTGTGTATTCAATTCCTCGCGTGATTTCCGAATCATCCGCATTCGATGATTCAAAGTAGGCCTAAAACAGGCTTGTAACAAGATGGCAGATATGCCATTGTAGGTAGGTTATTAAGCCAACTTATAAAACTAACTGGATTCAGTGGTTCTGAGGCACAAAGATGAAAGAGATCACAATCCTTCTTCTCGACCAGATGTTTTCCTCGACAGCCATCGGACCAATGGAAGTCTTCCGCCATGCAGGTTCGCTGTGGAACATTCTCACGGGAATGGAACTCGCTCCCAGCTTTCACGTGACCACCGCGTCGGCGGATGGACGACCAGTTCGTTGCGATGGGGAGATTCAGATTCGGCCGAACGTTGCGCTCAAAGATGTGGGCCAAACCGATCTGATTTTTGTTCCAACCACGGGGTTAAGCGTTGACGATGTCGTCGAGCGTAACGCGACGATCGTGCCGTGGTTGAAGCGCCGGAGCACTCGCGGAGTGGCAATCGCCAGTGTGTGCTCGGGAGTGGGTTTGGTCGCAGCAGCAGGCCTGCTCGATGGCAAGCGGGCTACAACTCATTGGGGCCTGGCAGAGCGGTTTCGCGCAAAATATCCCAAGGTGAACTGGATGCCGGAGTTGATGGTGACCGAAGACCACGGCTTCTACTGCGGTGGCGGGGTGAACGCGTCGCTTGACCTCAGCATATATCTGGTCGAAAGATTCTGCGGCCACGATATCGCCATGCAGACCGCCAAGGCACTCCTCATCGAGACGCCGCGCGCCTGGCAGTCCGGGTTCGCTATTGTTCCTTTAAAAACCGACCATACCGATGACAACATCTCCAGCGCGCAGGAGTGGATGCACAAGAATTTCGTCAAGACCTTCTCTCTCGAAGATCCAGCGCGGCGCGTGGGCATGAGCGTGCGCAATTTCGTGCGCCGCTTCAAACTGGCGACCGGGGACAGCCCGTTGATCTACTTGCAGAAATTGCGGATCGCCGCGGCCAAGCGCATGTTAGAGAACAACCATCGCACGATGCAGGAGATCAGTGATGCCGTCGGCTATCAGGATGTCGCTTTTTTCCGCACGCTTTTTCAGCGGCACACGGGAGTCTCGCCGAGTTCGTACCGGGACAGGTTTGGAGTGTAGCTGGGGTTCTTGCGACCGAATGTATGCAACTTTTAAGTTGATGGAATCGTAAATTTCGGAGGACTGATGGACAAAGCTGTGACGGATATCAGATCGCTTCAGAAGCCATTGAAAGAGCAATACCGGCGAGAACCCGGAAGCTCACGCATTACTTTAACGGCCAAGGGGAACGAGACAACCACGCCGCTGTCTTGTTCCGTAGATATTGGCCGTGCGATCTATCAGGCGGAGGCCCACAAAGGCGTTGGCGGCACAGGAACTGCAGCTTGCTCTGGCGATCTTCTGCTGGGAGCACTGGCCGCCTGTGCGCAACTTACCTGCCAACTGGTTGCGACGGCGATGGGAATTCCGACACGGCAGATCGGGGTAACCGTCGACGGCGATATGGACTTGTCCGGAACGCTGGGGCTCTCGAAAGACGTTCCAGTGGGTTTTGAGACAATGCGTATGAAATTCAACATTGACGCGCCGCAGGCCACGCCAGAGCAATTACGGGCATTGCAGGAAAAGACGGAGCAGTATTGTGTAGTTCTGCAAACTTTGTTGCACCCGCCAAAGATTGAGGCGCAGTGGAACGCGGCCGCCGATTAATGAGTGCCTTGCAACTGCATCGCGTCGGGCCCGCGCAAAAGTAAGTCGCCGCTGAGGGCAGTAGGACGGCAAAATCGTCAACGTGATGACACCAGTTCGAAAGTGCGGGAGGTGTCCAAATTGGCAATATTGACACGGCGTCGGCTTGCCCTCACAATTGTGGGCCTCCGCTAAACTCGGGTCACTAGGAGGCGCACGTGTCCGAAAATTCTGTCACTATTCAGCCTGTCTCAGCTACTTCAATGGCGCTTGCCGCAGAGCGCAAAAAGAATTTCGACTTTCAGCAGCGTTGGAAGCAGTATGCCGCCGCCGCGCTCGGCGTGGCGGGAGTAAGCGCCCTGGCCTCGGCACAAACGCCGACGCAGCGTCACATCGTGTACACACCGGCAGATATTGCGCTGGACACTAAATCGTCTCGCATGAGTTTTGTCCCTATCGATTTGAACAACGATGGCAATGCCGACGTCTATCTCGTGTTGAACCATTTTACGGATTTTTTCTCCGGCGGCCTCGGCTTCGCCGCTTATGGCAGGATCAACGTAAGCATGGGCCCGAACTTCGCAATCGGCAGTCACGCCATACCCAAGGGAGAGATTATCGACAAGGCGGGCACCTTCAAAACCGGGACGCAGTTACTGGTCTACGCGGGCTCCGGGTCCTATGAAGGCGCCAAACATAGCACTGCCCAAGGTCCCTTCAAGAACATCAAGAACAAGTATTTGGGAGTGCGCTTTTTGATCAACGGTAAGGTCCATGAAGGCTGGGTCCGAATGACTATTACCTGCAAGGGAGCCGATATTACCGGTACTATCTCGGGTTACGCTTACGACACTATACCCAACGAATTAGGATTGGCGGCCGGACAAGTCGGCGGCCGGGTCGGGACCGGAAGTACGGACGGTGAAGCCACAACCGAGGATGCGCCAGCAGGGTCGCTGGGCATGTTGGCTGTGGGGGCTTCGGCCATTCCTTACTGGAGGAAATGAATCAGGGCAGGTTGAGGGCAAAAGATAAATCATCGTGAGACCGCTTTGCATTTGGGTCAGAAACGAGAACCACGAAGCGTTATAACGATGAGGCCGGCGACTATTATCGCCAGATATCCGAACGAGAAGATGTAATAGAGGATCTTGATCTTCGGCCAAATAAAAGCGGGCCACTGATCGGCGAACTTATCGAAAAATGTTTCTGCAAATCGAGGCGGCAAGGCGGCTTCTTCCGAATCGGGTTTCCAGTTGCCTGCGATCCACGTGGCGCGAAGGTTCGACAGCAGCAGCGCGATAATGATGATCCTGACAACTCCAACACCCGGTGAATTCGTCAACATGAAAATAGCGGACGCCAGGAAATCGATTACGTAATAGACCAGCATGATCGCTGCCGCGAACGGGTTGTGCTCACGAACTCCGACGCCGCCGAGATGAAACAAGAGGAATACGAGAATTCCGGTTATAGGTTGGTGCGCCAGCGTCAGGAAAACCAGCGACATCACTCCCACAATCGTGCACACCCAGAAACCTTGCGTCGCAAGATAGTCGACGTCGGCGCCACTCTGTATCGATGGCCAGAAAAGGCTTTTAAGGCGGCCCTCGGTACGAATGGTCGAATCAGAGAGGCCCAGCGTTTGCATGGTGCAGGATTAAACCGTATGGCAGGTGTGTTGTCTATGGAAAAATCAGGCTGGATTTGACCGCCGGTTTCCGTGGTGACAGGAATGGGAACACAACCACGCAATTGTTTGCGAGGTGCAAACCGAAAACGAGCGTCGAAAGCGTAATAAATGCGTTTGCAACCGAGAATCGAGGGATTGAACTAGTCCAAATGGATTAGCGATCCGGGTTAGCACGCGAGAGAGGATTGCTTAAATCCTCCCGAGCTTCTAGCTTCGAGCTTGTCTATCAGCGCCCGGTTTCCGTCCCAGACACGGGCGGCCAAGTCAGCGGCGGGGAAGCCTTACCCGCGCGCTGGGATACAACCGAATCCTTGTAGATCACATAGCCCAAGGTGTTCACATTCCCGTAGTTGTACCATTCCGGGTCGCCGGTCGCAAATTGGATTTGCATTTGCTGCGGAAATGAGGTGTAGCACGGAAGAGGATGAGTTGCTTGATAAAAATTAACCGACTTGGTGCCTCGGCCGACCGCGTCTATGCCCCAAAGGTTGTCCTTCCTTACCTCCTTTGGCGCCTTAAAGCTCGTTACCTTGTCGATCGGTGCAATTCCTGGATGTATCCCCTGGTCCGCGTACCAGCAGGTGTCCGGTACACACTTAGAATCCGGGCCATTGCCCCCAGTACAGGTCTCACTTGGCCCGCCTGGATCGATTTCCTGGACGTGAACTCCCGCGTAATTGATCGTGGTCGGGTAGAGCGTCTGCTGCCACCAGCCAGACGTCGGAATATTTGGGGACCACATAAGAAACTCCGTCGTTTCCGATAGAGGCAGCAATTCCGCCAGCCAGTCACTAGGTATGTCGTAAACACCATCAGGAGTGGTCCATTGCAAACTGAAAAAATCCTGCGGGGCGGAACTGGTTGTGCTAGTCCACGTATATAAAGCTGCATTGAAGGGGAAAACTGTGCCAATGCAATCTCCGCTTGTAATCGCGGCATTTTGAATCTCGAAGGTCAGCGTGCCAAACATGGGTGGCGTGGTCACCGTCCACGTGCCGGTACTGATATCGGCACAGGTCTCAGGATTATATTCGGTCCAGGATTGCAGGAACTCCTGCTGATTCAGTTCGAGCGCGACGAACTCGGTGTCTGGGGGATAAGTCGAGGACGGCGGCTGGATCACGACGGTGTGGGTCGATCCAGTATTCGCCAACCCAGTATGGGCCAACGGTGAGATGATCTGCAGGGAGCGGGTGCTCTGAGCCGTCGCTACGGAACCCGCGCACATCAGCCCAAGCGATGCCAGTAGAAAAGGTAACCGCGAGAACGAAGCACCAAGCCGTGGATACATCATAATGAACCTCCCGCACGGGCCCGAATCATCGCGCGCGAATCCTATTGCGAGGCACCTCGAAAGTCAATATACATTTTCCGGAATACCCGGATAACGTCGGCACGAACGCTTACGCTCCGAAATCGCGAAGCCCCGAGCGATCCCAGCGATCCCAGCGATCAATCCCAGCATCGATTCTTGGTTCTTCGGCAGCCCTAACAGTTTGCAAGCTATTGCATATCCGCCTCAGCTGGGTGACTACTTTTGCGGCTGCGCAGACCGCAATCGAATAGAGCTCACGCGGAAGGCCACAATTGGCGGCCTTTTCGCCTCTGTTTCGCGCGGGCTAGTGCAATAGGGTTAGTGCACCCAGACGATTGCTAGTTGGCAAAACCGGGGTACAGTAAAGCTCGAAATACGGCTAGGGGCGCGGTTTTTGGGGCGGCCTGCCGGCAAAAAAATATACCTTTGGAGGAAACCAACATGCGTCGCTTAGTCATTGCAATTTGCGCTTTGGCACTCTGTAGTTTGAGTGCATGGGCCGGAACGAACGGGCCATTAACAGTGGCACCGCCAGCCGGCATAACCGATGTCCTGAAAGTGGACTATTTCTCGAATGCCCACACCGCCGGCGCTCCGGATGGAACGCTTCGGGTTACCGATCCAGGCACGGCTACGGGCAATATCTGCTCGTACATCTTTGTGTTCGATCCGCAACAGGAAATGGCCGAGTGCTGCGGCTGCCTGAACACGCCGGATGGTTTGGCCACTCTCTCCGTCAACACTGACCTGACGGGCAACCCCTTGACTGGCGTGACGTTGACGACCGGCCTGATCAAGATCCTGTCGGTTTCGCCGATTGGCAACGCCTGCCCGCTTCCGGGACAGACCACGGGTTCGGACGTAATCGAGCCTGCGATCCGCGCCTGGACCACGCACATTCAGAATGGCAACTTCGCGGAGACCGAGACGGCTTCGCAGGACGCCACCCTGAGCGCTGGAGAAGTTGTTCGGTTGCGTAACGAGTGCTTCGCGATCGTGCTCGACGGCAGCGGCCGGGGCATTTGCTCCTGCGGCGTCGGCGACTAGTCCTTCGTTTTGTCGCGGCAAGCCCACCCTTGTATCCTCCGCGAGGGTGGGCGCCACGAATCCTCATCGCATACTCCACCTCATACTCGTCAGCCAAAGCAAAAGAACAACCATTCGGCGGAGTTCACAATTGGACCAAATGGCTCGGTCAAGAGGTCTTACTTTGTCTGCGAGCTGCGAAGTAGTTGGGTAAGAAACGATGGGCCTGATTCCTTCAGCTTTTCTTCCAGCCGCACTGTGCAATCGCAGTCTCCGCAAGCCCAAGGTTCTGTCCCATTTTCATCGCGGCATTTGCGGCGGTCGTGAGCATCCTGCACGCGGGTTAGGTCAAAGAATTTTTCCCAGTAGGGCCGCTCTTCTTGCAGAGGCGTAGGGCAATAGCAGACTTCGACCCAGCGTGCAGTTTGATCGGGACAGACGCGCGCTTCCTGCATGTTGCGCAAGTATTCACCTTCGGCAACCGAGCCCTCGCCAAGAGTTTCGTCTTCGATAGCGTGAAGCAGATCAGCTTCGCGTCCAGGCTTAACGCGGGCTCGAACGAGATAACGCATCGCGACCCTCCTGGTTCTTACTGTAATCCCGCCTGGCCAAGCATTTCCAGGAATTGATGCTGCGTCCGCATGTCGATGGATTGCGCCACCAGCTTGCCACTGCGGTCGTACACGAAGCTCTTGGGAATACCTTCGACCTGAAAAAGTTCGTTCACTTTTCGGCCGGGATCGAGCAGAACCGGATATGTGATATTTCGATCAGCAATGAAGGGATTTACCTTTGCCGCTTCTTCATCGGAAATCGAGAGCACCACAAAGCCTTTGTCTTTGAATCTGAGATAGAGCGATTCCAAGTCGGGCATTTCCTTGCGGCACGGCGGACACCAGGTCGCCCAGAAGTTCACCAGCACGACTTTGCCCTGCAGGCTCTTCAAACTCCACGGCTGTCCATGCAGATCGGTGAGCGTGAAATCCGCGTGCTGCCGGTTGGCATCGTCGGCTTCCAGCTTGGACATGGCCGCGACAAATTGCGGGGCATCGAGAGACACCTGCACATGCTCATAGCGCACCAGCGAAGCGAGTTCTACATAGAGCGAGTCATGCTGATCGTTCGTGCCAGACTGCGGCTGTTCGCGCAGCGCCGAGGCCAAAGTATTGGCTACCTCCTGCAAAGTGTCATGTCCGAAATCGCCTTCCGTGGACAAGTTTGCCAGGCCGCCAGCCAACCTTAGTTTGTTGGGAGTTGCCGGAAGCTGGCGAATCTGAACGGCGAGTTCTTTCGTCGTGCGGGCGCGCACGTCATCGGGAAGCTTACGCAACCCACGTAGCTGATCGAGAATTGGTTTCTCTCGATCACTCCACGTGACAGGTTTTTCGTCGGCGGCAAAGGAAACCGAAGGAGCACTGAGTACTTCGGCAAAGAGAATACCGACGAGAATCAGCTGAAAAATAGAGAAGGGAAGCCAGCAGGAATTGCGAACCATGTAAACCAGATTACATCACGCGGAAAAGCGACGGCTAAAACATCAAAGAAGCGGACATTCAAATTGCAGTTTCGGTGGAGCGTTTAGATAAACATTTCGTCCTGCGGTACTGGCCGGCGCTCACGATTGCCGCCATTCCGGCGGTAGCGATTTCCCAGCAAATACTCGACGCCCGCCGTGACTCCGCGCATGATCCCAGAAACCTGGCGAATCGGAGAAACAACCGTGGTGTGAACCATGTCGGACGTTTTCTCCACTCGATCCAGCGTACGAGTGAGCAACTCGTCCGCGCGAATGACCTGGAGGCGCGCACGATCCACAACATCATTGACCGTCGCATCCATCCGCTCCACCTGTGCGCGCATGAGAACGGTGGATTCCTGAAGATTGTCCGAAATCACCTGTATTTTGGGTCGGATTTCGGTCAGAATGGCTTGTGCACTTTCCAGCGCGGGCAGTGCCTTTCCTTTTATCTCGGTCGCGATAGCCTCCATCCGGGCACCACTCTTGCGCATGGCCAGGTACATGAATGCCAAAACAAGCAGTTGCAGCACGACTGCTGCCGCCGTCACGGCGATAAATATGGGAATTAAGTTTTCCATAAAACAAGCCTCCGCCAATCTAGCGTGCGGTCACTGCGCTGGGCAAGGTTATTTAGGAACTTTTTGGAACTGCCGTTTCGTTGGTGGCTTCGTGGTAAGCCTGCCGGCCGGCCTCATAGGCCGCGCGGAACTGTTCCTTTTGCTGATTCACGACATCACGACCGCGGTCAACCCAGTCTGTAGCCTGACTCCGTGCCTCTTGCGCCCGCCCGCGCACGTAATCTCGGCCTTCTTCTGCGCGTGAGCGGAGAACATCGCGCGTCTCGCTGCCCGAACGCGGAGCATACAAAACCCCCGCTAGCGCACCCAAGCCTAGCCCCGCCAGAAACCACACGAAACTGCTGCCGCCATCTCGATCTGACATTGTTCCTCCTTACGCTGCCTTAATCGGATGGTAGCACCCGTATTCGCTAAATACAATTACGGCGAAATCGGTAGGCGCAGAAATGGAATGCTGCATGCATGAAGAAGTGACGAAGTAGATTGTAAGGCGACGCGGGAGTGCCACCCGTTTCCGGGTTGAGATATCGTCCGCGAACGAGATGCACTACTTGTGTTGTGCTGGCGCCGTGGGAGCAACCGGAGTTGGCACGGGCTGAGTCTTTACTGGTTGGGACTTGATACCCTGCAGCACCGAAGTCGGGCCGGTGCGGCGCGATGCATAAATCGACAGGGTGATGGACGTCACCAGAAATGCTACGGCCGACCAGGTCGTCGCCCGCGAAAGAGCGGTCGCAGCGCCGCGCGTACCGAATGCGGTCTGACTGCCTTGTCCGCCAAAAGCCGCTGAAATGTCACCGCTGGTGCCGCTTTGCAATAACACAACGACAATAATAAAGAAGCAAACCAGAATATGGAGGATCGTAATTAGCGTAATCATGAGTTTAGTTTGTATTCTCGCGCGGCAAATTACGGATTAGAGCGCGCCGCCCCAACCGGCCAAATTGGCTTGTGAATTTTGTACCACCTCAAAATCTGTGATGTGAAAGGGGGAAATCACTCTATCACATTGATAATACGTGGCTAGTGACTCTGCATTCCAGGAATGCCTAAACGCCCCCACAATCCCGCTTCCATTGTACGTTTGTTGCACGGCGAATGCCACTGGGAAAAGAAACCGCACGAAATGCCTTCTTTTCCAAGCAACAGTCTGATCATCTGGCCTTCCAGTCGGTCATGGCCACGAAGCGACGGTAGTGCGATCACAAGCAAGCCTCCAGTGGGCGGCCCTGTGGCCAAGGCCGAACCTGAGCTAAACTCATGCGCAAATCTGAGCCGAGCCTAGAGTTTAAAGTTCGAGGGCTGAAATATTGACTCGCGCAAAACGTGCGCCGACTCAAGCACTCTAAATTTACCGCAGCCACCACGAATGGTTGTCCGCCGAACATTCATTGGAAGTCCATTGAACTTCATGATTGAGTGAGGTTAGCGTTTGCGCCTAAGCACCCGCTCTGCGGTGCTGCCGTTGCATATGCCAGGGCAGGGCAGGGCGCAGGTTTCGACTTATATACAATGGCGTAGATAGAAATCATCCACTAATGATTGAGATAGAAGTATATGTTATATGAAAATATTACAAGTGGCGACTTACAGTATACTTATGTCGATAAGTCGTTCCTGCAACATCGATTATGATGTTACTTACCTAAAGGAATTAGAAAACGGACGCTTGTTAGATGATCCGCCGATCCCGTCATAGGATGCCTGTGATGAGTACGCAAACAACAACTATTGAGCCTCGGTCTAATACCTTCTCCGGATTACCGCCTTCATCCCTCCTGGTATGGTGCTCAATCGCCCTGCTGACAGTTTTGTCTATTGGTGCGGTAAAGCCTCCAGAACCAGTTGCCGCTACCGCCCCAGCGAGCGAGTTTTCTGCTGAGCGGGCGATGGCCCATATAGACACAATTGCGCGCATACCTCATCCTGTCGGGTCTGCTGCAAATGATGCCGTCAAAGAGTATTTGATTGCTCAGCTTTCTGGTTTGGGGTTGAATCCGCAGGTTTTTCCCGCAATCGGTATTTATCAGGGGAGCAGAAACGTTGTCCTTGGTGATACTCGTGATGTCGTCGGACGCCTTCCGGGAACCGCGAGTTCCCGTGCCATGATACTAATGGCGCATTACGACTCCGTCTACCGAGCTGCTGGAGGTGCTGATGACGGTGCTGGTGTGGCCGCCATTCTGGAAACAGTCCGTGCATTGCGGAGCGGCCCTGCATTGAAGAATGATCTTATTGTGCTTTTTACGGATGGCGAGGAAGCGGGGCTGCTGGGCGCGGAGGCATTTGTAAGTTCGCACCCGTGGATGAAAGATGTGGGACTTGTCCTCAACTTTGAGGCGCGTGGAAATCGCGGTGTTTCACTGCTTTTCGAAACCGGCACAAACAATCGCTCAGTAGTCGAAGCAGTTGCAAAAGCTGCCCCCCATCCAAGCGCTTCTTCTTTGTTTTATGCCCTCTATAAGTTACTGCCGAACGATACGGATTTTACCGTCTTCCGCTCACACGGGATCCCTGGCCTTAACTTTGCCTTCGGAGAGAACCTAGAGGCTTACCACTCACGTCTTGATGTTGCTGGAAACCTCAGTGCCGCATCCCTCCAGCATCATGGATCCTATGCTCTAAGCCTCGCCAGGGAGTTTGGCCAAATTGATCTAATCCGCCTCAAGGCGCTTACAGGTGATGACATCTTTTTTGATTGGTTTGGCGGCAACTTGATCGTCTATGGAGAAAGCTGGGTTGTGCCGGGGGAAATCCTAGCGACCATCCTACTCATATTGGCAATCAGGTTAAGCGTGCGGAAATCAGAAGTAAGAATGAGAAGAGTCTTGCTGGCGCTACTTCCCGCCCTTGCCATTTTGCTTTTCATTCCAGCAATGCTGTCCGCTGCCGGATGGCTGATCTTACGGCTTCTGTCAGGGCATCTGATTTTCAGCGACTCGCCTGCCAATTCCTGGCTTCTGGCAGGTTTGGTTTTACTGGGTGGATGCGCTGGAGGGTCGCTATTTGCCGGTTTCCGCAAGAAGTTTTCGGTTCAGGAACTGTCCCTTGCCGGCCTCATTACGATTTGTACTTTAAGCTGGGTGCTTGCTCTGGTGCTTCCCGCTGGGAGTTATATACTTTTCTGGCCGCTGCTCTTAATGGTACTGGGACTCGTGACCATTGAAGCGCTCGACATGGGAGCAAAGACACGCGCACAGTGCCTGGCAAGCGTTGCAGGCGCCGCAATTACCGTTCTGCTTTTCGCTCCGATTGTATATCTGCTTTATATATTTCTTACGCTGCAACTGATTACCATCGTAGCTGTCGGATTGCTTATTGGGTTGTTCTTTCTCATTTGCGCACCATTAATGAATATCGCCGTCCCACCGGAGAAGTGGCGCTCCGCGGTGGTGCTCTTATTCGTAGGTACGATAATATGCATTGTCACTGGAGTGGAGCAGTCACATTCCAGTGCTCGATATCCGCGGCAGGACTGCATTGTCTACAGTCTGGATACGGACCATCACACTGCAGCTTGGCTCAGTTACGATCGGTCGTTGGATAGCTGGACGTCGCAGTTCATTTCTGACACACACCAACATCCTCAGCCGATGCCGGACTACCTCGCTGGATCGCAGCGCGCTGTGTTTTCCGGGCCGGCGTCTGTGCTTGAGCTTGCGCCACCCATTGCCGATGTAAAAGCAAATGAGATCGTAAACAATCTGCGCAGAATCCAGGTGACAGTTCGCTCGCAAAGAAATGCAAATAGGATTGATCTGGGCTTCGACAAAGACATGCGGCCAATTGCGATTAAAATAGCAGGGCGAGAGGTTGTTCCAGTCAAGAATTCGCAAGGTCTCACAATAAGCCTTTTTGGCCCATTCCCCCAGGGTGCTGATCTTGAGCTTACGTTCACGGCACAGTCCAGCGTTGTCTTCTGGGTTATGGACCGGTCTTATGGCTTGCCCGAAGCGGGTGATCGCGTCCGTCCGGAAGAACTTATGGCAAGCGACGGCAGTGATCAAACTATAGTTTGCCGAAAATATCAGCTATAGAGAGCTTAGGGTGCAAAAATAGGGTGGGTTCCGAACTGTCGTTGCTTGACCTCTTGTCCGGTCGTCACAAATTGCTCGAGTCCCTGCAAAAGGCTATTGAGATAGACAACCATGCTTTGGCCGAAATACGTTTGCACATAGCTCTTTTTGGTCGTTTCGAGCAAGTGGGACTCCAGGATGGGAGTGACCATTATTGAGAGCTCACTTTGGGCTTCCCCTAGGGTGCGTATGTTCCAGGAGATCCATGCCGTCTTTCTCGGTGGCGTTCCTATTTGCAGATCGAAGCCTGTCCCCTCCCTCCAGCACATGAAGTCACGCTCAAAATAAATGCCGCTGTGGTAGGCGACGCCATCTCTGGAGCCCACGCCCGGCCATTTGAAGACGACATTTTCCCGGCAGTAGGCGTGGTATTTAGGAAGCTGGCCTGGCTTGGAAATCAGATTCCAGATGTCGGCCGCAGACGCCCCGATGGTCCGGGCCACACAGACAGGTTCGCCGAGTTCCAGACCCCGCTTGTCGAGGTCGGCCAGAAATTGTTGTTTTTCCATTTCGTCCATGACCACTTCCGCTTGTTGATACGCGATGTCAAGAACGATTAAACCACCGCAGCGGTTTCTTCGCGGCGGTGGCTGGCGGTTTTCGCCGCTAAAGGCCAGGTCTTCAGCAAGAGCGCGTTCCACGAGGTGCCTGTCGCCACCCCGTAGACGACCAAATAACCATTGGGGAATTCCTGCTTCGAGCTGATATCGCTCAAATTCCGGATAAGATCCACATCTCCCAAATGCCCACCCTTCCCCATATTTTCAAAGAACACTTTCTTAACGGATATCCCCAGCCGCTTGGCATAGTATTGCCAGACGAATGGGGTGGTGTTGAGAGGAACAAGAAAGGGGACATCGTCGAAACTCAGACCGTGCTTCCGCAAAAGCTCGTGAATAAGAGAGGCCCCGACCTCCACTATCATCTGCTGGTTTTTCGAATCCATAAAGCTGTTGATGCTATCAATTCTGCCGTCGGTCTTTCCCAAGCCGTCGATGATTTCGAGTGGGCCGGGCCCGCCGGAGATCAACATCAGGCCCTGGCCATCTCCGACGAATACCGATCCGCCCATCAACCGCTTCTGATTGCGTTCGAAGTAGTTGGAGGACAGTATCAGTACTTTGCCGGCGCTGCCGTGCTCCACCAGCAGTTTGGCGATATTGATCGCGGTGAACGACCCTGTACACTCCTGCTCCACGTTGAAGACGATGGCGTTAGCCATTTCCATTTTTCGTTGCAGGAAATAAGGGACGTTGACGCATTCCTCGTCGGAGTGCAAGGACCATGGATCCCCCACGGAAACGGAATTCCCGTGAGCATAAATGATGTAACTAATCTCCGAAGGCCGGGCTATTTCCGAGGCAAACATTTTTGTAAGCATGTCCACAAAAATGTCGGCTTCGGTTTTTCTATCGCCCGCGAACATGCTCGACAACCTCTCCCAATCGTCGATGAGCTTCTGCTTGGTGAAGACAGCTCCGCGCAGCTTTTGGGATATCTGCGCCAAGTCCCGTTCGCTCAACTTCCCATCGGAAAGAATGTCCGAGAGAGTGATTCTCGCTTTTGGAACGGAGTAGTCGAGATGCGCGATGTATGACTTCATGTTGCAGACCTAGCCCAGCATGTTTATTCCAAACAGATCACTCGCCGAAGCCGATTTCAGCGATGGCTATTCGATCCGCCACATAGAAACGAGCCTACGCAGCCAAGAACGGAGTGCCGCGAGTCGTGGTCTGCAGCAGCCGGTTGTACCCATATTTGTCTTCACCGCCCACCAGCACGGCGCCGTATTTTTCCAGCGACAACGAAGCGCCGTACTCCTCTATCCGCGTCGTATCGGGATAGATCTTTACGAAGGGCGGTACGTACCGGGACGCGAAACCGAGCCTTAGAACGTTTGCTTCCGCATCATTCGGGAAGGAGGCGTGGGCGAGCGTGGACCAGAAAATGACGAACTGACCGGCCTTCATTGGGATTGACACTGCTTTGGATTCCTCGGGCTTGACATGGGGATCGATGAGAAGTTCCGTATAGTCGTAGCCGAAGAAGCCTCTGCGAATGCCATCTTTTATTGTCCGGTTGACGCGATCCAGGTCGTAGCTCATCTTCTTCATTTCGTCGTAGAACATTTTCTTGTGGGTTCCGGGCTGGAACCTGAGACACCCGGTTTTCACGGAAGCCTCCGTAAAAGCCGTCCACACCGTGACAGTGCCTCCAAAACCCGTCTCGGGCCAGATAATCTGGGGTTTTCCCGAGGCCATGGCGAAAGTGTCCGCCTGATGCCAGTCCGTCCCCTCGTCTCCGCCGTACTTAGGGAAAAATTCCGTCCTCCAGCAGAGGACATCCGGGCCCAAAGCAGCTTTGAGCTTGTCGACGATTTCTGGCCGGGCGACGTGCTGGGCCAGAAACGGGACATCCAGATGCCGATCATAATTCGCTATATTGTTTGGCCCGGAGTGCATGTCAATCTCGTAGATCGCGTGGGTCCGGTCAAATACCTGGCGCCGGGTCTTGTTCCATATCCGTTCCATCTCTTCAGGTTGGTACAAGGTAAAAGGCCCAATATAGCCGTTTTCCTCAAAGGACTTTTTTTCCGCTTCAGTGAGCGAAAATGATTCGACCTTGGCAGTAATCATATTTTTTTCCTTTTAAGTAGTAGCTTCTTAATGGTTATTTCTTATGCTGCCGTGGTGGCCTCAACCACGCCGTTATGCTTCAGCTTCAGTTGTTCCTCCGTCACCAGGAGGGCCAGTTTTGACACCGTGGTCTCGTCATCGGAGAAAAGGGACAGATCGAAGCGGGTTCCGAAAGTTTCATTGATCTGGGTCACCACCTGGATGGCCATCAATGAATGACCGCCCATTTCGAAGAAATCATCGTCAAGGCCGACCTGCGGGACGTGAAGGGCTTCGGCAACGAATGCTCCTATCACAATCTCGGCGGTCGACCGCTGCCGACTCTGGGGCTTTGTACCGTTGTGCCCGTTTTCGTTTTGAAGAGCGATACGATCGACCTTCCCATTTGGATTCAATGGCGCCTCCTTGATTTTGATGAATGTGTTCGGAACCATGTTCTTTGGCAGTTTTAATCGCACGTGCCGTCTCAAGTCTTCTTCGACGCTATTCCATTCCCCGTCCGGGATGGACTCTTTGGGAACTACATAGGCGACAATCCGCTGATCGCCCAACTCGACCTCCTTGACCAATACGATGGCCTCTTGCATCCTGGGGTGCTGCCGAAGGACTGTTTCAATTTCTTCCAGTTCAACCCGGATACCGTGGACCTTGACTTGGTGATCGACGCGGCCCACATACTCGAAGTTCCCATCTTTCGCGAGGCGGCCCAAATCTCCCGTGCGATACAGCACCTCTGGTTCGTCCTCAAGCGTTAGCGTGACAAATTTCTGCTTAGTCAGTTCGGCATCGTTGACGTACCCCTTGCCCACGCCATCTCCCGCGATGCAGAGCTCGCCGATTTCCCCCTCGGGGAGCGGGTTCATTTCGGAGTCCATCACGTACACTCGCGTGTTATAGATGGGGATGCCAATGGGCACCGGGCTGGAAACGTAACGGTTAAAGTCATGCAGCCTGTAGTACGTGGAAACATCGGAGCACTCCGCAACTCCATACACGTTCACCAATTCGGTTTTGCAATACTCGGAAGCGACCCACTCCTTCAATCTGGCTCCCGAGATAGGCTCCCCGCCCAGAAAAACAATTCGCAGCGAGCTGAGTTTTTGCAGCCACTCGGCGGGTTGATTTTCAATAAGGGGATAGAATGGACTCGGCGCGCAGTTCATCAATGTGATTTGTTCAGCGTTGATGGTATTTCGGGTAAGTTCAGAGCTGTAATGATTCGAGGCGAGCAGATGGAGCTCTCCACCGCAAATCAACGGCATGGTCAGCGCGCGCTGGGTGAGGTCGAAGCTAAAAGAGCTTACCAGCAGAACCTTATCCCGTGACGTGATCTTGAACTGCTTGGCGAACCAGTTTAGTAGGTTCCTCCAGCCATGATGGGAGACGGCGGCCGCCTTGGATTTGCCCGTCGAGCCAGACGTGAAAATGATATAGGCCAAATCGTCGGAACTGACGTTCTGACGGGGGTTGTCTGCGCTTGCCTGCGCGATGTCTTCTTTATCACCGTCGAGGGTAACAATCGAATCGTTATTGTCAGGGAGGCTCCCCAGCAAGGCATTCATCGACAGCAAATGCTTGAGCCTAATGTCCTGCAGCATCCCGGCCAGGCGTGCTTTAGGGTAAGTGGAATCGAAGGGCACGTAGGCTCCGCCAGCCTTGAGGATTCCCAGGACTGCGATCACCATCTCGCATGACCGGTCCATAAAAATGCCCACGCGGGAGTCGGCTTTCACCCCCAGCGCTATCAAATAATTAGCTAACTGATTAGCTTTGTGGTTGAGCTCCGAATAAGTGTATCTAATAGGCCCCGACACCAAGGCGATCGAGTCCGGTGCGGCGGCCGCACGGTGCTCAAAGACTTCGTGAATGCACAAATGGCTCGGATAGTCGTCGGAGAAACCGTTCATCATTGGATCTCATCCTTAATTAAGAGAGAAGAAATACAATGCAACATGTCTCGTCGTTGTCTTACAGGCGACGCGCCAAGATGAGTTATGGTTGCAGTGAATTGACCCTGACGAACCGCATTCCCTCGCATACTTTGCCGCGCATTAACAACTTCTAATCATGGCCTCTTCATGACAACTCTTAGCTTTAGGTACCTAGCGTAGCCACGTGTCATCAACTGCACAACCTGCTTTTCGCAGAGAAAGATCCTAGCCCAATAGTCGAGGTCATAATTGGCGCTGAAATGTTACAAAGGTTGTGCAGAGCCAGAATATTTTGAACGGCTTCAGAGTTTGGGGCCTTAGTCTTTTAGCTGTTCGATAAAATACAAGTCCCAGTGATTTCTTCTAAGGAGACACGGCAATGCCCGACAATCAAGAAGATAAGACGATTTACAACGTTGTGGTAAATCATGAAGAACAATATTCTATTTGGCCATCTCATCGAGAAAACGCTTTGGGCTGGACAAATGCTGGCAAAAGCGGAGCAAAAGAAGAGTGTTTGGCGTACATCAAAGAAGTGTGGACGGATATGCGTCCGCTTAGTTTAAGAAAGAAAATGCAGGCGCAAGGGTTGGAATAATCCGGCGCTTCTGTTGCAGGACGCTTTGGTTATGAAGTTGCGATCGCAAGATGAGGATCTAATTCTGTCTGGTTGATTCTTTCGAAAAGCAGCTTAACAGCAGAGCGTAACGGTTGTTCCTCGATTCAATCTCGAATAAGCTTGGATAGAGTACCTTGTCAAGAAAATGATAGCCTCTGGGTCGAAGTCATCCGATGGATCAGCGGACGGTCTGCGCCGCCTGTGGTTTCAATCTTTTTCTTTCGTACAAAGGCAATCGCTTCGACTGTTTTGCTTTCCGTATGCAGGAGGAGACACATACGGGTTTCGCAGTTGGCAGCGGCAGTTCCCACCTGATATCGACTTATGTCTGGTTCATCTTCCGGGCCGGGGCAAGCGCATTGGGGAGCAGATGTTTACCCGACTCAACCTGCTCGTTCAAACCATTGCAGATCTCATAATGCAAGAGCCTCAACCACCGTATGCTTTCTTTGGACACAGTATGGGCGCGCTCATCAGTTTTGAACTGGCGCGGGAGCTTCGCCGGAGAGGTTTTTCCGCACCATGCCGTCTTTTTCTCTCCGGTCGCAGTGCCCCTACGGTGGCCGGCAGGGCAGCGCCCATCTTTAATCTTCCCGAGAAAGCATTTATTGCGGAGGTCAGAAAATTCAACGGTACTCCCGAGGAGGTGTTCGACAATCAGGAAACAAGGGATCTCTTCCTTCCAGTGCTTCGAGCGGATCTTGAGATGCTCGACACCTATGAATATTATTCAGAGGAGCGTCTTCCATGTCCCATCACTGTGTATGGTGGACTACAGGACAGTGATGCGCCCATTAGAAACCTGCGCGGTTGGGAAGAACAAACCTCTGCGAGCTGCAACCTGAGAACATTTACCGGAGACCATTTCTTCATTCACAACCCCAACGTTGGTTTTGTTGATGCCTTCCGCCGCGATGTCCTGAGCATTTTGCATCATCCCGTGCAAGACGATCTGAACATCTCTTATGGATGACGAATTTGTTGAACTGCTCAATGCTAAGGTGCGCCTATCTCTTTGCGTCAGGTCAGGTCATCAAAAGATCGGATGGGCTCGTGGCTATTAGTAGGCTGCGGCCGGTTCCCGGGACGGACACATAGACGGGTATTGTAGCCCGCCGCGCGCGCTGCATCGAGTTCGGCAACTACGTCCGAGACAAATAGGATGTCCTTGGAAGCTTCGCCCAACCGCGACGCTATACGTGTATAGCTAGCAGAGAACTGCTTTGCCCCTATAGTAGTATCGAAGTACTCGTCAATATATTGACTGAGGTCGCCGCTTTCGGTGTGGGCAAAGAGATCCTTTTGCGCAAGTACGCTGCCGGAAGAAAAGATCACGTTTTTCCTGGTCGCTCGCTGCCAGCGATCAAGAGCGGGTGGGACATCCGGGAATACGACGCTGCGTAACTCTCCGCGGCGATAGCCTTCGGTCCAGATACTCCCTTGCAGCGATTTCAAAACCGTTGACTTACGGTCCTTGTCCATAAGCCACAATGCGTATCGCTCGGCTGAATCGAGCTCCCGTTTCTCGTCCCATGCCGGCGGGCCCAGTTTATTTGTTTTGTCAATCTCATGCTCTTTTCGTAGAAGATGCATCTGGGTTTGCGCTTCAGGATCACTTACGTATGTTTGCAGAAACATTCCCAGGTGGGCGCGGGCATAGGGAAAGAGTACGTCGTATACAAAGCTGATGGGTGTGGTCGTACCCTCGACGTCCAGAAGAACGGCTCGCGGCAATCCGGGATCAGTTCGCAGGGGTAGATTGCTTCAGGTATACGGCCCCGAAGCACGCCGGCTGATAATTTTGGTCAACTCCGCTATCTGTGTACTTTGGCGTCCAGCCTCCCGGATCCTGAAACAGCCGGATGACACGGATACGACGTTCCGCACACAGGTCGAACCAGTGCCAGGTACCACGAGGCACGCGAATCAAGTCGCCGGGTTCCACCTCAAGCGCCATCACGCGCCCCTGCGGCGTGTGAAAGTGGAAGACGCCCCTACCGGTGATGATGAACCTCACCTCGTCTTCATCGTGCCAATGCTCGCGGTTGAACTTGGCCAACATTACGTCCAACCCCGGTGTTTCCGGCATCACGTCGATCACGTCAGCGGTCACGTACCCACCGCGCTGCTTTAATGTGGCGATCTCGTCGCGGTAGGCGTCCAGTATCACTTCCGCAGGGGCGTCTGGCTCCGGAATGTACGATGGTTTCCACCGCTCATATTCGATGCCTGCTTGGGCCAGATGCAAGGTGACAAGTTGGGCCGCAACGATAGTCAGGTTTTCATCTGGGATTTTCAGTATCGCCATATCGCCTCCCGTTCAGGTAATCAATTCAGACTTTTGCCGGGTCTCCGCTAGCGCCATCGTGCCCGTGACTTCCAAAAGAAACTCAAGTGCTTCGAGGTGCCGGTTGGCTTCCTCCAGATCGCATCCCCAAGTATAGAGTCCGTGCCCACAAATCAATATTCCATGCAGGCCGGCATTGCGCCGAAGGAGATCGGTTATCGCATCCTCCAACGCAGGCATGTTTTGCGAGTTCTCGACAATCGGCAGCCATTCACGATGTTCATGACTGCTCACGCCGGTCAGCGCTTTCAGCATTTCGTAACCGCTGATGGCAATGCCACCATCCGGGAAACGAAGTAGCGAAAGTGTGGTACTCCACAGCGAGTGTGTGTGCAACACAGCTGCTGCACCTGTCTCCTGTACGATCGCAACGTGCAGGCGCGACTCGGCCGAGGGCGATCCCGAACCAGCGTGCACGTCGCCACTGGCGCCGAGCAAGACAAACTGTTCGCTGGTCAGCCGCCCCTTGTGAAGCCCGGTAGCTGTGATGGCAAGCTGTAGCGGCTCACGCCTAACGACGACACTCAGATTTCCACTCGTCGCTGACAACCAGCCGCGAGCGTAAAGAACGCGGCCGACCTCCGCAAGACGTTCTGCAGCGGCACCGAAATCGCCCATTGCAACTGGTTGTATCGCTTTTGTGGAAGAGCCTGGCATGAACAACTCGGGAAAGTATTTTTCGCAATCGGCGTACACGACCGCCGGAGCAGTTATCAAATTAGTAGATTCTAGCTAGCCGCCGAAGTCCGAGTCAAGAGTTTTGTGCTGCAAACATCGTTAACTATCCATTAGAACCTTCGCTTGCGGTGAACTTATTAACAAATATAGAGTTGGTTAGTCTACTTATTAGGTGAATTTGGATCTTGCATGGAAATCGACTTCATAGCGGAGATGAGATGAATTGCTTTTTCTTACAACAAGTGTCCTTGAGTTGTTTGGGAGGACTTGAGGAATGAAAACAATTCACGGGCACAAATTCGTCGCGGCAGATCAGCGCTTCGACAATCTGTTTTTTTCCGGCATGGCAGTACTGATTCTTGTTTCGGTCTTTGTGGGGTTTGCGCGTAGTTACTACTTGGCGGGAGTTTTCACGGCCCCGCTGCCCAACCTGCTCGTCCACATTCATGGCGCAGTGTTTTCCTGCTGGATCGTTTTGCTGATCGTGCAAACTTCCCTGGTTGCCGCCGGCCGCGTGGATGTGCATCACCGGCTGGGACTGCTGGGTTTTGGCTTGGCATGTTTGGTCGTCGTCTTGGGTTTACTGACAGCCACTGATTCGCTGGGCAGGCACTCCGTTCCTGGCGAAGGGGGAATGAGAGCAAGAGCGTTTTACACAACCACCATCACGACCATGCTTGCATTCTCGACGCTAATTTATTTCGCCTTTCGTAACCGCTTCAATCCCGCCGCGCATAAGCGGCTCATCCTGATCGCAACAATTGCTATTCTGGATGCGGCCTTTGAGCGCTGGCCCGTTCCCGTCACGTGGTGGGGTGAGCGCACTGCAGCCATCTTGTGCACTATCCCGTTGTTATTATTGATAGCGGGTTACGACTACTGGTCAAGAGGCAAAGTTCATCGTGCTACGATCTGGGCCAGTATGTTCGTAGTCGCGCTGCAGCAGATGCGGGATCCAATCGGGCATTCTGCCCCGTGGCAGGCCTTTGCGGCATGGGTGCAGGCCCATACTCGATCCTTGCATATCTGAAGCACGGACCCAGATCGCACGGACCGTGGCATTTCGACAATGCTAACCGCATTTTCCGGAGAATATCGGCAGGACGCGAGTACTGCTCCCATCAAGGGTCAGGTCCCTTCGGCCAGTAGCATTTAATTTTGCCAAAACATTAGACACATGGAATTTGACCGTACTTTCGCAAATCCCCAACAACATTGCGATTTCCTTGTTGGAATAGCGCTTTTGTAATAGCTCACGAATCTGGCTTTCTCTCTTTGTAAGGAATTCAGTCCCAGAATCAGATATTGGCGATCGGTGGGAGGTCCTTATCATGTATTTGCGCATAACGTCCGGCGTAACCCAGGTCTCACCTTTTGCTACTGAAGCGATTGCTGGGCCTAGGAGGTCAGGGACTTGATCATAACTTAAAAAGCCGCTGAAGCCCGAGAGCAACAAATCCGCTATTTCACCCACTTCCCGCGAATGATCCAGCCCAAGGAAAGCACAGTTCTGGAACATCGTGCCAAATGCATCCAGATACGTGCTCACCGGGAGAGGAAGATCATGAAGGTCGAACAGAATCACACTTCGCGTGTGAGCAGGCAGCACACTCGCAGCGACAACAGGATCTCGCAACAGAACAGGGTTAATGTTCATGTCTAACCCGATGAGTAAATCGCCTAGATAGTTTGCGACAAGCGAATGAGAGACGATCAGACCGACATGTAGCTGAACAATCGGCACCACGTTTCGCAACATGATAGTGACCCCAGGTAGAGCAAGTAGGACTGGCAAGGCAGTATTGTTTGTTTAAGAATGGCACCGCCCCTGCTGTTGTTCAATATGAAAGTGTTAGCGGGAGATGCTATTTATTAGCAGGAGGTGCTTTGTCACAGCAAGGTTATGCATCGATGGAGTGCGCCAATGATACACAAAATGCAAAGTTGTCATTTCGCCTTTCGTAACATCAAAAAGTAACTGTTAGAGCGTGACGCAAATGTCGTAACCTCTCTACTTATGTGTGGGATTCATAAAGGCGTTGATTGTTGTCAATGCAAAAATGTTAGCTAAAACTGCTATTTAGTAGTGGGAGATGCTCTGGCCACGGTAAGTGTCTGCCCCCATAAGTTTCGCCTTTTGTAATATTCGAAAGCAAACTGCGAGAGCGTGGCATGAATGCCGTAATTTGTGTGGACTTGGGTGCAGAATGATCAATTCGTTTAATTCATATAACGACTTCCGAGTTCGGAAAGCCCTGCAGATTCTTGATTGCGAGCCAAACCAGACAGTGTTGGGATTGGCTCGACAGCTTAGACTCAGCAAGTCACGACTTAGCCATTTATTTAAGGCGCAAATTGGCATCAGCGTCAAAAGCTACGTGGTTAGTCGCAGATTGCAAGAGGCTGGGCGGCTGTTGCTTACAGGTGCGATGGAAATCAAGGAGATCGCGTATCGCGTGGGTTATCGCCATGGGCCAAGTTTTGCGCGTGCCTTCAAGGCACAATTTGGGGCAACGCCTAATCGGTACCGAAAGGCAGGAACCTTAGCTGCAACTATGGATCAGCCGCATCTTTTGATCCTTACACCGGCCCCAAGAAGTGCCGCGAGGCCGGCTCGGGTCCGTAGCGAATTGATTCGGGCAACGCCGGCTAGTCGATCGCCGGCGCAAAAGCGCGGGTCACTCGCTTCTTGAGAACCCCGTATTTATCTCACGGGCCGGGCACTCGCGGTAGAAGGCATCCTTAGTTGCCGGGATGGGCGCTGTGTCCTATCGCGAAGTCGCCATAGAAGAGCCTGCTGCCCAACCTAATTCGAGGGAGACAGGAACCGGACGGACGCACCAGCGTGTCTTCTCTTAGCCATCGAATCTTGGCTATCGAACCATCAGCCGTTCCCCAGGTATAACCAGCAAATCCGCAGCGTACTCACCGGTTGCTTGTGCTTGCTTAACAGCACATACAAACGCCAAAAGAAATCTCAGCACGTTGGCCGAATTGACTTCCTGTACCTTTCGTCGAGGGATTGCTCATACGGCAGGTTGGTTGTGGCGAGATATTCGAAGGTAGTAGCGTCGTCCACATCTGGCATCGCGTTCGGGAGGCTTTTGCGGCTTCTGCGGCGCAGCTTATGCAAAATTCACTGTTGCCTGGTTTTCATCATTGAACCTCGCTGAGTCCGAAGTGCAGTTTCCTTCCGATCTATTTGTTTGCAATCGAGATTGGCCGCGCAGCCTTCACCCGTGGTGGATATCAGGAGTCTCTACTTGGGTGAACTGCCAGTACCGGTGAGTAGCTGGGAGGTGGAAGTTGAGAGAAGCGACTAGGACATCTAACGAGAAGGCGGCCGCAACGATTATTGACATACTGCGGTTCAGGGCAGACACGCAGAAGAACGAAATTGCCTACAGATTCCTGGCGGACGGTGAAGAAGAGAAAGCCGTACTCACCTATGGCGAACTCGATCGGCGAGCACGGCAGATCGCCGCAGAACTGCAAACGATTTCCGCAGTTGGTCAACGGGCCTTACTGCTGGATTCTTCGGAGTTGGACTACATTGTTGCCTTCTTCGGCTGTCTCCGCGCTGGTGTAATAGCGGTTCCCGTTTATGCTCCCCGTTCGAACAAGAAAGGCAAAGGAAATGCGCGGGTTGAATCGGTTGTGGCCGACGCTCAGCCTTCAGTGGTATTGACCGCCGGCCCCGGATCTCCCGCAGTGCGCGATGTAGTGACGGCATCGGCAGGCGAACAGGTGAAGTGGATCGATACAAGTGCCTTGCCCGCCAATGGCGGCGAACTCTGGATTCCGCCAACCCTTAGCGGCGCGGACATCGCGTTCTTGCAGTACACATCCGGCTCAACCGCTGCGCCCAAAGGGGTCATAGTAAGCCATGCAAACATTTTACATAACGAGGAAATGATCCAGAACGCCTTCCGTACCGGGCCCGGAAGCTCAATTGTGGGATGGCTGCCGCTTTATCACGACATGGGACTTATAGGGAATGTGCTCCAACCGCTCTATGCAGGAGTGCCGTGCATTCTGATGTCTCCGGTCGCCTTCCTGCAGCGTCCACTTCGCTGGCTTCAAGCGATGTCCCGCTACCGGGCCACGACCAGTGGAGGGCCTAACTTCGCCTATGAACTTTGTATTCGCAAAATTCGTCCTGAGGACCGAAAAGGGCTCGATCTCAGTTCATGGCAGGTCGCTTTCGATGGTGCGGAACCAGTGCGCCTCGAAACGCTGAACCGATTTGCTGCGGAGTTTGCTGACTGTGGTTTTCGACGCGAAGCTTTCGTTCCATGCTATGGCTTGGCTGAAGGCACACTTTTTGTGAGCGGAGGTTTTGATCCCGCTGGAGTGACAGTGGTGCAGCATGGCGCCAATGGTAGTGGGCCGAATAATGGAGGAAAAATATCTCGTCAACGAGAGAAGACGCTGGTCGCCTGTGGCCGTCCCCCCGCAGAGCAAACATTGCGAATCGTTTCGCCGGATTCCTTACAAGCGTGTTCCGCCGGTGAGGTAGGTGAGATATGGGTCAAAGGTCCCAGCGTGGCGCAAGGCTACTGGCGCAAGGCGGAAGAATCTGAAGCGACTTTCAATGCCTGGATTCTTGGGACCAACAAGGGTCCGTTTCTTCGAACTGGAGACTTGGGATTTCTGACCGGCGGGCAATTATTCATAACCGGACGACTGAAGGACCTCTTGATCATTCGAGGTCAGAATTACTATCCGCAAGACATCGAACTCACCGTCGAGCAAAGCGACCCAATGTTGCACCCTGGTTGTGGAGCGGCTTTCTCCTTGGAGATTGAAGGCGAGGAACGGCTTGTCGTCGTGCAAGAAGCTGCCGTTGGCAAAGATCAAGAAAAAGAAAATGATGGTTTCGACGCAGTCGTCAAGCTTGTCTCAAGGAATATTGTTGCAAATCATGAACTCCAGGCGTACGGCGTTGTCCTAATAAAAACGGGCACTATTCCTAAGACTTCCAGTGGCAAAATTCAGCGCCATGCATGTAAAGATGCATTCCTGAACAAAGAACTCCACGTTCTGAGGGAATGGTACGACGGGAAACCGCCCGAACGGATTGCGCCTCAGCCATCCAACGGCAAAATGAATGTGCCCATACCGAACCGATTGGCTTCGTGGGTAATCTTAGAAATCGCGCGCGTCAAGGGAATTGATCAAGATCGCATCGACCTGCAACAGCCATTCACTGCCTATGGGTTGGATTCACTAGCCGCTATCGAATTCGCTCACAAACTTCAAACCGAGTTTGGAGTCGAGGTGGACATCTCCGACTTCTTTGGTGATTCAACCATCACGGAGATCATTCGGCGTGCTACGACAGTTATGCCGCCACAGGCGAGCAAGAGCGCAACTGAGCAGCCTGCCAGATCTCCGCTTTCGTACGGACAGCGTGCCTTGTGGTTCGTAAATCAGATGGCTCCGGAAAGCTCCGCTTATAACATTTCGCGGGCATTCCGGATTAGATCATCGGTAGACATCGAATCATTAAGAGATGCTTTTCAATCGCTGGTAGACCGGCACCGATCTTTGCGCACAACAATCGTTGAGATCGGAGGACAACCTGTTCAGCACGTTACAGCTAAGACAAAAGTGAGCTTTGAGTATTACGACGCTGCTAACTGGAGCGATGCAGACCTGCAACAGGAACTGGTTGCTCAGAACCAGATGCCTTTCCGGCTCTCTGAAGGCCCCTTGTTCCGCGTGCACGTTTATCGCCTGGCCGACAGAGGTTTTGTTGTGCACGTGGCAGTACACCACATCGTCAGCGATTTGTGGTCGCTTATGCTGCTTTTCGAGCAGGCTGGAAAACATTACGAACAACGACAGATGGGAATTGACCCAGCAGTCGCCGCATCCGATTACAGCTACGCCGACTTCGTTGCATGGCAAGAGGAGCAACTAACTGGGCCCGAAGGAGAACGGCTCTGGTCGTATTGGAAGAATGAACTTTCCGGCGAACTCGCTCTTCTCAATTTGCCCACAGATCATCCGCGACCGCTACTCCAGACGTTTCACGGATCCTCCTACCCCTTCGCCCTCAGCCAAACGTTATGCGACAAACTAAAACAGCTTGGAGCCAAACAGCAGACCACCTTATTTGTCACCTTATTAGGGGCTTTTGAAGTAATGCTGCACCGCTTAAGCGGCCAAAACGAAATCGTGGTTGGCTGCCCGACAACCGGCAGGCCACGGGCGGAGATGGCGCAAGTTGTCGGTTATTTTGTGAATCCAGTACCGCTGCGGGCAAAGTTTGATCGCGCGCAATCATTCAACGAACTCCTTTCCCATATCCGCAACAAAGTAGTTGGAGCTCTATCCCACGATCTTTATCCATTCGCTTTAATGGTTGAGAAACTTGGAATCGCGCGTGATTCGTCCGACACTCCTGTTTTTCAAAGTATGTTTGTTTTTCAAAAGACTCACGGGAACTCACAAGACTTTGTGGGGCTTGCTGTAGAAGAACCGGGAGCGCAGCTTCGATTCGGCGGCCTGCAGTTCGAACCGGTGCTTGTTCCAGAGCAAGCGGCGCTGTTTGACCTGGCGCTAACTGTCGGCGAAGGGCCACAAGGACTTTCGGGAACATGGCAATACAACAGTGATTTGTTCGAGCGCCGCACGATTGCGCGCTGGGTTGAGAGCTTTCATGTACTGCTGGAAGCAATTGTCTCCAGCCCAGAAACATTGGTGAGCCAACTAGGAATTCTTAGCGAGAAAGAACGCACAACGCTATTAGACGAATTCAATCAAACGGAACTTGAGTACGATCGGCTTCGATGTGTCCACCAGGAGATTGAGCGACAAGCAACACTCATTCCCTCTAAGACTGCCATTGCCCATCGAGGTCGTGAACTTAGCTACAACGAGTTGAACGCGCAGGCAAACCGTATGGCGCGGTATCTGCTTCACATGGGAGTCAGCAAGGGAGACTTAATAGGGATCTGCATGCGCCGGTCACCGCAAATGATCGTTGCCATGCTCGGTGTCTGGAAAGCAGGTGCCGGATATGTACCGCTGGATCCGCAATATCCACAAGAACGTCTGCAATTCATGCTGCAAGATGCCGCTGCAACGATAGTAATTACGGAAAGTAGCCTTCGTGAAGCGGTGGGTGAAGCACCATCAAAACTTTTGTGTGTCGATGAGGAGAAAGAGCAAATCGAGAAACGGAACCCTGAAAATCTCGATGAAGCCCTGAACAGTGCGCAAGTGGCCTACGTGATCTACACCTCTGGCTCGACTGGTGTTCCGAAAGGAGTCATGCTGGCCCATCGAAATGCGATGTCGTTCGTGGCGTGGGCAAAGAGCGCCTTTACGCCACAAGAGTTGGATGGGGTATTGGCAACGACTTCGATTTGCTTCGACCTCTCAGTTTTCGAATTATGGGCGACCTTGAGTTGCGGCGGCACAGTGGTGCTTGCGGACAATTTGCTGGACTGGTGGGAGCACCTGGACGACGAGCATCAACTGTATCCAACATGCCTTATCAACACTGTCCCGTCAGCCATTCGTCAATTGATTGAGCAGGGACCGTTGCCCGAAAGCGTTCGCACTGTAAATCTCGCCGGGGAGGCCTTGAAAGAGAGTTTAGTCAGTCAGTTGTATAAAGCTGGAAACATAAGGCATGTCAATAATCTTTACGGGCCAAGTGAGACCACCACCTACTCTAGCTGGACATCAGTCGTCGCGGAAGAAGGGGTGAGGATCGGACAAGCCGTCGCGAACACTCAGTTATACGTACTCGATCAGGGAATGGAACTAGTTCCAATAGGAATAGTGGGTGAGCTTTATATCGCAGGAGACGGTGTAGGCCACGGCTACTGGAAGCGTGCGAGCTTAACGGCAGAACGATTTTTGCCCAATCCCTTCAGCAAGAACAATGGATCTCGGATGTACCGCACGGGAGACCTGGTGCGGTGGCATGAAGATGGACAGTTGGAATATTTAGGCCGCGCGGACCAACAGGTAAAGCTGCGCGGTTATCGCATCGAACTGGGAGAGATTGAGGCCAGGTTGCACGAGTGTGACTCGGTACGAGAGGCAGTTGTTGTAGTGAAAGAAAACGGCAATGATCGGCGCCTCATCGCTTATACGGTGGCAAACGCAGGCATGCAGATCCGTGAGGACGAAGTACGTGCGCATCTGCAACAGCGACTGCCGCAATACATGATTCCGTCACAATTCGTAGTGTTGGAAACACTGCCGAAAACTCCCAATGGAAAGGTAGATCGCAATGCACTGCCGGAACCGCAGCGGGGCGAAATAAGAGGAAGAGCGTCGCGCGGTGAAGTCGAAGAAATCCTGGCAGGAATTTGGGCGGAAGTACTGCTCATCGAACAAGTGGAGGTGGAGGAAAGTTTTTTTGAACAGGGTGGCCACTCATTGTTGGCAACTCAAGTAATGTCTCGAATCCGAGAAGTGTTTCATGTGGACTTGCCACTCCGGGTAATGTTTGAAACCCCAACCATTGCTGGGCTGGCCCGCCGCCTTGAAAATTCGACAAGAATCGAAGAGCCTCTGTTGCGACGTCGTTCGCGGCAACAACCCCCTCCACTGTCCTTTGGCCAGGAACGCTTGTGGTTCTTGAGCCGGTATGAGATGGAAACCGGTTTGTATAACGTCCCGGTGACCCTGCGGCTGCGGGGAGCTTTGAACATTGAGGCAATTCAAGCCAGCCTTCAAGAAATTGTTGCACGCCATGACGTTCTTCGCACCAGCTTTCCCGAGGTTGGCGATAGCCCGATACAAAGTATTGACTCCGAAACAGAATTGCCGGTTGAGGTGATCGAGATCGGTGAAGGCGAGTTGGCACAAGCTCTTCGCCAACAGGCGCGGCAATCGTTTGATTTGAGTCATGGTCCGCTGATTCGAGCATCGCTTTTCCAAATCACCGGCGAGGACCATGTCTTGTTGGTTGTTCTCCATCACATCGTTTGTGATGGTTGGTCATTGGGAGTCATGCTTCGTGAGTTAGGCCTACTTTATGACGCTTTCAGTAGAGGCTTGGCTTCGCCGTTGCAGCCCCTGCCGATACAGTACGCTGATTTTTCGGAATGGCAACGAGAATGGCTTCAAGGGAACCTGCTTGAAAAGCAACTCGAATATTGGAAACATCAGTTGGCAGACCTTGAAGCGATGGACCTGCCCACTGACCGGCCATACCCAGCTAAACCAACGCTGGCCGGAGGTACGGAAATATCACGCCTGTCAGGGCCTTTGGTCGCGAAATTAAAGTCTCTAAGCCGTCAACGGGATGTCACGCTATTTATGACTTTGCTGGCAGGCTTTAAGATCCTTCTGTATCGCTACACAGGCTCCACGGACATCGTCTGTGGTTCTCCTGTTGCCAATCGTAACCGCCAGGAAATTGAACCACTCATAGGATTCTTTGTAAATACGTTGGTGCTGCGCACCGCATTGGCTGCAGACTCTTCCGTAGCAGAGTTGTTATGGCAGATACGCGAGATCTCATTGCAGGCTTATGCTCACCAGGATATTCCTTTTGAGCGTTTAGTCGAAGCCTTAGCTCCGACCCGCGACCTCAGCCGTACACCCCTCTTCCAAACCATGTTTGTGCTTCAGAACACTCCATTGCCGAAGGTCTTGTGGAATGGTCTTGAAGCGACAACAAGCGTGCTCGAAACCGGCACGTCGAAGTTCGATCTGACTTTGGCTGTGCGCGAAGACGAGGGGGAGATGGAGTTGTCGTTGGAGTACCAAACCGAATTATTCGATGCAGAACGCATGAAGCGGCTGTTGCAGCACTATCGAATTCTGCTGGAACAGATCGTAGTTTCCATCGATACGCGGATCAGTCAGATCGACATGCTAAGCGCCGTGGAAAGGCAACAACTTCTGGTCGAGTGGAATCGCACGGAAGCGCAGTATCCACCGGACAAGTGCGTGCATAGGTTATTTGAAGAGCAGGTTGCCAGGACTCCGCAAGCCATAGCAGTTGTAGACGAAGACAGACAGATCAGTTACGAGGAGTTAAACCGGCGTGCCAATCAACTGGCCCATTATTTGAAAAAGAAGGGTGTTGGTCCAGAGGTTAGAGTTGGCGTCTGTGTGGCGCGGGACTTGGAGATGATCGTGGTTCTAATGGCTATCCTGAAGGCGGGGGGAGCCTATGTGCCTTTGGACCCCGCCTATCCCGCCGCACGGCTGAGCTTCATGCTGCAGGATGCAAACGCACTGATGGTCTTGACGGATCGGCAGTTCACACAGCAGATGGCATGGTATGCCGGACAGTTGTTGCATTTAGAAGAAGTGAAGGAAGAGATTGAAAAACAGAACAGCGAAAATCCAGGCGTGGAGACAAATGCAGAGAACCTGGCCTGGGTGATCTATACCTCTGGTTCCACCGGCCGGCCCAAGGGGGCGGCGATCCGTCACAGCAGCGCAGTGAGCTTGATTCAGTGGGCGCGCGAGATATTTACCGAAGAGGACCTGAGTGGGGTGCTGGCGTCGACCTCCATCTGTTTCGATCTTTCAACATTCGAGTTGTTCGTTCCGCTGAGTTGGGGCGGGACGGTGGTTATGGCGGAAAATGCCCTGCAACTGCCAAGCCTGCGACACGTAGCGAGAGTGCGGCTGCTGAACACGGTGCCGTCGGCGATGGCGGAGTTGGTGCGAATGGGAGCAGTCACTGCGGAGATGCAAACGGTGAACCTGGCCGGGGAAGCACTGCAGCAGAACTTAGTACAGGCTATTTATCAGGGTACAGCGGTGGGAAGACTGTTCAATCTGTACGGTCCCAGCGAAGATACGACCTATTCCACATATGCGGCAGTGAGGCGCGATGGAACTGGCGGGGTAACGATTGGAAGGCCTGTGTCCAACACGCAAGCGTATGTCCTGGACGGGCACATGGAACCGCTACCGGTCGGGGTCAAAGGGGAACTTTACCTTGGAGGAGCGGGGCAGGCGCGCGGTTATCTGAACAGGTCGGAACTCACGGCGGAGAAGTTCGTACCCAATCCATTCAGTGGAAGGGGCGGCGAGCGTTTGTATCGCACAGGAGATCTAGCCTGCTATCGCCCGGATGGCAGCCTGGAGTTTCAGGGGAGGCTCGATCATCAAGTGAAGATTCGAGGCTACCGGATTGAGTTGGGAGAGATCGAAGCGGCATTGCTCGATCACCCCGGGGTCGCGCAGGCCGTGGTGGTGGCGCGAGAGGACCAGTCCGGTGACAAGCGGCTGGTGGGTTACGTTGTGGGCCGTGGAGAAGCGGAGAAGCTGGATGGCGGCGACTTGCGCAGCTACTTACAACAACGGGTGCCGGAGCATATGGTGCCTTGGGCCTTGCTGCCATTGGACCGTTTGCCGCTCACTCCCAACGGAAAGATAGACCGCAAAGCTCTGCCCGAGCCCGATAGTAGCCATGCGTCCGACAAGAGCTACGTTGGTCCTCGGAGTGTTGAAGAGGAGATATTGACCGGAATTTTTGCGGAAGTGCTGGGGCAGGAGCAGGTGGGAATCGCGGATAATTTTTTCGAACTGGGAGGACACTCGCTGCTGGCGATGCGAGTGGTTTCGCGGGTGCGCACTGTATTCGGAGCAGATCTGCCGCTGCGCCAACTATTCGAATCGCCCACGCCTGCAGGGTTGGCGGAGCACGTGAAGCGGACACGCGGAGTAGAACCGGTGTCAGGCCACGGAATTGAACGGGTGAGCCGCGAACAGGAATTGCCGCTGTCCTTGCAGCAAGAGCGGCTTTGGTTTCTGGATCAACTCACCTCGAGCGGTACCGCTTACAGTCTGCCTGGAGCGGTGCGAATGAAGGGCAATTTGAACAGGCTCGCCTTGGGGTTGAGCTTACAGGAGGTCGTGCGGCGGCATGAAATATTGCGGACTGGTTTTGTGCAGGTTGAGGCAAAACCAAAGCAGGACATCCACGAGAGCGGGAAATTCGAACTCATCCAACGAGATCTCCGGGAGAGCACAAAGGGAACGGCCACCGACGAACGAATCGACCGTGAGCTAAAGGAAGAAGCGGCCCGTCCCTTCACGCTAAGTGAGCCGCAGTTATTCCGCACAACACTGTTACAAGTTGCGGAACAGGAATACATACTGCTGGTGACCGTACATCACATCGTTTTCGATGGCTGGTCGGTTGGAGTGCTCATCCGCGAATTACGGGAACTCTATCAGGCCTACTGCGAGGGCCGCCCCTCTCCGCTTTCGGAACTTCCTATCCAATACGCAGATTATGCAGCCTGGCAACGAGAACAATCGGCGAGCGGAGAACTCACGAACGGTCTGGAGTATTGGAAAAAACAACTGGAGAACCTTTCGGTATTGGACTTGCCGCTCGATCATCCCCGGCCACCGCTGCAAAGTTTTCGCGGAACCACAGAGAGGTGGGATATCTCCGAAGAGTTAAGTGATGCTTTAAAGAAGGTCAGCCGGGGTCATGGAGTGACCCTGTTTATGACCTTATTGGCTGGATTCCAGATTCTGCTGGCACGATACAGCGGCCAGCAAGACATCGTGGTGGGTTCGCCAATTGCAAATCGCGCGCAGCCTGAATTGGAGATGCTGATTGGATTTTTCGTCAACACATTAGTATTGCGCACCAATTTAAAGGACAACCTGACAGTCGAAGGAGCCTTGCGGCGCGCTCGTGAGGTCTGCTTGGGAGCGTATGCATACCAAAGCGTGCCATTCGAGAATCTGGTGGATGAGTTGGAGCCTCAGCGGGATCTCAGCCACAATCCGCTGTTTCAGGTTGCAATGGTCTTGCAGAATGCGCCCGGCGGAACGCTGCAGCTGCAGGATCTTGAAATCAGCATGCTGCCTTCCGTGGCCGCGGGAGCCAAGTTTGACCTGACTTTAGTAATTGAGGACGACTCTGAACGCTTACACGGAATGATGGAATATTGCACGGATCTGTTTGAAAGCGGGACTGTGCGGCGGTTGCTCGGGCATTACCAAGAAGTGTTGAGTGAGATGGCGCGGGATCCAATGCAGTGTATCTCCACCTTGCCGTTACTAAGCGTCGCTGAGCGTCAGCAATTGCTTGCCGAGTGGAATCGTCCGTACGCAAACGCGAACCAGTGCTGTTTGCACGAATTCTTCGAGCAGCAGGCACTCTTAACACCCCATGCGCTGGCGGTTGAGCACGCTGGCAGTCCGTTTACGTATGCCGAGCTGAATCAGCGGGCAAACCAATTGGGACGTTATTTACGCAGAGTCGGTATAGGTTCCGAAGAGTTGGTAGGAATCTTGTTACCGCGAAGCCTCGACATGTTAGTGGGGATGCTTGGCGTGCTTAAGGCTGGCGCAGCCTATGTGTTGCTGGCTACGGATAATCAGGAGCAGCTAACCTATGCATTAAACGACGCAAAGCCGAGTGTTCTGCTGAGTCAGCAAGACCTGATTCGTCAGTTGCCGTCCTACGACGGCCGCGTATTCCACTTAGATACACAGTGGAATGACGTCAGCCGCGAGAGTGTAGCCAATATGGAGGCACAAGTTCATCCCGAAAATTTAGCTTATGTGACATACGGCTCCGAAGTCACAGAGGCTCGGGAAGGTGTGGCGGTTCAACACGGCAATGTGGCGGCCCTGGTGCGCTGGGCGCAGGTGGTATTTTCGGCCGACGACCTGACAAAGGTGTTCACCTCGAATCCTCCAACTTCGGATCTTTCAATTTTGGACACTTACATTCCGCTTTGCGGCGGCGGTACTGTGGTCGTGGTCGACGGTCCAGTGGAGTCAATCATGGCAGAAAGCACTGGAGTGACATTGATCAACGCAGTTCCCTCAGCCATGCGGGAATTAGTTCGAGCGAAAGCTGTACCGCATACGGTGCGCACGATTAATTTGGCGGGAGAGCCGATATCTGCCGGTCTAGTGAAAAAGATTTATGAAGGTAGCGAAGTAACAAAAGTGTTGTCCCTGTATGGACACTTGGGCCCCGCCTGCCATTGCACTGTGGCGCCGGCGCAATCCGACAATGAGGATGTGCAGATTTTGATCGGCAGGCCTCTGGGAAATACGCAAGCGTTTGTACTGGGCGAGCAGATGGAACTGGTGCCGGCAGGAGTGGTTGGCCACTTATACGTTACAGGCGCCGACGTGGCGCGAGGATACTTCAATCGGCCAGATTCGACAGCCGATCGCTTTTTACCAAACTCCTTTAGTGAAGTGGGAGGAGAACGCCTGTACCGAACCGGAGACTTGGCCCGATATACAGCGGACGGCGCCATCGAGTTATACGGACGTGCCAGCGATGAGGCAAGAATCGGGGGCCACCGCATTGATCTGAGTGCGATCGAGACGGCGCTACAACAGCAGCCCGAGGTGGCGGATGCGGTGGTCACAATCCACCGAAGCGATGCCGCGGAGAACCAACTTGTCGCTTACATCATTCCGCGGAATGCGGAAGCACATAGAAGCGATGCGCTAGAACGAATACTGCGCGCAGCGCTGAAGCAAAGACTGGCTGAGTATATGGTGCCCTCCCAGTGGCTGACTTTGGATAGGCTGCCGCTCCGTGCTGATGGGACGCTGGACCGCAGCGCGTTGCCGGCAGTGCCAGTAAAGTCCGAACCAACGCAGCTAGTTAGTTTGCCGGACAGCGACACTGAAAAGACTGTCGCTGCAATTTGGAAGCAGATCCTGAAAATTGATGGCGTTGGAATTGAAGAAAACTTTTTTGATGTCGGCGGCCATTCACTGATCGTTCCGGAAGTTCTGCTGGCACTGCAGAAAGCTTTTGGAACAAACCTGCAAGTGATTGAATTGCTCCAATACCCAACAATTCGTTCCCTGGCGGAGCGGCTGGATTCGGAAAGGGCGCCATCCCAGCCGGTTGCGCCGGCCGTTGTGGCCGAAATTATAGAAACAAAGCCACCAGGCATGCGCACGATAGAATTCGCCATTGTCGGCATGGCTTGCAGGCTTCCCGGCGCTAACACGATTGAAGAATTCTGGAATAACCTCCAGGCTGGGGTTGAGTCAATCGTCGACCTTTCCGACGAAGACTTGCGGGCCGCCGGAGTTGGCGAGGAACTCCTTGCTTCTCCCAACTACATTAAACGTGGCGCCATGGTCGCAAACGTTGACCTTTTTGACGCCAGATTCTTTGACATCAGTGCCCGCGAAGCGGAACTCATTGATCCGCAGCAGCGGATTTTCCTGGAATGCGCATGGGAAGCGCTGGAGAATGCCGGATACACCGCCAAGAGTTATCCAGGCAAGATCGGCGTTTATGCGGGTACCGGCCCGAATACCTATCTCTTGAATTTATTGAACGACGCCAACTCCCTGTACACCAGGGATGCTGCTCCTGTTTTGTTTGCCAACGGCACTGACTTTCTGGCCACGCGAGTGTCGTACAAACTGGATTTAACCGGCCCCAGCGTCACTGTACAGACCGCATGCTCAACCTCCCTAGTAGCAGTCCACATGGCGTGCCGGGCTCTGCTAAATCATGAGTGCGACATTGCCATGGCCGGCGGAATCACAATTCGGAATCCGCAGAATATCGGCGAAATTTTTCAGGAAGGTTCAATCCTATCTCCCGATGGTCATTGCCGCACGTTCGACGAACGCGCCCAGGGCACGATGAGGGCCAATGGCGCAGGAATCGTCGTCATCAAAAGGTTGGAAGACGCACGGCGCGATGGGGACCACATCCGTGCCGTGATCAAAGGCTCCGCAATTAACAATGACGGGAGCAACAAGGTTAGTTATACCGCGCCCAGCATTACCGGCCAGCGCGACGTGACCTGGCAGGCGCTGCTCGAATCGGGCGTAAATCCCGAAACAATCACTTACGTTGAAGCCCACGGCACGTCAACATCACTGGGAGATCCAATTGAAGTGTCTGCCATTTCGCAGGCGTACCGGATGTTTACGGAGAAGAAGGGATTCTGTGCGATTGGTTCCGTTAAGTCCAACATTGGCCACACCGATGTTGCTGCCGGAGTTGCCGGTTTGATCAAGACTGTTCTGGCGCTTGAACATAGATTGATTCCTCCCACTCTCCATTTTGAGCGGCCCAACCCCAAGATCGATTTCCGCCAGAGCCCGTTTTACGTGAACACGAAACTGACCGAGTGGACGGCGGAAAATGGACCGCGGCGTGCTGGTATCAGTTCATTCGGTATCGGTGGCACCAATGCTCATGTGATTGTGGAAGAGGCCCCATCGGACGATTCCATATCTGCGTGTCGTCCCTGGCAGTTGGTATTGCTGTCCGCGAAAACAGCAACAGCCCTGGAAACTGGAGCCGCGAACCTCGGCGCATATTTACACGAAAATGATTCAGTCAGCCTGGCGGATGTTGCGCACACTCTTCAGGTTGGGCGCGCAGGCTTTGTCCATCGCTGCTTTGCGGTGGCCGAAACTGTCGCGGATGCAACTGAAGCACTGCAAGGCCGGCACATAAGAGCCCTGCCGAACTCGATTGTCTCGCGTGAGGGTTGCCGAGTAGCGTTCCTGTTTCCCGGGCAAGGATCGCAATATATCAACATGGGTAAACATCTCTATGCCCATGAGCCAGTCTTCCGTCAACTGGTGGACCAATGTTCGGAAATGCTTCAGCCAATTTTGCAATTAGACCTGCGGAACGTGCTCTATCCCAGTCCAAAAGAAAATCTATGGGCGGAAACGGAGTTGCGGGAAACCCGAACCACTCAACCCGCGCTTTTTGTCATTGAATATGCTCTGGCCAGGATGTGGATGTCCTGGGGCCTGCTGCCTGACAGTATGCTCGGGCACAGCATTGGCGAATACGTGGCCGCATGCCTTGCGGGCGTGTTTTCTCTCGATGATGCTCTGAACCTGGTTGCCGTGCGCGGCCGCCTAATGCACAGTTGCGCACGTGGCGGAATGCTTGCTGTGGCGGCCTCCGAAGAGCAAATTCAGCGCTACGTGAAGACGGGGCTAGAGTTGGCCGCAATCAATGGCTCCCGTTCTTGCGTGTTGACGGGCCCCCTCGATTCTTTGGAGCTGGCTGAAACAGAATTGGTCCAGCAGCAGATTGTGCATCGTCGCCTGCAATCCTCTCACGCCTTCCATTCAGCCATGATGGAACCTATCGTCGGGCAGTTTACCGCCGAAGTGCAAAAAGTTCGGCTAAACGCTCCACGAATGCGCTATCTCTCCAACCTTACAGGTGATTGGATCACTGCTGAACAAGCCACTGATCCCGCATATTGGGGCAAGCAATTGCGCGGGACTGTTCAGTTTGCCCAGGGGCTTCGCAATTTGTGCGCTGGTGGCGAGCGCGTGACCCTGGAGGTTGGGCCCGGTCATACCAATACCACCGCAGTTCGCCAGACCATTGCCAAGACGGCTCTGCCGGTCACGCTGACCTCACTGGCGGACTCTCACGACGGGGAGTCGGATGTAAAACATGTGCTTACGTCCTTGGGCCATCTCTGGCTTCACGGCGCAAATGTGGATTGGAATGCGTTTGCGTCAGGCGAGAAACGAAGAAGGCTTCCCCTGCCCACCTATCCATTCGAGCGGCAGCGTTTTTGGGTGGAAGCGCCGGCTTCGCGCCGTTCGCGTCCTGACACTTCTCGACGAAAACTAACTGATTGGTTGTATCTGCCATCCTGGAAGGAAACGGCACGGGTTCCTTCGAGTTCAGAAGTCGGCGTTGCAGAGAACACTACAGTATTAATGTTCGCTGATAACGCGGGAATGGCGGAGAAACTCGCTTCGAGACTCGATCAAAAGCGGTACAACGTCGTAACGGTTGTCGCTGGCCAGGAATTTACCGGAGTTGATCACCGCACTTATACCATCTGCCCGGCCGCTCGATCCGACTACGATGCGCTCTTTTCCGTCTTGAGAGAGGAAGGGAAGTTCCCCACAAAAGTTCTTCATCTTTGGAACGTCGGCCAGAACAAGTCGTTGGAACAGGATCTGAACTTTGCTTTTTATAGTCCGTTGCACCTCGCGCAGGCAGCTACGGCAGAGCCAGGCATTGCACCAATCCAGTGCATGATCGTGTCCAGCGGCTTACACGAGATTACGGGAAATGAAAGTCTCTCCCCCGCCAAAGCAACCCTGCTGGGTTTGTGCAAGACAATTCCACGAGAGCTGCCTGATTTTGCTTGTAAGAGCGTCGACATTGAAGTGCCAGCCGAGGCCTCCTGGACCGAGCATTCTTTGCTCGATCAACTGGTCGCTGAGTTGGAATCAAAGGAACAGCAGCCGGTTGTGAGTTACCGCGGGGCGCGCCGCTGGATTCAAACCTTTGACCAGGCTCCTCTCGAAGCAGGTGGGCCGGAATTGATTCGTGAGCATGGCGTTTACCTGATCACGGGCGGGCTGAATGATATTGGTTTTCAGTTTGCAGAATGGCTGGCCTCTGATGCACATGCGGCTGTCGTACTCGTAGATCCCCGTCCATTCCCGTCACGCGAGCATTGGGGCACCTGGCCTGAGACCAACGCCGGCGATCCCGCAGTCAAGCAGATAAATCGCATTCGCGCCTGGGAGGAGAGCGGAGCCAAAGTCCTCATCTCCAACGCCGATGTTGCAGACCAGAATCAAATGCGTGAGCTCCGCAATCAAGTCCGGGAGACTTGGGGAAAAATTGATGGCGTGATTCACGCTGCGGGTTTTTCCGAGAGAGGACCGATTGCATCAAAGACTCGCGACAATATAGCCGCCATCCTTGCGCCTAAGATCCAAGGCGCGCTTGTACTAAATGAAGTATTGGCCGGAGAGGACCTGGATTTTATGGTCTTCTGCTCTTCTTTGAGCTCAATTGTTGGCGAAGCGGAACAGGCGGACTACGCGGCAGCCAATGCTTTTCTCGATTCCTTCGCGCGGAGCAACTTCTTCCGTAATCGTTGTTTCACGATGTCGATCAACTGGGACGTATGGGAGGCGGATGGAACCACTTCATCTGCCGCCGAAGGCGTGGTACTTGGCGGAATCAAGCCGGATGAAGCCGTCGAGGTGATGCGTCGGCTATTGCGCGCCAAACCTGGTCCTCAAGCGATCATCTCCACCCGGGACCTGGCCCTGATTGCACAGCTGAAGAAAGTTGATACCACTGAAGAAGAATCAGGCGCGGCAGGGCGCATCTATGCCCGCCCGAATCTGGACCGTCCAGTCGAGCCGCCAACCAACGCCACGGAAACCTTGTTAATCCCCATATGGATAGAACTGCTGGGGGTCTCACCCATCGGGATTCAAGATGATTTCTTCGAACTGGGCGGCGATTCGCTGATCGGTCTAAGGATGACTGCGCGTTTGAGGGACTTGGGCATCCATGTCTCGATTGAGCAGCTATTCCGGCATCGCACGGTTCAAGAATTGGCGGCGGTTGTCGAGCAGGCGAAGCTTGCTCCGGAAAATGCGATGACTTCGTCTTCGGCAGCGTCAGAGTTGCAAATGACGGCCATTCGCCGGGTGGATCGCACAGGGAAGCTGGCGCTGTCGTATGGACAACAGCGCTTGTGGTTCATCAGCCAACTCGAACCGGACAATGTCGCCTACAACATGCCTGACGCAGTCAGGGTCAAGGGTCCCTTGGATCGGGAGTCGTTGGAAAGAACTCTACGGGAGATTGTGCGACGACACGAGTCACTGCGCACCCGCTTCGTCAGCTTGAATGGAGAACCGCAGCAGATCATTGATGCCAGCATCGGAGTAGAACTGCCGGTGACGGACCTGAGCCATCTTTCCGAGCCAGAGCGGGAAGCCGAAGCGCGACGGTTGGCTCTCCAGGAAGCGCAGCAACCCTTCGATCTCGCTCGCGGACCGCTGTTTCGCGTGAAGCTGTTGCGCCTGGACAGCCAGGATCATGTCCTGGTCTTCAACATGCACCATAGCGTGAGTGATCAATGGTCTGTTGGCATTCTTGTGCGCGAGGTCTCGGCAATCTACAAAAGTTTCAGCGCCGGACAGCCTTCTCCTTTGCCCGAGCTGGCGATTCAATACGCCGACTTCAGCGCATGGCAGCGCGAGTTGCTGAGCGGGCCGCTGCTGACAGAGCAACAGGACTATTGGAAGCGAAAACTGGCCGCCGTCGAGCCGCTCATGCTTCCCACCGACCGGCCACGAACCTCGATGCAGCGCCAGGACGGCGCCATCAGCCACTTCACATTGCCTCTGGAACTTACTGAAGCGCTCAAGACTCTGAGCCGGAAACAAGGCGCCACTCTGTACATGATTTTGCTGGCCGCCTTTCAAGCACTGCTGTGCCGTTATAGCGGGCAATCGGATATTGCAGTGGGATCGCCCATCGCCGGACGATCGCGGACCGAGACTGAAGGATTAATCGGCTTCTTTATTAATGCGCTGGTGCTGCGCACCGATCTCACGGGGCAGCCTGATTCGATGGAGTTATTGCGGCGTGTGAAGGAAACCACGCTGGAGGCGTATGCGAACCAGGACGTGCCCTTTGAGAAGCTGGTGGAAGTGTTGCTGCCGCAGCGGGATCTGAGCCGAACGCCACT
>Ga0209006_10000015_pt1 | contig 179841 bp, 130 predicted proteins | sample JacPin_JW_Ref_O2_FD_188567 | JGI IMG/M metagenome (GOLD analysis project Ga0209006, IMG submission 188567) | Forest soil microbial communities from Algoma, Ontario, Canada - Jack Pine, Ontario site 1_JW_Ref_O2 (SPAdes) (version 2) | ecosystem: Environmental > Terrestrial > Soil > Boreal... | reverse complement strand
AGTGGTCGGGACGACTGGATTTGAACCAGCGACCTCACGCACCCCAAGCGTGCGCGCTACCAGGCTGCGCTACGTCCCGACCGTTTGCGACGGAAGTTAGCGTATCACTCGCGTTCGAGAAGGGTCAAGACAGCAAGGAGTTCCTGGTGAAGATCGAGCAAGAATTTGCGTTGTTGTGCCGAAGTGGAACTCCGGCGTGGGGTGACTGAGCGCGGACCATGCGATGTCTCGCTCGCGTTCAGCGAATTTTCGTTGAGGGTCTCGTGATTGCCATGCTGCGAGGGATCCTCAACCTCCGTGTGGCCCGCAAGGAACCGGCGGGCGCCTGCGATGGTGAAGCCCTCGTCGTAAAGCAAGCGCTTAATTTCGAAGACGGTTTCGATGTCTTCACGGCGATAGAGGCGATGGCCGCTGGGGCTCTTCACCGGCTGCAACGTGGGAAATTCGGTTTCCCAGTAGCGCAGGACGAAGGTCTTGGTCGCGGTGAGGCGACTGACTTCGCCGATGCGAAAAAGCGTTTCTTCCGCGAAGGACGAAGCGTCTTGCGGTTCCGGTGCTGGAGCAGCGCTGGCCATGTCTATTTGTATCGTAGGCCGATTTTGCGAGGAGTCAACCCCTGAGGGCGGGCGATCTGTTGAAAATTTGGCAGAAATCCGAGAAGAGACGGGGCCTCAGTTATGAGGACCGGGCTTCGCTCGTGACTCTGCGTTTACTTTTTGCGGTGGTCGGGGCGTTCGCGCTGGCGGGTGCCGCGTTTTTTCAGGCGCTGGGTGAAACGGATGGGCGTGCCGATGAAGTCGAATTCTTCGCGAAGCTGGTTTTCGAGGAAACGCTGATAGCTGAAATGGAGCGGCTTGAGTTGATTCGTGAATAGCACGAAAGTGGGTGGCGCGGTGGTGGCCTGAGTGATGTAGAAAATTTTCACTTCGCGGCTGGCGGGCGAAGTGCCGCGGGTGAGGTCAACCTTCGCGAGCCAACGATTTAGCTCGCCGGTGGAGATGCGCCGGCGGCGCGCTTCGACGACGCGGTCGATTATTTTGTAGAGGCGGTCAATATTTTCGCCGGTTTTGGCCGAAAGAAAAACCACCGGAGCGTAGGACAGAAATTTCAGGCGCGCGCGGACCAGCGGTTCGTAATCTTGCAGCAATTTGTTGGCGGTGACGCTGGCGACTTTCGCGCCACTTTTGTTTTGATCCGCCGCTTTTTCTTTGGCGGCTTTGAGCGCGAGATCCCATTTGTTGAGGACGATGATCACGGAGCGGCCGGACTGTTCGGCGTAGCTGGCGATGGTGGCATCGTGCGAGGTAATGCCCATTTCCGCGTCGGCGACGAGCAGCGCGATGTCTGCGCGCTCGAGATGCTGGCGGGCCATGATGACGCTTAATTTTTCGGCGACGAGTTTTGTTTTGCCTTTGCGGCGAATCCCGGCGGTATCAAGAAAACGGTAGGAAATGCCATTGTGCTCCACGACGGTATCAACGGCGTCGCGCGTGGTGCCGGCGACTTCGGAAACGATGGAGCGCTCCTCGCCGACGAGTTGATTGAGCAGGGTGGATTTGCCTACGTTGGGGCGACCGATGATGGCGAGATTCACGTACGAGACTGCGGGCGCGGGTTCGCCTTTGGGCATTTGGTCGGTGAGCGCGTCGAGCAGCACGTCAACGCCGAAACCGTGTTCGGCGGAGATGGGGAAGACTTCGTCGCCCAGTTCGTAAAATTGCGAGGCAAATTCGACAGCTTGTTTCGGCGTATCAACTTTATTAACGGCGATGATGGGCGGCTTGCCGGCTCGGCGCATCAACTGCACGATTTCCTGATCGAGAGGCGTGGGGCCGGTGCGGCCGTCAACAATGATTACGACGCGGCTGGCGTTATCAATGGCGACGCGGGCCTGGCGCAGAATTTCGCCGGGGATTCCGGCTTTATCTTCGGGAACAATTCCGCCGGTGTCCACGACTTCAAAGGTGCGGCCTTCCCAGGTGCAGGTGCCGTAGATGCGATCGCGGGTAATGCCGGGCTCATTGGTGACGATCGAGCGGCGCGTCGCGGTGAGGCGATTGAACAGCGTGGACTTGCCCACATTGGGGCGGCCGACGATTACGATGGATGGAAGTTTGGGAGTCATAGCGACGCGACGCTACATGCGAGCCATGTACATTACCATGTTTCTGGCTCACCCTTGCGAGTGGACCGACTCCATAAACTGAGGTAGAAGAAATGGTGGACACAATTTACAAATTCGGATGGATTCCAAAGGAAGAGTGTAGATACGAGTACGCAAACGCGTTCGCCGTTGAACGAACGTCGGGTCCCGAGCGATTGATAATTGCTCCGTCATCGAATCATCTCTCGATCATGATTGACCTTTTGCAGGTGATGAATGAGCCCTTCTGGATTCTGTACATTCTTACGGTACCCCGCGGAGGCAGCGAAGCCGGTCGCTACCAAAGCGCGGATCCGCTTTTCCGACAGCAAGCGGAGGAGTTCCTAGTCCGATTTGGGCAATTTCTTGAAAACGACGGACGTCACCACGTTTGGGTGAAGTCGGTCTCCGGTTCGGATCTTCTTGCCTATGACAAGCATAACGTCCTTTACGCTTACGGCCAGTTAGCAAAGTTTGAAGCCGTATTGTCGAATCGAGGCCTGGAGAAAGTGGAAAGCATCCAGTTCCCCTCGCCACACACGCACCAGTACAACGCGTCCTTTGACCAGGACGAACGAGATGTGGTTCGTTACTGGAAGTGGAAACTATCCCAGCTCCAAGATAGCGACGAGTGAACCTCGATAATTGACGAGCGACCCGTCCGAGAAGGCCGAGTCGCTGCCCGATAGTTCTCGCTTCGCGAAGAAGCCTTGAGCCATCCGGAGGCAGATTCGCAAGCGTGTGTTACTTTAGATTTTTGCTTTTTGCTACTTTGAAATCGCAAAACTAGATCGCAGCCAAGAGTGGCTGTACTACCACTGCTTATCCATGGCGAAGAAAACTGCAGCGGCGAAATCTGAGGAAGTAACCGTCGAAGGGATTTTCGGGCCTGGCGGATTGCTGGCTAGCCGGCATCCGGGGTACGAATTTCGGGCGTCGCAACTGGCCATGGCGGAAGTGGTGGATGCGGCGTTTCAGAAGCATCAGCACGCGGTCATCGAGGCTGGGACTGGCACCGGGAAAACTTTGGCGTACTTGATTCCGGCGATTCGCAGTGGGCGGCGCGTGGTAATTTCCACCGCGACGAAATCTTTGCAGGAGCAGTTGTTCAATAAGGATGTGCCGTTCCTGCAGAAACATTTTGCGCCGAACCTGAAAGCGGCGCTGATGAAGGGCCGAAACAATTTTTTATGCCGGCAGAAGGTGCACCAGATCGAGGGGCAGGCCGTGCTGCGCGGCATTGATGAGGTGGACTGGTTTTCGCAGATCAAGGATTGGGAAAAGCTGACCGAGACGGGCGATCGGGCAGAGCTCACTTTTTTGCCCGACGGCGCGGAACTGTGGCATCGGATTGATGCGCGCAGCGATTTGTGCACCGGGCAGAAATGCCCGGAATTCGGGCGGTGTTTTATTACGGCGATGCATCAACGAGCACAGGAAGCGGACCTAATCATCGTGAACCATCATTTGTTTTTCGCGGACCTAGCGATCCGGCAGGATGATTTCGGTTCGATTCTTCCGGAGTATTCGGCGGTGGTATTCGACGAAGCGCACGAAATCGAAGATGTAGCCAGTGATTATTTCGGACGGCGCGTTTCGAGTTACCAATTCGAGGAGTTGGTTCGCGATACGGAAGCGATGTTGCGCGTCTTGAAGGTGGAAGCTTCACCTTTGCGGAAACATTTAATACGGGCGCGAGAAAAGGCGCGCTCGTTTTTTGAGAATTTTCCGGAGCGCGAAGGGCGCTTCCCTTTTGGCCCCACGGAACGAAAGGCGTTTTTGGAGCGGCATGCGGCGGCGTTCGAGGATTTGTCCGCGGCGGTGAAACGAATTGAGACTGAACTTTCGGCGATTACTCCCAAGCCGGAAGAAATTCTCACGCTGGCGCGGCGCGCAGCGGAATTGCGGCGCGAATTTATTTTTCTGCTGGAGAGCGAAGAGAAGAGTTACGTGTATTGGTATGAGCGGCGCGGAAAAGGCATCGTGCTAACCGCGACGCCGATTGACGTGAGCGAGATTCTGCGCGAGAAGCTGTTCGACCAGTTCGATACGGTGGTGCTGACCTCGGCGACGCTGGCGGTCGGTGGGCGATTCGATTTTCTAAAACAGAGGCTCGGCGTGCTGCCGGCGAAAGAAACGGTGCTGCCACAGGAATTCGACTTTCACGAGCAGGCGCTGCTGTACATTCCGGAGGCGATGCCGGACGTGCGGCATGAAACATTTTCGCCACGCGCGGGACACGAGATTGTGAAGCTGCTGGAAATTTCGCAGGGGCGGGCTTTCTGTCTGTTCACCAGTTATGCGCAGATGAGAGTGGTACACGAGATGGTTGCGAGCCGGGTGAGCTTCCCGACATTTCTGCAAGGGACCGCGCCGCGATCTACCTTACTGGAACGCTTTCGAAATACTCCCAATGCGGTGTTGTTTGCGACGGCAAGTTTCTGGCAGGGGGTGGACGTACAGGGATCGCAGCTTTCCTGCGTGATCATTGATAAGTTACCGTTCGCGGTGCCGAGCGATCCGATCGTGGCGGCGCGGGTGCGGGCGCTGCAGGAGGATGGGAGGAACCCGTTCGCGGAATATCAGGTGCCGGAGGCGGTGCTGGCGTTGAAGCAGGGGTTCGGGAGATTGATTCGATCGAAGACGGATCGAGGGATTCTAGCGATTCTGGATAACCGGATTACGCGAATGCAGTATGGTAAGATTTTTTTGGAATCCCTCCCGGATTACGCGAAAACCCAGGATCTTGCAGAGGTTTCGCGATTTATGGAGAACCATCCGGACTGATGGCGTTGTGGCAACAAGGCCGCAAAAAACGAAATTAGAAAAAGGATCGATCGATGTTCGAAGTCAGCGTGGACGAACAATTTGCGGCAGCGCACAACCTGCGGAATTACAAGGGAAAGTGCGAAAATTTGCATGGACACAACTACAAAGTGCGCATTACGCTTACCGGGCCGCAACTCGATGAGGTGGGGCTGCTGTATGATTTCGTGCATCTGAAGCAGGTGATTCAGGGCGTAATTCGCGCGCTGGACCACAAATACCTGAACGAATTAAAACCGTTTGACGTGGTGAATCCATCGGCGGAAAATATCGCCAAACACATATACGACGAGACCTCGAAGCAGATGCACCAGACGCCGAATGGCGCGGGAATTTCGAGCATCACGGTATGGGAGTCGGATGTAACAGCGGCCACGTATAGACCGTAGCGGAGGAGACCTCCAATGCGACTGTGCCGAGTGAAGCAGGCAGTGACGCACTATGAGAGCTGTAGAGCGGATGCGCGCCGATTCAAGCAAAGAAAAACCAAGAAAAAATGAATAAGGGCCTTTTGATTATCGCCGTGCCGGCATTGATGGTTTCCGCGTTCTGGCTGACTGTAGGCTGGGGCTGGCGCACGGCGACGCTGGGTACGTGTGTGGAAATTGCAATTCTGGCCGGTGCCGTGATTTATTCGAGAAAGAGGCAAAGCGCGTCGTGAGGATTTCCGGTAGCGCTTGGGCATCGCTTCCGGGACGGGAATTGCGTAATAATGGCCGGCGGAATTTACAGCGAAGGGAGAAATTCATGAGGCGAGCGATTTCGATTCTGGGAGCGGCGGTGCTGGCGCTGACATTTGCGACGGCCGCACTGGCGCAGGATACCGGCAGATTGAATGGCGAAATTCTGGATAAGGACGGCAAGCCTTACGCGGACGTGACGGTCACGATCAAAAACGCCGACACGGGGCAAACTTATACGGCGAAGACCGATAAGAACGGCAAGTTCGTGCAGTTGGGAATGCGCGCAGGCATTTACACCATCACTTCGACGAACTCGAAAGATAATCTTAATTTCACCGAGAAGTATCAGATCTCGCTGGACCACGACAACGATTACAAGCTGGACATGAAGGAGGTCATCGCGAAATCGGCGCCAACCGGCGAGCAAGCCAAGAAACAGGAGGCCGAAGAAGATAAGTTCAAGATGATGAAGACGCACTTCGACAACGGCGTAAAAGCAATCACCGAGGCCAACGATTTGCGAACACAGCTTCGCACCGTGCCGGCCGACCAGAAGAGCGCATTGCAGGAGAAGCGGGCAGCGGATTGTCAGACGGCGCTGACGGAATTTACGGCTGCGGAACAAGGCATCACCGAGAAGGACGTTAAAAATCACGCTTTGGTCCTGGCGAACCTTGGCCAGGCAGACGAGTGTGCCGGAAAATACGACGATGCCACCGCCTCATACCAGAAGGCGATTGATTTAGCTCCAAGTGCCGGTTACTACACCGGACTGGCGACAAATGACGCGAATCTGGGCGCAGCGTCGACGGATCCTAAAGCTGCCGACGCTAAATTCGCGGACGCGAGTGCTGCTTGTGATAAAGCGATTGCGCTCGATCCGGTAGGCGGATCAACTTGCTGGAAAAACCTGGGCACGGTGCTTTTCAACAAGGGACGGTCGAAGGATGCGGTTGTGCCGTTGCAAAAAGCTACGCAAGCGAACCCAAAGGATCAGGCCAGTTGGTACATGCTCGGCAGTTCACTTGCTGGCATGATGGATTGCAAGCAAGAAGGCGACAAGATGAACTGCGTTTTTGCACCCGGAACCCAAGACGCTTATCAAAAGTGCATCGATAATGGCACGGACGCTACCATGGCGAAGCTGTGCAAAGATTCATTGGACGGACTAACAGCGATGAGTGGCGGGCAGGATACGAGCCTGGGCAAGAAGAAAAAGAAATAGTTTTTGCGATTATGAACGGCAGTGGCTGACGCGCGAGGGCACTGCCGTTCTGTTACTCCTAGGCCGACGGTGCGCGGCCCTTGGTACGTTTGTCCTCTCGATTCGGGTCCGCAAGAATGTTATTCTCTGCTTTCAGCACTCAAGGAAAGTGGTGCCGAAGTGAACTCCTATAACCCCAGTACCGAACGTCGCCGCAGTGAGCGTGCCCTGCAATCGCTTCCGCTGATCGTGCGTGGAGTGGACCTGTTAGGCCAGCCCTTCGAAGAGCGCACCTCTACTTTGGCCTTCAATTCGCACGGGTGCCGCTACACATCAACACATCATCTGCCGCGAAATTCGTGGGTGACCCTGGAACTGCCCGCGGGGGCAAACCGATCGAAAGAAGGTGATCCGCTACGGGCGCGAGTGGCGTGGGTGCAACGTCCGCATTCGATTCGAGATTTTTTCCAGATCGCGGTGGAATTGGAAACGCCGGCGAATGTGTGGAAGAGTGACACGCACGCAACGTCAACAGCTGCTGAAGAGGTTCCTTCCGACCTGGCGAAGTTCATGAATAGGGTTATGAGCGAAAGCCAGAGCGAATCCGTCGGACAGGTTTCCTCGGGCGAAACCGCCGGACGGGGTGGCGAGGCTCAGGCAGATCATTCCACCGAGCCGTGGCAGTCGGTTGCCACTGACAGTCCTTTGATTCGAGAGTTGCGTACGGAATTGGACCGTCAGGCGAAAGAAGCGGCGGCCAGCGCGGCGGAAGAAGCACGGCACCATGTGCTGCGCGCGGCAGAAGAAAACGAGCGTCGCCGTTCGGCCAACGCGGAAGAGTCGTTGGACCAATGGAAGGCGCAACTGGAACAGGTACAGCAGCAGGCGCGCGCGGAATATGCCACTCAACTTTCGGCTCAGCAAAACGAATTTCTGCAAAATGTGAAATCGCAGTTGGATGCGACCGTTCATCAGGCCCGGGAACTGGTGAGCCATCTGAATCATCAAACGGAAACGCTGCGCTCGGCGAGCCAGGATGCCCAGGAAAAGAGCAGCCAGGTCGCGCAATCTTTGCTGCAACTGGAAGCGGCCGAGGCGGCGAGAGCGGCTAAGCCGGCGCCGGGACGTTCACAGGAAGATCTGGAGCTGGCGGAAAGTTTAGCGGCGGGCTGGCGCGGGATGCTGGAATCGGAGATGCGGGTCGCGCAGAAACAATGGACCGAACTGCTACAGTCGTCACTGGACAGCAATCTGAATCACATGATCGGGCAAATTTCCGCGCATTCGCAGGAGATTCTGCAGACCGCGGAAAAGAAAATGACGGAGCGGCTGGGAGAATTGCGCGAGCCGTTTACGAAAGCCGCGGAGGAAGCGCGAGATACGATCGCGGGGATTCAAACGTCCTTGAATCAAGAGGTGCAACGTGCCCGGGGATCGCTGACCCAAGTAGAACAAGTGGCCGGCCGGACCAAAGAAATCTCGGAACAGCTGGAAGCGGCCAGCCACGACACGATGAATCAGCTGCACCGGAGGATGGAGAAAATTCTGGATTCGCAAACGGCGGAGATGAACCGTCGAGCAGACGGAATTTCAGCGAATTTGTCGCAGAGTCTGGGATCGTCGCTGGATTCGGTGGGTCATCAATTCCTGGAACGGACGATCGCGGAGGCCGAAGCACGGCTTGCGCCACATCTGGAGCGGGTGCCGGTGCTGCTACGCGACCTCGAAACGCGCGAAGTGCAAACCGAAGACAGCCTGCGCGTGCATCGCGAAAGGTTGCGGCAACTGGCAGAAAATAATCACCGCGACGTGCAGGCGCAAGTGGCGACGACCAGCGCAAACCTGCACGCGGATTTCGAAGCGGCCCGCAAGGACGCGCTGGCTAAGTGGAGTGAGGAACTGGACGCAAGTGGAGTACGCGCGGCACATTCGGCGGCGGAATCGCTGGGTCGCACGTCGGAATGGTTCCAGCAAGAGGCGCAAGCGCGGCTGCAGGTGCTGGTAGAACAGGCGGTGGTGACGGCGAGCGCGGGCCTGAGCGAAAAAACGACCGCCGCGACGCAGACTTTTGAAACGCAGCTAGCGGCCCAGGCGGCCGGGCATTTGGCGCAAATCAGCGAGCAGGCCGAAGGCGTGGCGAGCGAAGCGACGGGGCGGGCGCGGACTGAACTGGATCGCGCAGCTGAGGCGGCTGCGGCGTCTTTTGGACAAGTATTACACTCCGAGTCGGAAAGACAGGCCACGGAATTCAGGGCGACAACGAGCGAAATCCAACGGGAACGGGCGCAGGAATTCGATCGCACCACGCAGGAATTGCTGCACAAGCTGGACGTAAACGCGTGGCAATCGCTCGAAAGCTTCCGCGCCCAAATGGCCGAGCAGCTGCAGACTGCGGTCTCCGAAGGCCGCGGCGCGCTGGGAGCGGAATTCGCATCCGCGGTGGAAAATTATCGCAATGAACGGGAGACACACAAGCAAGAGTGGATCGAGCATCTCGAACGCTTGAGTGATGATGCGACTGGAAAATACCAGGAGAAGCTGCAAGCGTCCGGCGATGCCTGGGTGCTTTCTTCGATGCGCCGGCTAAACGAACACGGACAAGACGGAATTGAATCGTTGCTGCGGACCGCAGACAAAGCGTTGCGGGACTCTTTCGCGAAAGTGTTCGAGGGTCTTTCGGAAATGTTGCGCGAGCGCAGCACGGGCGGGTCGGGAGTGGGCAACGCGCCAGGTTTCGGGCAAATTTCAAACCGTGAAGGCGGGGAGAGTTCCACTCCGCACAATAACGTGATTTAAAGCGCTGTGGTTCCCCTGATTGACAGTATGTTGAAGTCTGCGGGAGAGCGCTGGTCGCCCTGAAGAATCCCCACAGCAAATCCTCCAGAACTAAAGTACGGCAAATCTCATCCGCAATTGCGGCCGGACTATTTTCGTCCGGCAATGTCGAGAACGGCGTTCGCGACATATTGAATTTGTTCCGCCGTCATTTCCGGGAATAACGGAATGCTGAGGACGCGCTCGCAGGCGAGTTCGGCGTGGGGAAACGTTCCGGCGGGATAGCCGAGGGACGAATAGGCCGGTTGCAGGTGCACCGGCTTGGGATAATGCACGGCGCTTTCGATCCCACGTTCAGCAAGTTGGGTGATGACCGATGCACGATTTTTTACGTAAATCACGAACTGGTGATAAACACATTCGTTTTGCGGGTCGTCAACCGGCAACTGGAGTTTCGCGGGCTCGAGTAATTTGCGATATTCGCGCGCGATTTCACGCCGGCGCTCGGTCCAGGCATGGAGGCGGCGAAGCTTGATGCGTAGCACCGCCCCTTGAAACCCATGCATGCGGTAGTTGTAGCCCACAAATTCGTGGTCATAGCGCGCAGTTTGTCCGTGAGAGCGCGCGGCACGGGCGAATTTAGCAATAGCTTCGTCGTTGGTGGTTAACGCGCCGCCTTCACCGTAAGCCCCCAGATTCTTCGAAGGGTAAAAACTAAAAGCCGCGGCCTGCCCCAGCGAGCCGACACGCCGATGGCGATAGCGCGCGGCATGCGCCTGCGCCGCATCTTCCAGAACGCGAAGATTATGGAGCGCCGCAATCTCGAGGATGGCGTTCATATCCGCGGGGCGACCGTAGAGATGAACCGGGATGATGGCGCGGGTGCACGGACGGATGGCGCGTTCCAAGAGTTTAGGATCGAGATTAGCGGTGGCGGGATCGATGTCCACAAAGATGGGACGGGCGCCACAATAGGTGATGGCTTCGGCGGTGGCGAGAAATGTGTTTGGGGTGGTGATGACTTCGTCGCCAGCCTGCACGCCCAGGGCGAGCAAGCCGAGATGCAAGGCGGCGGTTCCACTGCTCAGCGCGACGCAGTATGCGGTGCCGCAGAAATCAGCGAACTCGCGTTCGAAGGCTTGAACCTCGGGGCCTTCGACAAACGTCGAGTTCTGGCAAGTGCGATCGAGCGCCGGCAGAATCTCGTCGCGTAAACCTTCATATTCGGCTTTTAGATCGAGAAGTGGGACTTTCATGGGCGATGTGGCCTTTCCGTATGCATAAAAACTGTACTGTACTGCGGGCGAGGCGGCAAGCTGAGCGACAAGGAGCCGCGACGATGGAGAGTTAGATGTGCGTTAACGTTCCGGTGATTTTTGTGCGACGCAGCGCCCAGGCAAAGACCGCGAAGGATAGCGGGATCAGAATCGCCGCAAAAATCAACAGTGCTGCGATGGACGGCCAGAGTTGAAGCCAGCCGGCGTGGCCCAGAAGCGCGGCGCGCATGCCTTCGAGAGCATAGGTAATGGGAATGAGGCGCGCGAGGATGCGTAGTGGTTCCGGCAAAACTGAAATCGGATACATCATTCCTCCGACCAGGCCCGAGACTCCCAGGAACAACCACTTGGCGGGATTTCCACGTTTAAAGAGAAGCGAGTAGCTTGCGGAAATAATTCCCAAACCCGCAAAAGCTAGAATAGAGGCCAGAAGAACGGCCAGGGCCCCGAGCCAGTTGGCCGATCGTGGCGAAAAATCAAAGGCCACAATTCCCCAACCGAGATAAATGCAGGTACGCATCGCGAGTGCGCTAAAGGGATAGACGGCCGAGCCCCCGAGAATGACCGGCAGAGGTGTCTGAGTGACGAGCAAAGCTTCGAGAGTGCGATTCTGGCGCGCCTCTTCGATGCTGTTGTCGAACGCGGTCAAGGACACGCTGAGGTAATCGAAAAAGGCGAAGCCGACGAGAGCGAACGCGAAATAGCTGCTACCCGCGGGCAACGCGCTGGAAAGCTCGGGGCTTTGCACGAACCGCGAGAGGTAATAAAAGGTTGCAACGCCGAAAAGCGCTTCGAGAATTTCGATCAGGAATGCGCCGCGATAGCCGCGGGAGATGGCGAAGTCACGCAGAAAGAAAGCGGCGATTTTCCGGAGCGTGCGGCCGAGATTCATGAAGGCTGGCCCGTGCCGGAGGAATGGCGGGCCAATTTCGTGACCGCGTCTGCAAAAGTCTGCGAGCCGGTCGCGATGCGAACAGCCTGAGGCGTATCGAAGGCCACGACGAGCCCTCGATCGAGGATGAGCACGCGGTCCGCAATTTCTTCCACCTCGCTGAGTGTATGGGAGGCGAAAAGAAGGGTTGTACCAAGACGGCGCACCAAGTCGTCCTTGATCAGCTTGCGGAAGTCGGCAGCGGCAAGCGGGTCGAGGCTGCGCGTAGGTTCATCGAGCAAGAGAACAGCGGGTTGGTGGAGCAGGGCGCGCGCGAGGCCGAGGCGATGACTCATACCGGTGGAGAAAGTGCGGACCTGACGATCGAGGTCTGGAGCAATTCCCATGCGCTCGGCAGTTAACGAGATGCGTTGGCGAATCTCGGCTTGTGACAAGTTGTTCATAGCACCGAAGAAAGACAGGTTTTCGCGAGCGCTAAGGCGGCCATAAAAGCCTTCATCGCCTCCGGTGTGATAACCGAGCTGGCGACGTGCGGCGGGGGCAGAGAGACTTACGTCATGGTCGGCAATACAGGCGTGACCACGGGTGGGAAGAACGAGCGTAGCAAGGATGCGCAGCAGCGTAGATTTGCCAGCTCCATTCGGCCCAACGATTGCAACTGCCTCACCAGCCGCGACCGAAAAGGAAACACCGGCGAGAGCTCGTTCGGTGTGCGGGGAAAAGGGTTGAAGCAAAGAGCGCCAACCGGATCGCGCTGGAGGGAAAAATTTTTCGAGCGAAGATACGGCGATAGCGTCGGCTGGCATCCCGTTCGTTATAACCGAAGTACGGTAGTCAATCCAGTTCGGTCATTGCTTTATGGCGCAGGGTCGGTAGAATAATGATGACTTCGGGACACGGCCCTTTGCGGAACAGCCGGTTCTGATGTCTTTAGATTACCCCTGATTAACCAGCCCTTGCGCGCGGGAGCGGCCAACGTGGACGCACCTCTTTCCTTACAGACTACGGTGATGGTGTCATCACAGCAGGTATCGTGCCCGCTGGGCGACGAAGCCACGATTTTGAATATGAAGAACAGCGTGTACTACGGAGTGAATCCGGTGGGTGCGACGGTATGGAATCTTCTAAAGCAGCCGAAAACGGTAACCGAAATTCGCGACGCCATCCTCGACGAATATGAGGTGGAAGAAAAGCGCTGCGAACAGGATCTGTTGACTCTGCTGGAAGAGATGCGAAGCGAAGGACTGATTGAAGTGCGCGGCGAAACGCGCGGTGCAGGTGCGGGTTAGAACGGATTCGGGCCGCGACTATCTGGTTTTGGGCGGGTTAGAGAGCTCCGAGTGAAAACGATTATTCACCGATCGCAAACGTTCTGGTCACTAAAGAGTGCGGAACGCGAGATTGCGTGGGCGGCAGCCAGGGGGCTGACGGCAAGCTGGCTGGGATTGCGCTTCCTTGGATTTCGGCGTTGGAAGGAATTTGTGGAGCGGCGAGTGGAGCGAGCGAATGGCGGAGCGGTGCAATCACGAATTTCCGCGGTGTCGGCCCAAAGGATCGTCCAGTTGGAAGAGGCGGCAGCCCGCAATTTGCCCTTCAAAACAAATTGCCTGGAGCAATCGCTGGCGCTGTGGCCGCTCCTGCGGCGACGCGGTTTTCCCGCGGAACTGAAATTTGGCGCGCGAAAAGATGCGGGAAAATTCGAAGCGCACGCCTGGGTTGAATTGGATGGCGGGGCGTTGAACAACGACAGCGAGGAGAATCGGGGATTCGTACCGTTCGACGGCGCGGTGGCAGCAACGCAGAGGCACGCAGAATGAGCGGCATCGTTGGAATGTACGAGCGCGGCGGAGCGCCAGCGGACCGGGCGTTGTTGCAGTCTCTTACTCACGCGATTTCGTATTGCGGGCCGGACGCGCGGGATACCTGGGTGAACGGGCCGATTGGTTTTGGGCACACGATGCTGCGAACCACGCGCGAAGCGCAGCACGAACAGCAACCGGCGAATCTCGACGGGCAATTGTGGATCACGGCGGACGCGCGGATTGATTGCAAGGACGAGCTTCTGGAAGAGATGACGCGCGCAGGCAGCGCGGCGGTAGTGGGCGCAGCAACCGATTCAGAACTGATTTTGCGCGCCTATGCCACGTGGGGCGAAGAATGCGTACAGCACCTTCGCGGTGATTTTTCCTTTGCGATTTGGGACGCGCGGAAGAAATTGTTGTTCTGCGCGCGCGACCATTTCGGGGTCAAGCCTTTTTACTACGCGGAACCGGGCGAGCTATTTTTTTTCAGCAACGTTCTGGATTGTTTGCGACGGCATCCCGATGTCTCGGGGGATCTCAACGACGCGGCGGTTGGCGATTTTCTGCTGTTCGGGCTGAATTGCGACGAAGCGACCACGACGTTTCGCGATATCCGGCGGTTGCCCGCGGCCCATTCGATGACGGTTTCGGCAGATGGCCTGCGGATGCGGAGGTATTGGAGCGCGCCAACCAACGGGCGAATTCGATACCAGCGGCCAGAGGATTTTGTCGAGCATTTTCAGATTCTGCTGCAGGCCGCGGTCGCGGACCGGCTGCGTGCGGATCGCGTCGGAATTTTGCTAAGTGGCGGCCTGGATTCCGCGACCGTCGCAACCACCGCGCGGGATCTATCTCGAACGACCCACGGGACGCAGGATCTGCGCGCCTACACCGCGGTATATCAGTCGCTGATACGGGATGAGGAAGGCGGGTATGCGCGGCAGACCGCCGAATTTTTGGGCATCCCGATTCAATTCATACGGATGGATTCGGTGAAGCCGTTCGAGAGATGGAACGAGCCTGAAGTGAATTGGTCCGAACCAGTGGACGATCCATTTTTCACGGGCTTCTTCGACCAGATGAAGACGATTGCGGCGGATTGCCGCGTGGTGTTCTCCGGCGAGGGCAGCGACAATTTGATGCATTTCCAGATGTGGCCGTACGTGAAAGACATGATGCAGAATCGCGAATGGACAGGTCTGCTCAAGCATGTTCCGAGATATCTAGCCGTGCGGAAATCTCCACTGCCGGGTTTAGGACGCCGAGCTGCGGGTATTTTCGGCAAAGATCCCACCGCGCCAATATATCCGAGATGGCTGAGACCGGACTTTGCACGGCGGCTGAATCTGCAGAACCGGGCCGGAGAATGGAGCGAGCTGCCCAAGAACCAGCCTCATCCGATCTTGCCCAAAGCGCACGTTTCTCTTTCGATTCCCCACTGGGCGGCAATGTTTGAGCAGGAACATGCGGGTTTTACGCACCACCCAGTCGAGGTCCGATACCCATTCCTTGATTTGCGAGTCGTGAACTTTTTGCTGGCTCTGCCGCCGTTCCCTTTTTTCTTCGAGAAGAATCTTTTGCGGGAGGCGACGACGGGCCGGCTGCCAGAAGCAGTGCGCAAAAGGCACAAGACACCTCTGCGGGGAAGTCCGCTATCGGAACACATTCAACGATCCGGCGCGAATTGGCTGGATGAGGGTAGTTGGTCGGCCGATATGGATTCATATGTTGATCGCCGAATGATGCAATTGTCTCAAAACGAAAGGAATGCGGAACAGCTCCACACCAACATTCGTCCGTGGTGTCTCAACTTTTGGTTGCAGTCAATGCGCAAGGTCCGGTATAACTTTCGTGCGGAGGTTCGCAATGCTTAAGCCCGCAAAACGGGATCCGAAGAAATCGTATTCATCCCCAATACTAACTACTTATGGAACGGTTAAGCAGCTTACCCAGAAGGTTGGCTTGCGTAAAACACCCGATGGCGGAAGCCGTCTCAAAATCAAAACCCACATGTAATACAGACTTTAGGTCGCGGTCGTCCAGCGGGAACGTCTTGTTGGATCGTGAGCTTCAGTCACAATTCGAGACGCGCAGATGCTTTCACCCGTGAGTATATTCTCCAGTCGTTACGCGCGGGCAATTTTGTCTTGAGTGCGTTGCCCTTCACCTATTCCCTCTTCGGCTTGGAAATTCATTGCAACCGTCCAATTCCTGAAATTTCAGCCGTCCGAGTTCAAAATCCCATTTTCCCATTGCCAGAAACTTCCGCGCGAAGAGGAAAAATTGTTGAAATCAACCTGGAAGCCTCGCCGCACGACGCCGGACTGATTGAGACTGCGGACGAAGAGCCGAGCTACATCAGCGACTACAAAGACAGCCAGGGAGAGCCAGCCTTACGAATATGGCAGATAGATGGCGGCGATTTCCTGCGGCTCGACTACTTCGATGGCACAAAGTTCTGGCTGGATCGCGACGGTACTCAGGTATGGGGAACCTGGCCGGCAAGCTTAACGATTGAGGACGCGGCGACATATCTCCTGGGCCCGGTATTGGGTTTGATGTTGAGGCTGCGGGGCGTAACTTGCCTGCACGCCAGCGCAGTAAGTCTTGGCGACAACGTGGTGGCGTTTGTGGGGTCGGAAGGGGCGGGAAAATCCACCACGGCAGCGGCCCTGGCCCAACAAGGATGCGCCGTGGTATCCGACGACGTGGTAGCGCTGGAGGAGGTCGCCGGGTCGGTCCGAGTCTATCCGGCTTACCCCTACCTATGTTTATGGCCTGAATCCGTAGAAGCAATTTATGGAGCCGCTGGATCGCTCCCGCGTTTCAGCCAAAACTACGAAAAAAGATGCCTCTCATTGGAGAGACAGAGGTTACGCTTCGAAACGCGGAAATTACCGCTGAAGGCAATCTACATATTGGGCGAACGGCGTTCCGATCCGGCACCAATCATTCAGGAGATTCCCGCGCAAAAGAGGCTGTTGGCTCTGGTGGCTAACACCTTTGCGACAAATGTGCTGGGACCCGCCACGCGGGCAAAAGAATTTGAGACTCTCGGCCGATTACTGCCCTGTGTAAGGGTTCGTGAAGTTTTCGCGCATACCGACCCCCTGCGCCTGCCCGACTTGTGCCGCCTAATTCGTGAGGACGTGTGGCAAACGGATGACAGCAGACCTGCCCTGCCGCCGGGCTTGCCGCAGTGAATAATTCAACACCCGTAGCTCATTGTACACCTCGTAGTGGAATACCCTTCCCCTCGCGGTTTTCCCGAGGTTGCGGCCATGCTACCATCGCCGGTCAAACGGGCTCTTAGACTCGGCGTCCCCGGTGTCTGCGCCAAGGAAAATCATCCCCTGGGCCTCGGAGGATGGATTGGGCAAGAAAGCAGCACCACAGCGAGACGAATTTCGAGACAAATATTTCGAGATGTAAGCCGCAAAAACGAGACAGAGGAGAACTACGATGCAAACGCCATCCCCGCGTAGGAGCACCGCAGTATTGGTAGTCACAGCTCTAGCCATCGCCCTTTCGTTCATCTTCGTTCTGATTCGCGCGAACCATGCTGAGGCCAGTAAGACAGCGACGCATCCGAAGGTTGCTCACACCAATGGCGCGGTGGCCGCTCCCGCAGCGTCGTTGAAGCAGGACTGGCTGCAGGCTTACGGCAGGCTGCCATTATCCTTCGAGGAAAATCATGGGCAGGTAAATCCGGCAGTGCAGTTCTTTTCCCACGGCGACGGATATGATCTTTCGCTAATGAGCCAGGAAGCGGATTTCACGCTGCGGAGCCCGCGGCCGAAGCAACAGACGCGCTTCAACCGTTCAAAGTTCTTGCGCGATCGCAACCGAGCCGGCGCAACGGAAAAAACTTCAGTACTGCGCATGCGCCTGGAGGGCTCGAATCCGGATGCGGCCATGACCGGCTTGGATCGCACGGCCACAAAGATTAATTATTTCATCGGCAACGATCCCGCGAAGTGGCACACCGATGTACCGGCATACGCAAAAGTGAAGTATGCGGAAGTCTACCCCGGAGTTGATCTGATTTTTTACGGCAACCGGCGACAATTGGAATATGACTTCGTAGTAGCTCCTGGCGCGGACACCAAAGCCATCGCACTGAATGTCGAGGGAGCGGACAAGATGAAACTGGACGCGAACGGCAATTTGGCGATGGGCGTGGTAGGCGGAATAGTCGAACTCCGCAAACCGAACGCGTATCAAGAGTCAAACGGCGTTCGGCGCGAAGTAGCGGGCAACTATCAAATTTCCAAGCAGCACGAGGTTCGGTTTGTTTTAGGGGACTATGACAAGACGCAGCCACTGACGATTGATCCGGTAGTCATATATTCGACGTATGTCGGCGGAAGCGGCAACGCAAACGGCGGAGACATCGGGTTTGGGATCGCGCTCGACGCGGCGGGAGATGCGTACATTGCCGGGGTCACTTCGTCCGCGGACCTGATGCAGGTCAATGGAATTAACGCAGCGGCGCCAGGATCGGTTACGAACAGTACCGCTGCATTCGTGGCGGAACTTAATCCCGCAGGAACGGCCGCTCTTTATCTGACTTATTTGGGCGGCAGCACGTCCGATGGCGCATTCGCAATTGCGGTTGACGGCACACCCAACATTTATTTGACCGGATTTACAGAATCATCGGATTTCCCGCTGAGCCAAACCAACATTCCTTTTCAAAACACCCCGCCCGCAGGAGTGAGCCTGGGCGGAGTTGCTTTCGTAACGCGGTTGGATCCCACAAAGACCGGAACTGCGCAACTCGTGTACTCCGGCTTTGTTGGCGGAAGCGGGAGTGCGAACGGCGGAGACGAAGGAAATGGCATCGCGGTGGACGGCAACGGCAACGCATTCCTCACCGGATTGACTCTTTCTACGACGACCTTTCCAACGATGAACGCAACCGTAGCGCCGTTTTCCTCGGTTCAGCTAAGCCCAGCCGGCAATGCCTTCGTGACCGAAGTCAACACGGGCGGGAGTGGTCCTACTTCGTTGTTGTTTTCGGCCATTTTTGGCGGAACGGGAGCCGGAAACGGAAATTTCCCATTCGGTGATTTCGGGGCCGGAATCGCGCTGGATTCCAGCTCCAAGGTGTATATCGTGGGAACGACAACATCCGGGGCCAGCTTCCCGACGCAAGGTACCTCAGTCAAACCCTGCGCGCAAAATTCCACGTCGGCGGCGTTCTTGTCGGTGATTAATTTGTCCACGCCAGCTACGCCCGCATTGTCATATTCAACCTGTGTGGCGGGCAGCACGGCGGAAATCGGCAATGGCGTCGCGCTGGGTCCAAGCAACATCGTGTATCTTACGGGCGCTTCGTTCTCAACTGACTTCCCCCTGGTCCCAGCCGGAGCAACAATTCCACTTGGATTCCCCGGTGCTGTTCCGCCGGGCTTCCCCAATAGCGATTCGTCCGTTGTGTTCGTATCAACCCTGAACACCGCAAACGGCACGCTTGGCTATTCCACGTTCCTCGGTGGCAGCGGCGGGGACTCCGGCTCGAGCATCGCGGTGGATTCGGCGGGTGTCGCTTATGTGACGGGACAAGCCGGATCACCCGATTTCCCGATCACTCCGGGTGCGGCACAGATGACGCGGACAAATGGACTGGGAAACGCTTTCGTCTCGAAGGTGAATGCGAGTGCGGGCGGGAATGGGGGCAAGGACCTGCTGTACTCGACTTACTTCGGAGGAACGGGCGACGGATCTGACCCAGACGCGGGAAACGGAATTGTTTTGATGGGCACCAACGCCTATGTAACCGGCCAGGCTACAACCGGAGCGCTGACCACGGCGGGGGCTTATCACACGGCAACCAACAACGCGGCGGGGCTGAACGCGTTTGTTGCGGAACTGCCGCTGCTTGCCCCGCTGAGTGTGTCCCCGACCAGCCTGAATTTCGGAACGCAGTTGGTCGGCGCGCCCACCGCGGCACAGTCCGTGACGGTTACGAATAATTCCGCGGCGTCTATCTCGATACCGTTCGTGGTAACGGGAGCGAATGCCGCCGATTTCGTCGCACAAGCGGGCGCGACACCGTGCGGCGCGTCGCTGGCCGCCGGAGCGTCATGCATGATCGCAGTTGTATTCACGCCTTCTGTGGCAGCCGCAGAAGCGGCAACTCTGCAGATTGCGACCGGAGTTAACGCACTGAGTGTGGCGTTGAGTGGAACGGGTTCGGCCACCGGAGCGTTCACGGTGACGGCGCCTGCAACGTTTGATCTAACGAGCGGAGTGGCGGGTTCGGTTCCGGTCACGGTCACCGGGTCGCAAGGTTTCACGGGCGCGGTGAACTTAACTTGCACTGGAAACACACCGAACGTGACGTCCTGCACGATGATGCCGACCAGCGTGACCGTAACTTCCGGAATGATGAGCCCGACAGCGGTCGCTAGCGTAACAGCGACCGTGTCATTCGTGGCACCACCCCCAGCAGCCAACAATCCACCATCCACATCCGTCAGGCAGGTAGTTTTCCTGATCCTTGGAATCTCGATGTTGTTCATGATTCCAATGACGCAACGCCGGCGCCTGCGTTTGGGAATGGTCGCGGCTATGTTGGTCTTCGTGACGGTTGCGGGTTGCTCCAACAATCCCAAATCGCACACCGGCACGGGGTCAATCACAATCACCGGCACCGCACCGGCGACGCCAGCTCTAGGACCGCAAAGCGCAACGGTGAACCTGACGATCAGCAACTAAGAGCATCTTAATGGTCATCACGGCCGCGCGCTTTCCGTCACGGAGCGCGCGGCCGTTTGATTTTTGAACGACGATTCACCTCCCCCGGAAATTTTCCGTAATATCGCGGGCTGCCCTACACTTCGCGTGGGTTTCCATCTATCCTATGGTGCGCCGAATACAAACCATTGGGGATTGTGCGCATCTGAAAACTGCGCGGAAGGGATCGCCAAGCGGAGCACAACGACTACGGGGAGGAAGTTTGTCGATGAAAAAAGTAGGCGGAATTTTGTTGTTGATAGCCATTTTCTGTTCGCCGGCGATGGCGCAGGACAAGGACGGCTGGAAGGTATTTAAGAGGCCGCCGACGAAATCGCGCCTGGAGCTTGGCGGCGGTGTACTGTACCGATCGTTTTCGAACATCACCGCATTCGGAGCCCCAACCGGCACGCGGCTGAATATGGTGGGCTGGGGTGGCTACGCGGACTATCGCTTCCTCCGATGGCTGAGCATCGGCGGAGATCTCTCCGGCACTTATCACTTGAGCGGTCCCAACGGAAACACGCAGATTTACACGGTGATGCTCGGACCGCAGATTTACCCGTTCGGCCACGATCATAAAATCACGCCGTTTGCACACGTGTTGCTCGGACGCGGCGTCTACGGATTCGATCTGGAGAGCCAGGGCGGATTCAACCATTTTAGCCGCTGGGACAATTCGTTCGCCTGGATGGGCGGCGGCGGGCTGGATGTGAAGTTCAAGAGGCATTGGAGAATTCGGGTGTTCGAATTCGACTATGAGACCACCAAATTTGCGGTTGCCGGATCTCCCGGTTACGGCAACTATCGAATTTCCGCCGGCCTTCTTTATCGCTTCGGTATAAAGTAACGCGCCAAGCGATAGCGCGCGATTTTCTAATTCTCCCGTGGATCGCGCAGACTAGCGGAGAGCATCGCCCACCAAGCGAACGGCAATTTTCAGCGGCACCGCCAAGCCTCGCGAATTTGACCTTGCGAAACCACCGCCAGTCGTAGGAGATTACCGCACCGTGGAACAAACGCACGAAAGTACATCGGTCCGGGGCGTGATTTTGGCGCTGGCGGTGTGCCTTTTCGTGCTGCTTTTGTACCAAGCAGGAAAACTCTGGCTGGCTGATCACTATGTTCGCTCGAACACTCTGACGAAGCTGGAGCGTGGAGCCGCGCTTGAGCCGGGCAACGCGGACGCGTGGGACGCACTTGGCCGCTTTCGACAGCTCGACTTCGATGACCCGGATCCCGCGGGAGCGCTGGCGGACTATCAGCGCGCGGTGCGTGTAAATCCGCTTTCAGCGCATCATTTGATGAATCTTGCAGGGGCCTACGAAGCGATGGGCGATGTGACGCAGGCGCGAAATGCGTTTCAGGCGGCGCGCAACGTTTATCCGCTTTCCGCCGAAGTGGCCTGGAACTATGGAAATTTTCTGCTGCGCCAGGATCAAAGCGCGGAAGGTTACGCAGAAATCCAGCGCTCGGTTAATTCCGACCCCAAGCTACTAACCCTGGCAATTTCGCGGACGTGGCGGGCGAGCCACGACGTTAACGTGCTGCTCGATCAGGTTTTGCCCGCCGATCCGGACGCGTACCTTCTGGCGCTGGACTATTTCGCGTCGACCAAGCAAATGGATCCAGCGCTGGTTATCTGGCAGCGGCTGGTGCAAGCAAAAAAACCGATCCCGCTAGCCAGGTCATTTCCATTCCTCGATGAATTAATCCTAGAAGATCGTTCCATCGATGCGCAAAAAGTCTGGGCCGGCGCGCTGGCAATGGCTGGTCTGAATTCCGACCCGCCCTTAAGGCATTCGCTAATCTGGAACGGAGATTTCGCGGAGGATTTTGCCGGAGGCGGGCTCGGTTGGCGGTGGCATACGCCAATTGGGGTGGAATTTGCGTTTGATACGGTTCCGCAAACCTATGGCGTCCGTTCGGCCCAATTTCTTTTCGGCGGCGGAAGCAACGTGGAAATAAGCGAACCGTCGCAAGTTGTGCCGGTGGAACCAAACCAGACTTACCGCTTTCATGCGTACATGAGAACTGATTCCATCACCACGGAAATGGGAATGCGGTTTTGGATCATGGATCCGAATCATCCCAACGCAGTAAACGTGCTTACCGAGAATCTGACGGGTTCACACCCATGGACCGCCATCGACGCGGACGTAACTACAGGGCCCAAGACCCACTTTCTTGTGGTGCGCCTGAGGCGAGACGCCAGCCGGTTGTTTGACAACAAACTTAGTGGAGTAGCGTGGATTGCGGACGTATTGTTGGTTCCCGCGCAGCCGCCGGCAACGAACGAATCGGGATCCGGAACGCAATGAAACTGATTCGATTCGGCCTGTGCGTGCTGTTTGTGTTCGCCGTGCTCGCCTACGGGGCGGTAGAGGTGTGGTCGCAATCGATTCTAGAGGCGGGCGCTGGATTTCTGTTCGTGGTGTGGGCGGTGATCGCGTTTCGGGATCGCGACCTGAAAATTACCTGGAATCCTTTGTGTTGGCCGCTTCTGGGTCTGCTCGCGATTGGGATTGGACAATTCGTTTTTCGCGGTACGCCATACCCGTTCCTGACCTGGGTCGAAATCCTAAAACTCACTTCGTACATTGTGCTGTTCTTTCTGTGCACGCAGGCGTTTCGAGAACGCGAACATCTGAATACACTGGCGTGGATGCTGATGTTCCTTTGTTTTGGCGTTTCGTTATTTGGAATCGTGCAACGATTTACTTCCGAAGGAACAATTTATTGGTTCCAGAAGCTGACGCTCGGTGGAGATCCATTTGGTCCATTCGTAAACCGCAATCATTTTGCAGGATTTGCGGAGCTGACAGTGCCGATCGGCTTGGCGCTGATGATTTTTCGCGGGCTGCGGCGGGATACGTTCCCCCTGGCTGGATTGTTAACGATCGTTCCGATGGGCGCGCTGATTCTTTCGGGATCGCGGGGCGGAATCGTGAGTTTTGCCTTCCAACTGGTGGTGCTGGCATTGATCGCGCGCGCCCGCAAACGCGGTCCCGAACCTCCGCGAATCGCGGCCCTGGCGCTGGTCGGCCTGGCAGCGATTGCGTTGATCGGGTGGCTCGGGGCAAGCAAGGCGATCGAACGTTTCTCCACGCTGCATGCGGGAGATGTGTCGCTTTCGCGGCGTTACACGATGATTCGCGGAGCAACGCAAATCTTTCTCAACCACCCGTTGGCCGGTTGTGGTCTGGGCACGATAGTCAGCGTGTACCCGCGCTTCGAGACTTTATACGATGGCCTGATCGTTGATCACGTACACAACGATTACGTGGAGCTCCTGGCCGAGATGGGATTGCTCGGCGGGCTGTGTGGGGCGGCGTTCTTGTGGATTTTGTTTCGCGATGCGCGAACGCGTTTAGGGGCCGAGCAAGGACATTTTTCGCGAGCGATTCACGCCTCCGCGATAACCGCATTATGCGGACTGCTGCTACACAGCCTGGTGGATTTCAACCTGCACATTCCATCCAACGCACTGTTGTTCTTGTTGCAGGCACATTTGGCCACGGTGCCACCACTGCCATCCGAGGGTGGACGAACGCAGCGCCGGCGAGTACGGGGGCGGGATCGAGAGGAAGAGGAAAGGTCGAGGTCGGACGTAAGGAAAGAAGGCGAAGAGGCATCGAATTAAGAACTTTTAACCCTGTTCGGTGTTGTAAATGCGAGGGAGCACGACATCTCTCCGTTGACAGCTAGCATCCCCTAAGAGATAGTGTTTGAGGGTTTTATACGATGATTGTTACAGTCCGCGGGATTTCGGACTGGCTCAAAGCATGGCCTGTCTTATTACTAACAATACCCATATTGTGTGGCTCGCAGGCAGTGTACGGCCAGCAGAAAACCGAAACGCCGCAACAAACCAACGCGAAGATTAGCGAACTAGCCACGCTGGCGCGAACCCAGCCGCACGACGCAGCGGTCGGCTCCGGCGACACGTTGCATGTGGACGTTTTTGACGTGCCGGAACTCTCCCGAGACCTGAGGGTAAGCGAGACCGGAGACGTCAGTTATCCGCTGATTCCCGGCCGAATTCACGCGAGCGGCCTTACACCGTACCAGTTGGAACGAAAACTGTCGGAGTTATTGATAGAAAACGGATTAGTAAGTCACCCACAGGTTTCGGTGTTCGTGAAGGAGCAAAATAGTCAGCCGGTATCGATCGTCGGCGCGATTGTAAAGCCCGGAGTGATTCAAATCATCCGGCCGACAACGCTCCTCGAGTTGCTGGCGGATAGTGGCGGAATCCAGGACGACGCGGGAAGTTACGTAATCGTCACCAGGAGAACAGCGCCACCGGAAGTGAAAGAGGAAGCCACCGTTGCCACCGCTGAACCGCCCCCAGTGACGCCTCCCGATGAGCTTACGCAGCCCTCGCAGATCATTACCATTCGGCTGCAGGATCTGCTGGAATCGGGAAATCCCATTTACAACATTGCGGTATATGGGGGAGATGTCGTTAGCGTACCTCGCGCAGGCATTGTGTACGTGACCGGTGCAGGAGTGTCACAGCCCGGTGGTTACGTCTTGCAGAGCCATGGGGAGCAGCTTACGGTGATGAAAGCGGTGGCGCTGGCGCACGGTTTGACCGGCTTTTCAAAATCAGACGACGCGGTGATCATGCGACGCAATCCTGTTACTGGGCAAAGAGACATCATTCCAGTGCGCATCAAACAGATCGAGAAACACAAATTAGATGATATGGCCATGAAATCGAATGACATTCTCTACGTACCAGACAGCTTAGGCAAAAAAATCCTGGCTCGCGGCGCCGAAGCGGCCATCAGCACGGGAACGAGCGTTGCAGTTTTCCGGACAAACTAACCCGGCGTTCGGTCTTGCTGCTTAGTTAGGTTTTCCGCGAAGGACCAAAGGAATCAATGGAAGAGCCATCCCGAATCATACCGGCCGTCAGGGACCGTAAAGCAGGCGACGCACTCGCCGTCATTCCGGCGCCGTCCGTGCTGCCGTGGGACCAAGTACCGCGCGAACCGCATCTGCTCGATTATTTGATCATTCTGCGCAAACATCAGTGGCTGATCATAACCTTCCTGCTTACCGTGGTGACCGTTGTCACCATTGCATCCTTCAAGATGAAGCCGGTCTATGAAGCTTCGGCGCGCGTGGAGATCGACAAGGAAAGCCAGACCATGTCGCCGTTCCCGGATTCGAATTCGTACGCCGAATACGAGGACAGCGAAAACTTCATCGAAACACAATCAAAGATATTGCAGAGCGAAACGCTGGCGCTGATGACCATCAAATCACTCGATTTGGCGCGCTATCCTGAATTTGGAGGGTCGGCGAAGGTCATCACGATTCACGATGGCGCGATTACGAGGCGGCCCGCCATACTGGGAGCGTTTCTCGGGCGGTTGACGGTCAAGCGTGTCCCGAACACCCGGCTGATTCAAGTCCAATTCGAGGCCGAAGATCCCCAATTGGCAGCGGCAGTGGTGAATGCGCACCTGCAGAACTTCGAGGAACAGAATTTTCGCAGCAAGTACGACGCGACCACCCAAGCGACCAACTGGCTTTCGGCGGAACTTGAGGAACTGCGAATCAAGGTAGAGAAATCAGAAGACGCGCGCATCGCCTATGAAAGGCAGAACCAGATCTGGCAGATCGACGAAAAACAAGACATCACCACGCAAAAACTGGCGGACCTGAGTAAGGCCGTGACGGACGCTCAGACCGACGCGGCTTCCAAGGAAGCTTTGTACCGCATGGCGATTTCTGGAAATGTGGACGCGCTGCCCGCGGCGCGCACGAATGAAGTGATTTCCGGACTGGTGAAGAGGAAATCGGAGCTCGATGAGTTATATGCCGAAGCTCTGGATCAGTACGGACCAAATTACCCGAAGGTTTTGCGGCTCGCCGCGCAGCAGAAGGAAGTAGACGATAATCTGGCGGAAGCACGCAAAGTGATGGTGGCCAGCGTCGGGATTGAATTCGACACGGCGAAGAGTCATGTGGAGCTGTTACAGGAGGCGTTGGATAAGCAAAAGGCCGAGGCTAACGATCTCGCGGAAAAATTGGTGCAGTATCACATTCTCCAGCACGACGCCGAATCCAACAAGCTGCTGTACGACGGATTGCTGCAGAAATTGAAGGAAGCAGGGATTACCGCGGGACTCCGTTCAACTAATGTGCGCGTCGTGGATCCAGCTCTTGCGCCGAGCAGTCCGGCGCGTCCGCAAAAATTCCGGAATATAGCGCTGGCGTGTTTGGTGGGTCTGGTCGGCGGAGTGGGATTGGCGCTCTTCCGCGAGTATCTGGACAACACCGTCAAATCGCCGGACGATGTCGAAGCGCTCACCGGACTTCCCTCTCTTGCGGTGGTTCCGGCGTTGCCGGGATTGCCGAGCACGCAGGGACGTTTGTCACGATTGGCTCGAGAAGCCGCGCCACAATCCGCATCCGGGCCGCGAGTCGAATTGCTTTCCTACATTCAACCGAAATCCCAAATTTCCGAGGCTTTTCGCGCGCTGCGTACTTCCCTGCTGCTATCGCAGGCCGACCATCCGCCGCAGGTAATACTGGTGACCAGCGCACTGCCGCGCGAAGGAAAAACGACTGCTGCCGTAAACCTGGCGGTAACTTTGGCGCAACTCGGCGACCGCACCCTATTGATGGATTCCGACTTGCGCAAGCCCGGCATTCGACGCGCCTTGAATCTGACGGGTGGAAAAGAAGTGGGGCTGAGTTCATACTTGGCGGGAGTATCTACGCTGGATGAAGTGATGATGCCACATCCGACGATCAATAACCTGGTGGCACTTACCACCGGCCCAGTCCCGCCCAGTCCCGCCGACCTGCTTTCGTCGCACCGCATGCGGGAAGCGATCACCGACCTGCGTCATCGATTCAAGTTTGTGGTGATTGACTCGCCGCCGGTAATGGCAGCGACCGACGCGGTCATTCTTTCCGCGCTGACCGACGGCGTACTACTGGTCGTTCGCAGCGGAGAAACGCCAAAAGAAGCATTCACGCGGACGCGAGACCTGTTGGCGGCGGTGAAATGCCGCCTGCTCGGAGTGGTCTTGAACGCCGTCGATTCGAGCGCGCCGGACTATTACTATTCTTACCGCTACTATCCATACGCTTACGGGTATGGCTATGGCGAGGACGTCAGCAAGAAACCGACCTTTTCATCCGGTTCGGGCGAAACGCATGGACCGGGCGCGTAGCAAAACGGGCACTAACACTTAACGAGGTGTCATTATGCGGTATCTCATAACCGGCGGGGCAGGATTTATCGGATCGCATTTATCGGAAGCTCTCATCGCACGCGGTGAAGAAGTATTTGTTTTGGATGACCTGTCGACGGGCAGCGTCGAGAACATTCGCCACTTAAAAAGCAGCAAGCGATTTCATTACATATTCGATTCCATCATGAACAAGCATTTACTCGCGGAATTGGTGGACGACTGCGATGTAATATTCCACCTTGCGGCCGCGGTGGGAGTGCGGCTGATCGTGGAAAGTCCAGTGCGCACGATCGAAACGAACGTACACGGCACACAGAATGTTCTGGATGCCGCGTCAAAAAAGAAGAAGCTAGTGTTTACGGCCTCTACTTCCGAAGTGTACGGCAAGAGTGACAAGGTGCCGTTTCACGAAGACGCGGACCTGGTGCTGGGTCCGACCAGCAAGGGGCGCTGGAGCTATGCGGCGTCCAAGGCGCTGGATGAATTCCTGGCATTGTCGTTCTGGAAAGAGAAGAAACTGCCGGTGATCGTGGCCCGATTTTTCAATACGGTGGGACCGCGGCAGACCGGCCGCTACGGCATGGTGCTTCCGAACTTCGTGCGGCAGGCGTTGGCCGGAGAGCCGATCACGGTTTACGGAACCGGCCAGCAATCGCGATGCTTTTGCGACGTCCGTGACTGCGTGGAAGCCGTGCTGCGCCTGGTGGGAAGCGGGAAGGCCATCGGCGAGGTTGTAAATATCGGAAGCACCGAAGAAGTTTCGATTACGGCCCTCGCCAAGCTGGTGAAAGAAGCCACCAAAAGCAAGTCGCCAATCGTCACGATTCCTTACGACCAAGCCTACGAGCCCGGATTTGAGGACATGCCGCGGCGTTTACCGGCACTGGAGAAATTGGAGGGGCTGACGGGCTTCCGGCCATCGATTCCGCTTGGCGACATCGTGGACGGAGTAATTGAATACTTCCGCGACAAAGCGGACGCGACAATAGGTACGGCAGCCGGATCGGAAAGATCATTTCCCGTTGCCGCGAAAGCCTCCTCGGACTAGTGTACCGGCTTGAGAGAGTCCGATCTGACGGCGGCAATTTATGTATAGCTTCAGTTTCTTTCAATCCATTGAAACGCTCTCGCCAGGGACTACCTGTCGAATGGTTAGCAATGAATAGTCTTCCAAGCCGAAAGGAAACCGTTGCGGGCGGTGGAATGGAGATCACTTTGGAAAAACCCGCAGCGTGGGACCGGCGCAAAGAAAAAAAACGGACGAGTACATCGCTTTCCGTCCTGGTTCCGGCCTATAACGAACAGTACTTGATCGAAGCGAGCCTGCAGCGGCTGTGGGTACTCGATCAATCTCCGCGGCTCGATCACATCAAGGTGATCGTGGTGAACGATTGCTCGACGGACGGGACCGAGCAATCTCTGGATCGCTTCCGAAAGAACCTGGAAACCAGCCAGGACTTCAAGAAATTCACCTGGGAATGGCTGAACCACGAGAAAAATCAGGGAAAAGGCGCGGCGATCCGTACGGCGCTAAAGCGTGTGGATACGGAGTTGGTCGTAATTCACGACGCTGACCTGGAATATCATCCGCGCGATCTGCTACAGATGATTGAATTGTTCCTCTATGAAGACGCCGACGCCGTATTCGGTTCGCGCTTCATGCCCGGAGGTTACAAACGAGCGCTGTTTTTCCGGCACGCGCTGGGCAACAAGTTTCTGACGTTTTTGTGCGACATGGTTTGTGATCTGAATCTGACGGACATGGAAACTTGCTACAAGATGGTCCGCGCCGATTTGTTGAAGAGTATTCCGCTGAAGAGCGCGACCTTCGATGTGGAACCGGAACTGGCGATCAAGCTGGCCAAGCGTGGAGCGAGAATTTTTGAAGTACCCATCAATTACTCGGGGCGGACGTACGCGGAAGGAAAAAAAATCGGCTGGAAAGACGGCGTCCGTGCTCTGTGGGCGATCTGCAAGTATGCGGTTTCAGATGAAATTTTCGCCGCTGACGGACGAGGCGGAGAAATTCTTTTGCGACTCAATCGCGCGCCGCGATTCACGAAATGGATGGCGAGCACAATCAAACCGTACTTGGGAAATCGCGTCCTGGAAATCGGAGCAGGAATCGGAAACATGACGATGCACTTGATTCCGCGCACACTATATTGGGCCACTGACGTAAATCCAGAATATCTTGACCAGCTCGAGGATATGCGGAGCACGCGCCCGTATCTGCACGTCGGATACACGAACGGCATGGAGGGCAACTCGTTCCCGACCGGCCAGGGTTTCGACACGGTAGTCTGCCTGAATGTGGTGGAGCATCTCAGCGACGACCTTGGCGCGCTGCGAAGTATTTACAATGCATTGGAGAGCGGCGGCCGAGCGATCATTCTGGTACCGAACGATCCGAAGTTATTTGGCACGCTAGATGAGGTGCTCGGGCACTGCCGCCGGTACACGCCTGAACAATTAATATCGGTGAGCGAGCAGGCCGGCTTTCGGGTGGAGAAATTGCTGGAATTCAATCGCGCCGGAGCGCCGGCGTGGTGGCTGAACGGCAAGGTCTTGCGCCGAACAACATTTGGGATGATGCAAATACGATGCTTGAATGTCTTGACGCCGATTTTTCGGCGAGTGGACGCGTGGTTGCCGTTTCCCGCCCTATCCAACATAGCGATACTTCGAAAGGATGGCGGTGCGCCAAACATCCCTGCATCCTAAGGATGGGCAGGGATATTGTGGCGGTGGACCGCGCCCTGCAGGAGGAATCGTATGCGGTCTCGTCGCCCTAGCTTATTACTTTCAATCTCTTAACGAAACAGGCTGAGGACGCCGATACCGATTGCCCAAGCTAGACAAATACGAAAAGACGCTGGTCGTATTGTTTCTTCTTACCTTGCCACTGATCAACCCATGGGTGCGCGGTGACGGCGTGGGATACTATGCGTACGCTCGCGCACTATTGATCGAACACCACCTCGATTTCGAGCCCGATTGGCAAAATGCAAATACGAGTTTTCGAATGGGTCGGGTGGATCCCGAGGGCCAGATTCGCGCCGCCGAATACACCGTCACGCGACACGTGGACAATCATTTTTCGATCGGTCCAGCCATCCTATGGTTCCCTTTCCTGCTGGCCGCGGACCTGCTGGTCAAAATCAATCATTTATTGGGCGGCCGTGTAGCCGAGAATGGATTCTCCTTCCCTTACGTATTTGCGATGTCATTGGGCACGGTGATTTACGGCTTCCTGGCCATATTTCTTTCATTCCGACTGGCCAAGAAGTATTTGCCGGAACGCTGGGCCTTCCTGGGCGCTTTGGGAATCTGGTTCGCGAGTTCCCTGCCAGTTTATATGTACTTCAATCCTTCGTGGTCCCATGCACATTCCGCGTTTGCCGTGGCTCTTTTCCTCTGGTATTGGGAACGCACGCGCGAAGGACGCAACTGGACACAGTGGGCGACCCTCGGAACGATCTCCGGTCTGATGATGGACGTGTACTACGTCAATGCGGTGCTACTGATTGTGCCCCTAATCGAATCTCTCGCACAGTACTGGCACGATTTTCGCGCGCGACGGATGCAAGATATCTTCAAACTTTTTTTGCGCAATCTCATTTTTGTGGCAATGATATTCGTGACATTCCTGCCTACGCTAATCACCAAGAAAATTATCTACGGTGGCTACCTGGACTTCGGGTATCACCCACGTTGGTTCCTAAGCTCTCCGGCGCTCCTAAAGGTTGCATTCTCCTCCGAGCACGGTCTGTTCACTTGGACGCCGATCATTTTACTAGCGGTGATTGGGTTGGTTTTCCTGCAGAGGCGCGATCGCATGCTGTCGCTTTGTTGCGTCGCCGGGTTCGCAATGTACCTCTACGCGATCGGATGCTACGAAGACTGGGCGGGCATTTCGTCCTTCGGGAGTCGCTTTTTCGTTTCGCTGACACCGCTATTTATTTTGGGCCTGGCCGCCTTTTTTGATTTTGTGGCCGAAGTGATCGATGAGCGCCGAGCAAACGTCCTGGCGATTGGCACGGTTTCGATTTTAATTGTCTGGAATCTCGGCTTGATTTTTCAGTGGGGCGTGCATCTGATTCCGGCGCGCGGGCCGATATCGTGGCGCAATGCGGCCTATAATCAGGTTGCGGTAGTGCCGGCACAGGCCGCCCACACGCTTGAAGCGTATCTGACGCGCCGAAAACAACTGATGGGACACATTGAAGGCGAAGATGTGGACCAGCTGAAATCGGCGCCAGCGGAAGGAACGAAGTGATTGGATGAATGCCGTAACTTCATCGGTTTTGACCAAATCGGACATCCCCATCATGCGCATCACACCGCCGACGCGGTGGTGGATTCTACCATTCGGCGAACTATGGAATTTCCGCGAGCTGATTTATTTTTTCGTCTGGCGCGACATAAAAATCCGCTACAAGCAGACGGCAATCGGCGCAGCCTGGGCCGTGCTGCAGCCTTTACTGACCATGCTGATCTTCAGCCTGTTTTTCGGCAGGCTCGCGCACATTCCTTCGGAGGGATTGCCCTACCCGATCTTTTACTACAGCGCATTGTTGCCGTGGATGTATTTCGCCGCCGCGCTGCAGAATGCGACAAACACGATCGTTGAGAATCAGCGTGTGATCACCAAAGTATACTTTCCACGTTTGGCGCTGCCGTTGTCGTCGGTTCTTTCGGGCCTGGTGGATTTCGGCGTGTCTTTTCTGATGTTCGTGATTTTGATGATCTATTACGGTATCCGGCCGACGGCGGCAACGATATGGTTTCCAGCGTTCATCCTGCTGGCGGTCTTGACGGCGTTGGGAGTTGGACTGTGGCTATCGGCGTTGAATGCGCTGTACCGGGATGTGCGTTACGTGTTGCCGTTCCTGGTGCAATTCTGGATGTTCGCATCTCCCGTTGCGTATCCCGCGTCGCTGGTACCGCAGAAATGGCGCTGGCTGTACGGACTCAATCCGATGGCCGGTGTAATTGAGGGCGTGCGCTGGTCGCTAACCGGGCACGGCAGAGCCCCGGGGCGATTGATTTTTGTATCCACTGCGGCCGTCGTGATTCTCTTGTTGAGTGGCGTCGCTTATTTTCAGAAAGTGGAAACGACAGTGGCCGATGTGGTCTAACTTTTTTCGAGTGAGAGCATGAGTGAATCGGTAATCCACGTGGAGGGTTTGGGCAAGCGCTACCGAGTCGGCGAGCGCGAACGATACTTTGCCTTGCGCGACGTATTGACGAGAGCCTTTAGGGCACCTTTCAGAAAAAATGGGGCGCGGCGTTCGACAGATTATATTTGGGCACTGAAGGACGTTTCACTCGACGTGCAGCAGGGCGAAGTGGTGGGGTTGATCGGCCGCAACGGCGCCGGGAAGACGACGCTGCTGAAACTGCTCTCCCGCATCACCAGGCCGACGACTGGATTTGCGGAAATTCGCGGCCGCGTCGGCAGTCTGCTGGAGGTAGGCACCGGTTTTCATCCCGAACTCACCGGGCGCGAGAATATTTATTTGAGTGGCGCAATTCTAGGCATGAGTCGCAGAGAGATTGACCGGAAAATGGACGCGATCGTCTCGTTTGCGGAGGTCGAGCGTTTTCTGGGAAGTCCGCTGAAATTTTACAGCACGGGAATGCAGATGCGACTGGCGTTCGCGGTCGCCGCGCATCTGGAGCCGGAGATTCTGCTGGTGGACGAAGTGCTGGCCGTAGGCGATATGGAATTCCAGAAAAAATGCCTCGGCAAAATGCAGGAAGTTTCGCGCAGCGGCCGCACCATTGTTTTTGTCAGTCATCAGATGAATCAAATTCGCCGTCTATGTGAAAGAGTTTTCTGGATAGATGGCGGAAAAATCCGCCAGGAAGGACCCACCGGGAAGGTACTTGCGGCGTACGAGGCCGGTGTGATGCGAGCGGTGCAGGATCGTGAATTGAAGGACACCGGGAGCGTGTTCTTGAGTTGGGAATTGGCCGGCGGCGGAAACATTCTTCGCGACGGCATGCAGGAAGTCATATTTAGTTTCCTGGTCAATCTGATTGAACCAGTTCGCCGCGGCCATTTTGGTTTTCATATCTACAATGATTCGTCGCTGCTGGTGGCCAGCTGGGGATTCGATGAGTTGACCTTTGAAGCCGGGCTGCAGAACATCGAAATCACCATCCCTTATTTGCCTCTGCGGCCGGAAAGCTATTCGATCATGTGCTCGATATTCAACGGTGGAAACAATCTGACCGGTGGCCGCATGCTCGAGGCTTGGAACGCCGTGCCTTTTCTGGCTGTCGACTCTCTACCGCTGTCACATAAGCAAGACGGCTGGGCAGGAATCTTTAACATTTCGGCAGAAATTAAGGTCGGCGACAGAAAGCAAGAGAGCAGCACGGCATGAATGAAGTCAGCACAGACCGGCCGCTAGAAACAGATGACACTTCCGCCGCGCAATCCGCTGCGCGACGCTGCCCCGGTTGTGGAACCGCGGCCCGGGGCGACGCGCTTGAACGAAGCCACGAAGCGGGGCTGTACGCGTGTTCCAACTGCGATTTGCTGTTCTGGTATCCGGCCATCATGCCTGGAGCGGATTGGTACGAGGCTGCATATCAGGGTCGTGTCTCCACAGAGATGCCTTTGGAGCCAGGGCATCTTTATTTCTTGAGCGATCCGCGAGCACCCAAGAGAGGGACCCTGCTGGACATGGGCTGCGGAAGCGGTAATTTCCTGGCGGCTGCTCGTGATGCTGGATTCGAGGTTACCGGATTTGAGCCGGACCAGAATGCAATTCAATTTTCCAAAGAACACTACGGCCTGAAAAATGTTTACGCCTCTCTGCCGGAGGATTTTCGGCGAGAGCATCCAGGCGAACGATTTGATGTGGTCACGTTTTTTGAAGTGCTCGAACACCAGAAGGATCCGCAGTCGTTTCTCGATATTGCCAAATCTTTCGTGACCGACGGCGGATATATAGCGCTCAGCGTTCCCAACGGGACGCGGTGGCAGGTCGGCGTGGACACGCTGGATTATCCCCCGAATCATTTGACCCGCTGGAGCCCCCGAGCACTGCGGAGTTTTCTGGAGCGAAACGGGCTTGAGGTGATTACGATACGCCAACAACCTCTGACCGTCCGTCGTGCCGCGCAGATGCTCAGTGCTGTCTTTGCGATGGGGATGGTTTCGCGCGTTGCCGGGGAAAAACCAGTTGCTATCGCTGATCTAGCAAACATGACGGGCGCAGAAATCCACGAGAAGATGGATCGACTGACAAACAATTCACGGCAGAGCCTGGCGACGCGACTTGCGGGATGGAAATCGCGGCTACTGATTCCGCTGGCTTTCGTCCTGCTGCCGCTTCTTCGGCTGAGAGGATATACGGGGCTTTACCTATACTGCCTCGTTCGTCGACGAGGCTCGCATTTGCGATCGGATTCGGCAGTTACAAAAAATACTAGCTCTGCAGTGAGAATCTAACATGGCCGCTCCGCTGGTCACTGTTCTGATTGACACGTACAACCATGAACGCTTTATCGAGAAAGCGATCGTGAGCGTGCTGGAACAGGATTTTCCGGTGGGCGAGATGGAAATTCTGGTGGTTGACGATGGTTCGACGGACGGAACCACCGAAATCGTCCGCAAATTCGAACCTCGCGTGCGCTTGCTGCGCAAAACGAATGGCGGCCAGGCCTCGGCGTTCAACGCCGGAATTCCGGAGGCGCGCGGCGAAATTGTGGCATTCCTCGATGGGGATGACTGGTGGGCGAGCAACAAACTGACGCGTGTAACGCAAACTCTCAGCGCTGATCCCAGCTTGGGCTTTGTCGGCAACGGTATCGTGATCATGCACCGCGACGGAAGCGCGGAATCGGAAGTCCTCCGCGAAGGCTTTCGTTTTCAAGCCAACACGCTGGAGGGCGCCCGGCTCTTTGGGGTGCGGGGTAGTTTTATGGGCACGAGTCGCATGACGATTCGCCGGGACATTCTGAGGAAGATCGGGCCGGTGCCGGAGGCGATTGTAGTGCAAGCCGACGAGTATTTATTCACTATTGCAGCCGTGTTGGCCAGCGCACAAATTCTTCCCGATCTTCTTACTTATTACCGCCTGCACGATGCGAACGGATTCCAGTTTTCGCACGCCGATTCGCGCCAGCTTCGTCGCAAGCAGGAGGCACTGGCCGCGCTTGCTCGAGCTTTGTCCGATAGGCTTAACGCCATGGATACGGATCGAGCTGCGCGCGACGCGATACTCGAAATGGCCAGAGCAAACGCCGATCAACTCCGGCTGAGACTTGACGGCGGGTGGCCATGGGAAACAGCTGGCACAGAGTGGAAAATCTATCGGGTGTTGCATCCGGATGCCTCTTTTGCTCATCGGGTGTTTAAATCGCTCGTCCTTGCGACTACGTTGATAACACCCCCAAAGTTCTTTTACAGCTTCCACAGCAAGGTTGCTCAAAGTCCTTTGTATCAGCGGACGCGGCGACAACTATTACCAATTCCGCGAATGTCTCACTTGCAAAATGATCGAAAAGCTGACCCACAAAAAACCGAGTGAGGTCAACCGGCTACTCGCTAGCGACTGGTCAAGCATCCCGAAAGAAGGGAGAATTGGCGAGCCGGACAAATCATGATCAAAACCCTGGTTCACAAGTCCTTTCGAGCGTTGGGATTGGAAGTTCGCCGGCATCGCGGCGAAGAATACGACTATCCGCCCGATTTCTCCGAGACCGAAATCGAGATAGTTCGGGCGGTACGACCATGGACCATGACGAGTGCCGAGAGAATATATGCGCTAATTCATGCCGTCCGCTACATCACCGACCAAGGAATCGACGGAGCCATCGTGGAATGTGGGGTTTGGAAAGGAGGGAGCATGGCGGCTGTAGCGCGGACGCTGCTCCAGACCCAGGATGTGACTCGTCAACTCTATCTCTTCGATACCTTCGAAGGCATGTCCCAGCCGACTTCAAGAGACGTGGACTACGAAGGCAACAACGCCGCAGCCATCATGGAACAGGACGAAGGTTATAAATGCGCAAATGCTCCCCTGGATGCGGTTAGAAAGGTCCTCCAGGACACGAAGTATCCCGCGGACCAAATCCACTTCGTTCCGGGTAGAGTCGAGGACACAATACCAGCTTCCGCACCCGCTTCGATTTCGCTACTGCGACTCGATACGGACTGGTACGAATCCACGAAGCACGAACTTGTGCACCTGTTTCCGCGCCTATCGCGCAACGGTGTAATCATCATTGACGATTACGGGCATTGGAGAGGTTCGCGGCAGGCTTGCGATGAGTATTTCGCGGAAAACGGAATAGCGATTCTTCTAAACAGAATTGACTACACGGGCCGGATGGCGGTGAAACCGTGATCGTCGCCCTGACCTCTCCATTTCGCAGCAGCACGACGGATGACAACCCAGTTCGCGAGCGCTTGATTTGCGAATTCTGATAGTAACCGGGGTTCCACGCGAGCGCGAAGCGGGTGCGGCAGGAGTCGTGCTCAATCACCAGCGAGAGCTCATCAAGTTCGGTCACGAGGTGGACTCCTGGTTTCTGGACGACATTCTGGCCAACCGTCCTGCCGGCCGCTTCGACGGGCTGAAATTCGCGATGGCGATTGCCAGGCGAGTCCTTCAGGAGCGAACGTCCTATGACGTGGTGAATATCCATGCGCCGCATGGATGCGTGTATGGAGCTTGGAAAAAGTTGTTTCATCCTTCCGGAGCGCCGCCCTACGTGATGACGATGCAAGGCAGCGAAGAGCGTTATGTGGTCGCGATGCGCCGCGAAGATCAGAAGAGACGAGCCTCTCATTTCAATTGGAAGAACCGCGTGTGGCATCGCTTATATCATCAGGTGATGTACGACTATTCAATAAAGACAGCTGACGGTGGGGCAGTGGCAAATCGCGAGGCCTGGAGTTGGGCTGAACTTAAGTTTGGGCGCGGCCCGGGCCGGATTCGTTACGTGCCAAACGGCGTGGAAGAACGATTTTTCGTGGAACGCAAATACCTCACGAATTCTCCGGTACGCCTGCTGTACGTGGGCACCTGGCTTGATCGCAAGGGCGTGTACTACCTTGCGGAAGCCTTCAATTCGATCGCAGGAAAGGTGCCGGGCGTCACACTGACGGTCGCAGGCTGCCAGATTTCTGCGGAACAAGCGAAAAGGTCTTTCGCGCCTGAGTGCCGGGAGCAGGTCCGCATAATTCCGCGGTTGAGCCGCGAGGAGATGCCTGGCCTATACGCAAGTCATGATATTTTTGTCTTTCCGTCGCTAATGGAGGGGATGCCGCTGACGCTTCTGGAGGCGATGGCCACCGGGATGCCCGTGGTGGTAACAGAGATTCCGGGCATGGCGGAAATCGTGGAAGACGGATTCAACGGACTGCTGGTGCAGCCAACGGATGCTGCTGGTCTGGCCTTGGCAGTCGAACGCGTTTGCAACTCCGCGGAACTGAGAAATCAGTTGGGGCGAGCCGCGCAAACCACCATGCGTCGTTACACATGGGAGATTGTTACGCGAAAACTTGAGGATGTGCTGTCGCTAGCCATCCGGGCCAAAGGCCGAGATTGAGATACGAACTACTAACTTTGCCGCGTCTTTCGGACACGGAACTAACGTATCGAAACCGGCGCGTTCTTCAATTCCCACATCCGGCGTACGCCTGGTTGGGCCTACGCCCAGCTATCGCCCAGCATACGGCAGATGAACACGGGGCTTTCACCCGATGCGCGGAGGGCCGCGCTGTTATCGTGGAGATAGGTGTGGCGGAAGGTGTGTCCGCTCTTGCGTTTCGGGAAGCGATGGCGCTGGACGGCACACTTTACCTCGTCGATCCGTTTCATCTGAGCCGGATTCAGATGTTGAATTTTACCAAGCGAACCGCCCATCGATTGGTTTCGTCTTCTCCGCGAGGAAAAGTGGTCTGGCGCCAACAGTTCAGCTCAGAAGCCGTGCGAAACTGGAAAGAGCCCCTCGATTTATTGATGATCGACGGAGACCATACCGAATCGATGGTGCAAAAAGACTGGGACGATTGGAGCCGATTCGTGGTACCCGGGGGCTTGGTGGCCTTTCATGACGCTCGGCTGTTTGAAGGTGGATGGACCTCCCCAAGTTACGGGCCGGTGCGGGTCGTGGATCGGCTTTTTCGCGACGGGAAGAATTCCGCCTGGGAAATTGTTGAGGAAATCGACTCGCTCGTGGTCGTCAAACGCAACTCGTGATTCAAAATCAATTTTGGGGCCCTGGAAAACCTCGTGATCAGCATCGGAATTAATTATTCGCAAATGCATGATTCATCGGCGTGCATTGCGCGCGACGGCGAAGTGCTGTTTGCGGTGGCCGAAGAGCGGTTGAGCCGGGTGAAACACGATGCGCGGTTCCCGGTGCTTTCGATTCAGGCTTGTCTGGATTTTGCATCGGTGCAGCCCGGCGACGTGGATTTCATTTGCCAGGGATGGTCACGCCCACGCGCGCCTTTCCTACATGACTTGAGGAATTTCGCGACTGGGAGGCAAAGCCCGAATTTTCGGGCGGTGCTGAATTCGACGAGGTCGTTCCTGAGCATGTGGCATCAGCGTGGGGGCGAAAATCGTTTCCGCCAATCATTCAACAATTCGAAAGCAGAATTCCGATTCGTGGATCATCACCTGGCCCACGCGATCAGCGCCTACGCATATTCAGGTTTCGACGATGCCGCGGTATTAGTTCTGGATGGACGGGGCGCGTGGGAAGCAACTTCCTTGTGGCACGGACGAGATGGGCGGCTCGAACACAAATGGACGATTCCCTGGCCGAATTCGTTGGGGCTGTTCTATGCGAAGTTCACCCAGTATCTCGGCTTCACTCCATATAGCGATGAATGGAAAGTAATGGGCCTGGCGCCGTACGGCGCTCCGGGTGTTGACCTAAGCGAATTTATTCGCCCGAATGAAAATCCCTACCGGGTGGCGACCAAGCTTCTGATCGCCAAGGATTCCGCACCGCTCGCAGCCATCGAGGCGCGAATGGGCCCGGGCCGAGTGCCGGAATCCGAATTGGAAACGCGCCACCGGGACCTGGCGTTTGCCGTGCAGGACATGTGCGAGCAAGCAATGATGACACTCGCGAAGACCGCCGTAGCGCAGACCGGCTCTCGCAATCTGTGTCTCGCCGGTGGAGTGGCTTTGAACTCGAAGGCCAACGGCAAAATCCGTGCGTCTGGGATATTGGATGGAATTTTTGTGCAGCCGGCCGCGAGCGACGACGGGGTTTGTCTTGGCGCGGTTCTGGCACCTTACCTCGACAACGGTGGAAGGCTGCCGGTACGAAAAATGCGGCATGCGTATCTGGGCAACGAGTGCTCGAACGCGGAGATCGAGAAGGCCCTGGAAACCTACAAAATTCGCGCGACGCACGTTGATGATTCTGCGAAGGCGGCCGCCGAAATGCTGGCTAACGGAAAAATTCTCGGCTGGGTTCAGGGGCGGATGGAGTTCGGACCGCGCGCGCTGGGTAGCCGGTCGATTCTGGCGGACCCGCGAGATCCGGAAATGACCGCTAAGGTGAATAACGCGGTGAAATTCCGTGAGTGGTGGAGGCCTTTCGCACCCTCGATGCTTTCGGAGAATGCGGGTGAATACATCGAGTCCGCAACGGATTCTCCTTTTATGATTTTGACAGCGCAGGTGCGGCCCGAAAAGCGTAAGGTGATTCCGGCCGTGACTCATGTGGACGGCAGCGCACGGCCGCAAACTGTGGAACGCGATGTCAATCCCCTGTACTGGCGGTTGATCCACGAATTTGGGCAGCGGACCGGCGTGCCGGTGGTCATGAATACTTCGTTCAACCTGCGGGGCGAACCGATCGTGTCTTCACCAACCGACGCAATTCGCACGTTTTATAGTTCAGGTATGGACGCACTGGTCATCGGGAATTTTGTAGTGGCAAAATAGATGACTCACCGGGCGAAAACCTTCATTCAATATTCGAGCAAGCTGAAGATCGAAGGCGAGTCGGGTATCTCTAAGTTCATTCGCGGAGAAAGTGATGCGGCGCAACGCAGTCGATAACTTCGCATGTTTGAAATGCGGAAGCGGGCTCAGGGTGAGTTCCGCGACATCTGAAGATTCGGCGACCGGTGAAATTGCGGAAGGCGGTTTGAAATGCACGCAATGTCAGTCGAGCGTGCCGATCGTGCGAAATCTGCCGCGCTTCGTGAGTTCGGAATCGTACGCCGGTAACTTTGGATTTCAGTGGAATCGCTTCGACACGATTCAAGTGGACGCGGTGATGCACAACGATTTGAGCCGGGATCGCTTTTATAAGACCACCGGATGGCCGACGCGCATGGAAGGACAACGAATACTAGAAGCAGGGTGCGGCGCAGGCCGCTTTACGCAACTGGCGCTTGAAACTGGCGCGGAAGTCTTCTCATTTGATCTGAGCTCGGCCGTGGAAGCGGCTTGGCGCAACAACGCGAGTTCGCCAAGGCTTTCGATGTTCCAAGCGAGTATTTACGAGATTCCGCTTCGAAAAGATTCTTTCGACAAGATTTTCTGCATGGGAGTGCTGCAGCATTGCCCGGATGTAGCTGCGGCATTTAGAAGCCTGCTTCCGTATTTGAAGCCGGGCGGCGAAGTGGTTGTGGATGTGTATGAACGGGAGAAAGGCTTTCCGAGTCTGAAGCGTATCGTCAGGCCCGTGCTGACGCCTCTGGGCACGGAAAGAATTTATAAGCTGCTGACGTGGTTGATTCCTCCTGCCTTTGACCTGAAGAAGGCGCTTCACCGCATACCGGCGATCGGGCCGAAGATTGGGAAATTAATTCCGATTGGGCCCATTTCACACGCTCCGCGGCTGATTTATACCGATGACGAACTGAAGCAAGTGAAGATTCTGAGCGCACTCGACATGTACGCGCCGGTTTACGATCAACCGCAGAGCATGGAGGCGGTACAGGGCTGGTTTGATCAGGCGGGCCTGGTCGAAGTGAAATTGAAGCGTGGAGACAACGGAATTGACGCAAAAGGAAAGCGGCCCAACTGAAAAATGGGTCGCGCTGCTGGGCCGCAGGGATTTTCCGGCTGACGGAATTACGGATTACTGCGGCTATTTAGGGCAGAATCTTGCGCCACGTGGAATAGAGTTGAGGATGGCGCGGGTGGAGTGGGTCGAGAAAGGCTGGTTGCGGAGCGCACGGCACCTCTTAAGGCAAAGTAAGCAATGGCGAGGCTTGTGGGTATTGCCCCAGTACACCGCCTTGGGATGGTCGAGGCGCGGATTTCCCCTTGGCATTGTGATCACCGTCGCGATGCTTCGGATGAGAGGCGCGCGCTGCGCGATGGTATTCCATGAACCGTGGGGAACGGAAGGGCCTCGCCTGGTTGACCGGATTCGGTGTCGCTTCCAGAATTGGACAGTGCGAACATTGTATCGCTTGTCCGAGAAAAACATTTTTACGATTCCCCTTTCCACGATCCCGTGGCTGCCGAAAGACTACGCGAAGTGTGCTTCCATACCACTTGGACCGAATATCCCTGAAAACCTGACGAATCGCAGCGCACTACAAAATCAAAATGGGAACGCGAAAACCGTGGTTGTTTTCTGCGTCAGCGAATCTCCGCATGGCGAGCGGGAGATCGGTGAAATTGCGGCCGCGACGCGCTTGGTGAAATCCGCTGGGCTCGAAATTCGAGTTATTTTTGTGGGGCGCGGCACAACCGAGGCGAAAAGCGCGATTGACCGGGCATTTGCGGATTCCTCGATTGAAGTCTGTAACCGCGGGTTGTGCGAAGCAGAGGAAGTGTCACGCATCTTCAGCGAATCCGATGCGATGGTCGCGGTGCGGGGCAAACTGTACCTTCGAAGAGGCAGCGCGCTCGCGGGACTGGCGTGCGGCTTGCCCATCGTGGGCTACAGCGGGGCCGCGACCGGGACGATCATTGAAGAGGCGGGCGTTACTCTCGTCCCATTCGGCGACAAACAAGCCCTCGGCGCCGCTCTACGAGAGATACTCACTACGCCGGCAATTTGGAAAGAGATGCACGAAAAAAATCTGCGCATCCAGGAAAAATATCTTTCCTGGAAAGTAATTGCGGCTTCTTATGCGGATTTTTTGGCAGGGAGATCGGCTTGAAGATCAAGCTGCTCTTTTATTCTCACGACTGGTTTCCACTAGTCGGTGGAGTCCAAACCGTAACGCTTTCGCTGGCGACCGGACTGGCGGAATGGGCTAAGAACCATCCTGGCGAATCTTTCGAGGTCACATTTGTTACCCAAACTCCGGCCAACGGAATGGACGATTCGAAGCTTCCCTTCCGCGTGCTTCGCCGTCCCAGGCTCACCGAACTGATCCGCTACATTCGCTGGGCAGACGTACTTCACCTCGCTGGCCCCTCGCTTGTGCCACAAATTTTGGCCTGGCTCTCCGGAATTCCTACCGTCATCGAACATCACGGATACCAGTCCGTATGCCCGAACGGCCTGTTGCTGTACGCGCCGGAGCACAGCATATGTCCCGGCCATTTTGCGAAGGGGCACTATCGAAAATGCCTGGAGTGCAACACGAAAGATCTCGGTCGGGCGGGAACGCTTCGTAGCTTGATCATGACTTTTCCCCGGCGCTGGCTGTGCGGGCGCGCGGCAAGAAACGTCGCCGTTACCGACCACGTGGCCATGCGAATCGCTCTTCCACGCACTCGCACGATCTATCACGGAATTCACGATCCCGCGATCGCTTCACGGCGCATCCCGTGGGACGTCGGAAATGAACTCAGGATTGGCTACGTTGGCCGGCTGGTCGAGGAGAAGGGCCTGCCTCTACTTCTCGAAGCGGCCAGTCAACTCCAGAAAGATGGAGCTCGTTTTCATCTGACTTTTGTAGGCGATGGACCACAACGCGTCGAACTTGAGTCTTCGAGTCGGCAACTGGGCTTGCAAAACTATGTTACCTTCGCTGGAGAATTACGCGGTCCCGATTTCGAATCGGCGCTGGGGGCAATTCAAGTCGTCGTGATGCCGTCCCGGTGGGAGGAAACCGCTGGCTTGGCAGCGATGGAACAAATGATCCGCGGAGGAGCCGTAGTCGTAACAGATATCGGCGGATTGAGCGAAGTGGTAGGCGGCGCCGGCTTGAAATTTCCCGAGAACGATTCGGCCGCGCTTGCAGCCTGCTTGCACCAAATCTACGAGAATCCTTCGCTCCTTGATTCGTTGGCTGCGGCCGCTCGGACGCGCGCGGCCGAACTTTTCAACCTCGATAATATGGTTAAGCAGCACGTGGAACTCTACGTAGAGGTAATACGCAATTGAAACGCGAGAACCTCGATCGAATTTTGCTAGACCGTCATGAGGTATCATGCGGCTCGTAAGGGCGCTGCCAGGCACCCACGAGAAAGTCGTTGAAATTGCGCTGCGTTTTGCCGCGGGCGGAGCGCCGGTGCTTGACTTGGGAGCCGGGAGCGGAGCGCTAGCGGAGCGGCTGCGAGACGCGGGATTTCAGATCACCGCAGCGGACGTTGAAAACTACTTTGAACTCGACTCGGAATTCATGCAGCTCGATTTCGATGATCCGAACTTCGACCGTAAGCTGGCTAAACGATTCGACATAGTCACTTCTGTCGAAGTAATCGAACACTTGGAAAACCCCGCGGCGTTTCTGCGCAGTATCGAGCGACTTCTGAACAAAGATGGCGTCGCGATTCTGACCACTCCCAACGTAGAAAACGTTCCCGCGCGCTTGAAATTCCTCAGAAGCGGCGAGGTCCGGGCGATGGACAAGAATGCGCCGGAGCATATCACTCCAATCCATCTGGATCTTTTCGTCAGGAAGGTTATGCCGCGTACGGGACTGAAGCTAGTTGAACACTTTGTGCATCCGCAAGGCGACTTCCCCTTGACGGGTCGCCGCTATCTGGTTCCTTTTTTGCGGGCGCTGGTCCCCTTGATGCGCGGGACATCGCTGACGGGGGATTGCCATTTTTTTGTTCTTCAGCGGCAAGGATAACGTCTGGGTCTCGAAATGCAACGCTTGATAGCGAAACTGGCGCAATATGTCCCGCAAAGCCTGAAAACCGCTTTGCGCGGTGATCATGGTTCGCCAAATCCATTCGCCAACATGATTCATAGACTCTTGAATGGTCTACCCGCGGACCGCTACCCCATTCTCCCCTGCGCTGGACGATTAAAAGGGTATCGCATGCGCGTGGATTGGAAGATCCATAGGGCGTTTGTCTACGATTCCTGGGAACCGGAAGTGACCCGGGAGATTGATAAAAGAGTCCATCCGGGGATGACGGTTTTTGATATCGGTGCTCAGAGCGGCTTCTATACACTTCTGCTGTCGAGGCGCGTCGGCTCCGCAGGAAGGGTTGTTGCATTTGAACCGCTGCCCGCAAATTTCAGGATGCTGGAAGAAAACATCGGCTTGAACAAAATTGAGAATGTGATGATTCGCAAAGATGCTGTGGGAGATCGCTCTGGCGAGATCAGTTTCCATTTTCCGGTTGAAGAGGCTTCGCTAGTGGCCGGGCCGCTTCTCGCAGGTGAATCCACGGAAGATATTTTTGTAAATTGCGTAACGCTCGACGATTTCGTATCAATAGAGCAAATTCGTCCGGACTTGGTGAAGATGGACGTGGAGGGCGCGGAAGGCAGCGTAGTGGAGGGCGCGCTTCGAACAATTCGGGATTTTCATCCCATCTTCGTTATCGAGCTTCACGATGCCGGAGAGCGACCGCGCCAGCATCCAGTGCCGGTTCGGCTGGAAGCCTTGGGCTACACCATAGACTGGCTGAACGAGCGAGACTGTACAACGCACTTCGTGGCGACGCCTCGAAAAACCTGAACTTAGCAAGCCATTGCTGCCGCAAACTCAGCGGTGTTTTGGAAGCCGGGTGACCGAGAAGCAAAATGGCCATGGACTTGCCTGATCTAATCAGGCCCAGCATACTCTTATGGGCACCGCGCCAAACGCATGAACGCGAATAATACCTCGGTCCTCAAAGGGCAAGCCGCAATCGGGTTGAGCGTGCTGGTCATCGGGCTATGGATCGCCTACGTAATTGGCGGGAAAATCGTCACCAACGATTTCAGTACAATCGAGTTCGCCACGCTCGGACTAGCCGCCATTTGGGTTGCTCTGACAATTCTGCGCAAATGGCGAACTGGTTTTTACATGTTTCTGGTATGGCTCCTGTTTGAAGATCTGGTCCGCAAATATCTCGGCAACAATATGGCCATCTACTTTGGCAAGGACGTTCTGGTCGGCTTGGTCTATATTTCATTCTTCTCCGAAGCCCGGCGCCGCAAAGAGAAACTCTTCGATCCGCCTTTTCTGCCGTTTCTTCTGGTGTTTCTCTGGCTTGGCATAATTCAGATTTTTAACCAGAATTCTCCGAGCCTCTTATATGGAATCCTGGGTTTTAAACTGTATTTTTATTACATCCCGCTGATGTATGTAAGCTATTCGCTAATCCGAAGCGACAATGATTTAAGCAAATTCCTAACTATAAATCTCTATTTGGCCGGAATTATTTCGGTTATCACGATTATGCAGGCGATCATAGGGCACTCGTTCCTGAATCCCTCGACGCTCGCACCGGAATTGCGAGATTTGGGCGAATTGGACCGTTTCTCGCCGCTCACCAATCAAAGATTGTCTTTGCCCACAGCCGTATTCGTCAGTTCGGGACGGTTGGCGATTTACCTCGTCACCATATTTATTTTCGCGGTCGGTGCCAGCGGATATTTTTTCCTATCATCGGGCCGGCACCGCAAACTGGTATTCATCACCATCGCGTTGCTGGGGTCTGCAGCGCTTTTCAGCGGTTCGCGTGGAGCGGTAACCTACTTAGCCATCAGCACGGTAGTTTTGGTCGCCGGATTTCTCTGGGGGGCGCCCTGGAGATGGAAACAGGCCCACCGAATGATAAAAGCGGTTCGCGGTGCTTTCGTCGTAGGCGCGCTGGGCTTCGCTTTGGTCTTCTCTTTGTTCCCTGACGAGGTTGCTCCTCGAATGGCTTTTTACACCGAAACTCTTAATCCGAATAGCAACGCGTACGAGGTTGGGAATCGAGCCTGGGATTATCCGATTCGGAATCTGATGGGCGTATTCGACGAGCCAAATTGGGTGCTTGGCAATGGGATCGGAACGGCTTCCCTCGGTGGCCAGTACGTTTCCAAATTGTTGCACCAACGCCCGCTAGAAATTTGGGTAGAGGAGGGTTACGGGGTCTTAATAGCGGAAATGGGGATCGTTGCGCCATTTCTTTGGTTTTTATGGACAGGAGCGCTCGTGTATTGTTCATGGGAAGTTGTCCGGCGCCTGCGACAAACCCGATTCTTCCCTCTGGCGTTTGCACTGTACTGGTACATATTTTTTCTGCTCTATCCTCTTACGTACGGTGGACTCTCCGCCTATCAGAATTTCGTCTGCAACATGTACCTATGGATATTTGTCGGTATTCTTTTCAAGCTTCCGAAACTACAGGAAAGTGCGCCGTCGTATTACGAGTTACCGACCTACAAGCAGCAACGCCGCGGCGGATTCCAATTTTGAGCATGGCCTCAAACCCAAAATGTGCGGCATAGCTGGCATTGCATCACCCACGGCGACTCCCGAATACATATCAGCCGCGGAAAAAATGGCCGTAGCAATTCGCCATCGCGGCCCGGATAGTTTCGCGGTACAGGGATTCGGAGAATGTGTGCTGGCGAACACGCGGCTGGCGATCGTAGATCTCAGCGAGCGTGGACGCATGCCGATGTGCAACGAAGATGGCACGGTCTGGATCACCTACAACGGCGAGTGCTACAACGCGGACAAACTGCGGACGGGGCTGGTGTCCAAAGGCCATCGGTTTCGATCCACGACGGATACCGAAGTCGTCGTTCATCTCTACGAAGAGTATGGGGAGCGCTGCGTCGAGCACCTCCGCGGGATGTTTGCTTTCGCGATTTGGGACACGCGCGCGAAGAAATTACTGCTCGCTCGCGACCGCCTGGGAATTAAGCCGCTATACTACGCAACCGATTCCCGGAAAATAATTTTTGCTTCGGAGATAAAGGCCGTACTGGCTTCCGGCCTGGTTCCCAGAAAACTTGATCCGGCTGGAGTCCGCGCATTCTTGCAACTGGGCCACATCCCCGCACCGTGGACGGCGATTCAGAATGTCAAACCGCTAGAACCAGGGCATATCGGCGTTTGGCAAAATGGAAATTTTCGCGCGACGCGCTACTGGCAGTTACCAGTCTCCAATGCGCGTCGCTCAAAAGAGTCGCCGGAAGAAATTGCCGATGGCTTGCGCGAACTGCTGCTTGAGTCGAGCCGCCAACAGTTAATGTCCGATGTACCGATTGCGCTTTTCTTGAGTGGCGGAGTTGATTCGGCCGTGCTTGGATCGCTGATGCAGCACGCCGGCGCCGAAAAGATCACCGCGCTCACCATCGGCTTTGCAGAAAAATCCTTCGACGAATCCGAATCAAGCGCACGCACGGCAGAACTGCTGGGGATTTCTCGCCGCGTCATTCGCCTTCCCGCGTCGCAAATGGCGGAATCGCTCGAGCATGCTTTCTGGGCAATGGATCAGCCGACCGTTGATGGCTTAAACGCCTATTGGATTTCGCGCGCGGCGGCGGAAGCGGGATTTAAAGTGGCGCTTTCGGGCCAGGGTGGAGATGAGCTTTTTGGCGGGTATCAGTCGGGAGCATGGTTCGATCGATTTTCGCATTGGGCGAATTGGCTGCAGCCCATTCCCAAATCCGTCGGGCGCGGATTGCTCGATCGTCAACAATTCCCATTTCGCTGGCGCAAGCTTTCCTATTTGGTTGGCGCCGACGATCCTTTCGTGGCAGCGCAACTTGCCGTGCGCGTTCTATTTCTCGAAGGCGATGTTCACGGACTCCTGCGGTCCGCGCTCACGAATTCGAATGGAACATCGGAAGCGGCCCAGCACATTCAGCGCTGGGCCGGCGAAACAACTGGTAGGGATCTGCGGGAACGTGTGTCATTCCTCGATTTTCCCGCGCATTTGGAAGCTCGACTTTTACGCGACGGTGACGCAATGAGCATGGCTCACAGCCTTGAGCTCAGACCCGTGTTGTTGGATCACGCAATCGTGGAATACGTGCTGGGTTTGACACCGGCGCAGCGGCTGGGAAACAAGCAACTGTTGCTTCGTGCGATGCGTGGAATTCTACCGAGCACTCTCGAATCGGATTTGGCGTCCCGCCCCAAACGAACGTTTACTTTTCCTTTTGCGCAATGGCTGGGAAAGGATTTGCGTTCGACGATTGGCGACACTTTCGAGCCCGGCAGTCTGAATCTTGCGGGAGTTCTAGATCCGCAGGCAGTACAAACTCTATGGCAACGGTACTTAAAATCGCCCGAATCCGTGGGCTGGTCGCGCCTCTGGATTGTGTTTGTGCTGGCTCGTTGGTGCGAAGTCATGCAGGTGGAGTCCCCAAATTGAACTCGCCGCGTCGCAAAACGCGCCTGGCGGTAGTCTCCCCATTTATTGATAAAAAGCATGGAACCGAGCGGCGTGTGGCGGAATGGATTGCGCAGCTTTCACGCGAATACGAGATTCATATTTATAGTCAGGATGTTCGAGACGTTGACCTCACCAGGGTTACCTGGCATCGCGTCTGGAAAATGCCAGGCCCGCATATCCTCAATTTTTTATGGTGGTTTATCGCCAATCGGGCCTTGCGTATCTGGCACGCACGCATGCGTGGAGTTCATCACGACTTAGTATTCAGCCCCGGAATCAATTGCGTGGATGCGGACGCGATTTCCGTTCACATCGTTTTCGCCCAATATGTCAGCAGGGTCCGCAATGAAATTTCATTTTCCGGCAAGCCGGTAAAAGCGTGGCCGCAGTTGTTGCACCAGCGGCTATATTACGCGCTGGCCATGGCCCTCGAACGGCAAGTGTACGGAAAACACGCGATTCCGTTAATTCTGATTGCGCGGAGAACGTCACTGGCGCTGGAGCGATTTTATGGCCGCTTCGACAACCTTCCCGTCGTCTACGTTGGCCTGGATCATGAGGTTTTCAATCCTCAACGTCGCCAGTTGTTGCGGGAAAATGCGCGAAAGGAGCTGGCGCTATCGCCGATGCGCTTTGTATTGGTGATTGTCAGCAACGACGGTCGCAACAAGGGTTTGCCGGTACTTTTTCAGGCGCTTTCCAAATTGGGCGACCTGCCCATCGACTTATTGGTGGTTACGCGCGAAGACCCCGCGCCCTATTTAGATCTGTTGAACGATGTTGGTCTCGTCGACCGCGTGCGTTTTCTGCCTCCTCGCAACGACATTGAGTTTTACTACGCTGCGGCGGACGCGTACGTGGGACCGTCGCTGGAGGATACCTTTGCTCAGCCACCAGCGGAGGCGATGGCCTGCGGCATGCCGGTAATCGTCTCAGCAAACAATGGCACGTGCGAGATCATCACCGATGGTAAGGACGGTTTGATCCTGGCCGATCCGACCGACACAGTCTCGCTTGCCGCAATGATCCGCCGTTTGTACGAAGATAAGGAATTTTCGGCTCGTCTTGGCGACAACGCGAACGAAACGGCCTTACAGTATACTTGGGAGCGGAATGGGCGCGAGATGAAGGCGATTTTCGAGCAATTGCTGGAGCGAAAATCTCGAAACGTGGTACACACGGTGGCACAGGAATTCTGAAGTGGATAGGCGTCTTGGGATAAAGCAGTACTGTCCAAAGGAATACTGGGACGAAGTCGCGGAAAAATTCCGCGCGTCCGATGGTTCCGGACTTGCGCCTGTTCTACATCCCGATGCGCCGGTATGGTTCAACCAACTGATTGACGACCTGCAATTTCGGGCGATGCGGCGCGCGCTTCACGTGGCGGAATTGTCAGCCGGGTCGGAATTTCTGGACGTAGGATGCGGAACGGGACGCTGGATTCGCCGTTATGAGGAAATGGGATTTCGCGCCAGCGGACTTGACGCAACCCCCGGCATGCTGCGCACGGCCCGCGAACGCGGAACTACGGGCCCGTTAATCGCCGGAGAGGCATACCGATTGCCGTTTGAGGGCGAATCCTTCGACGCCGTATCCGACGTGACCGTGGTACAGCACATTCCCGTAACGCTCCAGACGCAGACGTTGAAGGAAATGCTTCGTGTTTTGAAACCCGGCGGACGGCTGATCTTAATGGAGTTGATCCGCGGCCGCGGAACACATATTTTTCCACGCACCCCCGAAGACTGGATTCTTCAGGTCAAGTCTGCCGGTGGCACGCTTCTGGGCTGGTTTGGCCAAGAATTCCTGCTACTGGATCGAATGTTCACGAACCTGGTGCAGAGTGTGGGGAGCCGAGTCCGCGATCGCGATCCGAACGTCACGCCAACGGATGCCGCGCGACAAACTTCGCAGGTTCGGCAAGCTTACTGGAAAATTCGCCACGCGACCACGAGCGTGGCGGCGTGGACCGAGCCGACGACCGAACGAGTATTCCCTGGTCGGTTGGCTACTCACGGGGTCTTCATCTTCCGAAAATGACCGAAGGGAATACGACGCAGGGCGCAGGCCAAGTCGTCGGGCTCTTCCCGGAACTGCTCGGAATCGGGGGCATCCAAGAAGCGAGCCGCCAGGTCGCACACGCACTGCAAGACATTTTGCTTCCCCGTGGCTGGTCCACTTCGTATCTTGGACTGAACGATCCAACAGGACCGCAAACTCTCGAAGTTGGGGGAGGGCGGACCTCGTTCCGCGGATACCAGCGATCAAAAGTTAAATTCATGGCGAGAGCATTGTTACTCGCGAGAAAAAGTCCACGTATCGTCCTCGCAGCCCATCCCAATCTGGCAAATCCGGCCCGATGGATGAAGAGCATTTCTCCTGCTTCGAAGACGATTGTGATGTGCCACGGTGTGGAAGTTTGGGAGCCTCTACCCGCTAGACGAAAGGCAGCGTTGATGGCAGCGGATATGGTCCTCGCACCCAGCACGTACACCGCAGAGAAACTGCATACTGTGCAAGGAGTCGACGTGGAAAAGATTCGGATTCTGCCCTGGCCAATCGACCCACTGATGTTGCGGCTGGCCGATGCGCCCTCAAGTCTTACCCTGCCAGAAGGCTTTCCGCAGGGTCACGTAATTCTGACGGTGGGCCGATGGGTGGCTGCGGAACGCTACAAAGGCGCCGACGACATGATTCGTGCCATTCCGCAGCTTATGAATTCCGTCCCAGACGTGCGCCTAGTTCTAGTCGGCAACGGTGACGATCTGCCGAGGCTGAAGGATCTTATGGCGGAATTGAGCTTGGGTGCGTCGGTGCGATTCTATGACCGGCTTTCTAGAGAACAACTCGCCGCCTGCTATGCTCATGCCGACGTGTTCGCATTGCCCAGCACAGGTGAGGGATTCGGCCTTGTGTTTCTGGAGGCCATGGCTTTTGGTGTACCCGTGGTTGGGGCTGCGGCCGGTGGAGTAACGGACATCATCAAGGACGGTGTAAACGGCCGTCTGGTCCCGGGCAAAGATCTCGCGACACTCGTTGGAAAGTTGGGTCAACTGTTACGTGACGGGGCTATGCGCGCGACACTTGGGAAAAAGGGTGCTGAAATCGTGCGCGAAAAATACCAGTTTCAAGCGTTCGAACGCCGCGTGGAAGGCCTGCTGGCCGTGTGCGGGATGGATTCGAGAGCCGCGGCATAGTACTCTGATTGCTCTTCGTCACCAGACGATCAAATCTGCTAGTAAAGCACGGACCTAAACCGCAGCCTCGGCAATTCAGACAAAATGCGAGTCTTGAAAGTGGTCCAATCATATTTTCCGTTTCAGGAGCAGGGCGGCCCGGTCGTCAAGGTGCGCGCTCTGGCACACGGACTAACGCAGCGTGGACACGAAATCACTGTGCTGACGGCTGATCTCGGACTTAAGAAAGCAACGGGCGCCCCGATGTCCTTTCGCTCCTGCAAATGGGGATATTGCGCGGAAGAGCACGGCGTACATGCCATTTATCTCTCGACGGTCGCGCGTTATCGGGCACTTACCTTGAATCCCGGTGTGATAGGATTTTGCCGGGCCTCCCTCAGGCAGTTCGACCTGGTCCATTTTTACGGACTCTATGATTTGCTGGGACCTTCCGTGAGCCACTTCTGCAGAAAGCAAAGCGTGCCTTACGTAATCGAACCGATGGGAATGTTTCGTCCGATCGACCGCAGCTTCCGGCTCAAGCGGACATGGCATCGCAATCTTGGTGCCAGCTATTGGACCGAAGCCAGCCAAATCGTGGCAACTTCTGAGATGGAACAACAGGAACTGCTAGCTGACGGTGTGCCTGCCGGGAAAATCGTAATCCGCTACAACGGAATCGAGGACAAGACTTTCAGTTCCGGAAATGCGATTGGAAATTTTCGAAAGAAATGGGGCATAGGCTCTACCGAACCTATCCTCCTGTTCCTGGGGAGACTGATTCCGCGCAAGGGAGCAGACATTTTAATTGATGCCTTTGCGAAAGCCTGCCCAAGCTCAGGCCGCTTGGTAATTGCGGGACCAGAAGGTGAGCCGGGCTATCAAAAAGTGTTGTCGAAGCGGGCGCGGGAGGCCGGCGTCGAATCACGGGTAATCTTTGCCGGCGCAGTCTATGATAATGAGAAGGCGGCGGTTCTGGCCGACAGCGATATTTTCGTTTTGCCCTCGAAATACGAGAATTTCGCGAACTCCGTGGCGGAAGCTATGGCTTGCGGGATTCCCGTCATTATCACCGATGCTTGCGGTATTCGTTCCCTGGTTGATGGGCGCGCTGGATTGGTGATTTCGCCGGAGGTAGATGCCTTGACGACGGCAATCGCAACGCTGACTTCGGATCGAACGATGTATAAGAGATTTCAGGAAGGTTGTCGCGCAGTGGCGGCGGAATTGGGTTGGGATCGTTTGAGCGAGCAGATGGAAGGCTACTACTCCAAGGCCTTGGGATCTAGAAATGGCAGCCACTGAAGAACAGACATTTTACGATCAGCATCCATTCGACTGGACACCGGCCGATGCCTCGGAAGAGATCAACTCGGTTGTGTCCCGGCCGCTCGTTGATTTAATTCAGAGTCTCCCTTTAGAATCCTTGGTACTGGACGTCGGTTGCGGGCCTGGCCGAGTGCTGGGGTTCCTGGCCAAGCGCGGGGTTCGGTGTGTTGGTCTTGATCGGAGCCGTGTTTCCATCGGGCTTGCGGTGCAACGCTACGGCCGCCCCGGAGCCGTAGCGGATAATCTTCATTTACCATTGGCCGACGGAACGGCCGACGTCGTGATTTCCGACGGAGTGATTCATCACACCGAGGATCCGCAGGCGGCATTCCTCGAGAATTTCCGGGTCCTAAAACCCGGCGGGCGAATGTATCTCGCGGTCTACAAGCCCACCGGACGCTATCCGATTCTTTATATGTTCCCGGGAGCGCTTATTCGTGCTAGCGAGCGTCACGGAGCACTCAAGCCCTTGGTGGTGGTTTTCTTTCGGATCCCGTATTTTTTGGTTCATTTTCTTCGGTCCAAAGGCAAGCGGACGTGGGCCGGGACACGAAACTTGTTTTACGATTATTTCGTCACACCACAAGTTGCTTTCTTGCCGCGCCCGCTAGTGGAGGAATGGTGCAAGCGCGAAGGTGCGCTAGTCCTGCAGTATGAGGAAAATCGGGGACAGAACGTGCATTCGTTTCTGGTGAAGAAAGAAGTTGTGCAAAGAGCGGCCCGCGAGACGGACGCAAGCGCCGTGCGATCCGTTCAGGTTCACCGGTAAACCTAATGAGCGACAATCAAGTCATCAAATCCGTCACCCTTTCCGGAGCCGCCCCCAGCGAAGCGGGATCGGCCGAAATCAGGCAAGCCCGACCAATTGCGGCAGCTGCGCCAGCCAGAAAGTATGACCGGGTGTTCCACTTTGCATGGTTGCTGGTAAATGCGTTGTTGGTGCTCTCCGTCTTCTGCGCACTCTACGCCGTGGGTTGGGAATTCTCCACCCGGCGATATCTGCAAGGCTTTTCAGACGCAATCGTCCCGGCAACCGCTCCTGGCGATGAGAAGGTCGAAGCAATCCTCAGTTGGATGAAGCATGGGCCCGCGAGACTTCCCTACGGCCCATCCGCGCAAGCTCCAGTTCGCAATCCTACGGATACCTTGAACTACGATGCTTTGCTGCAAGTGTGCGGTACGGCGACGAACGCTTTCATTAATCTGGCAAACACTGGCAACCTCGATGTGCGGCGTCTACTGCTTCTCGATGAAAACCAGATGACCAAGCACGTGGTCGCTGAAGTGTTCGTGGACGGAAGATGGATCATCGTAGATCCGGCCTATCGGGTGGTTTTTCGTGACGCCAACGGAAAGACCGTCACGCGCGAGGATCTCCTGAACCCGGTCACCTTTTCCGCGGTGATCGAAAGAATTCCGGAGTTCCCCGCTAACTACACGTTCGATAACACCGTTCATATTCGTATCGCGCGCCTGCATCTGTTGGGCGTACCGCTTAGAACTATTCTCAACCGGGTGACACCTGGCTGGGAAGATTCCATGACCATGACGCTTCTGGTTGAGCGAGAGTCATTTGCCGCAATGATTGCGGCAATTCTGCTCGTGATTTTTTTGCTTCTGCTGCGGTTCGCGCTGCGTTGGTTCGGGGAAGCTCGCCTGGGAATTCGCGCCACGCGGCTCCGCTCCAAGATTTATCGCGCGGGCGTCGCCTTCCTGGATCCAGCAAACTAACGCATGTGCGGAATCTGTGGCGCTATCGGGTTTGAGTCGAACGAAGCGGCCGAACTGGCGGTGCGCCGCATGCTCACCGCCATCGTGCACCGCGGCCCCGATGGCGAAGGATTCCTTAATGCGGCATCTGTGGTTGCCGGTTCGCGCAGGCTGAGCATTATTGATCTGCCGGGGGGCGGCCAGCCGATATGGAATGAGACCGGAACTCTGGCCGTTTTTTTTAACGGTGAAATCTACAATTTTCGCGAGCTCCGCGAAAGCCTTAAAGCCCGAGGCCATGTCTTTCGCACCAATTCTGACACCGAAGTTATCGTCCACGCCTACGAAGAATGGGGTGAAGGCTGCCCTGCAAAATTGCGAGGCATGTTCGCGTTTGCGATTATTGAAATGCCGCAGGGTCGCGCTGGAGGCGTCTTTTTGGCGCGCGATCCTCTTGGCATAAAACCGCTCTACTATACCCATTCCAAGGCAGGTTTTTTGTTCTCCTCCGAAGTGCGTTCGCTGCTCGCGAGCGGCCAGGTCTCGCCACAACTTGCGGTCCAGGCAATCCCTGCTTTCCTCTTGTTTGGCTCCGTCTGCGAACCGATGACGATGGTTGAGAATGTTTTTTCTTTGCCCCCGGGCCGATCGATGATGATCCGCTTGGACCGGCAGGTGGAAGTCGCCGCGCCGAAGCAGTATTGGGATTTCGCGGGGCAAAGGCGAAAGAATTCAGCGGCGCAGACTTTTTCGCAGGATGCATCCTCCGCCGGTCGCGCAGCTCACGCGCGCGAGGTTCGGTCGCTGCTGGAAGACGCGGTGCGTTGTCATCTGATTGCGGATGTTCCGGTTGGCGTCTTTTTAAGCAGCGGGATTGATTCGACAGCGCTGGCGGCGCTATCGACCCGCATTCAGGGCGGCATTCACACATTCACCGTAGCGTTTCCGGACATTCAATACAGTGAAGCGGAGATAGCCCGCGCGACAGCCAAGCGGCTGGGAACCGTTCACCAAGAACTTTCTCTATCTGGGTCAGATATGGCGGGACGCCTGGACGAAGCGATCGCAGCGTTCGATCAGCCCAGCATGGACGGGATCAATTCGTATTTCGTTTCGTGGGCTGCGCGGCAGACGGGATTGAAGGTCGCGTTGTCGGGCCTGGGCAGCGACGAACTTTTCGGCGGGTACACCTCGTTTCGTGCCACTACCCAGGTCGCTCACATTGCGAAAATGGCCCGCTTCATGCCGCGGATGCTACGTGAGTTCGGCGCTAACGCCATGAAGAGATCGAAAGCCTATCGCGGGTCACGCGACGCGTTTCGCAAAGCATCAGCAGCGTGGTTGGACCCGGAAGCTCTGCCGCATCCTTATTTCTTTACTCGGGCGCTTTTCACACCGCAAACCGTCTCCGGGCAAGTGCATGAAAGTCTGGACTCGCTAAGCACGGTTCCCTGGTCGCAATGGCTGTCCGAAGCCACACATGAGGCGGGTTCGATGGATTCCTTCAGTCAGGTTTCATGGCTGGAGTTACGTTCGTATCTGGCGAACACTCTTTTGCGCGACACTGACGCGATGAGCATGCGTCACTCGCTGGAAGTCCGCGTACCCTTCCTTGATCGTCCGCTGGTGGAAAATATCCTTAGCCTGCCGGAGGCGATTAAGAATGATCCGGCGAGGCCTAAAGCCCTATTGATCGAGGCCATGGGCGATCTGCTACCCAAAGAAATCGTCACCCAAAAGAAGCGAACTTTCACTTTTCCGTGGGAAAATTGGTTGCGCGGCCAACTCAGTGAGCGGGTCGCATCAGGACTCGCAGATTGGTCACCAGCCCTCCAATCGCGACTGGATGGGCGATTTGCCCAGTCGGTCTTCAGGGATTTCCGACACGGACGGACGTCGTGGTCCAGACCGTGGAGCCTTTTCGTATTGAACGAGTGGGTCAAGAAAAACCTGCAATTCACGCAGCCAAATGATGGAAAACTGTTGGCGCATGCCGCTCAGGTGACTCAAACTAAGGTTTGAATCGGTAATAAGGATTCCTTGCAGATGGTCATTCTAGGAATTAACGCCTATCACGCAAATTCCTCGGCGGCGATCGTGGCCGATGGGAAATTACTCGCGGCGGTGGAAGAAGAGCGGTTAAACCGCGTGAAGTATGCCGCTGGCCTGCCGGCGCGCGCGATTCAGTATTGTCTCGATCAGGCGGGCGTGAAGCTTTCCGAAGTAGATCACGTTGCGATTCCGCGAAACCCGTGGGCACGGCTTGGCACCAAGTTGCGGTTCGCCATGCGCATGCCTAAGTTTGCGCTCGATCGAGCGCGAGTAATGAAACGCTTTGCTGGGATTCACGAAGACCTGGCCACAACATTCGAAATGTCGCCTCATGCCATTCGCGCAAAGTTCCATCGCATCGAACATCACGCTGCGCATCTTGCCAGCGCTTTTTACGTGTCACCGTTTGAGCGCGCCGCCGTGCTTTCCGCCGATGGTCTGGGAGATTTCGCCAGCTCCATGTGGGCGCTTGGCGAAGGCGCGGAGATGCGCCATTTAGGCGAAGTAACATTTCCACATTCGCTGGGGATGTATTACACCGCGCTAACGCAATACATCGGGTTCTGGAAATTTGGCGACGAATTCAAAGTCATGGGTCTAGCCGCTTATGGGCAGCCCGAATTCCTGGACGAGTTTCGGAAAATTGTTCGCGCCGACGGTCCGTTGTCTTTCCGTCTCGGACTGGAATATTTCAATCATCAACGTCAGGGTGCGGACATGACTTGGCGCGATGCAGACCAAACTCCAATCCTCGGGCGGCTCTTCTCCAAGCATCTTGAAGATCGCCTCGGACCCGCACGCAAAGCCGACGAGCCACTACAACAACGCCATCGCAATATGGCGGCGAGCATGCAGGCGGCTCTCGAAGAGGTTTTGGTAGCGCATTGGAACGAACTTTCGCGAAAGACCGGGGAAAAGTCGCTGTGCCTGGCGGGTGGCGTGGCGTTCAATTGCGTGGCGAATGGACAAATTTTCGAACATTCCCCTTTCGAGCGCGTGTACGTCCAACCGGCTGCCGGTGATGCGGGACTTTCGGTAGGCGCGGCGTTTGCCGTAAACCACCAGATTCTTGGACGCCCGCGTGAATTCGTAATGGACCACGCGGCCTGGGGGCCCGGGTTTTCGCCTCAAGAGGTGCAAAGCGCGGTGGAGAAGTTTCGTGGCGAAGATGGCGAAATCCAGGTCGAGCGGCTCGACGAAGAGGCTTTGATACAAACCACGGCGCGGCACATCGCGGACGGGAAAATCCTGGGATGGTTTCAGGGCCGCGTCGAATGGGGCCCTCGCGCCCTGGGACAACGAAGTATTCTCGCGGACCCGCGACGGCCGGAGATGAAAGAAATCCTAAATCGCAGGATCAAGCATCGCGAAACTTTCCGCCCGTTTGCGCCTTCGATCCTGGAGGAGGCAACGGGGGAGTTTTTTGAGAAGACGCATCCTTCCCCGTTCATGACCTTCGCTTACAACGTTCGACAGGAAAAGCGCAGCGTAATCCCCGCACCGACGCATGTGGATGGCACGGCACGATTGCAAACCGTGAGCCGCACTGCCAATCCCCTTTATTGGAAGCTCATCCGTGCGTTCGGCGATCGGACGGGAGTGCCGGTGGTGTTAAACACTTCGTTCAACGACAATGAACCCATCGTATGCCGCCCCGAGGAAGGCTTGGACTGCTTTCAGCGCACGCAAATGGATGTGTTGGTAATCGGGAATTTTGTTCTGGAGAAGAAAGCGACTGCGGGGTTTGGCCAAGAACCGGCCGTGCGCGGCGTGAATCAGTTGAGTTAGACCTTAGCTACCGGTCCTTTTCTGCTTCGCAAAACGACAACATCATGCACATCCTGCTGCTGAACGAATACTATCCTCCCGATACTTCCGCAACCGCACGGATGGCGGCGCAAGTGGCGGAGCGACTCGCGCAGCGACATGACGTAACGGTTCTCGCCGGGCGCCCCTCGTACGACCCCGATGAATTCTATCCCTTCGCGCCGTTGCATCGCACCATCCGGAATCACGTCGCCGTCGAATGCGTGGGATCCACCATCTATCCGCGGCATCAGATGCGCCGCCGGGTCTCGAATTATCTTTCCTATCTGGCGTTGGCCACGCCCCGTGCGCTGGCTCTGCGTCCGGATGTAATCCTCGCAATGACCGATCCGCCCGTAGCGGGGATCGCCGGGGCGTTCATCGCTCGTCTGGCTGGCCGGCCATTCGTATATAACATTCGCGATCTGTATCCGGATATGGCGCTAGGCGGCGACATCGTGCGGCGAAGTTCGTGGAGCGACCGCTGGGAAAACCTGCACCGCCGCGCCCTAAGGGAAGCTGCACGGGTGATCGTGCTGGGCGACGATATGAGGGACCGGATTCTGGCGAAGGGTATCTCCCCCGCCAAAGTAATGGTCGTCCGGGATGGGACTTCCGCTGGCGGAACATTGCCGGAGATAGACGATCCGGTCGTCCAGGACATTCGCTGCGGATTTCCCTTCGTGGTGCTTCATGCTGGTAATTTAGGGTTTTATGGGGCCTGGCAAACAATATTGAAAACGGCCGAAATACTTAACAACGAAAACACGGGTGTCGTGTTCGTAGGTGATGGAGCAAATCGCGCGGGGCTGGAAGCCTCTGCCGCAAACGCAAAGAATGTGAGGTTTTTACCGTTCAGACCAGTAGAGCAAGTCCCGCACGTGATGAGGGCAGGAGACTTGCACATCATCACGGTGCGGCGAGGATTGGAGGGTGTCGTGGTTCCCAGCAAGTTGTACTCAACTCTCGCCGCTGGCCGTCCGGTATTGGTGATTGCCGCGCCCGAATCGGATGCCGCTCGAATTGTTACCGTCGCAGGGTGCGGTGTTTCGGCCGATCCTGATGATCCTATGGCAGTTGCGGCGGCAATCCGGGATCTGCTTAACGACCCTGAACGGCTCGCCGAAATGGGCCGAAGGGCAAAGGAAACCGCAAAAAATTATGCTAGAGTTGACGAGTTGAACCGCTTCGCCGGAGTCGTTGAAGAGGTTGGCCAATCCCGTGGTGCTGATCGCAGTACACCCAGTTTGTAACTCGGCGCGTTTGTGAATCAATTTTGGGCCGCTCGTCTATCGGGACGTAATCGAATGCGGGGAGCTTAGGTCGAGATGTCGATTCGTGTCGAAATAATAGCCTTCGCGGTCGCCCTGTTGGCGTCTCTGGGGCTAACCGTCCCTATCCGGCATCTTGCTCTGCGGTTCGGGATGGTGGATAAACCCGGACCTCGTAAAGTCCATTTGAATCCCATCCCATTGCTCGGCGGGATGGCCATCTATCTGGGTTTCGTCCTCGCGATTCTTCTAAGCCGTCACGGCGTTCCCCAGCAACAGATCGTGGGAATATTGGCGGGCGCGACCTTGCTTGCGGTCATCGGATTTCTGGACGACGGCGGCCTGCTTCATCATCAGGTGAAGCTTTTCGTGGGAATGCCCATAGCGGCGATGTTTTTGATTGCATCCGGAATTCGCGCACAACTATTTTCGCAATTTTTTCGAAGCGGCCTCGGACTGGTCCTCGACTGTTGCCTGACGATTCTCTGGGTGGTGGGAATCACCGCTGCCTTCAGCATCCTTGATCACATGGACGGTCTTTGCGCCGGAATCGCAGCCGTGGCGGCGGCGTTTTTCACGATTGCGGCGATGATGAACGGGCAGACCATGGTCAGCACGTTGGGTGCGGCTACTCTGGGCGCCTCCCTCGGATTTCTTAGATGGAATTTTAATCCTGCTAAGATCTTTATGGGCGACGGCGGAGCCATGTTCCTTGGTTTCCTGATGGCCACGTTGGGATTGAAAGTGCGGCCCGACGGTACCGAGTTCCCGCTGACCTGGCTGGTACCGGTTCTGATTCTCGCGGTGCCGATTTTTGATACCACTTTGGTTTCAATTTCGCGGGCCCGCCGTGGACTGCTCCCCTTTACTTCGCCCGGCAAGGACCACACCGCACACCGGCTTTCGAACCTCGGTATGGGACATCGTGGAGCAGTGCTGGCTATGTACACAGGCGCGAGCGTTTGCGGAATAATCGCGCTTTTCATTCCGAATCTCTCGGCAGGGACTGTCTATACTCTCATTGGCGCTCTCGTTGTAGCGGCGATGGTGGCCGTATTTTTCCTGGAGAGCCTGCCCTACGAGCGCCAGGTGAAGCTCCACAAACCTACCTCTGTTTCGTAGGTTAAATTCAGTTTTTGGCCCCGCCCTCCTTTTGGGTTGTTCCATCACTAAGATATAATTTCGAGCCAGTGTCCGGGGCAGATTGGCTGGGATTGTCACGAAAGGTGTCAGCCACCTCGGGCGCGTATCGCCCGGTATTTCGTTCGAAATTGAATCGTTCATGAGGCAGATCGCAAAAACATACGATGGCATCCGAATCACACGGCGTGCACAGCGTCTCTCAAGCTACTCCTCGCGCGAATAGGCAAAGCGTTGCGGTAATCGGCGGATCAGCGGCTGGCCTGCTAACGGCCGCGGTATTGGCTCGTCAAGGTTTGCCCGTGCGGGTCTTTGAACGTATTGAAACGCTGGAGCATCCGGAAAGAACCCTGATCGTAACGAATCGCATGCGTCACTTGCTTGGCGCTGCCGCCGAAAACAGCGTCGTAAACGAAATTCGGCGTTTCGAACTTTTCACTGACGGACGATCGGCCATCTTCGAGTTGGACGATCCGGATTTAATCATCGAGCGGCGTGCTTTGATTCAGGGCCTCGCGAAAGAAGCGGCCGGGGCCGGCGCTAGCGTCGAGCTTGGCCGCCGATTTCACAGTTTGCAGCCCAACGGCCGCGGTCTGGTCCTTGAAGTGGAGCGCTGCAATGATGGCAGCCGCGAAGAAGTGCACGCCGATACGGTAGTTGGTGGCGACGGCGTTTGTAGCCGCGTGGCGCGCGCGGCAGGCTGGGCGCCGCTCGAAACGGTTCCGCTGGTCCAAGCGATCGTGCCGCTGCCGAAGGATATGTCGCCGGATACCACGCGGGTCTGGTTTGTACCGCAGGATACGCCTTATTTTTATTGGTTAATCCCCGAATCGAAAACTCAGGGCGCGCTGGGCGTTATCGGCCAAAATCCAGGGGAAACCCGAAAGCATTTGGAAAACTTCCTCGAAAAGCGGGGTCTTACTCCGATTGAATTCCAGGGAGCGCGCATTCCCGTTTACAAGAAATGGATTCCGGTGCGGAAACGAATCGGCAATGGTTCGGTGTATCTGGTGGGAGATGCTGCCGCACAGGTAAAAGTGACAACCGTCGGTGGAACGGTGACCGGTTTCCGCGGGGCCCTGGGCGCGGCGGAAGCGATATTGAACGGAGGCGTGAGCCGAGAGCTTCGAGCGTTGCGCCGCGAGCTTGACGTCCACCTGTTGCTGCGCCGCTCGCTGCATGATTTTCAACAAGCTGACTACAGTCTCTTGGTGGACCTGCTGAATGAGCCGGCGAAACAGTCTCTCGGCAAGTATTCGCGCGACGAAGCGTGGAAAATTTTGTGGCGGGTTTGTTTGAGTCAGCCGCGATTGATCCTGCTGGGCCTTCGCGGCTTGCTCTCACGTAAAGGTTCCTTTGGCCGTGTGCCCGCGTAGTTCTCTCAGAGAATATCGGGCGGCGTGACAATTTTTGGAACGGCACGGTACTTGGCTCTTCCTGGCTCGAGCTGCAATCGTTGAACATGTACATTCTTGGAATATCGTCGATGAGTCACGACTCCTCAGCAGCGCTGCTGGATGACTCGGGAATTGTTGCTGCGATCGAAGAGGGCAAACTCGCCAGAACTCGAACAATCGGAGGAGTTCCGCGCGCGGCAATTCAGTTTTGCCTGGAGCGCGCGGGAATTACGTGGCGAGACGTGCAGCACATTGCTGTCGCCAGCCAACCGTCCGAATCTCCCGAAGCTATCGCGTTCGAACTCAGCAATATCCGGACCTTGAAACAAATGGCCGGCGGTCCAGCGGATCGAATGAAGACCTTCGATCATGACCTCTGCCATGCGGCCAGCGCGTTCTACGCCTCGTCCTACGACCGGGCGCTGATCGTCACACTCGATGAAGGCGGTGAGGGTCGCTCCGGAATGGTAGCGGTAGGCGAAGAAAATCGTATCCGAAAACTCGATTCGGTTCACTTCCCTCATTCGCTGGCTTGCGTTTATTCACAAGTCACGCAGCTTCTTGGATGGCGCGCGCATGGCGATGAACACAAGACACAATGGCTGAGCTTGGTGGGCGAAGCAGAATTCGAGACGGAATTCACCGTGATGCTGCGCCAACAAGCGGGCGGGCCTCCGCACCTGAATGACAAATATTTTCGCCGGGACCGTGGGGGAGAATTCAGTTTTACCGATGATTTTTACCGAGCAATCGGCAGCGTCGTGCCGAGTAACGATCAGGCCGCAGTGAGTTTTGACGATTCCAGGCGCGCAAACATTGCGGCTAGCCTTCAGAAAGCTGTCGGTAACATCGTGTGTGATTGGCTCACATCATTGCGCTCGAAAACGCGGGAGAATTCACTTTGCCTCGCTGGTGGCTTGTTTTTAAATCCTTTGCTGGTGGCTGAAATCGAGGCGCGCGCGGGATTTGAGAGTGTTTTCGTGCAGCCGGCCGCGGGAAATGAAGGTACGGCGCTTGGTGCGGCATGGCTCGCCTCGCGAGAACCGGCGCCCCGGCCAAGCCAAACGTCAATCGCGGCGCCCTTTTGGGGCCCCTCCTACTCAAACGCTCAAATTAAATTCGTGCTCGATAATTGCAAAGCGACCTACCGTTGGCTCGACTCGGATGATTTGAAGCTCGCGGAAACTTTGAGATTGTTGAACGCAGGGAAAATCGTCGCCTTATTCCAGCGAGAAGTGGAATTCGGGCCGCGGGCGTTGGGCGATCGAAGTTTGCTGGCCTCTCCTTGGGCGCCTTACGTAAAAGAAAATCTGAATGACTTTGTAAAACACCGCGAATCTTTCCGGCCATTTGCTTTGGCGGTCCCGGAGGAAGATTCTGCTGACTTTTTTCATGCGTCGCCCAACGCCCGCTTCATGACCACCATGGCCCAAGCGAACGAAGCAGGCCGTGCGCTCCTTCAGAGCTTGCCGGAAGGCTTCCTGCTTCGCGACGATCTCGTCCGGCTGCAGGTAGTGCGCGAAAGCGACAATCCATTTTTCTGGCGATTGTTGAAGCGTTTCGGGGAAAACGCGCCTGCGCCGATACTGGTGAATACATCGTTCAATTTGTTCGGAGAGCCGCTGGTGGTGACGCCGCGAGATGCGATTCGAAGCTATTTTTGCTCCGGCACGGATGCGATGGTGGTTGGAAATTTTCTGCTGGTAAAGCGCTGACAAGTGATCACGGAAGAATCGTCAACTCGAAGTCGCTTCCAGCGTTGCCGCGCCGCCTGGGTGCTGCTGATTTTGCTCTTGGCTGTGGGCTTTTTCGCAGTGCGAAATGCGGGCCATTGGTTGACGCGCGAAGATCCACTCGAGCATGCCGACGTAATCGTGGTGCTGAGCGGAGGACTGCCGTACCGCGCGCAAGGCGCAGCAGACGTTTACAAGGCGGGCTACGCGCCGGAAGTATGGGTGAGCTATCCTAGCGGCCCGCAGCAAGAACTTGGTGAACTCGGAATTCATTTCGTTGGAGAGGAAGAATACAACCGCGAGGTTTTGATTCACGAAGGCGTGCCTGAAAACAAAATCGCGATTTTTCCAGACGTGATTATCAATACCGAGGACGAAGTGCAGGAAACTGCACGCGAAATGCGGCGACAGGGAAAGCACGCCGCGATCATCGTGACCTCGCCCGAACATACGCGTCGCGTAAAGGCACTGTGGAAGGCGATCGCCGGCAAGGATCTGAAGGCGGTAATTCGAGCTGCGCCGACCGATCCGTTCGACGCCGACCACTGGTGGCGCAACACGCAGGATAGCCTGGCGGTCGTGCGGGAGATGCTTGGTTTAGTGAACGTCTGGTTTGGTCTACCGGTTCGTCCGCGACCGTAACAGAAACGTCGCTCCCCAGAGAGCAATCGAGCATGTCTGGGATCTTCCTGTTAGTTTAGTCTTAACGATCGTTTTGAAAATTCATTCTAGGAAACGGAGCGGTCATTGAAGATCTCAGTCATCGGAGCTGGATATGTTGGCCTGGTCACGGGCGGTTGCCTGGCCGGTTTGGGCCACGAAGTCGTATGCACGGATAGCGACGTGGAAAAATTGAAGGTACTGGAATCGGGGCGACTTCCCATCTACGAACCTGGGCTGGATGTTGTGATTGCGGAGGCACGCAAGGAAGGACGCCTCAGTTTCCGCGCCAATGCCGGAGACGCGGTGAGAGCGGGCGATGCCATCTTTATTTGCGTGGGTACACCGCCTTTGCCGAATGGCAGCGCGGATTTGAGCGCGATCGATCACGTAGCGCGCCTGGTGGCCACCGAAGCGCGCAGCCCGAAACTGGTAATCGAGAAAAGCACGGTCCCGGCACAAACCGGACAAGAGTTGAAGCGCGCGCTGGCCGTGTATGGCCGCCGCAGCGGCGTGAAATTCAGCGTGGCATCGAACCCAGAATTCCTGCGTGAAGGAACAGCGGTGGATGATTTCCTTCATCCCGATCGTATTGTGATCGGCGTTGAAGACGACTCTGCGGCGCGACAGTTGCGGGAAATTTACCGTCCGGTCCTTGAGCGCACTTTTCATTGCCCGATCCATTCGCCCACGTGCCCGGATACGCCGTTGCCGGCCTGGCTGGTCACCACCATTAACAGCGCGGAGTTAATCAAGCACGCCTCAAATTCGTTTTTGGCTCTAAAAATCTCGTACGCGAACATGGTCGCGGATTTGGCGGAACGACTCGGCGCGGATATTGACGAAGTGGTCCGCGCGGTAGGGATGGACCAGAGAATCGGAAGCAGTTTTTTTCGTCCGGGACTTGGCTTCGGCGGATTTTGCCTCCCCAAGGATCTGCAGGCGTTTGTTCATCTTGCGGAAAGTTCGGGCGTGGATTTTTCGATGCTGCGCGAGGCCGAAAAAATCAACAAGAAGCGGATCGATCATTTCGTCGCAAAAATCCGCCGCGCGCTTTGGGTGGTGAAAGACAAGCCGATTGGCGTGCTCGGTCTTGCGTTCAAACCCAATACGGACGATATTCGCTTTTCCCCAGCTATTGATTTGGTTCAGCACCTGCAGTCGGAGGGCGCGCGTATTCGCGCTTATGATCCGGAGGCGATGGAGCGGGCGAAGGCCATCTTGCCTGGAATTGAGCTGGCCGCGTCGGCATATGAGGTGGCAGATGGGGCGGAAGCCCTACTGATTGCGACGGACTGGGAACAATTTCGCAATCTGGATTGGAATCGAATTCATGATTCCATGTCTCGTCCGCTCATTCTGGATGGCCGCAACTTGCTCTCGCCTTCCGAAATGAAAAGCCACGGCTTTGAATACTATTCGGTGGGTCGTCCCGATTAATTGCACCGAAACTATTTCGACGGGCTCGCCTGCGCCAGTTGGGTGCGGAAGTATTCGTAAGTCCGCTGCAGGCCGTCTTCGAGGCTGACTTTCGGCTCCCAATTATTCAGCAGACGTTTGGCCTTGGTGATGTCCGGGCAACGCTGCTTGGGGTCATCCTGCGGGAGCGGATGAAACACGATTGGGGTTGTGGTTCCCACGAGCTTCCGCACGCGTTCGGCGAATTCGAGAATTGTAATTTCCTGCGGGTTTCCAATGTTCGTCGGGAAATGTTCGTCCGATTCGAGCAAGCGGTAGATCCCTTCCAGTAAATCCGACACAAAACAGAAACTCCGCGTTTGTTTCCCGTCGCCGTACACTGTGATTGGTTCGCCAACCAGCGCCTGATACAAGAAGTTCGGCAGAGCGCGGCCATCGTTCAGACGCATCCGTGGTCCATAAGTGTTAAAGATACGCACGATGTGGGTGTTGAGGCCGTGGTAGCGGTGGTAGGCCATGGTCATGGCCTCGGCATAGCGCTTGGCTTCGTCGTAGACCCCGCGCGGGCCGACTGGGTTCACGTTGCCCCAATAGGTTTCCGGTTGAGGACTCACGTTCGGATCGCCGTAACATTCCGACGTGGATGCGAGCAGATACTTCGCATTCTTGGCCAGCGCCAGGCCCAGGGAGTTATGCGTTCCCAGCGCGCCGACTTTCAAAGTCTGAATTGGCAGCCGCAAATAATCTGGCGGGCTGGCTGGCGAGGCAAAATGCAACACGGCTTCTACCGGCCCCTGCACGTCAATGAATCGAGAAACATCGTGACGCGCGAAACGAAATTTAGAGTTGGAGGCCAGATGCGCGATGTTCGCCTCGCTGCCCGTTACCAGATTATCGAGGCACAGAACTTCCCAGCCTCGCGCGAGCATCAGTTCGCATAGATGCGAACCAAGAAAACCCGCTCCACCAGTGATCACGGCGCGCAAATTGTATGCTCCTTGTTTCGCCCAAAACCGGATCGGCTAAGGGCAATTATGTCTGAAAAAACTTTGTTGCGATAGTAACGCCATCATTTTACTGAATGACTCAAAGGACCGCCGGACTGCGCGTCATCAGTGATCTGGCTGCGTGAAACCTGTGGTGTGATCCAAAATGATCCGCCATCCTTCGGAAAATTTTCGGAAGTCCAGGGTGAAAATACCCGCCGGCTTGTCGCTTTCCCGTTTGAGTTCGAATTGTCCGATCGCAAACGCAGCATCAGGGCAGGTCACATGCACCTCCAGGTTGGAGAACGTCAATTGTCCCATCGCTTTGCGATCAGGATAATTTTTCTTGTAGCGATCCAGCACGGCTTGCCAGCCCCGCGTAATTCCATTCGCTCCGACGAACGCCGTCTCGTCGGACTTCCAGTAACCCGCCATGAAGGAGTCAATATCACCGCGATTCCAGGCGTCCGTTTGCAGCAGCAGGAGTTGACGAATCTGATTTTCGTCGCTGGACTCGGCGGCTCCCATAAGCTTGGAGGACGCGCCCAGTAAAGCCCCCGCAATCAAAACCAGGAACAACAACATGTTTGACGCTTTGTTCATCAGCACTCCTTTCGACCTCGGCATCATAGTACCGGAAACGCTCCGGCTCCCCCCAGCCGTAATTCGGGTGCGGGTCGCTCGTTCGCACCCGCATGCCGTACACCCAAACAACAGTTGACCAGAGGTCAAAAAGGCCCATCCACAGGCTCGTTGAAATCGGTACTGTCGTCCTATTGTCGCTGGCGGGATAAAATCGGAAACTATCTGTGGTTGAACATGCTGATTGCGATACTCATCTTCGTCACGTCACTAGCCGCCATGGTCCAGTTCGGCGTATTCATCTGGCGCGTGGGGCTGCTTCGGGTCGCTGCCCAGCCCGTCCCGGACTCCGGCCTGGCTGCCGAACTGTCTGCCAACCTACTGAATACAAATGACTTTACGGCGGCCCGAGCGGTACAAGGACTCTGCCCCGACCTGGACAGCAACCCAGTTCCTAACTTCCGATCCGTTCGCGTGTATTTCAGTTTTCTCAAGGCCGCGAAGAAAGTCGCCGATTTCGTGGTTAGCCCAGGCGCCCCAGGTTTCGGCGGCTGGACCAGCCGCGAGATGGCGTTATGCACCCGCTATGCCACCGTAGTACTGTCTCAGCGTCTCGAGCGGAACCGGGTGCTGTGCGAAGCGGCGCGATCATTGTAATCGCGGCGGGATGACCCGCCACGTCCTCTTTCCGCCGGAACTTCAGTCTGCGAGCCCTCCCAGATTCCCTGAGTCCTCACCAATCTGATTCTGACTCCGTACTGTCCCAACTGCCAGTTGCTTAATACGCTATGTAGCTGAGTCATTTGGGCCCAGGCGGCTCAACTTTCATGCCTAAATACTGTGGGCGGCTCTGGCCACCCAATTTCTCCGCTTTTCCGAGGAAGCGTCATGAAGAACTGCGTCCGACATTTGCCTTTGCTGGCAATCCTATTGTTGGCAGTGCTGCAACTCTCGAGCTGCGCGCTGACGCCGGACAGCTTCCATTCCGTGGTGTTGAGTCCTAAGGGAACCGTGTTTCTCGGCCAGAGCGGCACGCTGGCGCTGACCGCAAATGTTCTCAACGATACAGTCAGCAATGGCGGCGTGACTTTCCTGGCAACTCCAGCGGGCGTGGGCACGCTTACGCAACTCAGCAGCACCGCCGCAAGTTATGTGGCTCCGGCGAGCGTCACGACTGAAACTATTGTCACCATCACCGCAGTGTCGGTGGACTTTCCGAAGCAATCCACTTCCCTGACCGTGAAAGTTGAGCCGCCCCCGGTGATCACGACTACATCGCTTTCCTCGGCCACTTTGAATCAATCGTACAGCCAGCCCGTGACTGCCACGGGCGGCGTACCGCCCTTGTCGTGGACGGTTTCCTCAGGGAGTTTGCCCGCAGGCCTTTCTCTTGCGTCGAGCACCACGGATACCGTGAACATCACTGGCAAGCCCACCACGGCGGGAAATTCGACATTCACGATCACCGTTACGGATGCGACGGGGACGTCCAGCACGTCAGGTCCGCTCAACATCGTCGTCAGCACACTGGCGTTTTCGACGACTTCTCCTCTAACTCCGGGTATGGTCAACACGCCTTATCCGGGCGTCCAATTTGCCGCGACCGGCGGCACCGCTCCTTACACATTTTCGCTCGCAACCGGTTCGACTCTGCCTCCAGGCTTGACGCTCGTGAATGGCGATCTCACCGGAACTCCGACAACTGCGGGCAATTTCATGTTTGGCGTGACGGTCACGGACTCCGAGCCCACACCCGCGTCGATAACACAAACATTCACGCTGGTGATTAACGGTCTACAAAATCTCACGCTGTTGAATGGTCCCTACGCCTTCAGCTTCAGCGGCAACAACGCCGCCGGATTCGTCGCGGCTGCCGGAACATTCACGGCCGACGGCGCCGGCAACATCAGCACCGGCGAAGCGGATTTCACCACGCTGCAATCGAACCAGCTTTTCACTGGGATAACCGGCACGTATACGGTTGGAGTTGACGGCCGTGGCACGATTACGTTCACTACCATTACCGGAGCACCAACCTTTGCATTTGCGATTGATGCGGGTGGCTCAGGTCACGGCCGGTTGATCGAATTTGATTCGACTGGCACGCGCGGTTCCGGCCGCCTGGAGGCGCAGAGTGTTTCCACCTGCGTCGTTTCTGGTACCGGTACAAATACCTATTCCGGCCCGTTCGCTTTCGGCGGCGCCGGCTTCGCGAGCAATTTTGCCACGGGCGGCGCCGGTCCCGTTGCGTTTGCCGGAACCTTCACGGCAAGTCCGCCGATTTCGCCCTCAACGCAGGGAAGCCTGGGAAGCGGTGAGATGGATTCGAATGCCCCGAATAATGTGCAGTTCGGAACCGGAGGGAACAACGTATCCGGCGTTTATCAGTCCGGGCCGGATTCCACGCACTGCACGATGGCCCTTTCGACTTCGGGTTTGGGAAGTCCGAATTACGATGTTTACCCAATCTCATCCACGGAGGCGCTGCTCATCGAAACCGATACGATCAGCGGAGCGGCTCCCTATGTGACGATTGCTGATATGAAACAACAATTTGGGCAGCCGTTCACCACCGGCTCGATGAGCGGAGCGATGGCGGGCGGAACGAGCGGTCAATTTCTCAGCGGCTCATTTCTGCCCTACGTGTCGGTCATACAAATCGTGCCGACCACGGGCGCGGGCAGTTTTCAGTTTTCGTTGGCCGACAACTCCGCCGGAACTGTCACGAACACCAATGGCACTCCGTTTTCCGTGACCTACACTTCCGATCAATTCGGGCGCGTGGATACGGCGGGCTTCACCGTCAACAGCGTGTTTCAGCCGATTTTATATCTCGTTAGTCCCGACGAAGCATTCTGCGTGAGCATGTTGAGCGGCGGGCCAATCGTTGGACATTTCGAACCGCAGACGCTGACGGCATTCACACCCGCAAGCATTAAGGGAACGCTGGTGCAGGGCACTTCGGCGCCTGCGGTAAGCACCGATCGCGATTTGTCAGGTTTCCTGACGTTTGATGGCGTGTCCGCTGTTACTGGAACGCAGGACGAGAGTACATCTTCGGCTAACACTCCGTCGGAAGCTGTCACCGGTACGTATGCGCTTTCTACGACCGGCGGGACGGATGGCAGCGGCACGGTCACGCTCACCGCACCCGCAAAGTTCACCGGCGCGTTTTTCATTTTGTCGCCGACTCAGATGGTGATGATTACGACCACGGCGAGCGACACGAATCCGGTGCTGCTAATTATCGGCCACTAGAGCGACGGAAGGCGGTTTTCGGCAATACCGTCGAGACCAACCGAGGTCCTTCTCCAGGCCGGAGGCTGTGCGGTCGCGGTATGCCCCGTCCGGACTGTTCGTATAGAAGAATCCACACGCCGCTTCATCTTATCTTCGCCAGTGTTGCATCCTGCTGCCCTCAGATTTCGCTTGCTACCACGCAGAAAATAACTAGAATCCATTCCGGATCGCTTCCCTCTTTTTCACTTTCGAACGGCCCGCGTCGAACGAATTCTGTGTTTTTGGGATGCAAGGTTAAATCGCCTCGCAAAGGTGCGCAAAGTTTGCGATGAGCGGTCGCCGTGCCTTAGGAGGCTTCATGCAACGCCGCAATCTATCCGCTTTCTTGTTGAGTTTGGTGTTTGTGAGCCTTCAGCTCCTAGGCTGCGGCGGGGGAGGAAAGAGCAATCCCGTTGCGATTGGTGGGACGGTACCTGCGACTGGCACGGTCGGAGTAGGCTACCTCGGAACGCTGACCGCCACAGGCGGCAGCGGGTCTTACATGTGGACCGTCGGCGGGCTCCCCGCTGGGGTCATGGCCTCGGGGACGATGACCGCTACGCTGACTGTATCCGGTACGCCGACCACGGCCGGGACCTCCTCATTTACGGCAACTGTTACTGATTCCAAGGGTCACACCGCGAACTTCTCTGTTTCGATCGTTATTTCCGCTGCAACGCCGGCGATCACCATCACTGGATCGTTGCCCGCGGCCGGAACCGTAGGCGTCCCCTACACCGGCTCGCTGACGGCTTCGGGTGGCACCGCACCTTACAGCTGGGTCGTCACTGGATTGCCTGCTGGAGTAACGCCTTCCGGCACGAGTACTCCTACCGTAACCGCGTCCGGAACTCCGACAACTGCGGGGACCTCCGCCGTGTCTGCCACGGTGACCGATGCGAATACGAACACCGCAACCTTTACCGTGAGCGTGGTCATCTCCGCGGCAGCAGCAAATCTGTCCGTGAGGCTGCCGGCAGGTTATCCGTTGACTGCCACGGTGGGCACCGCCTATTCGGCTCCCGCTCTCCTCGTTACAGGTGGAACTCCGCCTTACACTTTCACCGTCGCGCAAAATGCTGTCCCGGGGCTGACGATTAGTCCCACGACCGGGGCAATTACTGGAACACCGACCACAGCGGGGACGTTCAAGCCGACAGTGAAGGTCACTGATTCGGCGACGCCGGCGAATGTGGGCTTTAACAATTTCTTTGTGGTGGTAAGCGCAAGCGGTGGTTCGACAATTACGATCAGCCCCTCCACACTAGTCACGTTAACGAATGGCACGGCTGTGACGCCCATCGCGCTAACTGCGACCGCGACCACCGCTCCCTATAACTGGACGGTGACTGCTGGCGCCCTGCCGGCAGGCTTGGTGTTGAACAACGGCACAACGACTAGCACGACAACGATCACGTCCACTACGAATTCGATAACCATCACCGGAACTCCGACGACAACCGGTGCATATTCATTCACTTTGTCAATCACCGACTCAGCTACGCCAGTGGGATCAGGTTCGCAGGCGTTTTCTGGCACGGTAAACGGCGCTGCCGCAACCGCATGCGCTCCAACCCCCGCACTTCGCGGGAATGAATCAGCCCTCACACTTCCTTATGCATTCCTGCTTAAGGGAGACGACGTGAACGATCTGCCCGTGGCATGGGCCGGAAGTTTTACTCCGAATGGAAGCGGCGGAATCGCGGCGGCCGATGTTGACTTCGTCGGAACCGCGGCTGGACCGGAGTCGCTGCAGGTTCAACTCGCTGGAAGTTCTTACTCCTACGGTTCGGATGGTCGCGGCTGCCTCTATCTGGCCTTCAACGGCCTGAACGGAACAGCAAGACGAGAACCCCGGGTCGGCAATGCCAACCAGGGACATGGAAAGGCGCGCCGGCAGGTAAAAGTGCGTCCAGCGGTTCTCGCCAACACCGGAACCGTGGTTTTTAGCTTTTCGCTTAGCCCTGCATTCCAGACTGGACGCATCACACAATTCGACTATGTGAATTCGCTGATCGTAGCCGCTGGGCAGATGCATCAGCAGACCGCCGCCGATTTTGTGCTGTCCCAGCTCTCATCAAATTTCGCCTTCGGTTTCGACGGTTGGCTTACCGACGCGCAAGACAACACCGAGAGGACCGCAATCGCTGGAAGTTTTACAAACGCTGCTGGCACGATTTCCAACCTTACAGCCGACGACAACATCGGAGGACTTCCGTCGGGCGAACTGACCGGAAGCGGAAGTTTGAGTGTAACTCCCGTTTCCACCACCACCGGCCGCGGGACCGGCACATACACCATCACAACTGCCGACGGGCCTTTGGCCTTCGATTTCGCCTATTACATCGTCAATGGATCGGATATCTTGATTATCTCATCCGACGACCCGGCCCCAATTGGCAGCTTCATACTGAGTGGTCGGGCCCTAAAATCTGCAGCGACTTCCGTCGCGCTGAACGGATTCTACATGGCCGCGATTAGCGGCATAGATCTCAGTTCAGGCAACAACGTGGGCAACAACACAGTGACAATCGGTACTTTCCAGGCAACCAGTGCCGGAGCTATTCCGACCGCGACGGTTTCGGCGAACGACGGCGGAACCTTTCAGACTCAATCGTTCACCGGTGGCTCCTACACGCTGGATGCCTCGACTGGACGAGTCACTATCGCCGGGGTCGGCTCAACGCCCATCGTCTATCTAACGGCTACTGCAGGTGAAGACGACATCGCTGCTTTCGTGGTCGGGACCGACCTGGCGGCTTCGTCCGGCTTTCTGGCTTTGCAGGGAACTTCGGCGCCAAATCTCACCAACGCCAGCTTGTCCGGAGGATTCGCGTTCGGTTCGGCCGAGGATGTGGTCGGGATAAGCGGCTCGAATGTCGGAATGTTTACCCTTGATGGCAAGGGCAACTACACGAACGTCATTGATGCCGTAAACGTGGGAGAAATTGCGAGCCAACCCGACCAGGCCGGCAGCGCAACCTTCACCGTTAACACGAATGGATTGGGGAATTTTGATGACGGTGGCCACGTCTTCGTGACGAATGGCACTCTCATCCTGGCCATCGACGGACCTGCTAACGGCACCACTCAACCTCTGCTGTACGTCTTTATCGAGCAGACTGCACCGTAGTTAAGCGTGGATTTCTGCAAAAAAAGGCGGGTGCGGAAAATCGCACTCGCCTTTTTTATGCAAAGTCTTAGGGAAGGCAAGAATTATTTGCGAAGCGAAAATCGCAGAGCATGGACCGGGGGCGCTAGTAGGCCCAGCGCATCAACACGGCCCCTGTGGTGTAGCCGGCCCCCACCGCGATTAGTAGAACCAAGTCACCTTTTTTTAGGCGCTTTTGTTCCACCGCTTCCATCAATCCGAGCGGGATCGTCCCAGCCGTGGTGTTGCCGAAGTGATCGATGTTCACCATTACCTTTGAATCGTCCAGACCGAGGCGTTCCTGCATGCCACGAATGATGCGCAGATTCGCCTGATGCGGAACCACCAGCGCCAGATCCTTTCCGGTCAGCCCGTTTCGTTCCAGCATGTTCACGGCGTGCTCGCTCATCCGGCGTACCGCGTACTTGAAAACCTGGGCGCCTTCCTGATGAACGTAGTGCATTCGCTTCGCGACCGTCTCGGCCGAAGCCGGATTCAGCGAACCGCCCGCCGGCATGTAGAGATTTTCGCCGCCTGACCCGTCAATATCGTGAGCGAAATCGAGAATCCCTTCAGCTTCTGCGGCGGGCTCGAGCAAAACGGCTCCAGCGCCGTCACCGAATAAAACGCAAGTGGCGCGATCCTTGTAGTCGAGGATCGAAGTCATCACGTCCGTGCCGATGACCAGAACTTTCCTATGGGTTCCCGCACCGACGAACTGCGCCCCGACAGTGAGCGCGTAGGCAAATCCCGAACACGCCGCGGACAAATCAAATCCCCACGCATTCTTGGCTCCGAGCCGCTCCTGAATCAGGCATGCCGTCGCCGGAAAAAGCATGTCGGGGGTGACCGTCGCCACCACGATCAGGTCAATTTCTTCCGCGGCTACGCCGGTCGCAGCCAGCAGTTTTTTGGCCGCCTCGGTTCCGAGATGAGACGAGGCGACACCGGGATCGGCGTAATGCCTCTCTTGGATTCCGGTGCGCGTCCGAATCCATTCATCATTTGTATCAACCAGTTTTTCCAGGTCGAAATTGGTCATCACGCGTGGCGGCAAGTACCCCGCAACACCGGTAATCTTGGCCGCGATTCGCTTACCCATCCAGCTTTCCCCCGATTGTTCCTTTGTTATTCACGCGAAAAAATCCCAAATCGTTCCACTCGTTACGAGCAGCAGGTGATTGTATGCAACCCCGGCGGGAGTGACAAGCGCTGCGGACTGCATTTACGTTCATTCACGCGCGGCCCGGAAGTGTAGTTAATTCATCCTTTGGTCGGAGGCAGAATTTGAAACTGGTAGGTAATTTCCGCCGTTTTTCTGAGCGTCGCCGCCACCGAGCAATATTTATTCTGGCTCAGCTCGATGGCGTCGCGAACCGCCTTCTCATCCAGCATGCCGGTTAGCTTATAAATCATCGCGATTTTCGTCCAGACGCTGGGAGGCTCGCTGGCGCGTTCGCCGGAAATTTCGATTTCGAACGATTCGAGTTTTTGGCGTTTTTTTCTGAGAATTTCGACAACGTCCACCGAGGAGCAGGCACCGAGCGCGCCCAGCAACATTTCCATCGGCCCCGGCGCGGAATTATGCTTTCGATCGGCGTCGAATATCACGGCGTGCCCCGAAGGCATCTGCGCGAGAAATTCCTCTCCTCCAATCCACCTGACCGTGGAAACCTGCATCGTTCACCTCGGAATCATTTTTTCGCAACCAATTCTCAAGTTATCGAGCATATCCCAATTCAATTGAGCGCTGACCGTATTTTTACCGGAGGTGAAGAAGCGTCAGCCGCGTGGGCGTTCTACGATGAAGCCTGCGGGCAGAAGAGTTACAGCGACGATGTTTCCTGAGTGTCCGATGCACCGACCGGTGCTTCCACGAAACCCTGCGGCGCGCGACGCATCGTTTCGATGAACACGCGAACGATTTCAGGATCGAACTGGCTTGCGGCACAGCGCTGAAGCTCCGCGAACGCTTCGTCCGGCCGCCGCGGTTTCTTGTAGGTGCGTTCCGAAGTGATGGTGTCGTAAGCGTCCGCAATCGCGATAACGCGCGCACCCAGCGGAATCTTGTCGCCATTCAAACGGTCCGGGTAACCGGTGCCATCATAAAATTCGTGGTGATGCCGCACCATCAAGCGAATGAGATTCATCGCCTCGAGCGGCTCGAGAATCTTGGCGCCCAACAGAGTGTGGGTCTTCATCGTCTCCCACTCTTCGGAATCGAGTGGGCCGGATTTGTTCAAAATTGCTTCCGGAATGCCGACCTTGCCAATGTCGTGCAACAGGCCGGCGAGACGAATTTCTTCCACCTGCGCCTGATTCATATTCAGAGCCTGCGCGATCATGACCGCATAGGCCGACACTTTCTGCGAGTGCCCCTGGGTGTAATGATCTTTCGCGTCAATTGCCAGCGCGAGCGAAGTGACGGTGTCCACCACCGCCGGGGGAATCTCGTGGCCCGGTCCGCAGGCTCCCTGCTCGGTCAGCGAACGGGTGAATTGCTCGAGCCGGCGATAGATTTCGTCGAAGGCTTCGGGGCCGGTCGAAAACAAGCGTTTAAGTGTGACTCCGAGATAAGCTTCGAGCACGTCTTTCTTCCAGCGCTTGGTGTCGTTCGGGTCGCCTTGATCCACGCTGGAAACCGAATTACCGCCCTGATGTTTCGAGAGGTACATCGAAGAATCCGCCACCTGAATGAGTTCTTGCGGCGTCGAACCGTGAACTGGGAATCCGGCGATTCCGAAGCTCGCCGTAATATTCTTATCGCGCAGCAGGGGATCTGCCGCAACCCAACCACGAAGTTTTCCAGCCAGTTGGCGCGCTGATTCAACCGTCGTTTCCGGCATCAAAATCACAAATTCGTCGCCGCCATAGCGGGCGACTACATCCGAACGGCGGCAATTCTGCTCCAGGATGTGACCCACACGTTGCAGCACAACGTCGCCTTCCAAGTGACCGTAGAAGTCGTTTACGAATTTAAAGCGGTCAAGGTCCATCAACACCAGCGCGAATGGCCGATTGGCGCGCGTGGAACGCTTCCATTCTGAAGACAGCGCTTCCATCAGGAACCGGTGCGTTTTTACGCCGGTCAAGCCGTCTGTAATGGCTTGTTCTTGGGCCTTCTGGAAAGTTAAGGCGTTATGCAGCGCTCCGGCGAACAAGTCGGCGAGCGTGCGCAGCAATCGGATTTCGTCGTCCGAAAAATCGCATTTGACCGATGATTCGACGTACAACGCTCCGAGTGTCTGTTCGCCGTAGGACACCGGCAGGGCCACCGCCGATGCGGTGCCAGGCAAAATCGGTCGAGGCGACGTGGCATTCACTTCCGGAACAACCACAATCTGGCCCGAACGCGCGGCCTGCCCTACCAAACCCTCCCCAAGAGCCACGTGGCGGCCGAGCGCATCACGCCGCGTTCCGGCTTCAGCCTGAATGACCAGTTCTTTCGAAGAATAATCAAGAATCGCAATTCCAATATGGTCATAGGAAACCGCTCGCTCAATTTCCACGGCGATTTTTGAAAGCATCTCCTCGGGATCCAAAGTTGTGATGGCGTGATTGGAGACGTTGTTGATCAGCGTCAATTGCCGGGATTTATTCTGCTCTTGCGAAAAAAGACGGGCATTTTCGATCGCGACGGCCGCCTCGCTGGCCAGCACCCGTAACAGTTCAACGTGCCCTTCATCGAAAACTCGCTCTCGAATGCTATGAACGGCCATCACTCCGATTGCGCGGTCGTACAAGATCAACGGAACCGCGCACACCGAACCGGCTTTTCGTTTCGGTTCAAAACCGATGCGCCCCGCCTCCTCCGCAAATCCCTCACGGATCAGCAGCGGCTGGCCGCTGCTCGCCACATATTCAACCATGTGGTTTCCTGAGGGGCGCACGCGTTTTGGCAGCCGCACTCCGTCCACTACTTCAATCTCGAATCGAACTTGTTCCGGCTTGTGATCGCGAAACGCGATAAACAGATTGCTTACGTCGAAGAGTCTGCGCATTTCCGCATAGATGCGCTCGAAAAGTGCGTCAGGTTCAAGCGTCGAACTCAAGGCACGCCCGATTTCGTTCAGCAAGTGAAGCTCTTCGCTGCGGCGCGAGGTCTGTTGCACCAGATAGCTGTTCTCGACCGCCATTCCGATCTGATGACCCAGCGCCAGGAGTAGTCGAAGTTCGGCCGGCGTGAAACTGCGATTGTCCGGCGTGCCAAGAAGCAGCACGCCAAAAACGCGTTCCTTGGCCTGCAGACTTATCCCCACTACGGTCCGCAGCCCTTGGCTCAATAGCAACTGGCGAACACGCTTAAACGAATCTTCCTTCTCCAGCGCCACCCAATTCACATCGCGAGCCAGGTCGCGCAGGACGACCAAACCGCCCATACGCGCAACGAGCATCACCGCATAGTCGTCCAAGTCATTCTTCTGTATGTCGCCGGAAAATGAATCGCCCAGCCCAGTGACCACGATTGAGGCGGGACCACTGGAATCACCATAGTGCAAAACTAGTGCGCCGGCAGGAATCCGAACAACATTCAGCACGCGGTCCAGCGCCTGCGAAAGCATTTTCTGAATTTCACCGCCACTAAAGCTCGAGGTCGCAAGATTCAGGTTCGAGAGGGCCAGCATGTTGCGTTCAATCCGGCGGCGTTCCTCTTCGTAGACGGCCATTAACATCAAAATGCCGCCAAACATTTCCGGAAGCAACGCAAAGGCGATTAGGTTCGTATTCTTTAAGCTGCTGATTTGTGATTGGAAAATAATCAGCAATCGCAATAATCCGGAGGCGACAAAAGCAAAGGCCAGTAACTGGTCAGCGCGCGATTCCTCGTTGCTTCCTTCCTTCCAGAAGGTTCGCGCCACAACGAAGAAACCGAGAGCGACTCCAAGGCCAAGGTGAACCGGGACCCATCCCGCAACGTAAGCGATGGACCAGATCGTAGCGATCGCTGCGGCGAGGGCCACCCCCGCAGCCGGAATTCGCAGTCGCGCGTATAACCGGGCCGAGCAATAAAACGCCAACATGGCGACCGAAAGAATCCATTCGTCGAGGGAGAACCAGGGGATTGAATCGAAGGAATAGCCAAGCGCAGGGCGGATGAAATAACAACCAACCAGCAGCCACGCTACGGCCCAGGCCAGCAAATATTGCTGTCTCTTTTGCTGGTACACATAGGAAAAGAAACCGGCGAGCAAGGCTGCTCCCGCAAGCAACACAATTGAGCTAGTTTGAACGTCGCCTAACACAGGGCTCCGCCGCCGGTGACACTGAAACTTCTTCCGAGAATAGCAGAAAATTCACCACAAAATGCCGGCGTGTCCAACGGAGTTTCGTGGAAATCACGGCCCGCAGCAGGGTTCGCAAAACTGCCCGGAACTGCTGAAATCATGCGAGTTAGGCGTGTTTTGGTCAACAGTACCGGCGTACCGATTTCCTCTGGTGCACGGCCTCACCGGTCCACTCGATTTTGCCAGGGCCTTCCGCTAAGATTGATGGCTTCCACTACGGAGAGGAACCCAACTGTATGCCAGCTGCCGACAAACCGCGCGTCCGGTTCGCCCCTTCGCCTACCGGTTATCTGCATGTGGGAGGGGCGCGCACAGCCCTTTTCAATTGGCTTTTTGCGAAACACGAAGGGGGAACGCTGATTTTGCGGGTGGAAGATACTGATGTGGAGCGGAACAAGCCCGAATTGGTTGAGGGAATACTGGTCGCACTCAAATGGCTGGGAGTGGACTGGGACGAAGGTCCATTTTTTCAATCGCAGCGCGGGGAGATGTATCGTGCCGCAGCTGAGAAGATTTTCGCCAGCGGCGCCGCCTATGCCTGCTATTGCAAACCGGCGGCCTACGCCGGTGGAGACTATTCGGCGCCGGGAGATGAGGTCGAAACCGAAGGCGATGATGAAGGACCAAAGACCGCAAAAATGGCGGCCTGCCCCTGCCGCAATATGAGCGCCAATGAGCTTGCGGCGAAAGAAAAAGACGGTTTGCCACGCGCCATTCGCTTCAAAACCCCGCGAGTTGGCACGACCACGTTTGAAGACGCCGTCTTCGGGCATCGCGAAGTACAAAATGCGGACATCGAGGATTTTGTTTTGCTGCGCTCAAGCGGCGTGCCAACCTACCAGCTCAGCGTGGTGGTGGACGACATTGACATGCGCATCAGCCACATCATTCGCGGCGCCGACCACTTATCGAACACGCCGAAGCAGGTGCTGATCTACCATGCGCTGGGCGCACAGCCGCCCATTTTCGCCCACGTTCCGTTGATTCTTGGCGCCGATCGCACGCGTCTTTCAAAACGTCACGGCGCAACCAGCGTGGGTTCCTACGCCGATGAGGGATTTCTTCCCGAAGCGTTTCGCAATTTCCTGGCGTTGCTCGGCTGGTCCACCGGAGACGATTCCGAATACATGCGCACACCAGAACTCGTCGAGCGTTTTTCACTTTCGGGCGTCAGCCGAACCAACGCTATTTTCGACCGCGCGAAGCTCGAATGGTACAACACCCAATATTTGCAGAAGCCGGCGGTGGAAGAGATATTGCCATTCGTCGAAAGCGAATTGAAACGCGGAGGGTTATGGCAAGACGCCTGGGGAACGACCGAACGCGCGTGGTTCGCGCGAACCGTCGATTTGATTCGTCCTCGGACCAGACTACTCGGCGATTTCACTACCTGGGCGCGCGCGTTTTTCACCGATGACTTTACTTACGACCAGGAAGCCTGCGATAAATTCTGGAAAGACGAAAAAATTGTGGGGCTTCTGGCAAAACTGACCGACGCTCTGGCCGCGTTGCCCGATTGGAATCACGACGCCTGCGATGCAGCGCTTCGGGCGGTCGCTACTGCCGAAGGTGTAAAAGCGGGCTTGCTGATCAACGCTACCCGCGTGGCGATCGTCGGTCGCGCCGTCGCGCCACCACTTTTTGACACGATGGTGGCGCTATCCAAGGATCGGGTGGTCGCGCGTCTGCGCCGTGCGATCACGTTTCTGGCTGCGCGCTGAAAACACAACGCGAGTCAACGAAACTCCGGAACTTACTTCGAAGTTGACGTTGGGGCGTTTGCGGAGAAAATTTCGCTGTGCGTAGCGTGGCTCTTCGCACCAGTTTCGGCTACCACTACCTTTGCCTCCACTGGCAGCTTCACCGGCGGGAGGCAGGTCGAATCGTTGCAGGCCTGATACCGCAAGGTCATCGGGATCGCGACTGTGCCAACCGTTGCGCCGGGCTGGGCCAACACTCGTAATTTGATGGTCACAGTGCCCGAATACACGTCCAGCGGTTTATCGGGAGAAAATGAGAATTTCTGGGCGTGTCCGTCAGGATAAATCGTGCCCAGAAGTTTAAAACCGCCCGGAAGCTGTGGCGTCAACGTGGTCGGAATCAGATAGGTATCGGATGGATGATTCGAATTCATGTGGAAACCGCGAGCGATTTCGGCCACAACCGCAACCTGAAATTCTTTGCCCCGCGGTACCGGGTCCATCGAGACGTATGTTTGGGGCTTGACGACCGACGAAGGCTTCGGAATCACCGAAGATTCCTGCGGCGCGGCTGCATTTGTGCGCAGAACCAAACCGCACGCCGCTACGATTAGCCCGATCATCATTACGAAACCGTGTCGTCGAATCATCGTTCGCCTAGACTTGGATCGGTTTGCCCAGTTTTTCCGTCAATATTCGGCTCATCACTTGATTTAAGTTCTCGCCAGTTTTCTCCTGCACGAAAGCTTGTGCGGAATCGGACCAAGCCAGCTTGAAACTCGTGGTGAGCGCAGAAATCCAGATCTGCCGCACTGGAGCGTTGGGACTGATCACGAAGCGTGTTTCGTCCTCATCCTCGAATTCGATTTCCAGTTTGCCGCTCCCGCCTTCAACTTCGAAATCGTTTTCGTCGCCGATTTCGAGCAGTCGGCTGCGCAGTGCGTCGAATGCAAACTCCGCTTTTTTCTGAAATTCTTGGTCATCCATCATGATTGCTTTCGATCGCTCCCGAAATTCTCGCGGCGGCAGGGAAGGAATCTCAAATCACTGCCCCGTGTCCGGACTTACAATAAATCTTTAATCTGTTTCTCCAGATCGGCCTCGTTGACCAGCCCGATATAGCGTTTGACAACTTGGCCGTCACGGGAAATCACGATACTGGTTGGCAAGCCGAGCATGCCGCCGAACTTGTCAGCAACTTCGTCATTACCCAACACGATCGGATAATTCATAGTCAACTGTTGTCCGCCAACGTCGAAGTGGGTGGACTGCACGAAGGGATCGACGGCAGTCTTTCCCTCCTCGTCCATTGCGACTCCCAGCAACGTAAAACCCTTGCTGGCGTAGGTCTGCTGCAATCTGATCAACCACGGAATCTCCGTGCGGCAAGGATCGCACCAGGTCGCCCAGAAATTTACGACCACAACTTTTCCCTTCAGGCTGGCCAGCGCCAGATCCTTTCCTTGCAGGTCTCTGAATGTGACATCGGGCTCGTTCGCAAGCACCTTAGCCTTCGGCGCACCGGAGCTTTTCGTGCAGCCTGTGAAACTAGCGGTGCTCGCCGCCACCGCAATAAAAAGAAAAAAACACAAACCCCAGTTGCGCATTGAATCTGCTCCCTTCATTTGGAGAATTGGTTCAAAAATGTCAATTTCCCGGACAACCAGGTCAGCCGGTTTACAAAGATTAGAGCGCCCACAAATAACAATAATGCTCCGCTGAAAACCTCCACGGTATGCAGGTGTCGGCGAAATTTCTGATAGAACTTCAAAAAACCGCCGATGCCCAGGGCGGTAATCAAAAACGGAACCGCGAGACCGGCTGAGTAGCAGGTCAGCAGGAAAACTCCCTCCCCGACAGTCTCCTTGGTGGCGGCCACCGCCAGCACGCTCGCTAGTATCGGCCCAATGCACGGCGTCCAGCCAAACGCAAATGCGAAACCCATTATGAATCCGCTGAAAGGTCCGGGCTGGCCGCCCAGATTGTGAAAGCGCACGTCGCGGTTCAGCCAGCGCGTGAGGGAAGGTCCGAGCAGAAAAATGAGGGCGGCGGAAAAAAAATGGATAGGTTTCAGGTAAGTACCCAACATGCTGCCACGAAAGCTCAGCAAGCCACCAATTGCGACAAGGACCGCGCCCAGAATCAGGCCGGCCCGAATCGAAATTTTAGCGAGTAAGCCCGTGAGATGCAGACCAAACATCAGAATCAGAGCGCCTGCCACGGGCGCCAGCGAAGCGCGATTCCGCAGCAGGAACGAGCCAACCGCGCTGGCCGAAGCGCCAAAGGCGATGAACACCACGGAGAATCCGATCACGAAAGCCAGCGCCGACCACAGCAGGCCTCCGCGTGGCGTGTTCCCTTCCTTCAATTGCTCGACGCCAATTCCCGACAACATCGAAATATAGCCCGGAACGAGCGGTAACACGCATGGCGACAGGAACGATATCAATCCCGCGACAAACGCTCCTAAAATTGATATCCCTTCCATCAGTTAGTTCTCACTTTCGCCACGGACTTGCTGGCAGCTCAATCGGATCACACTGGTTGGATGCACGGGCTGGCGTTACGCTCCATTTTTCAATCGGCAATTTTCCCATATCTCGGGTTCGTTTGCCGACAATCCTGCTTCCACCACGTTCAAGTGGAATTCTGACGGGTGTCGCGAAGTTCCATCAATGCGCTTAGACGCAACGGTGCCGACGTTCGTAAGCCGCTGAAAACATTCATCAAAATGCTTCACCCGATGGTGTCGGAAGTGCCTTTCCTGAATTGAAGGACCCGCTTGCTGGAGCCGCGAGCGACTTCTCACCGTCCTTACGGTGGCGGGTCCAAAACTCCGTCAGGAGCGGGTATGACGCCCAACCAAATAACGGTCGCAAGGGTTGCCGCTGCTTTTGCCGCGGTAGCGCTTTTCACCTGCTTCGAACGTTCGATCGCAACCAATCTGGTTGCGGTGGCGTTGACTGTGGTCGCTATCGCTCTCGACTGCGTTGATGGGTACGTCGCGCGCACCCGAGGCCTGGCAACGCCTATGGGAGCCCAGCTCGATATTCTTGGCGACCGTGTGGTCGAAAATCTTTTTTTCACGTTCTTTGCGGTAAGTGGCCTCGTCTCGCTGTGGGTTCCGGTTCTATTCTTTGTGCGCGGCACGCTTACGGATCTCATTCGCTCGGTCGCTGCACGAACCGGGCGCAGCGGTTTCGGGGGCGGCGGGATGATTGAGACACGATGGGGCCGTGTTCTGGTCGCATCCCGGGTGAGCCGCGCGGCATACGCCACGCTCAAGTGTATTTGCTTTTGCTATTTGGGAATGCGGCTGCCGTTGGCGCATCTGCCCCCGGCATGGCTGAATGCGAGCCTCCGATTGACGCTCCTGAATATCGGGCATTTGCTGGTGGCAGCGACCGTGATCGCCTGCGTCCTTCGTGCTGTTCCGGTCCTGTGGGAGGGTCGCCGCTACTTCGTAAACGCGGAGAAATCGCGTGGCGGAGTGTTTCCCGCTAGGGTAATTCGATGAATCGGCCGGCGTCCATCGCTGCCTTTTTCGATCTCGACGGGACGCTGCTTCCTCCGCCGTCTCTCGAGTGGCGATTCATCAGCTACCTGTTGTGGCAGGACAAGCTGGGAACGTCGAATATTTTGCGCTGGCTGGCCTGCGCGGGATTCTCTCTCCGCCACGGTCCCCGCCAGGCGTTTGACGCCAACAAACAATATCTCGCGGGTCTGGCCGAATCCCTGGTTGAGGATTGGATGAAATCGTGGGGCGCCAGCGAATCGAATCCCAGCACTCCGAAATTTTTCGACGAAGGACCGAGTCGCATCGAGTGGCATCAATCGCAAAATCACCGCGTATTCCTGGTGAGTGGAACGCTCGCGCCATTGGCCAAGTGCGTCGCAAACCACCTGCCAGGAAACGTGCAAGTGATCGCCACCGAACTTGCGACTTGTGTAACGGCCGCAAAATCCAGTGGCGGAAATATCCGCGAAGAAAATCCGCATCCCCCAATCTGGACAGGGGAAATACGCGGAGAACACGTGGTGGGCCCAGCCAAATCTCGCGCTTTGCATCGTACGGCGGTACAGCACGAATTGGATCTTTCGAAATGCTACGCGTACGGAGATTCGTGGGCCGATCGGGCGCTGCTCGAAACCGTAGGCTTTCCCGAGGCGGTCAACCCTTCGGGACCACTGGCGCGCCTGGCCAAGAAACGAGGTTGGCCGGTATCACACTGGGGTGCAAATAAAGCCGTGTACGACAAGACATCCTCGCGATTCGATTCTGCCGGCCTTCTCCGAAAAACAACGGCAACGGAGAATTTTCGGCGATGAATTACCAGAAACCGGACGCACACCAAATCGCCTTGACCGGCACAATCGTTGGCGAAGACACTTCCGCCTTTAAAGATACGGCGGAAACGTCTCTCGTCACGGGACTGCGTGGGATTTCTTTTGTCTCCGAGGCTATCGCGAACTTCACTCCATTTGAGTGGGTAACATTCGCCTACTTAGCGTGGATTGAACTGATTCTCATTTTGTTTCACCGGAACACCGAGCACGCATCGCGTTACGTGACGATCCACTTAGCGATCGCCATGTGCATCGTGTTGCTGGTGGGTACCGCCGCACATTCGCGCAAATCTGTACTTTGTTTTGCGCGCCACTGGTATCCGTTGCCACTTTATATTTTCTTCTTCGAAGAACTGCGAGGTTTCGTACATATCTTCTTTCCCGGCTGGTTCGATCGCTGGCTGATTCAATTCGATTTAAATCTGGCTCGAGTGCATCCTTGCGCGTGGCTGGCGCAGTTCGCAAATCCTGTGCTCACTGATGCCATGCAGTTTGCCTACATGACCTATTTTCTCTTCCTTGTAGTTCTTCCTGCCATCCTCTATTTCGAAAAAAATTTCAAAGCGTTCTGGACGGTCATGACTGCGACCGCAAGCGCTCATTACACGGTTTACGTTGTTGCGGTGCTATTCCCCATCGAGAGCCCGTACTTTTCGCTCGCGTCGCTTCATCTCGCGCCCCTGCCCGGCGGTCCATTCACGGCGACGATCGAACTCATCGAACACTTTGGACGCGTCCACGGCGCGGCTTTCCCCTCGGCGCATGTCGCGGGCTCAATGGCTGCCATTCTGGCTGCGCGCCGTTACAAGCCGTGGCTATTTTGGATTTGCCTGCCGTTTTTTCTGGCAATGTGCGTGGCGACCGTATACGGCCGCTACCATTATGTCGCCGATGTCATCGCCGGCATTGCCGTGGGAGCGATCGGTTGGGCCGCTGGCGAGACTCTGATGCGGCCAAGCCGCTAACTTCAGAATATTTTTTCCGGCCGGCGCAAAGTGCCGAGCGAGCCCAGATTCGATATGCGAAAAACCACCAGATATTGATTTTCACTGCGAATGTTGCCGAACGAAAAACGCCGGTATTCGAATCCCATGCCGCAGCACGAGCCGTTGTATCCCGCGGCCGCTATTTGATTTTGAAAGGACGAACGCGCGATGTCGTAGCTGGCGCCAAAAGTTGCGTTGAACCCCCTGCGGGTTAAATCGCCATATCCAACCAAAGTGCGCACCTGATTCGAACGAGGCTCGAAGTCGAAATTCGGCGGATTGTCCGCGACGGGCGTCGGCAAATTGACCACCGAAAAATGAGCGAGCGTTAGAAAGTACTCCCGGTAGGGTTTCCATTTCACGAGTTCGCCGATGGCATCAATTTGGCCGTGCCGGGGGTCCAAATTCACGATGAATTGGGTATCGAAGTGCCGGCCCGGCTCGAAGCGTATATTGCTGACGATCGGAGAAAAATGACGCGCCTGATCCAGAAAAGCGAAGGGCGTCAGAGCATCCGTCGTTTGAAATACGTTCCGCTGGCCCGGAACCAACGCGCCGCCGAACGAGGGATCGAAGAAATACTTCTCGGAAATATTCCAGCTCAACAGTTCCTGCGTGCCGCCTTCGCCTTCGCGGAAATAGAGCCGCTGCGTGACGCCATACTGAATTTCGTTGGTATCCGATAGAGTTTCATCTTCATCGAAGCGAACGAACCGGGCGAAATCCTTTACGCCATTCACGTCCGTATAAATAATCTCCGGCTCGATGACATGTTTCCACTTTCTGCCGGTGTTGGAGTCGCCCCAGACGCGCTCGATCGTCGGTGGCCGTATGTCCAGGGAAAATTCCTCGGTTTCCCGGAAGAATCCATTCCCCACGTAGATTCCGTTTTGCAGTTGGCCTCCGTAATACGTGGATCGAAACGTAAATGACGGTGTCACGTCGAGCCACGGCCCGAAATGTAAGGGGATCGTCACGGTAGGCGCTATTTCACTCCGTGCGACAAAGTTAGGAGTCTGGAATCCAGTCACAGTGTCCGAACGGTGTCCGGCGCTGGAAAACGCATCAAAAGAAAAATAAATTGGAAGTTTCTCCCACGGAGCCTGATCAACCGAACTGAATCGCGCTTCCGGAGAGGTTCTTAGCGATACAAACGTATCCGGCGACGCACTCACGTAGTTTTTGTAACTGAGCGCGGCAATATCTAAACTGAAGCCGCGAAAATTATTAGTCAGGAAAGCGGTGTTGCGAACTTCTGAGTTGATGGCCTGCACGAAAGTTTCGCCAAAAGCAATCCGGTAAGTAAGCGACGAAAGATTGTCCAGATCAGCTACCGCACGCCAGCCATCCGGCAGCAGCGCAGTGAAGAGAAGTTTCGCCTCGTGGCCTCCCTGATTGATTACCGTGCCATTGGGTTGCGGTAAACCGCGATCCACCACGCCGTTGTAATTGATATCCAGCCGGGCATTTTCCCAGGGGCGCATGCGCAGGTCGGCGCGCTGGCTCCAACCTCTGCGACTGTAGTAGTTCGCTCCTACCGTTAAGTCTGCCCAATCCGTCGGCGCCCAGTAATATGCATCGCCGAAGATAAAACCTTTGCTCGAACTTTCTCCGATATCAGGAATCAAAAATCCGGAAGATCGCTGCTTTTCGGCGGGGAAGGTGGCATACGGCAGATACAGAACTGGAATCGAAAATAACCGGAAGTTTCCGTTCTCCAGGTGCACGGAATTTTGCATAAAAACCGTGGCTTCCGGCGCATAAAATTTCCAGGTCGGCTTCTTCGGGTCGCATACCGTCATCCAGGCTTTGTGGATCTTGTAGGTACTTTCGTTTATTCGCTCCGCTTCCTCAGCTTCGAAATAAATCGGATTGGGACTGATCAGCAGGGTCGGAGTCTGCCGCCGCTGCACGGCAAACGTCGCGCGCACGTGGTGGAATATGCCCTTCCCAGTGGTCACTTCGTAGCGGGCGTCATCGGCTTCGACGTGTTGCGTAAGGTAGTCCAGTTGTACGTTGCCGCGTGCGATAACCACCTGGGTGTCTTCGTTGTACTCGACATGATCGGCGCGCAGCCGGGTGTTTTCGTAATGCACGTCCACGTGTCCATCAGCGTAATAGATTTTGCCGACCTGCCGTTGCTGATCCGCTTCGAGGGTCGCCGTTTCCCCACCCTGTCTTGCTTGTGCGGCGAGAGGCGCGGGTTTCTTTTTGGGCGCTGCGGCGAAATTTCCTGCAATACCGGAGCGCGTGCTTGGTGATGATGGATTGCCATTCTGCTGCGCTCTCAACACCAGGGGGGCGCCGATAAAAACCGTCGCTAAGGACACTAAGGACGCACGAAGCGTAAACGCGCGGAGATATTGCAAGACGGTTACGATCGGCATCGTGTCGTCCGAAACAAAAATCTCCTGAAAAAAGAAAGTTGAGCCTAACACGCGCCTTGCAGCCTCGCAATCATGGATGCCGGACAGCGGGTCTTCATGCCGGCGGACAAGCGTAGGAACACCGAAGCCCACAGCGAGTTGCCTTATACGTCACCGAAGGCAGGCGATTTTCGGGTTTCCATAATTCGCGCCCGTGCTACCATCGCTGTGTTCCATCACTGGAACTATCGCAGCGCAAAACGAGCCAGTGATACAAATTTGCAAGGGTTGTGGCGCCCTGCTTCTTGAGGCCGTCGACAACTGTTCCTTCTGTGACGCTCCACTCGTCGATGGTGACGAAAATCTCGAACCGGTACCGGTGGGTGTATCCGCGCCTGCTGTAGCCGACGAGACCGCAGACTCCGCCGAACCGGAATGGCGCAGAGAAGTCTCTCGCCGCCTCGAGGCCTATCGTGTGCGCCGTGGCCGTCCGCGTCCCGACGATTCGCAGTCCGGCCTTCCCTTCGCTCCGCCCATCGCTTCGTCAGATAACGACGCGCCGTTTCGCACGCATAAGATCGAACTGTATGAAGATGAGCCGGCATTTGAACGGCCGCGACCCCGCGTCACCCAGCGGGTCAGCCCGAAGCAACGACAAAACGAGCGTGTGGAAATTAACATCCAGCCTGAACTGGATTTTTCCGCCAATCCGGACGATCGAGCACATCCGCAGACGGCGCTCGTCCCGGTTGCCGGCGTGATCGAACGGCGTCGCGCAGGTATGCTGGACGGACTGTTTCTGGCGTTGACCTATGTTGGCTTCATGGGCCTGTTCCGTTCGCTAGGCGGCCAGCTGGTTATAGAAAAAGTGGACGCCATCGTCTATCTCGCCGCGTTTTTCCTGTTTTACGCGCAATACTTCTTTCTATTCACCACCTTCGCCGGCGCGACGCCTGGCATGCAGCTTCGCAGCCTGACCATCGTGCGCCTCGACGGAAGCCTTCCGGACACCCGACAGCTTTTGTGGCGGAGTTTTGGCTACATTCTTTCAGGAGCCACGCTGATTGGGTTCGTCTGGTCGCTATGGGACGAGGATCATTTCACCTGGCACGACCGCATCAGCCAGACGTACATCACCGCCGCAACGCCAATCGTGGAACCCGAAGCCTTCGAAATTCCTGCGGGCCATCATCGTCAACGCTTCGCCCACAAATAACTCGTCTGCACGGGCGGATTGACTTAACGGTCTTTGCATCCTACTATTCCGGTCGTTCCCCAAAGCTACGCGTCGTTTTTTTTCGCAGTTTCGCAGGGCTTGGTAACGCTACGACTCGAACGGCGCTGTCCGTTCAGTAACTCGCAGGAGGCGATTCGTGGAGGACTGGCAGTACGCACAAGCTGAACGAGCCGAAGGGCTGGCTCAGTTGCACCATTTCACGATGACCAAGCGCCAGAACGGGCGCGATATCTCATTCACCATTCTGGTGAAGGAATTCGCCACCGCTCCCGAGGGTCAACACCTGCGTTTTTTCGCCGAAGCGGACAAACAGGTCAATCAGAGCACCGCCGCGTTTGTGCCCTCCGGGTGGGGCGATTCGATCCTGAAAGCTCTGTCTGATTGCATGCGCTTGATCCGGCAATTTCCATTTGAGGACTAGTTTTTTCGTCACGGTTCGCGAACCCGAGGAGCAAAAGAAGTGAATCTTTCAAAGAAAGAAATTCAGCCCGGAATTTGGGTCATGGAAATGAGCGGGAACGTCCACATGGGGGCGGACTGCAAGCGCGTGGAACAAGAAATAGAAGGGCATATTGAAAAGCATCAAACGCGAATCATTTTTGACATGGCCAAAGTGAACCACATTGACAGTGCATTTGTCGGGCAAATCGTGAAGTCGTTCAGCCGCCTGAAAAAGGCCGGCGGCAAGCTTCGACTTGCCGAGGTAAAGGGAATGGCGGAAGGCGTCCTGAAAATGACTCAGGTGGATAAAGTGATCCCCATCTTTCCTACCGTCACCGCCGCCTGCGAAGATTTTACGGAATGACCTCGGATTAGGCCCAAGTCCCGTTGTTTCTATGACTAACCTCCGACGGGACACCGCTCTTAGGCTTCAATTCACGAATTTGGCCCCACTGTCTGATATAATCCTGCTTTAGCATTCTTTGCATACCGGCGCCCCGTCTGCGCGTCTAACTTGGGTCCCTGGTTTTGCCGCAAACCAAAGAGGTATTTCATGAGTCCACTTGGCAAAAAGATTGTCGTTGTGATCTCCGTGCTGGTCATTGCTTACGTGGCGACCGGTTATATGATGGGCCGCTCCTCGGACGATAAGGCCTTTCGCGCGTTGACGGTTTACACCGAGGTGCTCGACCACATCCAGCGCGATTACGTGGACGAACCCAATATGCATGCGGTCACGAACGGCTCCCTGCACGGGCTGCTCGATTCTCTCGATCCGCAGTCGGCCTACTTGAGCCCCCTGGAATACAAGGATTTCAAGGAAAAGACCGTCAGCAATCCGCCGGCGGATTCCGGACTCGCATTGACGCGCCGCTTCGGATACATCGGCGTGATTTCTGTTCTGCCTGACAGCCCCGGTGCCAAAATCGGCCTGCGTATCGGCGACATCCTCGAGAAAATAGCAGGATTCACCACCAGCCAGATGGCGATCGATCAAGCTCAGCTCCTGCTAAGGGGCCAGGCGGGCACGACCGTGCCGCTTTCAGTGATTCGGCGCGGCAAGACCGAACCGCAGGATATGACGATTACTCTCGCCAAGCTCGCTCCCACAAAATTGATCGCGGAAGACAAGGTGCAGGGCGATGTGGCCTACCTTCGCGTGCTGGAGTTCGAACCCGGCACGGCAAAGCAAATGCGCGAAAAGCTGGTTCAGTTGCAAAAGGCCGGCGCTCGCAAACTGATTCTCGATTTGCGCGATTGCGCCATGGGCGACGATCAGGAAGGCATCGCCGCGGCTCAGTTGTTTCTGCAATCCGGGACGATCACAACCTTGAAAGGCCAGACGGTCACCACGGTTACCTCATCCGCTGATCCAGCAAAAGTAGTATGGACTCAGCCGGTCGCCGTTCTGATTGGCAATGGGACTGCCGGACCCGCGGAAATCCTGGCCAGCGCCATCGCGGATAACAAGCGCGGCGAAACAGTCGGCGACCGCACTTACGGCACAGCGTCGCAGCAGAAATTGATCGGAATGGACGACGGTTCGGCTCTGATTTTGACCGTTGCAAACTATTTCACGCCCGCGAATAAAAACATCCCCACGGATGGTGTGGCGGCCACCGTCGAAGTCCGCTCTTCGGTGGATGAGTTGCTGGCGCAAGCTAATGAAAAAGAAACGCCCATGCCGAGCGCATCGATTGATGATCCAGTCATGAAGAAGGCGCTCGACCTACTTCAAGGCAATACTGCCGCAACCGAAAAGAAAGCCGCTTAATTCGCGATCTCTCTGGGGCACGGACGAAAACTCCGTGCCCCTTTTTTTAAGACCGGGACCCATTCGCACTTCATTTAATTCGCAGCCAAATCACCAGGCGCGTATCTTCCGCGACCGCGGATGCAATGCATTCCTGGTTCTGAGTGCGCTATTCGCTGGCCTCACTGGTTGCGCCAAAAAGCCGGTTGCTAAGACCGACCTACGAAACGTGACCACCGAAGTGGTCGCGTCCGCGCAGAAAATTACAAACAACAAGGCGCAGATCATCGTTCGGCCGCAGATTCAGAGTTCGAAGCGCGGCGGTTCGGGTGCCGTTGACGACATTTATGTCTCGCTCTCCGCTCCATCTCAGGAAGCGGCCCTGAGGGAATCTCTCAACTCGATTGCGGCGCGTCACGGGCTCGCGATTACGACAGCCACCGCCTCGCCGGGTATCACGCGATTTGATTTCTCTTTTAATCGCACTCGAACGCACACCATTCATATGGTCACGCCGCTTTCGAGCGCGCAATCGCTTACCCACAAAAATTCGGTCCAAGCGGGGACCGCGCGTCTGGCGATCATCATTGATGATATGGGCTACGACCGCTCCGCAGCCGACGCCGTCATCGCACTTCCCTTCCGGCTTACTGTTTCCGTCCTGCCGCATTTGCCAATTTCAAGCGAAATTGCCGAGGAAGCCAATACTCGAGGGGATCAGGTCCTGCTCCATCTGCCGATGGAATCCGATGCAGCGACTGCCAAGTCTGAGGAAATCGAATTGCGGGTTGGAATGAGTGCGGCGCAAGTTTCTTCCGCCGTGTCCGGGATGCTGGAGACCGTTCCGCACGTGGTCGGCGTCAATAACCACCAGGGTTCGCGTGCGACATCCGATCCGGCACTGATGCAAGCACTGATGCCTCTGTTACGCGAACGCGGTCTATTTTTCATAGACAGTCGCACCGACGCGAAGACGGTTGCGTACGACACCGCGAAACTCGACGGCGTGCGCGCCGCCTCGCGAAAGGTCTTTCTTGACGACATCGCGACGCGCGGAGCCATCATCACCCAGTTACGGCTTGCGGCACGCGACGCACAGCGCGATGGGTTCACGATCGCGATCGGCCATCCACGTCCCGAAACCATTGCGGCGCTTGCCCAGGAAGTTCCCAAGCTGGAAAACGGCGGCGTTAAATTCGTCTTTGCGTCGGATGTGGTGTATTAGAAAAGGAACGAATAATTCGCAGGCAAAAGAAAAAAACGTCCTAGTAATCGCCACCCATCTCGTCGAAGAGTGGGGTGGTCGCCAGAAGTTGTGCCTTCGTGCCATCATGCACGGCGTAGCGAACCGGGTTACCGTTCGGATGCTTGCCCCAGAGACTTCCCGCGCCGTATTCGCCATGCTTATTGACGGCGTAAAACTGAATATGGAACATTTTCAGCCGTTCCGGAAATGCCCGATAATTCCGCGCTACGCGATGCAAGGCTTCCAGGCATGCATCGGTGGGTGAAGAGCCCTTCCGCATCATTTCGACGATCGTGTGACCACCAGAAATCTTGATGTTTTCTTCACCGCGGCCCGTTGAGCCGGCCCCACCAACCTCATTGTCAACGAACAAGCCCGCGCCAATCACCGGCGAATCGCCCACGCGGCAAGCAATTTTCCACGAAAGACCGGACGTTGTAGTCGTGCCCGATACGTCCCCCTTCGCGTTCACGGCCAGGCAATTTATCGTACCGGTGCGCGGATGCATCACTACGTCTTCGATGTGCTCACGCCAGGCCAGCTTTTCGGGTGCATCGAGCAGCGATGCCAGATTTTTTTTCCAGTCAGGACTATCGAGCCCCGGTCGCCAGTTTTCGCTCGACTGCGCTTTCCAAGCCAGCCAGGCCAACCGCGACCGTTCCGTCAACAGGTCCATCGGCACGAAACCTTCATCTTCTGCAAATCGCAACGCACCGGCGCCCACGATAAAAACGTGATTGGTCTTTTCCATCACGACTTTCGCGACCAGCGATGGATTTTTAATCTTTTGAATAGAAGCGATCGCGCCAGCGCGCCCGGTTGGCCCGTGCATCACCGAAGCATCCAGCTCGACAACGCCATCCTCATTGGGCAGGCCACCATATCCCACTGAATCGTCGTTGGGGTCATCCTCTACTTTAGTCACCACCGCGAGCGCCGCGTCCAGCGTATCGCCACTGGAACGCAGGATGGCCATGCCGCCATCCAGATGCTCGAATCCGTTCGCCGAAGAAACAATGATCGGCGTTGTGCCTTGTGGCGCGAGCGCGCGGGGCGTAATCGCGGAGCGCGGAGACACGTTCGTCGCACCGAAAAGGCGCTGAGTACCAGCCGCAACCGCTCCAGCAAGCGTCGAAAAGAAAAACCTTCTACGTGTCCAAGCTTCCATTTGGGTCCTCGGAATTGCTAAGGCTTGAATCCGACGCTACTCCACAGTTCGCCGCAGTTGTACATCGTCCCGTTGGTGATCACGAACTTCACCGTACGGATATTGTGAATGGATTCGAGCGGGTTCGCGTCAAGAATGATCAGATCGGCGCGCTTGCCCGGCTCGATCGTGCCCAATTCCTTGTCTACCCCCATCACGCGCGCCGGCACCATCGTCGCGGCTTGAATCGCTTCCATCGGGGTGAATCCCGCTTGCGCATACAGCTCGATCTCGCGATACAGGCTGTAGCCTGGAACCGTCTGATCCGTGCCCGCCACAATGGTAATGCCCGCCTTGTGTAAAGCTCCTACGATTTCCACTTCCTTCTGAAAGACTTTCTCTTGCAGGTCCGCGTACTGCGAAGGAGGGCCCGTTTCAGCCAGAATCGCTCCCAATTCCGGCGCCACCTTTGCCACGCCAGGTTCGATGCTCACCGGAGGTCGGCTCGAGTTTGCGGTAAAGAATTCCATCAGGGCAAGCGTGGGATCCACGACAATTTTGTGCTGCACCAGAAACGCTATCGCCTTCTGTGATTCCGGCGATTTCATATCAATTTCGCCCTGTGCTTTGGCGCGATCCAGTCGCGTGGCGTTGTCCGGCAACACCGGCAGCATGATGTCCGCGATATACCCGATGTGATTGATCTGGTCCTGCCCCGATTCGACGGCCTGGTAGGCATTGAGACCTTCTGGAATGTGTCCTGTGACCGTCATCCCCAGGTGGTGCGCTTCGGTGGCTACGTCTTTCAGTTCTTCGAGCTTCACCGAGCTGTAGATTTTCATCTGCTGAAATCCGGCGTCGTGATATTTGTCGGTCCACATTTTGGCTTGCTCGGGCGTGTCCACCCGTTCGATGCCAAGCGCCAAGGGACCCGTGCCATCTACTACACCCGCCAGCAACAGACGCGGACCCAATCCACGTCCACTTGCCACCGCGTCGCGTACCGCGGTGATAAATTCAAATTCATTTCCCACGTCGCGCACAGTAGTTGCGCCCGCCGCGAGATAAATCGGGCCCCATTCGACCTGTTCGAAATGCGCGTGCATGTCCCACAGACCGGGAAGGACCGTCTTGCCGTGAGCGTCAATGTTCTGGAAGCCTGCGGGAATTTTTATTTGCGCGCGTGGTCCCGCCGCCGTGATTCGGCCGTTTTCGACCAGAACCACGGAATCTGAAATCGCCGGACTCCCGGTGCCATCCACCAGCGTGCCACCCACAATCGCGATCTTCTGTGCGCGGCTTCCCGATATGCCCTTTGAAATGTCCGCCAGCGCAGCCATGCCATCCGCACCAGCTCGCCCCACGAAAGTTCCCAAACCGCTCTCGTAGCCGTCGCGGATAGCTTCGAAGTGGTCGAATTCCGCATCGGTGGTCACCGAAGCGATAAGATTTCGGTTGGCGTCAAACCAAAGCGTCTCGCGTCCCCAGATCAAACCCTCCACGGTAAACCGGTCAAATTTTTGATCCTTACCGTCAATCTTGACTAGGTCCTGGCCGCGCGGTTCGATTTTGACTTGGCCATTTGGGAGAGTCGCCAGTTGCCCAGGCGATCCGTGCGTGGCCCAATACCGGACCATCAGCATCTGCATGGTGGTCGGCGCATAGCCGGCTATGGTGAAAAACTGCGCCGGGCGTGGCGCCTCCGTCCATTTTTCGCGATCGCGGATGCGCACTTTTTCAGGCTGAACTTCCACCGCATCGTCAATTTCCGTGCTGCGTGAGTTCTTGCCTTTGACTTCGAAGGCCTGCGGCGTGAGATCTGACGTCGATTTAAAAGTGGCCGTCATCGGCACCGGCGAGCCGCGGTCGGTAAATTTGAAATCCATTTTCGCCGTCAGCGAATTCCCGTCGTTCGTAATCTGGTAGGTTTCCTCACCGATCGGCTGTTCAAACTTATGCAGAATAAATTTACCGCTCTCGCCGCCGGCAGTCGGTGATTTCTCTTGCGGTGAAGCTACTGTTGCCGGTGCCGCCGTCTGCTGGGGCCGGGGTATGGCGCGCGATGCGAACGGCGCCGCGAACACCGCCAGAGCCACACAGCAAGTACCTCGGATCCTCTTTCGTCTACTCAGAAAACTCATCGCTTCCCTCGCAAATGCCATCGGAGAATACCTTTCCGGCGGCAAGCCTCGCAAGCTAAAGCTCAATCCTAACTGCCGCGACGCGTGCCAGGCACCAAGTATGAATACAATTGGCGGGGACGCCTTGGCCATACCTTTGCCTGTCATTCCGTACAGTAAAAGGTTCTAGCCCGAAAGCTGGTCCTCCGTTCTATTCACACACTCATTTGCCGCAGCTACTCTCTGTTCAGCCGCCTCCCACGTTTCTTGAGGCCAGGAAGGTGCTTATGTCCCACTGGATTGGAACCACTTCTCCCTCAGACGCCGGTATGAATGACTTCAAGGAATGTCTCAAAAACCTCCGCGACGGGCAGTCGGACGACGCCCTGCAACACGCCCGGCGCGCCCTCGGCATCGCACCCAAAAACCCTTTCTATCTTTCGTACACCGGCCTTTTGGCCGCGCTGGCTGAAAAGCGGTTCGGCGACGCGGAATCGCTCTGCCGCGAAGCCCTGGGCATGAAGCACAACCACGCTCAGCTCTATCTAAATCTTGCCGAGGTTTACTATCAGGCGGGACGAACGACCGACGCGATTACAACCCTGGAGAAAGGATTGATCTCCGCGGGCCGCGATTTTCGCATCCGCCGCGCCCTGGAAAAGATCGGCGTCCGCCGCATGCCGGTCCTGACCTTTCTGCACCGCAGCCATCCGGTCAATCGGACGCTCGGCAAATGGCGTCACCGGTTGACGGGAGCGCCAAAAGCCGCGTGATCGAGCGCTGATGGCAGCTGCCTCCGGTTAACCCGGATTCGATATTCCCCAGTGCGCAGTGCCGGGACGAGTAGCCTGGCGGGGCCGCTCGTCCCGGTCCCCCTTTTCCTTCCTCAATATGGTGTCATTTTCTGGAGTGTTACCGCGGCGGGGCGTTCTAATCCTGCCCTAACGGCAAAAAATACTGAGTACCCTTCACCGGCTGACGCAAACGGCGGAGTAGTTCCTGCAGGTCCTGGTTTCGCGCCACGAAATCAATCTCCGAAGTGTCCACCACCAGAAGATTCGATCCCGAATAGCGAAAGAAGAAGTGCTCGTAAGCATTTGCGACCGCTTCCACATATTCCGGTGAAATCTGAGTCTCGGCGGGATCCGCCTTCTTGGAGACGCGCTTTCGCAGCACCTCGGGCTTAGCCTGCAGGTAAATCACCAGGTCCGGTTGGGGGACCGACGGCGCCAGCATTTCGAAATACCGGTCGTAGAGCTTCAGTTCTTCGTTGTCGAGGTTCAGATAGGCGAAAATCTTATCTTTCTCGAACAAAAAATCACTGACAATCGGAGCCGCATTTTCCTCTGGACGAGCTTCCAGCAACCGCCGGTGGCGCTCGTAGAGAAAATACATTTGCGAGGAGAAAGCGGCGCCAGGTTTTTCGTCGTAAAAATCCGTGAGAAAGGGATTGTCTTCCGCGTCGAAGATCCGCCGAGCATGCAACTGTTCGGCGAGTTCTCGTGCCAGCGTGGATTTCCCCACCCGGATCGGGCCTTCGACCACGATGTGCCGAGGCGGCTTGAATGTTGGGTCACTCACGGCGCGCGATTATGGCAAACTGTGGTGAATGTTGATCGCTCCGCGACCTCACCAGCTTTTCGCGATCGCCGTGACAATCCGCGCCAGCGAATCCACATCGCGCGTATCAATGACTTCCGCGGGCGAATGCGAGTAACGCAACGGCCAACCCAGGGGAATATCGGCGGATCCGTAACGCACAAACGCCGATCCGTCATTTCCGCCGGCCGTCACGCCGTACTGGACCGGAATATTGTTCGCACGCGCCATCTTGATCACGCGTTCCACCAGGTCGGGTCGCGCGATATTTGAGCTGTCGATTGCGCGAATGACAAATCCATCGCCCAGCTTGGCATCGCCAAATCGTTTTGATTCGAGCGGAGAATCTGAACTGACGAACGTATCCACCGCGAAAACATAATCGGGCGCGTGGCCTTCCGCTGCAAGGCGTTTCGCTACTTTTCCGGCACCGACCAGCCCTTGCTCTTCGCCGGTGGACCATACAAAAGTCACATCGCGACCCTTGAGAGGCGCTCCGAGCGCCCAAACCGCTGCGACCAGCGCCGTGTCTCCCACGCGATCGTCAAAACTTCGGCCGTTGGCTCGAGTGCCAATAAGCGGGCGATATTGTTTCGGGATCGTAATCGTGTCACCCACGCTGATGCCCAGCTTCGCCACCTCGACGGGGGTTCGCGCTCCGACGTCCACGCGAATCACGTTCGTTGCTTCACCACGAGGCGACTCATCGGGCCACTTGAAGTCCGTGGAATCCCAACCATTCGGCAGCTCCATGATGGCGTCAACATCGCCCTTCGCCGCGTGCACCAGCGCAGGATGGCCCTCAAAAAAACTTAAAGATCCGCCGCCTCGCCACTCGACTTCCAGGCGACCGTCGTCTGAGATTGTTTTTACGGTGAACCCAATCTCGTCCATGTGCGCAACTACCAAGATGCTGGACCCCTTGCCTACCGCGAGTGCCGTCCCCAGATGCAAAATCAAATTCCCCGCGTCGTCAGTTTCCGTTTTCGCCCATTCAGGTAGTAGTCGTTCTACGGTTTTAAGTACTGGGGTTTCGTGATCGCTTACACCATAAGCCTCCGTCAACTCGCGCAGCACCTGCGTTGGAGGTAACTTCCTGTGACTGAATTTTTCACCGGCAGCTGGCTCCGTGCTCGAGGCGCGGATGGAGGCCCCAGTCCCGGACGATTCAACGTAATGATCGAGAAAGGCGCTTAGATTTTCCAGGTCCGCTGCGGAGATCGTCTCCGCCGGCGTGTCAGGCCACGCGATGGCGACTGCCAAGTGCGCCCAGGCCGCTGGAAATCCCGGCAGGGCAAGATAGCTTGAGGGGACAATGCCCGCCGAATAATCCGCGGTAAACGGAATTTTATTCGAATCGGCGATTTGCTTGAGGCTAGACCCAAACGAAGAAAGCGCTCCGTCCGATTTTTCAGCGGCGAGCAACACGCCACTGCCAAGTTCGCGCCGCGGCGCTCGACGCATCGTGGGTGTCTCCGGAATCGGTCCGCCCGGCAGCAACCGGCCAACGTAAATCATTTCGTCCGCATGGGTGTTGGTGAGAATCCGCTGCAAGCCACGCGCTCCGGTCCGTTGCTGAACCACGAACGCGACCGTCAAGGTTCCCTTGATTTTTGCCGGATCAAGACGACTCAGCACCTCAACCATCGCTGCTGCGCCAAAACGGTCGCCAATCGAAGCTCCCGAATATTCCGCGCCGCCTAAATTCATCAATCTGCGATTGATCGCAATCGGGCTGAGCAAATCCACGCCGGCCTTACGGACCTCCGATGCATTCGTCGCGCCAATATCCACGTAGAGATTTTCCAGATCTCCGGCCTTGGGCGCGTTCAGATGCCCTCCCTGCAGGTGCACCGACAATCCCGCGACCACGCCATCTATCCACTTGCCGTTCGTGGTTCCAATCTTGACCGGCTGCGCCGAGTACAATTCGTTGAAGATCGGCGCCAGACCAAATTGCGGCAGGCGTTGCACCCGCAAATACCCATCTGAAGTAATTTCGCTCACCACGAATCCGGGTTCGTCGATCGGAGCCACGATCAAGCGGTTCGGAGCGCCACTTCCTATTTTCACCATGACGTCACCGAGGTTATCCGTGGTTGGGTGCAGCGCGGCAAGCTGCGTAGCTACCTGCTTGCCCAACTCACTCTCATATCCGGAAACGGCCGGAGTCGCTACCATGCGGGATAACACGCTTCCCGATACCAAATCAGCCGACTTCTTGGGAGTTTGAGCTTGCGCGGCGGTTCCAGTCGACAAAACCATACAGGAAAAAAAGCAAATCAGAAAAAATTGCACACGACGCTTCATATGTTCCCCCGCATATGGAACCAGCTGATTCGACCACGAAATAATAACTGGAAAACGTCTGACTTGATTCTTAAATCAGGCACGAGAGAGTTCGGCGATAATGCTCTCCCTGCGTTTGAGCGCCGCGGCGTCCACCCGGTTCAGCACCGTTACGTAGGCCACGGCAGCGATCGCGGTTAAGAATAAAAAGATAAGCGTCGCGATCCAAATGCGCCCATACGCCCTGCCGACCATCAGCCCCAACGCGCACAGGCCCAGCACTGCCGCTTGAATCCCGATGCTCGCGAACGCGGTCGCTCCCGAAGCTCGCTGGCGTCCGAAGACTGCATAGTCAATTTTCTTCGGCGAATACAGGGACATAAGATCGCCTGCCGAAAGCGTCACCAGAACGGCAAACGCCAAACCACAAATCGTTGCCAGAGTCATCGCGGCGGAAGGGGGCCGGTAAACCAAGCAAACGACCAGCCATACCAGAATCGTTTCAATCACCATTACCAGAGAATGCGCCAGATTCTTACCCATCAGAATCTCGCGAAACCGCACCGGCGAAAGAAAGAACATCTGAACTCCGACTCCATCGCCGCCAAAGCTGTTGTACATCAGGTTGGTCAAAATGAGCAGCGTGTAAGCCGCGCCAACCGGGAACGCCAGATCCGTCGCGTGAGCCAGCACGCCGCCTGAGGCACCGCCCTTCCTCGCGCCGAACCTGAAAATCAGCAAGATCACAACGGGCATCACGAACGTAAATAGCATGGGGCCGCTGCGCGAAAGATAGTGAAACTCCTTTTCCACGATCGCGGAAATTGGTCCCGGCACACCCGGAATATCCCAACTTGAAGTTGCATGGTGTTTGCCGGCGGGCTTGGCACTGCGCCCGGGTGATTCCCCAAGATTTTCGCCGCGGAATTGCGCACGCAACCTAAGATTAAGCAGCCAGAGGATCACGGCCACATAGAAGACCTGCAGCGCAACACCACCCAGCGATCGCGAATAATTCCCGTAAAATGCGCTGGCGATGGAATCCGCCGCCAGACCCGGAGGTGAAAACCTTTGGATCAGCAGGGCCTGCTTGGAGAATTGCGTTAACGCCGGTTCAGACCGCTCGCCGAAGTGGCTCAGCAGCGGCCCAAGAGCCTGAAAGCTAATCAGAAAAACGAAGATCACAATCCCCAGCAGTTCGCGAGTGCGTCTTTGGGCCAGCCATCTTTCCACCCAGGCATAAATCATTCGCCCCAGCAGAATGTTTAACGCCATGAAGACGACACAGGTGAGCGCGGCGACAAGAATCAAAGAAGGCGAGACCACCGCCGCTCCAACCACAATGCCAACGGTCCACAGAATTCCGATGGCGCTAGCCGGTTCCAGTGAACCAAAAATGATCCGGACAAAAAAGTAGGATCGGAAGGTCAGAGGAAAGCGCAAGAGATTCGAGGAATCAATATTTTCAGAAAATGCAGTGGCTACGATGGGGAACAATTGCCATAGAAGGAAAATAGGCCAAAACAACGCCGCCAGAAACGCGGCCTTGCCATGCGAAGTGAGGAACCAGGTTGCGAAGCCAAGCCCTGCAAAGCCCGCGAAACCAAGCATTGCAAAACCCAGGAACATGAATCCCCGCGCCACCAATTCCAACCGGCCCCGAATCGTGCGCAGAGAATTCGTGAAGAGCTGCCAGCGCACGCGAGCGATGGCTTCGAACTGCCCGCGCGTCCCCCCGGCGGCGTTCACCCCAGCCACGAGAGTTCCTGTTCCACTCGTCGCGTGCCACCCACCACGCGCAGAAAAATCTGTTCGAGCGTCAGTTTTTCGCCGGCCATCGCTTGTTCGTCGGGTGCGGAACCTGAGGCGATCAAGGCGGCGGCCGATTGTGCTTCCACCCCGGCACGCAACTCTTCGAGCGATCCCTGCGCGACGAGTTGCCCGCGATGAATGATCGCCACATGACTGCAGAGCCGTTCGACGATCTCCAGTACGTGTGAAGTTAGAAAAATCGTGGCGCCTCGCGCGATCATGCTCTGCAACATTGCCTTCAAAGTATTGGATGCCACCGCATCTACGCCTTCAAACGGCTCGTCCAGGAACAATATTTTGGGCCCATGTATGACGGCGGCGGCTAGCGCCAATTTTTTCTGCATGCCGTGCGAATAGTCCGTGACCAGCGCCTTGGGCTGATCCGCGAGCTGCATGAAGTCGAGTAGCTCCTGCGAACGTTTGGCGGCAGTGGCGCGGTCCAACCCATACATCCGCCCAACGAAGTTCAAGTATTCCGAACCCGTCAGCCGCCCGAATAGCGCCATGCCTTCGGGAACCACGCCGATTTGCCGTTTTACTTCGACCGGATTCTCTACAAAATCAGTGCCCAATATCTGCATCCGCCCCGAGGTCGGTGCCAGCAACCCAGTTAGCATTTTTATTGTGGTGGATTTTCCTGCACCGTTGGGCCCGAGGAATCCGAAAAACTGTCCCGGCGCAACTCGGAGGTTGACGTCCTGCACCGCAGTAAGTTCTCCAAACCGGCGCGTCAAATGTTCCGTAGCGATTGCTGGAGAGACGACTGTCGAAGAAGTGCTCATTCGAATCGCCCGACTCTAACATACGTTCGAGTCCGGAGATAAGAGACTAGCGCGAGATGACTGATGGGGCGAGTGGCGCAGTCGCTTGAGGGAAGACCGCCATGACTGCGGGCAACTCCAGGCGGAAGGTGCAACCGCCCTCTGGACGATTGAAGCCGACGATCGTGCCGCCGTGCTCCTGCATCACGCCGTAGCAGATGCTGAGGCCCAGGCCGGTGCCCTTGCCCACGGCTTTCGTCGTGTAAAAAGGATCGAATACCTTGTCAGGCTCCTTCATGCCGGGTCCGGTGTCGGAAAATTCTATGACCACCACGCCGCGCTCGCGCAGGGTGCGAATCAACAGAACGCCGCCTCCGGCCGATTCCATCGCGTCCACGCCATTGCTGATCAGATGGTAGAAGACCTGCAACAGTTGATTTGGATCGCCGCGAACCGCGGGAAGGACGCTGCGATTTTCGAGTTCGATGCGTATATTTTTTTCCCGAAGATCGAGATTTCTTAACTGCACCGCTCCGCTTAGAACGGTGTTCAAATCCAGCAATTGCTTCTCTGCGGGAACCTGCCGTGCGAAGCTGAGTAAATTTGTGACTAGGTCTTTCGTCCTCCGCGCCTGCTCGCGAATCTTTTGCCCGAGTGAGTACGCTCGAGTTTCCGGCGGATTTTCCAAAGTTAACAGGTCCGAGTAACCTAGGATGGCCGTAAGCGGATTGTTGATTTCATGTGCGGCTCCGGCCGCAAGTTGCCCCAGCGAAGCGAGTTTTTCCGACTGGACGAAATGGGTCTGCAGCCGCTTCACATTTTCAAGCGATTCCCATAAGTCGTGCACCAGTTCCGTGCGTTCCTGATAAACCAGATGCTGACGCAGAAAAACCAGCGCGCTGACCACGAAAATTGCGCCCAGCGTCACCAGCATGCGAAATTTCCGAACAGGGATGGGAGCGTTGCTAGCTTCCAGGTTCCAGATCGCCAGCAGCGGAGCTGACAAAACGCCAATTCGTGCCAGACGCGTGGGCCACTGGGTGTCCCGTTTCACTGTTGCCGGCAATGGCTCCGGCTCAAATTGCAATCCTCGCGCGATGATTCCAGTGACGCCGATCCAAACGAATGCGGCGAGCATTGGCAGACGCAACAGAGGGCCCATGTTGGCGAGCTGGTGGCGGACGGCAATGTCCACCAGAATAATTCCCGAAACATATAGCACCGCTGCGCCAAACAGATTTCCATACACTCTGCGCCAAGATCCTTGGGTCCGGAAAAATAGCAAACCAAATCCCACTGCTACGACCAGATTTTCGGTGGTGTACGCCGCGGTATCCCGTGAATAAAACAGCGCGAAATTATGCTGTACGATTTTCCAGGGCATCGCCGCAAAAACGTAAATGTACAGCCACACGATGCCGAGCAGTAGCAGGTCAATCAGCCCAAAGCGCAGCGTTTCGCGCATCTTTCGCGCGTGGGGCATCAGCGCGATCGCGGCCATGAACGGAACCGTGTGCAAAAAGAAAAATAGATCCGCGATATACGGGGGTTCGGATTGGTTGTGGAGCACGAATTCGGCATAGATCAGCACCAACATTCCGGTTAGCCAGAATGTGCAACCCAGTGCCAGCAGCATCCAAAAGCCGTTTTGCCTTCGGTATGGCGAAGCCGCGTTCCACAACAAAAACGTGTTACAAAATAGCGCCACGGTGCAGGCGATTACGTAGCTGAAGTTCTCCAGAACCGGGACGTGCGGACTCAGAAACGATACGAAAAAATATCCGCCGAGGAAAACCAGCCAGGCGGTTGAAATTAGGGTGGATGAACGAGAAAGTTTCATCTAAGGAGCCTGCTTAAATTTTACAGGAGACCAAAAAGCTTCGGCGGACAACTTCCTTATCTCTTTCTTAAACAGAACATCTTCGGGAAATTCGGGTTGGCGGCCTCGATGTTCGGCCTGCGTAACGCAAGGCGAAATTAAAACGAAAAACGAAAGGGGCGTCTTTTGTGCGCTCTAGTTCGTTCTCCGCTCGGATGGACTGCTTCCGGAATGCCGAATGGCAAACACCACGATCTCCGTGGATTCGGAATCTGCTCCGGCATGACGCCCTGGAACAAAACGCCATTGGTTCGCGGCAGTCAAAGCTGCCGGAGCAAGCAAATCTGGATCGCTGAAAATCTTAAGCTCGCCGATCTGTCCTTGCGGTCCGATGCGCTCGTAGAGAATTACGCTACCGTCTCGTTCGCCTGCCCCAACTTCCGGTTCCACTGTTAGGACCGGCATGGCCCCACGGTCGGCCCATATTTTCGAGGGCACATCGTATTTGCGCGTAAGCGTGGGCTGCGGGTGCTGTCGTGATTGCGAAAATTGAAAGGTTATCGCAATTCTTGCCGGAACTGCCCGGCCGTCCAGACGCGCCGGCGAAAAACTCCACGTTTGCACCGCGCCCAGAACCTTTTCAAGGAACGGCGACGCACCACGCACCACTCTAATTTCAATCAACCTTCCTTCAGCATCAATCAGCGAATCAAGCTCGACTTCGCCGCCCAGCAGCGCCTGCGGAGGAAAACTGCACGCGACCAGCGTAAGTGGAACCGGAGGCGCAAAACCTTTGTTTTGCTCGGGGTCATTTTCAGGTGGCGTCGAAAATCCCGCGACGGTATGCCACGCTATTTCTTTTTGTTTTAGAAGCGCGATGGCGTAGTGGATGGGCACCGCCGCTCCAACACCCTTCGCGTCTCCGTCTTCTTTGTTCGCAATCGAAATTGGACTTGGATGTAGCCATTGGCCCTCGATAAGACCAACCACCTCGTGCGACGCTGCCGACACGACCGGAGCGCCACTTTGGCCAAGTCGCACTCCGTGGTTGAAGAGAAATAATTCGGTATCTCCGCGCCCTTTGTCCAGTTGAGAAAATACGAAATCAACGACCTCGCCGAATGAACGGTCGTCCACCGATGCATCCAGCGTGTAAGCGTTCAGGGGCTTGGAAGGGTGCGAAGCCGCTACCAGCACAGTTTGATCGGCCGCAATCCAGTCCTGCGCCAACGGCAGAAATCCAACCGCATCCTTGTTCTCGAATGGATTCGGCGTTGCGCGCAGAACCGCTACATCGTGGTCCCGGTCCATCATCACCAGCAACGCCCGCACGAACCGCGGCGGGCCCGCTGGCTGGCGAACTAAAATATAAGGCTGTCCCCCGTGAAGTTGGCTCAGTACATGCGCGGCGGTAAGCAGGTAGCCTTGTTCATTGATGAAGAAGCCGTCGCCATAAAAAAGATAATGGTAGCCTCGGTTTGAAGCGGTCTGATCCACCGGATAAACAATGGGACAGACGGCGGCTGACAACGCAGGATCATCGGCCGATTTTCCTTCCGATGCTCGTGTCGTTGAGAATGACAAAATGCAGGCCAGCGTCGAAGCTATGCCGAGCACTAACCTGCCGCTCGATTTCATTCGCGCGAAAATGGGGGCAGATTTCATTCTCCCTTCGTGAATAGGATAGCCAATGATCCAAATCGCGCAATTGACCTTTGGGACAGTTCCATCGCATCAGGAAACTTTCTAGATTTGCGGTAATTCCACCGGCGGGTGGGAATCGCTGGCCGTGCAGGGTCGAACAGCCCGGTGAACGCGATTATCTGGGCCGCACACTCACTACCACAAAACAGATCAATCAGTACGAACTCGCCTTGGGCTCACACGCCCGCTCTGGCGAGCAATTCGATATCTGGCAGGCAGTCTATGGTCCCGTAGGCAAGGACGGATACCCACAGCCCATCTTGAATAAGGAAACGGGAGAGATCGATCCGGCCACGGCTGCGTACTGGAGAGAACATTATGATTTAAGCGCAATCCTGCAGAAAAATTGGGCCACGCTGGGTCCGAAACTCGAAGGCAAGATTCATGTCTACGTCGGGAGCGCCGACACCTATTTCCTGAACGACGGCGTCTATTACCTCGAGGATGTTTTGAACGCCACCGCGAATCCTCCCTACGGCGGCGAAGTCAAATACGGTGATCGCGCTGAACATTGCTGGAACGGCGACCCGAATCTTCCGAACTACCTCTCACGCCTCCACTACAATACAATGTACCTGCCGAAAATTCTCGAGCGCATCGAGAAAACCGCTCCACCGGGCGCGGACCTGAAATCCTGGCGCTACTAACCATCGCAGCTGCCAGATCCTGCTGAAAACAAAAAAGGGCAACCCTTACGGGCTGCCCTCTTTTGTTGTTACCCCTGGTTAGATGCTTCAGTTAGAACGACACCTGCGCCTTCAATTGGATGATCCTCGGCGACGAATCGCCGCCAAGTCCCGCACCCAGAATGCTGGTCGGTCCGCTGACGGTGCTGGTGATCAGTCCAAAGAACGGATTGGAGGTGTTGGCCGGAGCTAGACCATTGTTGGGTGTGAAAAAGTTGGGATGGTTGAACACATTGTAGAACTGGAAACCAATCCCGAGCTTCCCGCCTTCCCAGTGAGGAATAGCCGTGTTTTTCATGATGGTGAAGTCCGCATCCGAATAGCCAGGTCCGCGGAACCGGTTGCGAAGGCCAGTAGAGAAAGTACCCTCGCTTTCCGACGGCACGAAGTTGGCGTTTCCGAAGCATGGTGTTGTGGTCGCCGATCCCGAGCAGTTGGTGTTCACTGGACCCGCAAGCTGCGGGTAAATGAACGCCCCATAGTTGTTGCCTCGCAGATCGCCGGTTGCATTTCCATCAAACACTGTAAACGGCAACCCGGTGTGATAGAAGACGGTGCCGGAAACCTGCCATCCATCCACCAGCGGTGCCCACCCGTGCCCCATCAGCGCCCGACGGATTGGCAGTTGCAACACGTAGTTTGCGTTCACCGTGTGCCGTACGTCATAGTCCGCCGGTCCATATGAGCCACGTGGATTGTTCGGATCCTGCGGCGCGGCAAACGAGTTCGCAAACGAAAATGGGATGTTGGTGATCCCGCCGTTCGACGCGAAATCCATTGCGTGGCCGTAGGTGTAGTTAAAGCCAACCACTCCCTTCACCGCGCCGGTGAAGCGGTGATTAGCCGATACGGTCAACCCGTTGTAATTGGAGATGCCTGCCGTGTGATAGTCCGTGACCGTACCGAAGGCTGCGTCCGGCGCCGATGTTGGCAAACCAACGAAGGGGACTCCGGGGCATACCGGATTCCCGGACGTGGGGTCGCAGAATCCGTTTATGCCGTTGTTCTGGATTATTTCGTGGATTCCGTGGTTGCCCACATAGCCCACGCTTACCGACGTGTTAGCTCCAAACCCCTGTTCAATTTGCAGGTTCCACTTCTGGTATTGTGCGATATGGGTGTGACGGTCCGCCGTAAACAAATTCGGCGGCGTGAAGCCCGGCACCGCCGCGGCAATCTGGTTGAAGTTGAGCCCGTTCGCGAACCCACTGAGGAACGCCGCATTGTCCGCCGCCGCCGCCGTGAAGAGGTTTCCTCCCACAGTTTCGGCCGGTGAAATTGGCGCACCCTTCGCAACGAATGTGTTTACTGCTACTGCGTTTCCGGCAAATCCATCCACCAGCACGCCCGGAAATGCATCGTTGAACAAGCCTACGCCGCCACGCACCACGGTGTTCTTCTGCGTTCCAAACGGCTGCCAGGCAATTCCAATCCGTGGCTGCCAGAGAATGTTGTCCAGCCCCTGCAGCATCTGGTGCAAACCGGTTTGAATCACCTGGTTATACGGAACACTGGGATCGTGGTCCCCTCCCACGAACGGTCCATCAAACCGCGCGATGCAGTCGGTCTGGCAAACCGGATTCGATTGGTGTTCGGCCCGCAACGCCAGTGTCAAAGTCAGGTTCGGTTTTACCCGCCACTGATCCTGAGCGTAGAACGCCAGCGAATACAGCGCGATCGGCTGGTTCGATGCGGAGGGAAACGTGATTCCTAGATTGGTCTGCGGGCCTTCGCCATTGAAGAAATCAAGCAGCGAATTGACCCCGATGAGTCCGGTTTGGCCGACGGCGAAGTCGTGGTCACTCACATCGTCTCGGCGGAACTTTGCGCCGAAGCTGAGCGTGTGGTTGCCCGTGGTGTGCGAGACGTCGTCGGAGAATTGATACTGGGTCACGTTGCGGCCTTGCGGGAAATTCGAATTCCCCAGTCCGCCGCAGCAGATGCCGCCCAGGTTGGTCAGGCTGCCGTCGTTGAAGGTGATCGTGGTCGGAAACGCCGCGGCCGTCGCCGATGGATTTGCGACTCCGAAGATGGCGCTATACCACAACAACGAGGCGATGAACTGGTTCGAGGTGCTCGCCCCAAACGTGTGCGTCTCGTTAAACTGCGCGCTCCACTGGGGCTGCGTGCTCCCCACGTTGAAGAGCGAGCTGATTGGATCCGTTATGCTGGCCTGCACGCCCTTGTCGTACGCCACGCGGACGAAGGCGCGATCGTTTTGTCCCAGGTTGTAATCCACCCGGCCCATGTATTGCGCTTCGTGCGTCAAGTTGCTTGCTCCGCTGTTGAATCCAAATGTGCAAAAACCCGTCGAGGTGGTGATGCCAGCCGGGCATGCATTCTCCGGTCCGGCCGGCGTTTTGCCGGCTGCCGCTGCGTTATACAGTCCGAACATTTGGTTGTAGAACGGTATGGACGCAGTCAGCCCCTTCGCCGTCAGATTGGCAATGGTTGCCGTTTCGAACTCCTGCGTAGGTACCAGGCTTGTTGGGAACACTGTAGGCAAGATGACTCGCAGCCCTTCGGTGTTGAAAAAGAAGAAAGCTTTGTCCTTCTTGATCGGACCACCCAGGGATCCCGCCCACTGATTCGCGTTGCTGAACGTTTTCGGTTGGCCTGCCAGGAACCAATCCTGTGCATTCATCGCGCGTCCGTTCCAGTAGTACACCGCGTTCCCGTGGAATTGATTGCCGCCTGATTTCGTTACGTAGTTGATGTTTGCACCGGCGAGTCCCCCGTATTGTGCTGAGTACCCCGTCGCAACGATCGTGGCTTCCTGAATTTCATTCGTACCCAGCGCCAGGTTCGTCGCGCCGGAGTTGTTCAAGTTCAAGAACGGATCGTTGTCGTCCATTCCATCGAGGGTGAACAGGTTCGAGGAGGCCGAAACGCCAAAACTCGCAAAGTTTCCAAGTCCGCCGCCGGCGTTGGTATTCATCACGCTGCCCGGCGCCAGTTGCGCGATTGCCGACAAATCGTTGCCTGGATTTGGCACTTCGGAAATCTGCTGCTGTCCGACCGTAGTCGAAACGTTTCCGTCCGCGGTCTGCACCAGCGGCGCCTCTTCCGTCACCGTTACCGTTGTATTTGCTGCTGCAACATTCAATGCGATATTCAGCGACTCAATCTGGCCAAGGTTTACCGTTATCGATCGCGTCGTCGACTGAAAATTGGCAGCCGACACCGTCACGCTGTAGGAGCCCGGCGTCAGCAAATAAAAATGGTAAACGCCGTCTTTATTCGTTTGCGTGTCTTGCGTGGATCCTTTCGAGAGATCTTTCAATTGCACCTTCGCTTCGGGTACCGAGGCTCCCGACTGATCCGTCACTACACCGGTAACATCGCCGGTCGTTTGACTCTGTGCAAAAAGCTGAGGCGTAGCGAATATCGCCATGAGCATCAGCAGCACTCCCAGTAGACAATATCGTTTTTGTTTCATTTTTCCCCTCTCGGACACGTGTATTCCGGTCGGCGCGCAGCCAAAACCAGAATCGTTTTGAAGTTGATTCGTAAAGGAAACGAATCCCTGCGGCTGCAAAGGCACGGCGGGTGCCATATTGGCTTTGGGTCGAAATCGGTTAGTCGATGGGAGTTAAATATTTCGACTGCGATACTCGAAACGAATTGCGGTAGGTTGCGTGAATTTGCGTATCCGAATTTTTGTAATGGTGGTGCGAACTGCAAATAAAGCGCTACGAATATCCATATCCGAATTATGGAATTGGCGCGCGGGCCGAAATTTCCCGACCCACGCAGTCAACTGAGGCCACGGCCATGCGGTGCCCACGATATATGTACCGTGACACATGAAAGTTAGTTCGCAACGCAATGCGCGACGGATCTTTTGGGATGAATTTCAAGGCGGGATCCAAAAAACAAACGATCTACCCGAGGCGTGATAAAACTTGCACCGGCGGTTGACGTACGAGCGGCGAATTCCCGTCAGCTCCGCTCCAGAATCCAGCTCATCGTTTTCGAAGCCAGATTGTCGAGCGCGACCACCGACATTTCGAGATGTTCTACTTTCGTATCCTCGATTTTGTTGTGGCTGATGCCCTTAAGCGATTGCACGAACATCATTACGGTCGGAATTCCGGATCGCGATACTTCCGCTGCGTCGTGCAACGGGCCGGAAGGCATCCGATGCGTCTTGCCTGAGGTTTCTCGAACAGCCTCATCGCAGAGGTCCAATAACTCAGAATGAAATGGCAGCGGTTCGATATTCCAAATGCGCGACCAATTCACAGTGCAGTTTTCTTCCGTGGCGAAGCGGTCGCTCGCTTGCTGTGCCTCGCTATGCATTTGCGCTAGCACGCCGGCGTCAAGGTCGCGCTGATCCAGCGTCACCTCGCATCGCCCCACCACCGCCGTAACGATTCCCGGAAATGTTTTCACGCTGCCCATGGTGCACACCGCGTCTTCATGTTTTTTCGCGATCGTGCGGATTTCGAGGGCCAGCTTTGCGGCTGCAGCGAGCGCATCGCGCCGCGCATTCATCGGAGTCGAACCGGAGTGCGCTTCCTGCCCGTGAAAAGTAATCGCGTGCCGCTCCACGCCTTTCGTGCCCAATACTACGCCGAGTGGCAACCCCATTCGTTCCAGCACCGGCCCCTGCTCGATGTGCAGCTCGATGTAGGCCGCCGCGTTCTTTTGCCCTCTCTGCGCATCTGGAAATTTCTCGATCTCGACGCCGCAACGCCGCAGCGCGTCTTCCAGCTTGATTCCGTCGCGGTCGGTGCGTGCTCGATCCGCGTCAATCGAATGTGTCCCGGCAAACGCCGAGGAGCCCAGCAAACTGCGGCCAAACCTCGCGCCTTCCTCATCCGCCCAGTCCACCAACCGGACGGTCACCGGCGGACGCCCATGAAATTCTGACGAGATCCTCCGCAGCACCTCCAGTCCCGCCAACACGTTTAATGAGCCATCGAGCCAGCCGCCATTCGGCACGGAATCCAGATGTCCGCCGATCAGCAGCGATTTTTCGGAAGCGCCCGGCAGTGTGAACCAATTGTTCCCCGCCGCATCGTAGTGATGCTCGACCGGAAGTTTTGCCAACTTCGTAGCCAGCCATTCACGCGCTTGCAGCCATGTGTCGGTCCAGGCTACGCGCTGTGCGCCGTTTTCATCGCCGGTCAGCGTGCGCAGTTCCTTCAATTCAGCAACAGTGCGTTTGGGATTGAGGTTCATAGAATCCGCTTAGAAATGTGATGGCTCGCGCCTCAACATCTTGCCGCGGCCACGCTCGCCGACGAATTTACCATCGCGCACCTGAACTTTGCCTCTGACTGTCACAACCGACGAGCGGCCTTCAATTTCCATCCCCTCGAAGCCGCTATAGTCGTTGTTCACGTGATGCGATTTTGCCGAAATCACGCCGCGATAGTCCGGGTCGTAGATCACCAGGTCGGCATCGCTGCCCACCGCGATCTGCCCTTTGCGAGGAAACAGCCCAAACAGTTTTGCGGCCCGCGTGCTGGCGGCATCCACAAAACGATGCATATCCAGGCGGCCGCGCTTCACACCGTGCGTGTACAAAAGATTGACACGATCTTCGATTCCCGGAATGCCGTTGGGGATATTGACGAAGGAATCTTTACCCAGAAGTTTCTGCTCCATATCGAATGGGCAATGATCCGTGCCAACCGTATCAATCGAGCCCAATTCCAGCGCATTCCACAGCGCGGCCTGATTGCTCTTCGCGCGCAAAGGCGGCGACATTATGTGTTTCATCCCCTCGACGCCCGGACGCTCCGCATGAGTTTTGTCCAGCAGAAAGTGCGGCAGAACGGATTCCACGTGAATCTTCACCCCTCGCGATTTCGCGTTCAGCGCTGCATGTAACGCCTTTTCGCAGGACAGATGAACCACGTAGCCCGTTGCTCCGGTATTTTCCAGGAATGTCGCGAATCGCCCGGTGCCTTCCGCTTCCACCGATTCCGGACGGCTCGGTTCGTGCCATTCGGGACCGGTCTTCCCCTCCGCCAATAGCTTCTGCTGCAAGCGCGCCACCAGCTCCGCGTTTTCGCAGTGTGCGGTCACAATCACGCCCAGGCGCTTTGCCAGTTCCAGGGTCTGATACATTTCGGCGTCATCAATACCGAAAAAGTTCTTGTAGGAGAGAAAAATTTTGAACGACGCCGTGCCATCCGCGACGATCTGCCGCAATTGCGATTCAGTTTCTTCCACAAATTTAGTGACCGACATATGGAAGGCGTAATCGCAAGCGCTCTTGCCCTCGGCCTTCGATTTCCAAAGCTGGTAACCTTCCAGTGCATCGTCGTTGCGGTTCGGGCAGCACATCTCAATGTACGTCGTCGTGCCGCCGATCAGCGCCGCGATGCTGGCCGTTTCGTGCGTGTCCTTGGCGAACGTAGCCATGAAAGGTAAATACACGTGTACATGCGGATCAATGAAGCCCGGAAAAACAAGTTTGCCGCTGGCGTCAATAACTTCCGTATCCGGAGGCGCGTCCAGATTTTTGCCAATGGCCGAAATGGTTTCGTTTTCGACGTAGATGTCCGCGTGAGTCCGCGAGCCCACGGTCACGACTTCGCCATTTCGAATCAACAAAGCCATCTTCTAGCTCCGCTCCAACCACTCTCTTCGCCTTCAAGGAATATGAATGCCCATCTTGTCGCGGTACTTCTTCATCTCATCCCAATCTTCCGTCACTTTTCGCTGTGACTCCGAAAGTTGTCCCCACGTAATCGGCGGCCGCCCCGAGGGCTCCTCGATCATTTGAATGCACTCCGTAACCGGGCAGACGTTATAGCAAAGGCGGCAGCCCACACAATCCTCTTCTCGCACCTGCACGCTGGGACGCGAATTCACCGCTTCCTCTTTACCATTCGATTGCACGGCATGGGAATGAGGCTGCACGACGCGGCCATCCTTGTTGATCAAATCAATGCATTGGTGCGCGGTATCGTTGCAAGCCACGTAACAAAGATTGCAGCGAATGCATTTCTGCTGGTCAATACGCGCCACCGCGCGAAATGACAAATCGAAATTGCTGAAATCGGAGAGCCGCTGCACGCTGCGACCCACTATTTCAGAAACTGTCGAAAATCCCTTTTCGTCCATCCAGTTGGACAAGCCGTCGCACAAATCCTCCACCACCCGGAAACCGTAATGCATCACGGCGGTGCAAACCTGCAAGCTGCTCGCGCCCAGCAGCAAAAATTCTGCTGCATCGCGCCAGGTCGAAATGCCGCCCATCCCGGAAATCGGCAGCTTCGAACCGGCAACCACTGAATCTCGTCCCAGCGCCGCCAGCATGTTTAACGCGATGGGCTTCACAACCGGACCGGCATAGCCACCGTGCCCGCCTTTGCCGCCGATGTTGGGTGTGATTTCGAGCGTGTCGAGATCCACGCCGATAATGGAATTCAGCGTGTTGATGAGGGACAGGGCGTTCGCTCCGGCCGCCACCGCCGCCCGCGCCGGCAGCACAATATCCGAAATATTAGGCGTAAGTTTCACAATCACCGGAATCTTCGCCACGTCCATTACCCAGCGCGTAATCTGCTCGCAATACTCCGGAACTTGCCCCACGGCGCTGCCCATCCCGCGCTCGCTCATCCCGTGCGGGCAGCCGTAATTCAGTTCGATCCCATCGGCGCCGGTATCCTGTATCCGCAAAATGATGTCGTGCCACGCCTCGGGTTTGGATTCCACCATCGCCGACGCAATGACGGCGCGGTCGGGCCACGCGCGTTTTACCTCCGCGATTTCGCGAAGGTTCACTTCCAGTGGCCGGTCGGAAATCAGCTCGACGTTATTAATCGCTAGCATTTTCTGATCGCCGTAGTGCCACGCTCCATAACGATTGGAAACGTTCAGCACCGGCGCGCCGATGGTTTTCCACACCGCCCCGCCCCAACCCGCTTCGAATGCGCGATGCACCTGCATGCCGGAATTGCTCGGAGGCGCAGAAGCCAACCAAAACGGATTCGGGGACCGAATGCCCGCAAAGTTGATGCTCAGATCAGCCATTCGCCACCAGCCTTTGATGAATCGTCTGCGCGGCGCGCTTGCCATCCTGCACCGCCATCACCGTGGAAGCTGCGCCGCGTGCGCGTATGCAATCCCCCCCAGCGTAAACGCCCGGCAAATTCGTTTCAAAATTCGCGTTCACCCGAATGAAGCCCTTTTCCGTTTTCAATTTCAGCTGCGAAGCGAGCGACGGTTTCTCCTGGCCGATGGCCCGCACCACCTGGTCCGCGCCCACGGTAAATTCTGATCCTGCAACAGGCTTCGGCGAGGGACGCCCGGAAGCATCCGCCGGCCCCAAGGACATTCGCACGCACTCCAAAGCGCTCACCGACCCATTTTCCAGCAGGACTCGCACCGGCTGGGTCAAAAACGAAAAGCTCACGCCCTCGCGCTTGATGAAGTCGTATTCGTGGGAATACGCCGTCATTTCATTTTCCGTGCGTCGGTAGACCATGGTTACCTTGCTCGCGCCCAAACGTTTCGCAATGGTGGCGCAATCAATCGCCGTATTTCCCGCGCCGATCACCACCACATTATTGCCCACACGAAGTTTCGCGGCGTCTGCTTTGCTCTGCTCGATGTAGTCAAGCCCGTCAATAATCTGCTCTTCGCCAGGAATTCCTAATGCCGGCGTCATACCCAGGCCCACGCAAAGAAATACAGCGCCGAACTTCTCTTGCAAATCGGCCAATGTGAAATCAAACCCCAATTCTTTGCCCGTCTCCACCTTCACGCCAAGCTTTTCGATCATTTCCACTTCTGCCAGCGCCACGCGCACAGGCTCTCGCAGGCCGATAATTCCGTAAGTCGAAAGGCCGCCAGCCATCTCGCGCTTCTCGAATAACGTGACGCTGTGCCCGCGTTTCGCCAGTTCACCCGCGCAGGAAAGCCCCGCCGGCCCCGCGCCAATCACCGCCGCTCTGCAACCGGTCGCCTTCGCAGGTCGGACCATTTCCGTTTCTTTTCCATGTATGAAATCCATCGCGTGGCGCTGCAGCCGACCGATAGCGATCGGTTTGTGTTCTGACCCCAGCACGCAGGCACCTTCGCACAATTCCTGAACCGGGCATACCCGCGCACAAGTCGCTCCAAGCAGATTGGATTCGAGTATGGTGCGCGCTGAACCTCGCAAATTTTCGGTCGCGATTTTCTTGATGAACTTCGGTATATCAATGTGCGTGGGGCACGCGTGCGTGCAGGGCGCGTCGTAACACATCAGGCAGCGCGCCGCTTCGATCGCGGCTTCGTGTTTCGTCAACGGCGGCAGCAGCTCGCCGAGCGCATCCGCTCGCGCGTTTCTTCCCCCGGTTTCCGACAACTGATCCTCCGGACGATCAACCTAGACGAATCCTTCGCCCAGGATGAACGAAGGTTAGAAGCGAACGCGACTTCTTTCAATAGGCATTTGCAACGTGCATTGCCCGCGAATCTAATTTGATACCGTGACTCGCCCTCGCATCAACAAAAGATACAGCCCCCCGGAAACAATCAGCCCGACGAACCACGCATAGTCGTACAGCCAACGCAAACCCGGCACTACCAGGCCGATCAATGCGACTCCAATTCCCGCGACCAACGCCAGCAAAGCCCGGTTGTTAAATCCATGCTGATATTCGTACCCTCCGTCCCTTCGATACAAGTCCGCCACAACAAGGTGGCGGTGCCGCACCACGTAGTAGTCAAAAATCATGATCCCCGCAATAGGTCCCAGCAGCGCCGAACAGCCCACCAGCCAGCCAAAAATGTAAGAGCTGAAATCGTGCAGCAGTTTCCACGGCATCATCAAAATGCCCACTGCGCCGGTGATGAGCCCTCCCGTCCGGAAAGATATAAGCGCAGGCCGCAAATTGGAAAAATCATTGGAAGGGGAAACCACGTTCGCGGCCACATTCGTGTTCAGCGTCGCCAGCAGCAGTGCCACCAGCGCGATCAGAGCGACCATCGGCTGATTGAATCGTCCGAGCAGCACGACCGGATCCCAGATCGGCTCGCCAAAAATTACCGCCGATGCGGAGGTCACCACCACGCCGATAAACGCGTACAAAGTCATGGCGGTGGGCAAACCCAGCGCCTGCCCAACCATTTGTGCGCGTTGCGATTTGGCATATCGCGTGAAGTCGGGAATATTCAGCGCCACGGTGGCCCAGAAACCGACCATCCCGGTTAGCGCCGGAATGAAAAAATGCATGAAGTCCGATGTGCTGTGGAACTTGCTGGGTGTGTGCAGCACCGGACCAAATCCGCCGGCTTTGCCCGTAATCCAAAACAGCAGAAGCAATCCCACCGCCAGAAAAAATGGCGCGCCGATTCCCTGCAGAATCTTAATCGTCTCGATTCCGCGCCAAATAACCATCATGTTGATGGCCCAAAAAGCAAAAAAACAAATCCAGCTGCTACCGGGAATAGTCGCCGCTCCAGGCCACACGATCCGCAACATCGAATAAATCGCTTGCCCGCCAATCCAGGCCTGTATGCCGAACCACCCGCACGCCACCAGCGCCCGCAACACTGCCGGCACATTCGCGCCGCGCACGCCGAATGATGCGCGCACGAACACCGGAAACGGGATTCCGTAACGCGTGCCGGCATGTGCGTTCAACAACATGGGAACCAGCACGATCAGGTTCCCCAGCAGAATCGTAAGAACCGCCTGAATCCAATTCATTCCGCCGGCGATCAATCCCGACGCGAGCATGTACGTGGGAATGCAAACGCTCATGGCCACCCAGAGCGATGCGTAATTGTAGACGCCCCACGAACGCTTCTCCGGCGGGATCGGCGCCAGATCGGCGTTGTAGAGAGACGCGTCTACTTGTGTGAGTTCCATGCTTTAGGTTGTTATCGAAAAGTGGAACAAGCAATCGTGCACGCAGCTCACCTCTACGCGCGCAGTCCAATCGCGCCGCCAAGTAACATATTTACACGCGCACGGCCGCTCGCATTTTCGGTGAGCCGGTAATCGCATCCTTGATTTCGGCATTATCCCTCATAACGTCCAGAACCGCTCGCGTCACTTCGTCGTCCATTGCGGCGGCCTTGCGCAGCTCCGCGGGATAGCGCAGCAGCAGCTCGAGCCCCGTGTCGGCAAACTGCAGTTTCGCCTGCAGAGTTGGCAGAGGAAGTTGCACTTCGAGTTGAGTCTCCATTCCGCGATGCTGGCTCTCGAAATCTTCGCGATAGCGTTCGTACACCGCATTCACCGCCGGCTCGAGTTTTTCGCGTACCAACTGAAAATTTGCGCCCGGTGAGATTTGCAACACCACTTCGTGCCAGGTGTATTCCGTGCCGGGAATCTGCTTGAACAAAGGCGTGGTAGCCTGAAAAAGGACCGCGTTCGAAAACACTACGATGCGTCCCGTCGGCGCCAGATTTATATCAGCTCCGGCAAGTTCCATCAGATAAAATCGCACCAAACCAACGTCAACTACGTCTCCGGTCACTCCCGCCACGCTGACGCGATCTCCCACCCGTATCCCGTAGCGCCCGATCACGAAAAAATATGCCGCAACCGACAGCAACACAGCCTGTAGACCGACGACAATGCCCGCCGTCGCAAAGCCCGCGAATGTCGCAATCGAGGTGAAATCACTCACCACGCCCAAAATCAGAACAATTCCAACCAGAAATCCCACCACCACGCGGCGTAACAAAAGAAACTGCCTTCGCCTTCGGAGATCGTGGATGTATCGAAACGTCCATCTCCGCCACAAATCTGATAGGCCCCACAGCAGTCCCAAGACCACCAAAATGGAAACCAAACTGAACAATATTCCCCGAAACGTGGCCTTCGCTTCGTTTACGATCGACTGTCTCCAGTTGAGCAAATTCGATTTGCTTTGATCCAGGATCAGCACTTCCTGGCTCAATGGCAGCATCGCATTGGCAGTCCGCTTGAACTGTTCCGTCAGAGTTTGCAGATCCTTCTGCACTGCAATTGCCTCGGTCCGGTTGGTGGGTGCTGTTTGATCCGCCAAGTTGCGCCCGTTCGATAGCGTGGTCGCTATCGAATCGCGCAGTGGCTGGCGCAGGCTTGTCGCCGTCGCGCGAACCGCCGCCGTCTCCCTCAGCAGTTCATCAACGTCGCGAATGCTCCGGAGTTCTGCGTAGAGCGCTGCCGTTTTGCTGATCAGTCCGGTGGGTTTTGCGACTGCTGGTTGCGCCGCAGGAGTCGCCGGCTTGGCCCCTGCCTTAGCGGCGTTCGGATCGGGATTCACTTCCGGGACGGAGCGTTCCAACTGACTGATCGTTCCAGCAAATCCACCGGCCCCCGTTTCACTCGATTGTACGAAAGCCGACATCTTCTGAATCGTGTCCTGCGTGGCTTTGTCCAAATCGAGTTCCGCCTTCTGTTCATCTATTTGACTTTGAAGCGTTTGTCTCTTCGATCCCGTGGTGGAACTCAATTTATTCGACAGTGCGTCCAATTGCGTTTGCTCGGACTCGATTCGTGTATTCACCTTCGCCAGCATGTCCGCGAAATTCGTTTGCGGCCTGCCGGTCGCTCCTGCAGTCGCGCCAGTCCCCTGGCTTCCGTTTGAGTCTACAAGCTGTGTACTGGCTTTGGCGGATTGGAACGCCAGACGCACCGCTTGTTGCGCCAGATTCTGAGAAGTCTCCTGATAGACCAAATCGCTCGGCAAGCCGATCGATTGCACCTTCGTCGAACAATCGCGATACCAGTTTATGATCGCGTTCAAGTGGCTGATGGTCAGGTCCTGGTCGACGAGTTCGGCGGCAAACGTAATCCCAACTCCTAAGAAAACGACGAGACAGAGGAACAACATTCGTCGAACTGGAATGCGCTTTTCGTATGGCATTTTTCGATGGTTCAACTGGTCTCCTTCGGGCTGATAAAATAGTCAACGTTCGTTGATTCGCGAGGGGGGACTAGTTCGGAACCGCGCATCGCGAAAAATTCGCTCAACTGGCCGGCTCGTTCACCTGCGTTAGGTGCACTAAGCAAGCTACTGGAAAATTACCCAACAGGTCTGCAGCCTTCAACGCGTTCTGCTTTTCGGTATTTTTTACGGAACTGGGAGCGTCGCCAAAAAGATTCACCCATTGCCCCGATCCTCCCTCGGGCAACGGAATCTCGGTGTTGCTCCAGAACTTTCGCATATCCTGCTGGTTCATCGGAGCGTTCGCCTGCGCAAGCCATTTCGGTGCCACCACCATAAGCCCACTCTTCCCGTCGCGCCGCGCGTAAGCAAGCAAGTTGTTCGCCCGCTTACCCTCAACCTTCAGCGGTTCGAAACTGCCTTCCTGAAATAGCAGGGGCTTCTGCCGTCGAAGATTTAAAACACTCCAAATAATGTAGAGTTTGATTCGTCCATCCTGCCAATGGGTGGCAATTTCCTTCCTGAATTCGTCCGCACCACCACGGCTTTGCGTACGCTCCTCAATTTCGGCCAGCAATTTCGCGCGAACCGCGTAGTCCACCGCCCGGCGATTGTCCGGGTCAACCAGCCGCAAGTCCCAAAGGTCGCAACCCTGGTAAATCTCCGGCACACCCGGGCTGGTAATCTTGATTAGCGTCTGCGCCAATCCATTGAGCATGCCGAAATAGGCGATCTTCTGCTGAAGCATTTCAAAATCTTTGAGAAATGGATTCGGCCCTCTGGATTTTATTATCGCTGTAACGAAGTTCAGCAAAGCCTTTTCTTGTCTCGGATTCTGGCGGACCCATCGAGTATGCACTTTCGCTTCGCGCGCGGCCTTCAACACGTATTCCCGCATGCGATTTCGGAATTCCGGCAACCCGCTCTGATCCAGGGGCCAAGCGCCCAGCAAAGTTTGATAAATAAACATCTCTTCGTTTCGATCGGGAGCTGCCTGCCCGCTGAGTTGCCGGGTGTTTCCGCGATTCCATTTGAACCATCGTCTCAGGTGCTTGTTCCACTCGTCCGGAATTTCGGAAAGCACGTTGATTCGCGCGCGAACATCCTCTCCCCGCTTAGTGTCGTGCGTCGCCGTTGAATTCAACCCGAAAGGCGAATGTCGGAGACGATCACAAATGAAATCGTCAAAATCGCGCGCGGACTCCGGCGATGGACGGGGATCGCCTCCAACATCATTCAAAGACAAAAGTGGAAAGTAAACGTACAGCAAGGTGTCTTCAAACCCTTTCGCCATGATCGCGCCGGTCAGTTGCTGCCATCGCATCACAAACGCAAGGCGGGATTCCCTTTGCCCGGTTAACACCGTGTCTGCCTCGCTCCCAAGCAAAACATCCCGAACGAACGCGAAGCATTTTGTGTCAATTTGCGGGTTCCGCGATCGCGCTTCTGTGAGTGCAAGTCCGATGTAACGGGAAGCGTGGTCCGGGGTGTCCATCCCCCGAATGTAGGTTCTATACACTGGCAGGCTGGCGGTCGTTTCAGAAAACGCGTGCGCCAGTTCTCCGCTGGGAAGTTCGCGCGCGTATCGGTCTTGCTGCGCGAGGATGCTCAGCTGATGGCTGAGGTAGCGCATTTCCACGGCCAGTAACGAATTCATGATTAGCTTTTTCTTGGCGTAAACCATGTCTTCGAAGCTTTCATCTCTTCGGACTATCTTCGAATACGCTCGCGCCATCTTTTGGGCGCCCTGCGGATAAACGAAAATCCTGTTCACCGCGTTCAGAAATTCGTAGCCCGTTGTTCCGGACACCGGCCATTCCTGGGGAAGGGCTTCGGTTCCGGAAAATATTTTCTCGACCACAATGTAACGGTCCGAACTTTCCTTTTTCCCTTCCTCCGGTCCATCGGTGTGGCCCTGCAGGCGCTGCAGATATCCCAGCGGGTCCCGGAGCCCGTCAATGTGATCGATCCTTAATCCCGTAACCGCGCCTGAATCGAGCAGCCTGAAGACGGTGACATGCGTCGCATCCATTACCGCGGGATCTTCCACGCGCACCCCGATCAGTTCGCCGATATTGAAAAATCGGCGGTAATTTATTTCAGCGTTCGCGCTATTCCAGTAGGACAGTGCGTAAGATTGCTCCGAGAGCAGTTGATCTAATGCGCGGAAGCTGCCGTCTCGGCCCGTTACCCCATTGAAATGTTCTACATTCTTGTCGAGAAACTCGCGAAAGCTCTTATCGCCATCATAAAGTTCCTTTAGACGCTCCTTTAGCGCCGCTACTTGCAGTCTTCTTTCGCCCGCCGCGTATACCGGCAGCGTTTCCCTGGGGGCCAGCGATTCCAGGCCCACGATGATCCCCAGATATTCTTGAAGGGTCGCGGACTTCGCTCCTAGTTTTGCTTCCAGCATTTCTTTGCGGTGCCGAAGAATATCCAAATAGGATTTTGGCGCGATCGGGAACGAAAGCTCGTAGTACTGAACGAAAAAACGCCCCTCTTTGAACGTCAGACGAAGTTCCCGCTTTTTCAGCACGTCCGCATAAAACGCCCCCAGAATCGGAAGCACAATTTTGTTTTCGAACATTCGCGAGGGCGGATGCCAATCTACGTCGAAATATGATGCGTACACGGAACCGGGGCCATTTTCCAGCACGTCCATCCACCATGGATTTTCCGGTCGTGCTGCCATGTGATTGGGAACGATGTCGAGCAGCATGCTCATGCCACGCTGGCGCAACTCGGTTTGAAATATTTCAAACTGCTGCTCCCCGCCGAGTTCGCTGTCTATCCGCGTCGGATCCGTTACGTCGTAGCCGTGTTCGCTTCCGGCCCGGCTCTGCAGAATGGGCGACGAGTAAATCGTCGTCACGCCCAGCCTGGCCAGATAGTCCAGAATCTTGCTGGCGTCAACGAAAGTGAAATTTCGATTGAATTGCAGCCGATAGCACGTTATCGGAATGTTCTTGGGGGTCATGGTGCGATTGTGCGCCGCTAATTTCAGCGGCCCGTTCGTTTGGCGTTCGAACCCTTGCAAATGAAAGTCTTCGCTGGCTCCATATTTTAACGCAATCTCTACGGTGCAAAGCGACTTGGCAACGATTATCGAGAAAATTAATCCCATAGAAACTAAAGGGTTTTACCGATTACCCGTTTTGACCGGCCATCTTATAATTGTTGCGGAGTCTCTCGGTCTCGGCCGGGCGGTTCCGGACTCGGCGCAAGTCGCCGGAGGCTAGTGTGAAATCAGTAATTGACGTCTCAGTTACCACGATTCCGCGAGTGGTCATCGAAAACGTGACGCCTCAGGTGGATGGCGGCCGGTTCCCGATCAAGCGCGTCGTTGGCGAATCGGTTTCGGTCCAGGCAGATATTTTTGTGGACGGGCATCAGAAACTCGCGGCCGCCGTTCTGTTTCGGAGAGCCAGCGAGCCGGCGTGGTCGGAGACTGCGATGCTCCCCGCCGGAAATGACCGGTGGCTCGGCAACTTTCAAGTTCTAGCCTTGGAAACCTATTACTACACCGTGCAGGCCTGGCTCGACCCTTACGCAACCTGGCTGGATGATCTCCAAAAAAAGGCGGACGCCGATCAGGACCTCACCTTGGACTTTTTGTCCGGGGCCGAGCAAGCTGCCTCGGCCGCCCGTCGTGCGGTGGGAGAAGACCGGCGAAAACTGATGGCGCTCGCCAGTGAACTTGAAATTCTGGCGCGAAGCAATCGTGCCCAAGCCCTCGACGTGATTGAAACCGACAATTTTTCGGACCTAATGACGAGATATCCGGATCGTTCTCAAATTCTCACCTACGAACGAGAATTAAGAGTTTCCGTGGACCGCGAAAAAGCCGGCTTCAGCGCCTGGTATGAGATGTTTCCCCGCTCTTGCACGAAAAATCCCGCCAATCCCGGGACTTTTCGCGATTGTCTCGCGCGCCTTCCCTATATCGCTGAGATGGGTTTCGATGTTCTATACTTTCCGCCCATTCATCCCATCGGCCGCGCCGGACGAAAAGGAAAAAATAATAGCCTAGAGGTCAGCGCGGCGGACCCCGGCAGTCCCTGGGCCATCGGTGCGACCGAAGGTGGCCACAAAGCCATTCATCCGCAACTCGGAACTCTTGCTGATTTCAAAGAATTACAGGACGCCGCGCGAAACTTGGGAATCGAACTCGCCATAGACATTGCCTTTCAGTGCTCTCCGGACCACCAGTACGTAAAGCAGCACCCGCAATGGTTCCTGCATCGCCCGGATGGTTCAATTCAATACGCGGAAAATCCTCCCAAGAAATACGAGGACATTTTCCCGTTTTACTTCGAAAATCCAGACGCTCAAGGTCTAGCCGAAGAACTGAAGAGCGTCATCCTGTATTGGATCGCCCAAGGATTGCGAATATTTCGCGTTGATAATCCGCACACCAAGCCATTTGCGTTTTGGGAATGGTTGATCCGCGAAATTCGCGTGCAATATCCCGACGTTATTTTCTTGTCCGAGGCATTTACCCGTCCGCGCATCGCTCATCGCCTCGCCAAGCTTGGTTTCACGCAGTCCTACACCTATTTCACGTGGAAAACCACCAAATCTGAACTGATTGAATTCGTAACCGAATTGATGCAACCAGCCGTTGGCGAATTTTTTCGCATGAATTTGTGGCCCAACACACCCGATATCCTCACTGCGCAATTTCAGAATGGTGGCCGTCCAATTTTCATAATCCGCCTCATTCTCGCGGCCACACTTTCAGCGAACTACGGTATTTACGGTCCGGCATACGAATTGTGCGAGAACCGCGCCGTGAAACGTGGGAGCGAAGAATATCTAGACTCGGAAAAATATCAGCTACGTGTGTGGGAAATTGACCGCCCCGACAATCTGAAGCCGCTGATTTCCGTTGTAAATAAAATCAGAAAAGAAAACCTGGCCCTGCACAGCGACCGAACTTTGCAATTTCACCCCGTTGATAACGATCAACTCATCGCCTATAGCAAAGTTACAGTTGATCGTTCGAATATGATTCTCGTCGTTGTAAATCTCGATTCCCGCTACAAACAGTCGGGCTGGATTGATTTGCCTTTAGAACGTTTCGGGCTTGGACCGAATGAAACATTTCAGGTTCATGATTTGCTGGCAGATGCACACTACACCTGGACGGGCTCGCGAAACTATATCGAATTGAACCCTGCCGCGGTGCCGGCTCACATTTTCAAGGTATCGCGTTAATCTAGCGGCGAATTAGCCGCGTTTTCTGCCTCAATTTATTATTGGAGACGCCATCGTTGGAAATCGCGCCCAAATCTCCTTGGTACCGGGACGGAATTATCTACGAATTGCACGTCCGAACCTTTGCCGACAGCAACAACGACGGTATTGGCGACTTCCCCGGCTTGATGCAAAAACTCGATTACCTTCAGGATTTGGGTGTAGATGCACTCTGGCTACTTCCTTTTTTTTCCTCGCCGCTGCGCGATGATGGCTACGACGTTTCCGACTACTGCGCCGTTCACCCCACTTACGGCACTCTCGATGATTTTAAGAAATTCCTCGCCGAGGCCCACAAACGAGGTCTGCGCATAATCGTGGAAATGGTTCTGAATCACACCTCTGACCAGCATCCCTGGTTCATCGAATCGCGCAGCTCGCGTGACAATCCCAAACGCGATTGGTATGTCTGGAGCGACACCGACGACAAATATCGCGACGCGCGCATCATTTTTGTGGACACCGAACTTTCCAATTGGGCCTGGGATCCGGTTTCCAAATCATATTACTGGCACAGGTTTTTCAGCCATCAACCTGATTTGAATTGGGACAATCCGGTCGTCTTCGAAGAAATGTGGAAAGTAATGAAGTTCTGGCTGGATCTCGGCGTTGACGGATTCCGGCTCGACGCCGTTCCTTACCTCATCGAGCGCGAAGGTACCAACTGCGAGAATCTCCCCGAAACTCACGCCGTGATTCGAAAACTGCGCCAACGTGTGGACGAATCCTTTTCAGACCGGATGTTGCTCGCCGAAGCGAATCAATGGCCCGCTGACGTCCGCGCGTATTTCGGCAGTGGCGATGAATTTCACATGGCTTTTCATTTCCCCCTGATGCCCAGAATTTTTATGGCCGTTAAATTGGAGGACCGCACTCCCATCATCGAAATTCTGGAGAAGACGCCTTCGATTCCTGAGAATTGCCAATGGTGTACTTTTTTGCGCAACCACGACGAGCTCACTCTCGAAATGGTGACCGACGCCGAGCGCGACTATATGTATAAGGTCTACGCCACGGATAAAACCATGCGCCTTAATGTTGGCATCCGTCGGCGTCTCGCTCCGCTCATGGACAACGATCGCCGTCGCATTCAGATGCTCAACATCTTGCTGATGTCTTTACCCGGAACACCCGTTCTCTACTACGGTGATGAAATTGGAATGGGCGACAATATTTATCTCGGCGATCGGAATGGGGTCAGGACGCCGATGCAATGGTCCGGAGGCTGGAACGGTGGGTTTTCTAACGCGGACCCTGAGCGCCTGAATGCGCCGCTGATTTCCAATTCCGTTTACGGATATCAGGCTCTCAACGTCGAAGCCCAAAAACGCTCGCCCCATTCTCTGCTGATGTGGATGAAACGTTTGCTCGAAGTAAGAAAGTCCACACAGGCATTCAGCCGCGGCTCGCTCGAATTTCTGCTCCCCGATAATCGTCGCGTTCTGGCTTATGTACGCGCTCTCGGTGACGAGACCATTCTGGTCGTAAATAATCTGTCCAGCGCTGCGCAGCCCGTGGAACTCGATCTTCGAAAATATGAGGGTCTGGTTCCGGAAGAAATGGCCGGTCGAAATCTGTTTCCGAAAATTACCCAAATTCCGTATCAGATGACACTCGGCCCTTATCAATCGTTTTGGTTTCACTTGCGACGCGTTTAGCTATAGAAGAAGATCAATTTTCAGCCGTCGGGAACCAGCCCCGCGAAGCGCACGTTGCGGAGGCCTACTTGACACAGCCATCACTGTCTGCCGAACAATTCACGCGACTCAGCCAATCTTTGCCCGAACCCCTCGCCGATTTTCTGAGAGACAAGCGTTGGTTTGGCGGAAAAGCCAGGCTTATCCGCGCGATCCATATCGAAGATATCGTCCCCCTCGCTCACATGACTTCGCAAACTATAGTTGCGTTCGCTCGTGTCGCCTACGAAGAAGGTCAACATGAAACTTACGCGATCCCTTTGCTTACCCAGAAATCCGGCGACGGAAACGCGTTATCCACAAATGGCGAACTCTCTGGCCTCGAACTCAATGTGGTCCCGTTGAATGATGCCCTGCAGCGACCTGAGGTTTTGCGCAGTTTTTACGAGGCGATTGAACGTAAATCCTTTTTTCCTGGATGGAATGGCGAGATTCAAGCCTTTCAAACAATCGCATTCCCCGGAATTTCCTTGCCTGCCGGCGATTCCTCCCAGCCCAAATTGATCTCCAGCGAGCAGAGCAATAGCTCTTCGATTTTCGGCAATCGCTCCATACTCAAAGTATTTCGCCGGGTGCAGGAAGGAATCAATCCCGAACTCGAGGTCGGCCGGTTTCTCACCGAACGCGCCCATTTTAGGCATGTCCCTCCGCTCGGGGGCTGGCTCGAATATAGAACTTCCTCCGGCTCGCTCATGACTCTCGGCGTGCTCCAGGGCTTTGTCGCCAATGAAGGCGACGCCTGGCAATATACGCTTAAATCCATTTCTGGATTTTGGCGCGAAGCACTAAATTCCTTTTCGCGGGATTCGAATTCATTTGCTTCCACAGATATACACGATCCTGATGATGGCGACGCCCCTGCGATTGCGCGAGAGATTTGTGGTCCATATCTCGATCGAATCGCGCTTTTGGGCCAACGCACCGCCGAAATGCACATAGCCTTGGCTTCAGATAATGCCGATCTTGCGTTTGCCCCCGAGCCCTACACCGCTGGTTTTCAGCACCAACTGGAAAGTTCTCTGTCCTCAAACGCGATTCAGACTTTCGATTTGCTGCGTTCCCAGCTGCCACGTCTCTCGCCAGATCTGCAAGAGCACGCGCAAGCCGTGGTCGCAAGGAATGATGAAATATTGAATTCAATCCACGAAACGCTTCGCAGTCCGCTGTCCGGCTTGCGCACGCGAATCCATGGAGACTACCATCTCGGCCAGATTCTATGCACCGCGGATGATTTTGTGATCATTGATTTTGAAGGCGAGCCGGGACGCCCCATTGCGGATCGCATCGTAAAGCGCTCGGCGCTTCAGGACGTAGCCGGAATGTTGCGCTCCTTTCACTACGCCGCCTTCGCACCGTTGCTGACGAAACTTTCCGGCGTCGAATCTCCCGATGGAGACGACTCCAAACTTTTTGCCTTGGCCGAACATTGGAATCGCTGGGTTTCCAGATCGTTTCTGAATACATATTTCCGCGTGGCCAGCTCGTCCAAGTTTTTGCCGGCCAACAAATCTGAAATCGCGTCTCTTCTCCGGCTCAACCTGATGGCCAAGGCCTTATTCGAAGTATCCTATGAGTTGAACAATCGCCCCGACTGGGTTCGCATTCCACTCGCGGGCGTTTTGCAATTGCTCGATCAATCCGATGCAGTGCTGCCTGAATTCCTTCAACAAAAGAAAGGTCAAGCTTCGTGATAGAGAATTGTGATGCGAGACCCTTGGGCGCAACGATCCTCGACTCTGGTAAGTGCAGTTTTCTGGTTTGGGCGCCGCGCGCCGAGCACGTCGAAGTTTGTATCGGGAAGCCAGGCCAACGCACTGTCGAGATGACATCTCTTTCCTTTGGTTACTTTTACGCAGAGATCCAGGATGTTGCACCAGGCGCAGAATATAAATATCGGCTCGATGGAAACAAAGATCTGTCGGATCCTGCGTCCAAATCTCAACCTCACGGTGTGCACGGTCCATCGCAAGTCGTCAGTTCTCGCTTCGATTGGGAAGATCAGGCCTGGCGCGGCATACCGCTTTCTCAGTATGTGATTTATGAACTTCATATCGGCACCTTCACACCCCAAGGCACATTCGACGCGATCATTCCCCGCCTTGAGTCGCTCAGGGATCTTGGCATCACGGCGATTGAACTGATGCCCGTCGCGCAGTTTCCGGGCGACCGAAACTGGGGCTACGACGGCGTCTATCCCTTCGCCGTGCAAAATTCCTATGGAGGTCGTGAAGCGTTCAAGCGCCTCGTGAACGCGTGCCACCAGACCGACATCGCTGTTGTGCTCGATGTTGTCTACAACCACCTTGGACCAGAAGGCAATTACTCCGCGGATTTCGCGCCGTACTTCACCAGCAACTATAAAACTGCATGGGGAGACGCTTTGAACTTCGAAGGTCCGGAGAGCGATCCGGTCCGCCGCCATTTCATTGATAATGCGCTGCAGTGGCTTGACGAATTTCATGTCGACGCACTGCGGCTCGACGCCGTCCACGCGATTCTTGATATTTCGGCTCGGCCATTCATCAAAGAGTTGGCCACCGCGATTCGGGCATTTGCGGAACGGTCCAAGCGGTTCGTACATCTCATGCCGGAAAGTAATCGCAACGACTCTCACATGGTTCGCCCCGCCGAACTTGGGGGCTGGGGCCTTGCCTCCGTCTGGAATGATGATTTCCATCATGCTCTGCACGTTTTGTTGACCGGCGAGCACGAAGGCTACTACCAGGATTTTTCGGGCATCGAAGATCTGGCTCGATCTCTTCGGCAAGGATTTGTGTTCACCGGGCAGTATTCGCAATACAGAAAAAGGCGCCACGGTAATTCTTCGGTGGGCTTGCAGGGCGAGCATTTTATCGTCTGCGCCCAAAACCACGATCAGATCGGCAACCGCCGCGAAGGCGACCGTCTGACGCATCTCGTTTCATTCGAACAATTAAAACTTGCCGCCGCAGCCGTGATTTTATCTCCTTTCCTGCCGCTGATTTTTATGGGCGAAGAGTACGGTGAAACTGCGCCGTTTCAATATTTCGTGAGCCACAGCGATCCGCATCTGATCGAAGCAGTTCACAAGGGACGATTGGAAGAATTCGAATCCCTTGACGGTTCGTCTCAGGTCCCCGATCCCCAAAGTGAAAGAGCTTTCCTGGATTCCAAGCTGAACTGGAATTTGCGTGACGAGGGCCAGCACAAAGCGTTGCGAGATTTCTATCGCGAATTACTTCGATTGCGCCGCGAAGTTCCCGCCCTGGCGCAATTGGATATGGAAACGCTCGAAGTCGAGGCGATGCCGGGCACGCTGTTTCTGCGGCGTTGGAACGGATCAAGTCACATCTTCGCGATTTTTCATTTCGATTCGAATCCTCGCGAAATCGTGGCGGCGGTGCCCTGCGGTGTTTGGCGTAAACTGATCGATTCTTCAGACACAAAATGGAGTGGGCCCGGATCTTTTCTCCCCGAACATTTTAGCTCCGACGGCGAAACCCGCCTCGAGGCCCGGCCCACTTCCCTGGCCCTTTTCGTTCGCGATTCCCCATGATGGGAAGTCGTAAACTGATTCAGCGAAAGAAAAAATGAATTTCGGAAATTGAATGTGCGGCATGTGATGAGATTCAAAACAAATAGACTTGGCATCCACATTGCCGTCTACTTAACGGTAATTCTGGAATGTACAAATCCATCTTTCGCTGGATGGGATAATGTCTCGATGAATCAATCCGGATCTCATGAAGATCGCTCGCCCTATGATCGAATCCAGGCTTACATTTCTTCGGGATGGGACACGCTCACTCGCTCACTCGATAAATGTAAGACGTTCGAGGATGTCAAGACCGATGCGGAGCCCACACTGTACCTTCCAGCGGAAATGCCCGAACCTGATGCCATAATTCAACTGGTGAAAACGCACTGCCGCGTGAATGTAAAGTCGCTGCCCGATTCAATTTCCTCGCACGGTGAATTGGATAATTCCGAAATTAAACCCGAAGGATTACTGTATCTCGAACATCCCTACGTAGTGCCCGGCGGACAATTCAACGAGATGTATGGATGGGACAGCTATTTCATTATTCGTGGCCTTCTTCTCGCAGGCCGGTTGGATTTAGCCAAGGGCATGATCGAGAATTTCTTCTTCGAGATTCAGCATTACGGCGCGATCCTCAATGCCAATCGCACCTATTATCTGACCCGCTCGCAGCCTCCGTTTCTCAGTTCCATGGTTCTCGCGGTTTACGAAGCCGAAGGGCGCACCAATAAACAAGATCCTGCATGGCTACAGCGTGCATATGATTTCGTGATTCGAGATTACCAGCAATGGACCAACCCTCCGCATCTTGCCGGCGACACGGGTTTATCACGCTATTTCGATCATGGCGAAGGTCCGGTGCCGGAAATCGTCGGCGACCCCAGTTCCTACTATCGCGGCGTTGCTCAGTTTCTCGCGGCCCACGGCGGCTCGAACGAGAAATATCTAATTCGCCTGAATGAAGGCCATTCGGATGCGAATGTGAAAATTGTCGGCCCGGTTTTCACTCTGCCAGCTCCATGTGACGGCACACACGAGCATTCAACGAGCAGCGATTGCGGCAGAATCACGAAAGTGGCTCTTACGGCTGAATATTACAAAGGTGACCGCAGCATGCGTGAATCGGGATTCGACGTCTCGTTTCGCTTCGGCCCTTTCAGCGCCGACACGCATCACTACGCTCCAATCTGCCTGAACAGTCTGCTGTACAAAACGGAAAAGGATCTCGAACATATCAGCAAGTTGCTAGGCAAAGCGGATGATGCCGCGAAGTGGAACAGGCAGGCTGAGCAACGGCGCGAGAACATTGACAAATACTTGTGGGACAAAGAGCGCGGGCAGTATTTCGATTACGATTTCACGACTCACACACGCTCGACGTATGAATATGTCACCACTTTTTATCCTCTGTGGGCCGGTCTCGCCTCCGAGCAACAAGCTCGGGCGGTGATGAACAATCTAAGTCGTTTTGAAAATCCGGGAGGGCTGGTCATGAGCCGCGTGGAATCGCAAGCCCAGTGGGATTTCCCTTATGGTTGGGCCCCGATTCATTTGCTGGCGTCCGAAGGAATGAGGCGTTACGGATACAACCAAGCCGCCGACCGCATCAGTTACGATTTTTTGACGATGGTTCTGAAGAATTTCGAACGCGATCGCACCATCCGTGAAAAATATGACGTGGTCACGCGCACTTCGGTGACCCACATCGCGGAAGGCTACACGCAGAATGTAGTCGGCTTCGGATGGACGAATGGTGCGTTTCTAGTCCTCGCCAACCAACTACCGCCGCAACAAATCGAGCGCCTGAAGCTCCAATGACTTTTCCAGCGCGCACGGGCGGGCGGGTGTTACCAAGAACTAATGTGATTCCTGCTCGCTTGGCGCGACAAACAATTTGTCGTCCACAGGCGCGTTCTGCTTCACGTCGTCAATCTGTATGGTGAATCTGCCGTTCGGCCGCGCCAAGGTCCAGCGATACGGAATTTTCAGCCCGTCAACAGCGCGAAAATCCGCGTAATCAATTTGTGTGGGATTTCGGCCAAGCGGAGTTTCCGCGAAACGAACCAATCGCAGCAGGAGCCCGCTTTGTTGGTCAAAATAAAGACTCAGCGGCAGCTCGTCTTTGTCGTTGGCCAAAACCAGGTAGGTTGCTTTGCCCTCGATCTCCTCGCCAGGTGCTACTTTAAATTCCTGATACGCCTTCGGCAGCCACACCGGAAAATACAATTGGGCGTCAATGCTGGCAGCTTTCTGCTCCGCCACACTCATCGGACGAATTCCACTCGGTGTGCTCAACCAGCCGGTTTCTCCGTTATAAGCCGTTACGCTTGCGTTCGGTCCCACGTGCGAGGTCGAAATGCGTTTGTTGGGGGCCTCTGAATAAATCTCAATCGGAAATTTCTTGTCGCCGACTTGAATATTTCCGGTTTGTATCCGCGTCCTGGTTTTTTGAACCGCCTCGGCGCCTCCAACCGCAGCCAAATATTTCTCAAGGATTGCCTGTACCGATGGCAACGCGGGCGCTGCAGTTTCCTCTTCTTCCGATTGCGCCTTCGATGCCGGCACATTTTCCGTCGAAAGAATTGGAGTACTCACGGGATTAACCGTTCCGCGGTGGCAGCTATAACAGGTGACCAGGCGTTCGCCCTTAAAATTGTCCGCATTAATCTGCATCATCATAATCATCATTTTTCGCGCGGTGACCTTGGGTTTCTTGGCGTCGCTCCCCCGATCTTCCTTCACGTGGCAGAATTCGCACTCAACTCCGAGCGACGCAGCCATGAACTGCATGGAGGGGACTAATTGGTCCGCGGGAATTCCTTTGAGCACCTGAATATTTTTATATTTTTGCTCGGCGGTCTGTGGCGCACCCGGCGCCGCGCTTTGCGGTGAGGTCCGAATCTGGGCCTGCGACGGCACGGCTGCCTGTTGCGCCTGAGCAGTCAATCGTTCTGCCCCGCCCACTACAATGAGCGTCAGAACAATTGCGCCCAGGACCAGAATAATTCGCGCGCGTGCGGTCATAATTCTCCCCATTTAATTTTCACTATGGAGTGTTCTCTACCGGAAACACGTTGATGATGGAAGGATCGATTTCGAATCGTATGACCCAGTCGCTGGGAACGTTTTGGCCATTCAATTTTGCGGGTGAAAATTTCCAGAGTTGCGCGGCCTGCAAGGCGCGATCGGCAAAGTATTGGCTCGGCCCGTGCGAGTCGAAAGTCGCTTCGGTGACGCGGCCTGATTCGTTCACATGAACTTTCACGCTGACGCGAACGGTGCCGCGAATCGTGTCACGCGCGGCCTGCGAGGCATTGGGCAAAACCTGCTGAATAACTTTTCCGCGCACCGCGCCGCTCGCGGTTGCCGCAGCGGGCTGAGTTTCGATATGCGCCGTGGTAGTCGGTGGAGCCGAATTGCTCGCGCTGATTTCGTGATTTGAAGTTTTTGCGGACTTATCGGCGGGCAACGCCGCAGATTGAGTCGCCGGCTTCACGGCGGCGGGTGGAGCGGTCCGTGGCGAAGGCTTCGCAACGGGTGGACGTGGTGGCGACACCGCCGGGTTCTTGGCGAGTTTTGGCGTGAGTTTCGGGTCTGGCTTTACTGGCGGTGCTGGTTGGGCCGTCGCGGATGCGGCTGGTTGATCTGCGACCACGGACGACGCCGTCGCCAGAGTTGGCGGCGCATGATGCCTGAAAAATCGCGGGCCTACAATTATTGCCAGCAGCGTCAGGACGGCAATAATCGCCGGAACAACATAACGCCGCGCTTCGAATGAAGATTGCGAGGTGGGAATAATTTGTTTCGGCTGAGCCGGCGCATTCGGCAGCAGACGCGCGGCAATATCGGCAATGCTCCAGCGCAATTGCGGATCGCGGCGCAGGCAATGACGAGCGAGGTCGACAAACTCGGGAGGCATTCCCGAGGGCAGCGCGGCTTCGGCCTGATTGGTGCGCTCCCATGAAGGGAGGCGCTGGGTTAAGGCTTCAGCCAGGGTCATGCCCAGCGACCAGACATCGCCCGCCGGTGAAATTCTGCCGCCAGCCGCTTCGGGCGGATCGTATGCGCCGGGTCTACCGTAGCTGCCGCTCGATTCACCTATGCGGCACAGACCATCGCTGGAAATCTTCAGCAGGTCTTCTTCGGCCATGATGTTTGCGGGCTTGATGCGGGTATGAACGAATCCTTTGGAGTGGATGTAGGCGAGCGCGTCGACGACCGGACCGAGAATCGCGCGAGCTTCGGCGGGACCGAGCGGCCTGCGCGCCAATACCACCGAGAGATTTTCGTCGGCATACTCCATCACCAGGTAAAGGATCGGAGTGTCGTTGAATTCGCAGCGTCCCATCTTCAGCAGGCGAATCAAGTGGGGGTGAGATAGTTCCGCAGCGTGGCGCCAACGCGCCAGAAGGCCAGAGGCTTCGGGCAAATCGGCGGCAAGAAGTTTGATGGCAGTCTTGCGGACTCCCGGGGCTTCGAAGTCGGTCAGGAAAACGGCGCTGCGTTCGTTTCCGCCCACAAATTCTCCCAGGCGGAATTTCCCGTCAACGACTTGCCCCACCCACTTCTTCGCGGCCTCGGTCATGTGAGCCTCCTGCAACGTCGCGACGGCTGGGGAGCAGCGGCGCTAGTCTTTAGAGGATTGGGCGCCGGGCATTACACCCTTGAGTGGCGCGTTTTGTTGCTTGTCCAATTCCGGATGCGGAATTGGTTTGCGCGGGAGCATCTGGTCGCGCATGGCAGCGTTGTAAACGAAAATGGCTTCGACGGCCGCAGCCTGGGCGAGGTCTTCAGGTTGCAGGCGCTCGTAGGTATCCATGTTGGAATGATGCGTACGAGAGCCGTAGTCGAGCGGATCCTGGATAAATTGAAAACCCGGGACGCCGACGGCGTCGAACGCTTCGTGATCGGTACCGCCGGTGTCGCGCATGGTGATGGTGCCAACGCCAAGGTCGGCGAGCGGAGCAATCCACTGGGCGAAGATGGGAGCGACGGCATTTTGCTGGAGGTAAATGCCGCGAATGCGGCCGCTGCCGTTATCGAGATTAAAGTACGCGGAAATTTTTTGATATTCGGGCTTGAAGATAATGGGGCCGGCGGCATCACGATCGTATTCGGTAACATTGGCCTGATCCGGCGCGGTGGAACGCGGAATTTCGCCGAAGTGCTGCTTGACGTAACCGTAGGAACCGAATTCGCCTTGCTCTTCGCCGGTCCACAGTCCGACGCGAATGGTGCGGCGCGGCTTGACGCCTAAAGCGGTGAGGATACGCATCACTTCCATGGCGACGACGGTGCCGGCGCCGTTATCGGTTGCGCCGGTGGCCGAAGCCCAGGAATCGAGATGACCGCCGACCATGACGATTTCGTCTTTCAGTTTCGGGTCGGTGCCGGGAATTTCGGCAATGGTGTCGAAGCCGTGCTCGTGATCGCCGTAAAATTTGGAATCAATGTCGAGTTCGAGGCTGACTGGAACGCCCGCTTTGAGCAGGCGATACACGCGGCCATAATTTTCGATGGCGGTGACGGCCACCGGCAGTGGGTTGGCGTGCTCGCGCTGGTAGATAAGCCAGCCGAATCCGGCGCCGGTGTCGTCGAAGATAGTGCCGCCGGAGCCGCCATTGTTGCGCCCATCGCGGCTGGGAGTGATCACGGCGACGGCTTGTTCATCGGCCAGGAATTTGCCGATTTTTTCGCGGACAGCGAGGCTTTTGAGAAAAGCCTGAAAAGAAAAATCTGGATTGGGCGCTTCGAGAGGGTAGGTCTGTATTTTTTTCAGGTCGGCTTCGTCGTCACGGGTGAAAAGCGGTTTTTCGACAGGTTTCACATCACGCATGGCACCGAAGAAAACAATTTTGCCGGCCAGCTTCCCTTTGTACTTCTCGAAATCTTTTTCGTCTTTGATGTCAACCCAGATCGCTGGAGCGGTGACAGCGCCTTTGGTAGCGGGCGACCAGGGAGCGGCTTGCGCGATAAAGACCGCGGTGTCAGGTGCAGTCATGCGCAGCCAGGTATTGACCTGCTGCCAACCCATGCCGAACTCGCCCCAATCTTCGAGGTGCGCGTTGGCGCAGCCCATAGCGGTGAATTGATCGCGAGTCCATTCATTGGCGCGTTTCAGATTTGGCGAGCCGGTAAGGCGCGGGCCAATGCCGTCCATAAGCCCGGAAGCGTATTCCATGACATGGGTATGGGCGATGGCTTCGTCGCGAATTCGCGCGTACATTGCGAGATCGAGAGATTCGGCAGCGGGTTGTGGCGCTTCGTAAGAGGGACGGGAGCTATCTGGGGCCGCGTTCTTTCCTTTATTTTGAGCAGTTAACAGCAGCGGTAAGGCAAGAAAAGCGAAAAACGGGATAAGCGAACCCCGAAATACCCTTGCGGTCATCGTGAATTCCTTCGACATGAAAGAGCCAAAGGAGCATACCAAGGGCCTACTGAATCGCCAAGAGTACGTGGGGCGATGGCGCGTTTCGAGCAATGGCACCCCCTAAAAAATTCTCGATTAGAAGGCATACCGAGGCTTTGTTTTCAGGGAGTTAGACATGGTTTCTAATTCCTGTCGTTTTCGATTAGAAATGACAGGAAGTGGGAATCTGAAATCAGAAAATGGGCTCAGACCGGATGTGGGGATTCTGTGGACGTGGTCGAGCGAGGAGGCGGGGTGCCTCGGAGTACTGTGGCGGATGTGCGACAGATTTCTAACCGCAACGGCGGAAGTTATGTTGCGATTAGAAAAAAGGATGTTTTTTGTTTTGTTGGGGTTATGGCGATTCTTAGATGCGGTCGTGTTGCGGTTAGAAATTAGGAATTGCAACTCGGGGCGAATTGGACAGGCGCGGGGCTCTTTCGGTGATGGTCGCCGTTCATTCGTGCATTGCATTGTTCCCCCTGCCCTATGCGGCCGTTGATGGGCCAACACAGCGCGGCGATGCATGATAACACGCCGGCGTATATTTACGCAAAGGTACACAACAATTTCTGGCCGTGTAAGGTTCGGTTTGAAGCGCGGATGGTTCAGTGGGCTAATCTGACAGTTGAACACAGCCGGGAATGTGTACTACGGGTGTTGTCCGAGCAGCTTGGTTATTTTTTGGCGGAGACTTCCGGGGGTTTGGGAGGTTGGGTGGCGGCGATTTCGGCGCGGAATTTCGCGGCTTGTTCCGGTTGGTGGAGCGTGTCGTATTCTTCGACGAGATCCTGGCGGGCGTTGGTCAGCCAGCTCACTTTTGGATCCATTTGCGGGGCGAGGATGTCGTATCCAGCGTGGGTTTCGGCTTCGGCTTCGGCGTAGCGGCGCTGGCGAAGAAGAACCCTGCCGAGCTTGGTGTGGGCGATTCCGGTATTGATGTGGGTGGCGGATTGGGTTTCGGTGTACAGAGGAATGACCTGGCGGAATATTTTTTCGGCACTGGCCCAGTCATGCTGGGCGATGTAAACGCTGCCTAGATTGGAAAGTGCGGTGGCGACGAGATAGTGATGCTCGCCGTAAACGGCGCGATAAATATCGGCCATGCGATTGAAATATTGTTTGGCGAGATCGTACTTCCCGGTTTTGCTGGCGACATTGCCCAATTCGTTGAGAGTGGAAGCGACGCTGGGATGAACCTTGCCGAAGGTGCGTTCCTTGATAGCGAGGGATTGCTGGAGTAAGTCGGTGGCGTCATCATAGCGATTCTGATTAACGAGCGCGCGGGCGAGTATCGTCAAATCGATCGCAGTCTCGGGATTGTCCTTGCCGTACCAGCTCTGCACGATGTCGAGCGCCTGGCGATCGTACTGCTCGGCTTCGGAGTAATGACCCAGGTCGTAGCGGATGGCGCCGAGATTAATGTAAATGTCGGCGACGAGCGGGTGACGATCGCCATAAATTTTCTTATACATTTCGAGAACGCGCTGATTGAGGACCGCGGCGATTTCGTAATGACCGGCGTAGAAATGGGCGTTGGCCAACTGGTGCAGGCTGTCAGCGGCATCCGCAGGCGCGGAATTTGGCGCGGAGTAGAGGCGGACGGTCTGTTCGAGCATGGCGATGGATTGATTGTAGGCGCCGCGATCGGCGAGGACGGTGCCGAGGGCGAGCATGGATTTGGCGACGGCGGGATCGTTGGGCGGAAGGTGACGTTTATTGATGTCCAGCGACTGGCGGATGAGGCGTTCGGATTCTTCGTACTGGGCTTGATCGTCGCGCAAGGAACCGAGCGCGAGCAGGCTTTTCGCGGCCTCGACGCTATCGGCGCCGAAAATTGCCTGGCGAGTGTGCAGGGCGGATTGCAGGAGCGAATCGGCCCGATCGTATTTGCCCAATTTCTGATAAATGCCGCCAAGAGTTTCAAAAAGCTCGGCCTGGACCGCGGGTTCGGTATCGAGGCCGCGGGCTTCCTGCACACCACGATCGAGCAGGGTGACGACGCGGAGATCGTCGGGAGGCGCGGCGGAGGGATCGCCACCCTGAAAAAGATTCAGCATAAAATGCTGGATGCGCTGGGTACGCTCAGCTTGTGCGAGGGCGGCGTTTCGCGCTCGAGTGAGCCGGATCGTGTAAAAAATCACGAGTGTGAGAAGGATTGCGACGACCGCAGCGGCCGCGGAAAGAGTACGCCAGTTGCGGCGGACAAATTTGCCGACGGTGTAGCGCAAGGTATCTGGCTGAGCATCGAGCGGCTCGCCTTTTAGATAATGATCCACGTCGCGGATGACGGCTTCGACGGACTGGTAGCGCTGGCGAACATCCTTGTGCATGGCGGTGAGGCAGAGAACGTCGAGATCGGCCCAGGCCCTTTTGCTGGCGAGCGCGGGGGGCAGATTTTTTGCGATAGAGTCTGGCGCGTGTTCGGCAGCGGTGGAGGGCTTTTCGGGTTCCTGTTCGGTTAAAACCTTTTCGGCTTGCGCGGGCGTGCGATTGAAGAGATCGAATGGCAGACGGCCGGAGAGCAATTCGTAGAGTATGACGCCGAGCGAATAGACGTCAGCCTGGATGCCGACCTGTTCGCCGCGAATTTGTTCGGGCGCGGCGTAAGCAGGAGTCATGAACCGCATGCTCGTCATCGTCGGGTTGGGCAGGGCGTCGCCGGATTCGCCGAGACTTTCGAGTTGCTTGGCAATGCCGAAATCGAGGAGGCGAACGGTGGCGTCGTCCTTTACCAAAATATTGGATGGTTTCAGATCGCGGTGAATCACGGCGTGCTGATGGGCGTAGAGTACGGCCTCGCAAACATCGCGGAAAAGGCGCAGGCGTTCCGCGACGGGGCAGGTGTGCTGTTGGCAAAATTCGGTAAGCGGGAGGCCTTGGACATACTCCATGACGAAGAAAGGAGTGCCGTCGGGCGAAGTGTCGGCGTCATAGAGGCGCGCGATGGAAGGATGATTGAGCTGGGCGAGGGTGCGCTGTTCAACGGCGAAACGAGCGCGGCGAGAGGGTGAAAGCCAGGCGTCGCGCAGAACTTTAATGGCGACTTGGCTGTGGAGATCATCGCGTTCGGCAAGATAGACGACACCCATGCCGCCTTCGCCGAGGCTTTTTAAAATTCGGTAGGGGCCGAATTCCTTGAACGGCGGATCGTTGGAAGACGGATCGTGCAAGACCTGATGAGCGACGTGTGCGACGTCGCGATCGAGCATGGAATCGCCCAGGGAATCCTCGGCGAGCAGATTCAGGACTTCGCTGACCAGCGCGGGATCGTCCGCGCATCGCGCCTCGAGGAAATTACGCCGTTCGGCGGGAGGCAAGTCAGCGGCTTGGTGAAAAAGCGATTGAACCTTTTGCCAGCGAGAGCTGTCCATGGTCAATTTCCGAAGCTCCGAATCGAAAGAAGAAAAAACGCCGCGCGCTAGGAATTCTGGCGAAGCTCATTGGCCAGCCAGGCTTTGGCCGCGCGCCAATCGCGAAGCACGGTGGCCTCGGAGACTTCGAGAAGCGCCGCCGTCTCGGGGATGTCCAAACCTCCGAAGAAACGGCTTTCGACCATTTCGGCCTGACGAGGGTTCATGCGAGCTAGAGAATCGAGCGCGGTATTCAGGGCCAGAAGTTCTGCGCCGCCCGAAGGCTTTTTCTGAAAGCCGTCATCGAAATTCACGGTTAATTTTGCAGCCCCGCCGCCACGCTTATCGGAATTGCGACGGCGGGCGGCTTCGACTAGAAGCTGACGCATGGCGCGAGCAGCAATGCGCTTGAAATGGAGGCGCGAGGTGGCAGCAACGTCCGGAGATTTCGCGAGTTTCAGCCAGGCTTCGTTGACCAGGGCGGTGGGACTAAGTGTGGCGCTAGGGTCTCCGCGACGCACGCTGGAGGCGAGGCGGCGCAATTCTTCGTAGGTGACACTGAACAGCTGATCCAGGGTCTGACGGCCGGCGGTGGATGCAGGGGTCCTTCCTTGGTCATGCCATTCCGGTGATTGAGATTCTTTTTCCGCCATGACGGTTTTTCCTTCGCGATTGCGCATTGCGAAGTGGGGAGCTTCCCCGGGGGAATCCCAGTCCTTGCCCAGCGAAGCTCCTTCTTGGCACGGAACTCTAGCATCGTAGACAGGCCTGCGGCAACGGTCTGGGGGCATGACACTATTCGAAACGCAGTAAGGTGAGGATTCGAAGCAGTCCGCGCCGCGTTTAAACCATTCGAAAATACAAAATGCAAAAATTGGCTGTAGGGAGAGAACTATGAAAGTTTCAGCGATACGCACATTCTTTCTTGTATTCGTGCTGGCCGGAATCGGTCTGGCGATCGGGTGCGGCAGCAGCCCTGAAGGGAAGTACCGGGATCCGAGTGGCTCGATCAACGCGGAATTTAAGGATGGCAAGGCGTATGTGGCGCTGGGCGGATACGCGGTAGACGGCACATACAAAATCGAAGGTGACAAGATTATTGCGCGCGGAGATTTCGGGATGATGTTGCCGAGCCCGTTGGTATTCACCATTAATAAGGATGGATCGATTGACGGCCCGCGCAGCACGATGATTCCGCGCCTGGAAAAAGTTAAGTAACCACGGCAGTAGCGATGGCGGGGGCTGCGGCGTGTGGCGGCGCGAGAGGTGCGGAATGAAAACCAGAGTGGGCGTGATTGTTGGTGGCGTGCTTGCGCTGGCCGGAGCGATCGGAGCAGGGGGGTGTGGGCACTCGGGCTCGGCGGACGCGGAGGTCCCGGGCCTTACCGGCACGGACCGGCAAGCAGAGAGCGCGGCGATGGCGGAACTTCAGAAGCACTGGGTGAAGGCTGCGGATGGTTGGACGACTTCGGTTGTGGCGGGCAGTCCCTATGCGCCTGATCGTTTCTTGCGGCAATGCCGCGCGCTGGCGATAAAAGAAAATGGAACCGCAAGATCTGACCGAATCGGACAAACTAAATGGATTCGAATGGGTCGGGCGGGCGAATTTGAAGCCGACATCCTGCCGCGAAGCGGGAGGCCTGGGTGGGATGGTGCTGGACGGCATGTCCAACACAGTGGTGAGCAGGCAGCGCGGGCGATGGAGCCAGTGGGTGGACTTCACGCCGGGGCCGATGCGGTTCGCAAAGCAAAAAGGGGTGTGGCAATTCGAGTGGGACGGTTCGTACTTGCGCGGAACGCTGCCGGGGCCGCAGGATTTTGCGAACGCCGGAGTGCAGTAGGAAAATTCGGGGAGCAATGTGCAAACAAAAATTAGGTTGCGCGTTCTTGGTTTTTCCATGGCGGCCGGTTTGCTGGGGTGCGGCATCGTGTCCGCGCAGGACGTCCAGACTGGCGTGATGTACGTTTGCAACGGCGAGCGGCTGGAGATCGAAAGCTGCAACATGCAAAATCTCTCCGACACCAGTTCCTGCCTGGTGGCGCATCCGGATCGCCCGCTACATAACGGATTCATGGCGTATACGAATGAAACTCGCGGCACGCTCAAGAAACTGCTCCCAACCTGCAAGCAGCCGTCAGCCGCGGCCGTAGCCCATGCGCAGGCGGTCACAAAAAAGGCGCAGGATGCACAGGACGCCGCGCTCCAGAAAAATCTCGCTTTGATGGATACACCGACGCATGGACCTTCGGGACCCGAGCCGCCCAAAAATGTGAAATCGCAGCGGGACAAAATGAGAGTGGCGCGCTGCTTGAGTGCCGGCCGAAGCGAAACGCAATGCGTGGGAAATGAATTCGGTAAAGCCTTCGAGGGCGCGTTTGCTTTTGCGGGTTCGATGCTGGGCGTAGCGCCGCCCGAGCCCGGCATCTATCTGAACGGAGTGTACGAAGGCACGGGCGGGTGGAACATTGGGTTCGCGCCCGATTCGGCGGCCATGCAATGTTCCGACCTGCTCAGTAGCGGCCATCCTTACAAAATCGAATTCAAGGGCACGCAGGTTCTGCTGCACGTGGAAAATAAACCGAGCCCGCTGGTACTGACCTATCGCGACGGAAAACTCTATGGGCCGGCGCCAGTCCAAGTAGCTGGAAATATTGTCGTCGGTCACACAAGCGGCTCGGGCGGGGGTTCGTCAGGTCCGAGTTCTTCCGGTGCGGGAATGCCGCAATATCACACCGAGACCACAACGCGAGATATGAGCCCCCTGGAAGCCGACGCCTACGTGCGCGGCGGCGGCAGCGGCAACCTGCAACAAAATGGAGCGAGCTACACGTTGAGCGAGACCACAACCTCGACGACGTACTCGCACCCGGCACCTTCCCCAAGCTACAACACCGGACCCACCATCATCACCGCTCCGCGAACGCGCACTTGTCCCGCGCCCGTACTCGTCACTTCGCGGACTGCGGCTTCGCAGGATATGGGGAATGCGCTTTCGGGCCTCGCCGGAATGTTCGGCATGGATGAGGGGAAAAAATCGGCTCCGGCACCGACAGGTTTGCGCATGTTCGGGGAGTTTGAGGGACCGGGCGGCGCGGACATCGATTTCCATGACAATGCCGCTATTGTGGCGTGTGGGGAAATCGCCGCGGAGTACCCGTACACTGTGGATCTCAGCGGCAGCCAGCCCGTTCTGCGTCTGGCCAGCAGCGGCAAACCTCCCATCAGCCTCACGTTCGGTCCAGACCGGACGCTGATCGGCTCAGGCCAGCTGCAGATTACCGGGCGCGTGGCTATGGGACAGAATCAGGACGGCGATATTGCCTATACGCAGCGATCGGTGAGCTGCCCGTTGGCCACGCTGACGCCGGTGTCGGATAAATCGCCGGACAGCGATTTCCAGCCGGCTTCGATTTTGTCGTCCGCGCTTGGATCTCGGACAGCTCCGGCCAGTGAGCCCGCGACGGCGCGAGGCGCATCATCGGCAACGGGTGGGGGCACGAATGGTGCGACGACGAATACCGCCACTCCAGCGTTTGCTAAACCCTCGGCGCCAACCGGCAATGCCGTTTTGTCGATCGTATCCGGATTTCCCGCTCAGACTGGCGTGACGAATCCTTTGGCTGGCAGGCCGTACCTGCTGCTTCGCGATAACGTCGGGACAGTGCTGGCGAAGAGTGGTATTCCGCTTCCAGCGGGAATTCCCGTGCAGGAAGCGGTTATGAGTGCCTGTGAAAAGCAGAAACCTGAATGCTCAAAATATCTCGCGGCCATTGGCGCGGACGCCGCTACGGGTCTTCGGTCCGACGCGAACGGCAAGGCCGTACTTCCCGGAGTTCCGCCGGGCACGTACTATCTGACGGCCTCGACAAAGATCGGCAGCCTGAACCTATATTGGAACGTGAAGCTGGATCTGAAAGCGGGCGCAAATTCGCTGGTGGTCGATCAACACAACGCCGTGCCGGTAAAGTAAACGTCTTATTTCCTTCAAATGAAGCTGGGTTAGTTTTCTTCGAACACTGGCGATTTGGCCGACGGGGTCCTATCGCTTACAGCTTCGGCTCAACTCTTCAAACCTATCCCCGACGTGATAACTTTTCAGTGTAGATTGCGCCGGTATTGCGCGCAGATATTACTCGTCTATTGTGCGCGGGGAGTTGTAGATTCCATCGAGAGCAACCGTGAATTCACTGGTTGAATTCTTTGTAAAGTACGCGGCAAAGGGAAATGAGGTCGCCGTGCGCCATCGGCGCGGCTATCGCATGGAGACGTGGAGCTATGCGGGTATCGCCGGAGAAGCGAATCGGCTGGCTCGCGAGTTGGAATTTCGCGGCATTAGCAAAGGCGACACGGTTTTGTTGTGGGGAGAAAATTCTCCTGAATGGATCATCACGTTCTTCGGCTGCCTGCTACGCGGGGCAGTGATTGTGCCGGTGGACCACGGGTCCACGGCAGAGTTTGCCACTCGCGTGGCGCGTGAAGTGGGCGCGAAATTAATTTTTCGCGACCGTGGACTCGTGGACATCGAGGTGCCTACAACCACGATTATTCTGGAATCGCTTCCGGCGCTTATCGCGCAGCGCAATTCTTCGCCGTACATCGGACCATCTCCCGGTCGCCAAGATACGCTCGAGATTATTTTTACTTCCGGGACCACGGCGGAGCCGCACGGGGTAGTGATTTCCCACGGCAACGTGCTGGCGAACATCGAACCGCTCGAACGCGAGATCCAGAAATATCTCCGATACGAGCGAATTTTCCATCCGCTGCGTTTTTTGAATTTGCTTCCGCTGAGCCATGTGTTCGGCCAGATGCTGGGGATATTCATTCCTCCCTTTCTGGCGGGCACCGTGGTTTTTGTGGATTCACTGAAGCCGTCTGACTTGATTGAGGCGATTCGCCGCGAGCGCATATCAGTTTTGGTAGCCGTTCCGCGATTTATCGAATCGTTGCAGCGCGAGATGCGACGCCAAATGGAACGCGATGGAAGGGTGCAGGAGTTTGATAAGGACTTCGCTATAGCGGAGAAAGAACGTTTCTTCCGGCGCTGGTGGCGGTTCCGGCGGATCCATTCACAACTGGGCTGGAAATTTTGGGCCTTCGTTTCCGGCGGGGCGGCCCTGCCGGAGCAGGTGGAAACATTCTGGAATCGCCTGGGGTACGCGGTGATTCAGGGATATGGAATGACCGAAACCACTTCGCTGATCAGCCTGAATCATCCGTTCCGGTCCACACAAGGCTCGATCGGCAAAGTTTTTCCGGGGATGGAAGTGCGCGTGGACGAGCAGGGAGAAATTTTGGTGCGCGGAGAAAACGTGGCGAGGGCGTATCGCCAGAGCGACCAGATGCGACCTGTTGCGGAATCCGATGGATGGTTCCGGACCGGAGACATAGCCGAGAGAGACGAGAACGGCAGCCTGTATTTCAAGGGGCGCAAAAAAAATGTGATCGTCACCCCGGCGGGGATGAATGTGTATCCCGAGGATCTGGAAAAAGCGGTGCGTCGCGAAGCGGGCGTGCGGGATTGCGTGGTGATCGGAATCGAACGAGATGGCAACGCCGAATCCTGCGCAGTGCTTTTGCTAGAGGATTCCAACGTCGACGAAGCCGCGGTGATTGAAAATGCGAATCGTTTACTTGCGGAATATCAAAAGATTCGGCAGTGGTTTCGGTGGCCCGATCCAGATTTTCCGCGGACGCCAACATCCAAGCCGCTGTTGCCGCGGATTCGTGAAGTGGTCCACGCGCGCCTCGGTCCCGGGACGACTTCGCAAGCGGGCGGCAATTCCCTGACGACGCTGATCGCCCAAATCACGGGTCGGCCGGTCGGCACCGATTCGCGCAATGCGGGGCTCGACACCGAATTGCAAATGACTTCGCTCGACCGCGTCGAACTGATGAGCGCTTTGGAAGATCGTTATCAGACTGACCTCAGCGAAATCCGTTTCAGCGAAGTCGCAACGGTCGGACAGCTCGAAAAACTTCTGACTGAGTCTCCCGCAACTGCTCCGGCACATGCCTATCCTCACTGGCCGCAGAATTGGTTGGTCACCCGAATACGGCTGGCCGTCTACTACTTGCTTTCGTGGCCCGCGACTTATCTCCTGGCTGCGCCACGGATTCGCGGACGCGAAAATCTGCGCGGTCTGAAAGGTCCGGTGTTGGTGGTGTCCAATCATGTGACCTATTTGGACATCGCCTGGATTCTGCCGGCGCTGCCCGGGCATCTTCGAAACCGCCTGGCGACGGCCATGGGCGGCGAACGACTGGCCAGAATGCGCCGTCCGCCGAAGAGCATGAATGTGTTTGGGCGTCTGCTGGAGCGGCTGGATTATTTTCTGGCGCTAGCGTTGTTCAACGTATTTCCGTTGCCCCAAAAATCAGGCTTCCTGAAGAGCTTTTCGTTTGTGGGGAATCTTGCGGACCGTGGCTGGAACATTCTGGTTTTTCCGGAGGGACAGACCACGGAAGACGGGGAGATTGCGCCTTTCCGCGCGGGCATCGGGCTGCTCGCGAAGCAACTGAATCTTCCGGTCGTTCCGATGCGGCTCGATGGACTTTTCGAGGTAAGGCAGGCAAATCGAATACTGGCCGGACCCGGCAAGGTGCGCGTCACAATTGGGCGGCCGGTCCGATTCTCTGCGGATCAAGATACGAATGAAATCACGAGGGAACTCGAACGGCGCGTGAAGGAACTGTAGTTCATCTGGTCAGCCTAGTCGCTGACCACGCTCACCTCAACGCGCGCGGCCGAAGAATATGGGAATTTTAGTGAGATTTGTTTGAATCGTCGTTCACGCGACACGGAGGCGATCTCTCCTTTGCGCGCAGCTGCCACAAGGTTAGTCCGTTGCCAATTTCTTCGCGTCCCTGATGCCAGGCTCCTCGGATCCAATCCTGACATCTGGGCGAGCAATTCAAAAGGAGCAGCTCTTCGCACTTCAGCACGACTTTCATCGGTCAAAATCAGGTGTATGCTTACAGTCTCCGAGGAGTAAGGTCGAACGCTCGGCATACCCTGCCCGTCTTATTGCCGACCGCCCGGAATAATGTGGGAAACCGTATCGGAAACGCGAGGCCTGAGGTACTCGGTGGTGTGTTGCGTGAGGAGATTCACCATCTTATAAGATTGTCCACGTGTCGCATCCAGTGAGCACGTCCGATCTACATTCGACCGTTTCGGGCCACGCTTTAACATCGAGTCACGTTTCAGGACTCCCGAATCTGCATGGGCACGAAAAGATGTGGACCAGGTCATTATTTAGATTTTCTATGCTGGGAACGGAGCTACAATGATAGTGCGTTGAGAGGTACTTCACTGCAATGGACATGGGGTTTGACTTGACCGGCGAAAACGATTGAAGCAAGTGAGGCAACTTTATTGAATTTATGGGGTTAGTCCGTGGAAAACCACAAGAGCGTGATCGTATATTGTTACAATCGCCTGCTGAGAGAATCGGTGACGCGTATTCTGAATAAGAAGACGGACTTTCAAGTCATCGTGTCACAGGGGCCAGTGCTGGGCTCGCGGCACGATGTCGCAGAATCCAAACCTGACGTCGTCGTCCTCGATTCATTGCAACTACTGAACGAGGGTTTCGTATCAAAGCCAAATCAGCCCACTGGCTGGAAGATGAAATGCGTTTTGGTAGCCATGGAGGATGATCCGAAGTTCTTCCTGACCGCCATCCGGCTTGGTGCGCTAGGCTACGTTCTTCAAGAAGCCTCCGCAGTTGAGGTAGTGACGGCCATTCGAGCGGTGGCGAAGGGAGAAGCAGTCTGCCCTTCACGCTACGTTCGGATCCTGTTCGATTACTTCGTGTCACGGACGAACGCGTCGCCCACCAGTCGGACCCGGGCACAAACCGGCTTGACTCGGCGCGAGCAACAATTGATCCCACTCATCGAGCAGGGGATGACGAATAAGGAAATCGCGAATCAACTAAGCCTTTCCGAACAGACGGTGAAGAATCATGTCCACCGGATTCTTCGGAAGGTGGGCGTAGAGGATCGCCTCAGCGTGTTCGAAGCGTTTCAAACCCAGACGATGGGACTCTAGCGGCGTCAGGAAAGTCCAATCCAGTTGGACCCCTTTAGTTTGCTAGAGAAACTCGAGAAGGCTGCTTTCGGGCGCCCAGAAGGATTGTTCCAAGCAGCTTTAAGCACTCCCCGCAACCAACGACCTTCCAAATCCTGAGGTGGCCTTTCGCGGAAGCAAGAAACATGGTGGGCGCTGCGTCTGGCGGCAAGCAGAGGTGGCGAGAACCGCTCGCGGTCTCTCAGTCGGATGAAGCAGAGGCTGCTTTTACCACCGCACCCCTTTTCTGTGGCACTGGGGGAAGCGCAGAGGAGACGTTGCCGTTCATAACTCGAAGGACCGCGCTTGAGAGTGCCATACGGAACTCACAACTCAAGAAATTGAGGTCTACGAGCAGCGGAGTCTCAAAGCCTACGCGCAGCAAAGAAAAATGCCCGAAGCGGTGATTGCTCTCGGTATTCAGTTCCAAGCGTAACTCCCAGACGGATTCTCTCTTCCGCTCATCACACCATAATAATTGCAGTTCGCCTCCAGGGGTGCGTTGCAGAGGAGAGAACGGAACTTCTGAAAATATTTCCGCTAACGAATCGCTCAGACGGAATCCGTCGAAGCCGATCGTCTGCAGAGAGTTTTCGAGAACGTCACAAAGTGTGTTGAGATCCGCGCAAGAGTTGAGCATCTCGACTGCGTGCCGGACTTCGACATTGTTAGCCATGGAGCGCTTCCGCTCCGCAGTTCTGCGCACGACGTCCTGCAATTCCGAGAATTCGGCATACCCGAGGTACTGGACCCCGAGAGCAACACCGATGCCTATGATGGTGAGCACCAAAGCGATCAGGGCCTCATGGTGCAGAATCACAAGGCTTAGCAGGGCAAAACTCGCGGTGACTCCATAGAGAACCAGCACTGCGGCGCGCTGCGAGAGGCCACGCTTCAGCAGTTTGTGGTGGATGTGGTCACGGTCGCCCGCGAATATGGGTTTTCCACCAAGAAAACGGCGAGTCACGGCAAGCGTAACATCGAGGATGGGAAAACCAAACGAGATGACAGGAATCGCAACGGCGATCATCGTTGGCACTTTTTCGGAGCCTGCGAGGGCCAAGGCGGCGAGTATAAATCCGATAAACATACTGCCGGAATCACCCAAAAAAATCGAAGCAGGGTGAAAGTTGAACCTCAGAAAACCCAAAATGACGCCAGCAAGCGCAATCGTAAGCAACGTGACAGTGGCATTCGGTACAAAAAGCGAGATGACGAATACAACGATCGTGGAAAAGAACGCGGAACCTGCCGCCAAGCCGTCGAGTCCGTCGATCAAGTTAAAAGCATTGGTGATAAGGAGAACCCAGACTACCGTGAGTGGCAGATCCACAGCCGTCCTCAGTGCACGGCCCGCTGAAAAAAAGTCGAGCTGATGAACACCCACGCCGCCGATATAGAGAAACACCGCGGCCAAGGCCTGGACACCAAATTTCCAGTACGGGCCCACTACATGTAGATCGTCATAAAGGCCGAGAAGAAAGATAATTAGCGCAGATCCGAAAATACTCAACAGTGTGCGCGCCGGCAAAAGAAAGGGCAACCCCGCCCACTTGGCGAACAGCGTCGCGAGGCTGGCCACCACCACGAAGGAGCCGAAAATGGCCACACCGCCGAGCCTGGGCACCGACGTGGTATGGACGTGGCGGTCCAATTGTGGCCCAGAAACCCATCCACGTTTGGTGGCATAACCGCGCACCCACCGCGTTGAAATCAACGAAAATACAATGCTAATTAAGAAACAAAGAAGATAACTACTCGCGATCAAGTTCGCCTCCGGAGGTACCCATTGGACGAGTAAGAGGCCCAAGGTGTATGATTGCTGATACGGGCGTCCGATTTCTGACTATTAGGACCCTTTCGCGAAATCTCTTGGCTAAATTCATATGACGATTCACACTGTTTATCTTGATCCATGCTTTAGCATCATAGGTTAAGTCTCTTGAAGATTAACAGAAATCTGACAGAGTTGTTTGACCTGCAATAGTCTTTCTAATAATTGGTGCGAGTCTTTCAATAGGAGACCTCAGGAAACGGCGCGGATACCAGGGATGGGGCTAGCTAGCGCAAAAAACTGAAGAGCGGCCATCGGCTAAAGAATTCGTCTTGCTCAGAAATTCAAGAAAAATCCCGGCGAATTCCGAGTGATCAAATACCTCGCTTCAGGTGCTGCTCACGACTTCTAAATCGTTATCGACCAGGTCCCGGTCCACCTGCCATTTGCCATTTAAAAGCCCCGAATATACCTCGAGCATTTGGCGAGCGATTCTATCCTCCGAGAACTCCCTTATAACTCGCTCGCGCCCCGAGGCGCCCATTTTCACTCGCCGGACAGGATCAAGTAATAAGCTGTGAATGGCTTCCGCCAGCGCCCGTGAATCCTTGATGGGGACCAAAAGACCGTTCTCACCGTGGCGGACCACATAAGAGCAGCCGGGCGCGTTCGTCGTCACAACCGCTCGCCCACAAGCTCCTGCTTCCAGCAAGACCTTGGGGAGGCCTTCTCGATAGGAAGGCAAACAGACTAAATGAGATCGACAAAGAACATCTGGCATCTCGGTACAGTGGCCCCACCATTCGATATTTTCCGTTTCTGCCCATTCTCGGAGCCGTTGCTCGGGAATGCAGCCTGGATTATGTTCATCCGGCTCTCCGACCAGCACCATCCGCGCCATGGTGCCCCGTTTGCGTAACTGTCGCGCAGCTTGCACAAACTCGTGCACGCCCTTTTCCCATAGCATCCTCGCCGGGAGCATGACAACAAACTCGCCGTCCGGCTCGGGGTGTGGTGTAAATTGTTTCGTGTTTACGCCAAATCCAGGGATTATGGTCGTTTTCTCCCTGGCAGCAATTCCTGCCTCCAAGAACAAGTCTCGGTCGTTTTCGTTCTGGAAGATCACTCTACTGTTGGCCGCTCGAAAACACGCGCGCAGAACCTTGAGGAGCACGTTTCGTAGAACTCTAATCGTCAGGTTCGTTCTGGTGAAAACCGGACCGAGACCGGTCACCGTATTGACAGATGGAATCGATCCGCACAGCCGAGCGGCCAAAGAACCATGAACAATCGGCTTCAGCGCAATGTGATGAACAACATCGGGCTGTTCTTCCCGATAGTATTTTAACACCTGAAAAAAACTACGGAGTTCCTGAATCGGGTTCAGGCTTTTTCTCGAAATGCTCCAAGGGATCACACGGAAGCCCTCTGCTTCCAGCCGCGAGCGATGCTCTTCTGATCTGGTCATGATCACAACATCTGCGCCCTGTTTCTTCGCGGTGCGCGCCAACGTTAGACGATGAGACCAAAATGTGGAGTCGTCGGTAGTCAGAAAAAGCAATTTCATGGTCGTGAGTCTTTCATCGCGAAGGATCGGAATTGGATCTTTTGCGAAGATACAAACTGAAAGTTTGATCCAGGGAATGTCCTAAATTCCCGCTCGCGATTCCCCGGCACATTTTGATGCTGGAGTGAGGCAGCTGGCTTTCTTTTTGTGATGATTTTCTTCGAGCCACGCCTGAAACATCAGAATGTCCCATAAGTGAAACTGCCAGGCGCCGCGTCCTTCTAGGTGCGCGTTCCACATCCGAAGGACTGCCACAGAGTCCAGATATCCTTCACTCCGCAGACGGCCTTCATCCAACAGACTTTCTGCCCACTCCCGTAACGGACCCCTCAGCCACCGATCCATCGGTACGGCAAATCCCATTTTAGGACGTTCCATGAGACGGCGTGGAACATATTTGTCCAAGATCTGACGCAAGATCCACTTTCTCCCGCGCTCACCGACTTTGAGCCGCAGAGGCAACTTCCAGGCAAACTCGACGACGCGATGATCCAATAACGGAACTCTCGCCTCAAGGCCGACGGCCATGCTGGCGCGGTCGATTTTGGTGAGTATGTCGTCGGGCAGATACTGAAGCAGGTCAGTCAGCATCATCACTTCTTCGATAGCTGAATGTGCTGAGAAATCAGCAATGCGTGCGCGAACCGTATTCGGTTCGCGAGAGCTGCGAACGACTTCAGACGGATTGTCCCAATGGGATAGGGCTCGAAGGTAGAGCGCCTCCGGGCTATCGGATGAAAATAAAGTGGCGAGCTTATGGGCCTTGTAACCGGGGGCTCCGAGATGAAGCGACTTGGGCAGTAGCCCACGGAGCGTGAGGAACGCAGCGTCTATGCGATCCGGTGGGACTGCTTGAAGCGCTGCGGCGGCCAGGCGGCGAACAGACCGAGGAATATACTTGGTGAAAGTCCAGATTCGTCTGATTAGGGCGTAGCGGTTGTAGCCCCCAAAGAGTTCATCTCCACCGTCACCTGAAAGGCTCACCGTGACATCTTGCCTCGCCAGCTTGGAAATCAGATAGGTTGGAATCTGCGAGGAATCTGAGAATGGCTCATCGTACATTGCAGGAAGCAGCGGAATGACGTCCAGGGCCGCTTTCGGCCTAACGTAGAGTTCGGTGTGGTCGGTGCCCAGATGCTCGGCAACTTTCTTTGCGTAGATTGCTTCGCTATATCCCTCTTCGTAGAAACCGATTGTAAAAGTCTTAATAGGCCTCTGACTCTGTGCCTGCATCAAAGCAACTACCGTAGTGGAATCGACGCCACCAGAAAGAAATGCACCGACGGGAACGTCGGAAATCATACGAAGCTGCACGGACTGACGGAGCAGCTCATGCAGCTGTTCGACCGCCTCTGAGTCACTGGCCTGTAGCGGCGATCTTTTCCCTTCGTGAGCGATTTGCTTCGCGGACCAGTAGCGTCGGATCTGTGGTGCAGCGGTCGCAGAGTCGAGTGTCAAAATGCAGCCCGGTTCGAGCTTATGCAGGCCTTGGTAGATGCAGTGGGGTGAAGGCACGCAGTTGTGCCGCATATAGAGAGCAAGGGCATCCCGGTCGACCTCTCCGCTGAAATCCGGGTACTGCAAAATGGCCTTCAGCTCCGAGGCAAAAACGAACACCTTGCCTATATGACCGTAGTAGAGCGGTTTGATACCAAGGCGGTCGCGAACCAGATGAAGTCGTCTTTCTTGGCGATCCCACAGAGCGAAAGCAAACATACCAACGAAGCGTTGAACAGCAGTTTCGACGTCCCACCGTTCAAACGCCCCCAGTATGACTTCCGTGTCGGACCCCCCACGCCATTGGCATGAACCGAGCCGGCCGCGTATCTCTTCGAAATTGTAGACTTCCCCGTTGAAGATGATCACATATCGACCCGAAGCCGAATGCATAGGCTGATGGCCTTCTGCTGATAGGTCTAGAATTGACAGCCGGCGAAACGCCAAGCCGATTCCCGTTCCAATGTCATGAAACGTGCCCGAGTCATCAGGACCGCGATGAGCAAGAGCCGCTGCCATGCGATTTAAGATATCCACGGGATGTTCGGGCGTACGATCTGGATGCCAATAGCCAGCTATGCCGCACATAGATACCAGGAGCCCTCTACTCGAATTGACGTCTCAGCCCGAGGCCAGGTACCCATAAAACTCCTGGGACATTCGGATGCAGGGCAAGACTCCTTAGGGGTCTTTGCTCTTTGTTCGCTACTACGTTGTAGTAAAGTATAGGTAAATGGTCCTGAGCAAAAAATGGAGCAACCCTGCGGGAAGCCGTAATGCTCACCCCGCGAATGTTGGGGCCGCCTGCATTCATATTCCATAATGGCTCTTGTGTCATTTCCAGGACGACATGACCTAAGAAAAACGCCTAACGATCAAGGCGAGCACAGAGTAAGGTTCTTTGGGTATCCAGTATTGCTCGGTACGGCGAGAACGGAATTGAAAGCTTGGTCCCATAACGCTAGCGTCTTTTCTTCACTATGTTTCTCTTCGACAAACGTCTTCCCGCGCTGCCCCGCCTGCTTTCGTGCTTGTTCATTCCCCGTATAATACTCCAGTGCCGATCGCCACTCCTGGTGAGAGGCACATGACATCTCTAGCCCGCTTTCGCTCATGGCTCGAAGGTGGGCGGCCGTTGACGACGCAAGGACCGGCATAGCCATCCGCCAAAACAACAGAAGCCTATTCTCAGGCTTTGCGGCTGATAGGGGTTCGTTCAGTGGAATTGGGATTAGAGCCAAATCACACTTGCGGGCAATCGCTGCGAAGGTAAGTTCATTCCAAGCATAGAGATATATGTTAGGCCAAATCTTGCGCGCATCATCAATAGTCGTTCGCTTGACGAATCGGCCGCCGAGATAGCGACCGTATTGGAGATCGGTGATTGCGTGAATCACGAAGAGCCGCGTTTTCTGGAGACTCCGCAGGTCTTCTTTGATCTCAAGCAATTGCCGAAGATTCTCTGGACGGCCCTCCCAAACAAAATGAAAAATCTCATTAGCCGTATAGTCGTCTTTAATAGCGTGCGCAACGTTCCCATGAAAATCCAGAATGATGTGTACGTTCGAGCAGAAGGCCAGAATTCGCCGCTTCTGTTCCTCTGTACTGCAGATCACGGCGTCAGCACGCCTGCACATTTCCTGCAGGCCTCGCGTGTAGCTCAGGAGCAACCTTCGGTTCTGACGAACCGCAAACTTTGCGGCGCCTCTTAAAAGGCCTTTAAGGTCGAAGTTGGAAATCGAAAGGTAGGCATCAATAAAATCGAAAATGATCTTGGTTCGTTCTCGCGAATACCGACTCCAAAGGCTGATGTCGGCGCTCTGCGTTAGCACCACGATGTCATAGGCTTGATCTGGTCGCGCAATTTCGAATCGGATGTTGCGTCTGTTTGCGTAATAACAAAACCTGCGTCGGTCCCCAGGTGCGTTTAACGAAGTACTGCATGGGACGTATCCAATGCGCAATTCGCGAAGAAGGTTCATACTTCCGTGCCTTGGGCTGCATGCTGGGGAATATCCGCCGAGTCACGCCACCATTCGATGGTTTGTCTGATCCCTCGCGCAAGATCGTACTGCGGCGTCCAACCGACTTCGTTCACGAGTCTCTCCGTGTTAGCCCAAGACCGGTGGGACTCCGACACTGAACTCCGGGCCCCGAACCGAATCAGTGCCAGGCGTCCGAGCTGCTGGCCGATTTCTTGAAGCACATCTCGGACAGCAACCGGATTGCCCGATCCGACGTTCACCGGTCCCTGGACTTCACTCTCCAACAGAGCAACAAAGGCAGAAGCGGCGTCCGCCACGTGCATGAAATCCAGTATTTGTTTACCCTCGGAGCAAAGTGCGGGCTCGCTTCGCAGGAGTGCGCGCACTGCATATGCCACAAGTCGAGAAGGATGCTCATGTGGGCCGTACAAAAAAAAGATTCGTCCCCATGCAGAACTCAGGTTGGTCTGACGGCTCGAAGAATGAATAATCCTCTCAAGGGCGTGCTTGCACGTTCCGTACAAAGTCGTGGGGCGAAGTGGCGTCTTGGGTTCCGTGCATTCGCCAGCGCTACAGTCGTATTCGGCACAACTGCCCGCTGCGACCATTCGCATCCCCCCGTTGTCCGCAAATGCACGCAACACTTCGAGGCTGCCTCGGACCCACTCAACATTTTCCTGCGCTTCCCAGAATTTGCCCGGCACGGCATACCAAGCGAGATGCAGCAGGTAATTTGGCCGCACCTTGCTAAACAACTCAGCGGGGTGCCCCGGCCTCAACAAATCAAGCTGGTGCCAGGATACTTCCGGCAAGGTCGTCACCGGCGGCCGTCGCGAGAGGCCGTGAACGTCGTAACCCTTCGCTACCAGTATGGGCAAACAATGGCGACCGAGGAACCCGCTCGCCCCGGTCACTAAAACCCTCTTCATAGCTTGTGATCCACGAATGTACGGTCTCGCTTGGAGATAATCGGTTCCAGGACCGGCCATTTGATTGCAAATTGAGGGTCATCCCAACGAACCCCACCAGCGAGTTCAGGCCGATAACTTTCGGAGATTTGATAAAAAACTTCGGTCTCGTCAGCTAGAGTTTGAAACCCGTGCGCGAAGCCTTGGGGTACATAGACCATTTTGCGGTTTGCCGCAGTTAATTCGACGGCAAACCATTCGCGGTAACTTGGCGAGGTGGGGCGGAGATCAAGTATAACGTCGTAAATACTCCCGGAACAGCAGCGCACCAATTTTGCTTCCGGGTAGGGCTCATTTTGATAATGCAAACCTCGCAGCGTGCCTTTCTGCCGATTGAAGGAGACGCTACATTGAGCCAGGTTTGGGTTCAGGCCGCGCAATTTAAACTCTTGGGCGCACCAAGTGCGGGCAAAGAAACCTCTTTCATCGACCGTGGGTTCAAGTTCGATGGTGTAGGCGTCCATCAATGGAAGGGAGATGAATTTCATTCGATCACTTCGGCCTTCGGTATTGGCAATATGAAGCGAGCGCCCCAACCCCGCACATCCGACAATTGGGCAAGAATCTCCTGCCGCAAGTTCCAGGGTAAAATCAGAATATAGTTTGGCTTGGTTCGCCGAATCATGTCAGGGTGGTAAATTGGGATGTGTGTGCCAGGAAGAAAATGATTTTGTTTGTGCGGGCTGAGATCCACGGTGTAATCGAGGAAATCTCTCCCGATACCACAGTAATTGAGCAGAGTGTTGCCCTTGGCCGGGGCTCCATAGGCGACCACCGACTTTCCTGCTCTTTTTAGGCTAATCAAGACTTCGAGGAGAGCTCGCTTCGTTTCGCGGACTCTTTCTCCGAAGCAGGAATACTGGTCTAAATTGTGGATACCGGCTGCGAGTTCCTGTTGTCTCAGCTGCGAAACCCTCGAATCAGGCGGCCAACTACCCTCTGAATCGTGGCCAGCAAATAGGCGGAGTGAACCTCCGTGAGTCGAGATTTCTTCAACATCGAATATGGCGAGCGCGTGTTTCCCAAAGATCTCCGCGGCCGTGCAAAATGAAAAGTACGAAAAATGTTCGTGGTAAATCGTATCGAACTGATTGCCCTCAATCAGTCGAAGCAGGTGTGGAATTTCTACGGTGATGACCCCGTGTGGCTTTAGGATCAGTTTCAAACCTGCAACAAAATCGTTTAAATCCGGCACATGAGCCAGCACGTTGTTGCACACAATCAGATCTGCCTGCCGCCCGCCAGCCTGTAATTCCCGGGCGGTTTGAGTCCCGAAAAATTTGGCGAGCGTTCGGATTCCCTTTTTCTCTGCGGCCGTTGCTACGTTCTGGGCCGGCTCGATCCCGAGAACAGGAATACTCTTTGCCTGGAAATATTGCAGCAGGTAGCCGTCGTTACTGGCAACTTCAATGACCAGGCTCGAGCGACCGAGTCGAAAGCGTTCGGTCATTCGTTCAGCGTATTGACCGGCATGACGTAGCCAAGATTCCGAATACGAGGAAAAATAAGCGTACTCTGTGAAAATCTTTTCTGGGCATTCAACCTGTTCAAGCTGCACCAGGAAACAGCGATCGCAGACGCGTGCGTGCAGTGGATAGAAGGGTTCGGATTGGTTCAATTCCTCGGGTCGGAGATAAGAATTGGAAAGTGGAGACATCCCCAAATCCGCAAAAGTGTTCTTCAGGGATGAGCCGCAAAAGCGGCAAGGAGGCAACCTCATTCCCGAACACTGGTTGGCAGATTCAATGCACTCTGATAGGTCCGGATCTGCTGTAGAGTTAGTGCGCGCACGTCCTGATGAAGTTGTTGAGCTTGGTACCACCTTACAGTTGCCTCCAAAGCAAGATTTAAATTCCATTGGGGTAGCCACCCCAATTCCGTTTTGGCCTTGGTACAATCTAGTTTCAAATAACGCGCCTCGTGCGGCTGAGAACCACCGTCATGATGCCACAGCGCGCGAGGTCCCCATAGTGCTCCAAGACGTTCCAGAACTGCCGATACGGGCAGTGTCTCTGACTCATCCGGGCCGAAATTCCAACTTTCCGAAAACCGTACGGGATCTTCGCAGACTTTCTCGGCGAGCATAAGGTACCCACACAAAGGGTCCATTACATGCTGCCAGGGACGAACTGCGTCGGGATTTCTTACCGGCAGCTCCTTACCTTCGAGGACCGCGCGCATCGCGTCCGGGATAAGGCGATCAGCCGCCCAATCTCCACCACCGATCACGTTCCCAGCACGAGCCGAGGCCACGCCCGTCGTTACCTCGCGATTTTTTGCGATGAAGAACGACTTGCGGAAGGCGGCAGTGACAAGTTCCGCGCAGGCCTTACTACTAGAGTAAGGGTCGAAGCCAGCTAGGCGGTCTGTCTCACGATACGCTCGCTGATCTTCACAATTCTCATAACATTTGTCAGTCGTAACGATGACCACGGCCTGCACCGCGGGAGTATCGCGTATCGCTTCCAAGACGTTCACCGTTCCCATGACATTCGTGGCATAGGTCCCAACCGGGTCAGCATAAGAGCGACGCACCAGTGACTGCGCGGCCATGTGAAATATAATTTCGGGTCGGTGTTCTCGCACGGCACGCCGGAGATGTTCCAGGTCGAGAATATCCCCTCGGATCGATTCCATGCCCCTCTCCACTTGGGCTAGGTCATACAGGTTGGGATGGGTAGGCGGCGACAGCGAATAGCCGACCAGTTCCGTACCTAAGCTCTGTAACCAGAGCGATAGCCAGCTTCCTTTGAAGCCGGTGTGGCCGGTGAGCAGAACTTTCTTCTTGCGCCAAAAGTCCTGATTCATTTCCAGATTTTCCAGGGAGCTTTACCTGAACTCCACAATGCCTCGAGTTGATTCTTATCGCGTAGAGTATCCATCGGATGCCAAAACCCTTCGTGCGGGTAAGCGGCCAACTGGTCTTCGCGGGCAAGACGCTCGAGAGGCTCACCTTCCCAGACCGTGTGGTCACCCTCTATGTAATCGATGACTGTCGGGGACAAAACGAAAAAACCTCCGTTGATCCAACCATTCCCCTCTGGTTTCTCCTGAAAACTAATCACCCGGTTTCCCTGGGTCGCCAGCGCACCAAAGCGCGCAGGAGGTCGCACGGAGGTCACCGTTGCGAATACGTTCTGTCGCCGGTGAAATTCGAGGAGAGCTCTCACGTCGATATCGGAAAGACCGTCGCCGTAGGTAAGAAAGAATTCTTCGTTATCCAGGAACTGGCGCACGCGCTTCAACCGCCCGCCGGTCATGGTTTCGGTACCTGTGTCGACAAGCGTCACCTTCCATGGCTCAGCTCCACTCTGATGAATTTGCATTTGGTCTTTTGCCACGTCGAAGGTGACATCTGAAACATGTAGTAGATAATTAGCAAAATAACTCTTGATGACATATCCGAGATAACCGCAGCAAATCACGAAATCATGCACACCACCCGCAGAATAGACCTTCATGATGTGCCATAGAATCGGCATACCGCCGATCTCAATCATAGGCTTGGGTCGGAGATGACTTTCTTCACTGATCCTCGTGCCCATGCCGCCTGCGAGAATCACGGCCTTCACGGTTTACTCTCCTTTTCGTAAATGTCTGTACGCTCGGCGTAACTCGACCCTCATATCGTTTCACGACTCGCGCCAAACCGCAAAGGCCTGACGCGGGAGAAGTTCGAGTACTGGGACGCGCAAAATTCGCCGTGACAAAAGAGTCCGAACAGCCGGGAGGACACTACGTTGTGCGGCCCAAATCTTAAGAACAGTTTTCTATCCTGACACTGCGTTGCATGTTCCGACGCGTAGAGGTCTATAATTTTCTGAGCGCCATTGCAAAAGTCTCCGCGGCCCGCAGTTCATCTAGCGCACGAAACAAAAACACCCAAAGTCGCCACGCGATATGCAGCGGAGTGAGAAAGGAAAAGTACGAGCTCGCGTAATACAACTGCATTGCTTCAACCCTAAAACCGTGACTTTCCGCAAGTATCTGGAAGTCGCGAGGCGTACAGCGGTCGTAGTAGCTCGTAAAGCCCTGCGCGGCCCGGGCTTGAGGAAAAATGTAGAACAGGATCCTGCGCTTCAGTGCTTCCGGCAACAGGAGATTCAGCCTCGCATAGACGGCGTTTCTAGAAGGCAAGAAAATAAGCGCGACACCACCCGGCCTCAAAATCGAGGCGAACGCGGCAAAAGCCCCCGCAACATCAGGGACGTGTTCCAACACGGCCTGACACACAATAACGTCGGCATTTGTGGCCCCACGGTAGATCGAGATATCCGCACAGATCGTTGCGTCATAGGCGCCTGCTGGAGCTCGATCGAGTTCTTCTTGACTGATATCGATGCCCGTCACGTGCACTGCGAGCGCAGATTTCGTGCGAGCATCCAGATAAGGCTGCTTGCCTCCTCCAACATCCACCAAGCGAGATCGAGGACCAATGAATGGTGGGGCAAATCGATTAAGAAAATCAGTGTTACCGTCCGTCCTGAAAACTTCAGGCAGCCGCGCATCAAAACGCGAACTGAGGGCAATGTTCGAGTCGAACAATTTTCTGACGACGTTCAACAAATTTCTCCGCGTTAAATAAACCAGGCGCTCAGGCCTTCGCCGAAACGAGGCAACGATAGGTATGCTGCTTCTGGCGGCGATCCTTGAGCCAGCCAAATGTTGGGATCTTCACTAACGCATGGCGAAAACCTAACGAGCAGCGTGTAGGCAATGCGCAGGCGACTCGCCAGGAATAATTCAGTATCTTCGAATAGACCAAGTTAAGTATTTAATGCGATACCGTCAAACCGGGACTTCAACTAGCCTATCAATTTCATTTGCACGGCCAGTTTAGCCGCCAGAGATCATACCGGGAATCGCGCGCCAAAATCTCACGAAGGCCTTGACCGTTTCTCGGATTTCTCCAATCGAACCGTTCCAACCGGCAAAGATTAGACGCGAAAAGGGCTCGAGGATGGCCGTGGTCGCCAGCACCACCGCACCTCGAACGATCCCAAAATGTTTGAACCCATACTGAATGCGGCTCCGAAGCATGAAGAAAAGACTTTCGGCTTTCACTCGGTTCGCGGTTGCTCCGCCTTCGTGAATAGCGACTGCGCTCGAGAGGTACACGCTTTTGTATCCGAGCTGCCTGGCGCGCAACGAAATGTCCTGGTCCTCCCAATACACGAAAAATCTTTCGTCGTAGCCGCCGAGGCGCTCAAATACCGAGCGCCGAATGAGGGTAAATGCGCCTATGACCTGATCAACTTCGCGGGTCGAAAGATGATCCCACTCTTTCATTTGATGACTGAGAAACAAGGAAGGGAGAATACGGTCCAAGCCGAGGGCCATCACAAGGAATCTACTGGGCGTTGCAAATCGAACGCAGGATCGGCTGACCTCACCTGCCCCTCCCAAGAGCTTGACGCCTATGATACCGATATCCGTGTTGTGCGGATCTTCCAGAAAGCTCACCGGAGTCGTCAGCGAATACCTACACAGATTGACGTCTGTATTAATGAAAAGAAGGTAGTCGGCGTTGCTGTGAGCTGCTCCAATATTGCAGGACCTTCCATAGCCAGTCCGTACCCGATTGCGAATACATTTGAGCGGGAGATCGATGGTTTCGATTCCTCGGAGCGAGTCGTCAGAGGATAAGTCATCCACGACAACAACCCTTTCAAGAGAAATTCCCTTCTTTTCTGCAATCGAAATTGAGGCTAAACACTCGCGAAGATAGTTGCCGGAATTCCTATTAACAATTATTGTGTCGAGCGTAACCGCCACTAGTTCTCGCTTACAGGAAGACTCGCACCTACCGCGTCCCTGTATCTGAAGTAGAGATATCCAGCCAAGAAATACTTAATCCAAGAACCAACGGGTGCAAAGTATTGGTCCGAGAAAGTCATGAAGAAAAGTGGGAATAGAATCAGCGAATAGCAAAAGATATACAACTCCTCTCCCTCGACTGCCCTCAGGTAAAAATATGTCGATACCGCCCCGATCAGGCCAAAGGCCAGAACGACTCCCACAATTCCGAAGTCCTTAAATGGCGGTTGAACAGCAGTATAGACATTGACGGGAAATGGAACATTCACCTCCTCTTGAATGGGAGAGACAAGAGCAAAACCTGTGAAGCGGCGAACAAGGTTGACGCCTTCTAGGAATGTGTTTCTTCCATATTCGAATGCGGGATCGGCTCGAACGAGCCGATCAAAAGCAGCTATTGGTCCAATGGCATATTGAGCCATCGATTCTCGCACCGAGTTCAGATTATCAGACACGGAGGACTCCACATTTCCACCTTTCCCCAAAATTACCGCAAATATGGCAAAGGCAAGCGAAAGACTTAACCCACCAACTAAAACATTTCTCCACTTCAGTCGATGTCGCATCGCAGCGATGGCCATCACCGAAACCACAATCAGCAGAATGGGAGTTCGCCCGGTACTCAGAACCGCATAAGCCACTGATATCGCGAGAGATAAATAGTACTGAAGCTTCTCTTTCCAATCATCCCTCAGCTCAATGGCGTATATAAGAGTTGTGCAGTAGCTCAGTATCGAGGCATTTCCCAAAACGCCATAAGGGGACTGCTCATCCAAGGTTAACTCGACCCGTAAGGCCGTAAACCAGTCAAGCAAACTAGTCCCCATGGCGATCGAATTGGCTCTTTCGAATACGGCCGGGAGCAAGACGAGCGACACCACCAAAAATATTAATTTTACGCGTGATTTAAGGAGGCCAGCGGGTCCGTCTATGTTCTCGGACTTGCGTCGATGCAAAAAAAACGAAATCTGCCCACCCCATGTAAACGACAGAACGACCGTAACAAAAATCAACGGCGTTAGGATACTAATCGAGTCGATCGAAATCGGACGAAGATAGTAGAGCGTCAATGCCGCTAACCACAGGGCGCTCGCGAGAAAAGGGGGATAACGCATGTCCCGACATGTTTTGTAGTTGAAAAGTGTCAACAGGATCAAAGTGAGTATGATCGGGAATCCCATGATCAACAAAATGCTCCGCTAGGGATCAACGGCGGCTCTCAGAGAGCGACGGATGCAGTCTATTTGTTCTTCCGAGAACGCCGTCGATAAATCCCACCGCAAAATATCTGATCTTTGGCAGACGCTCTCGCTCAAAGAACAGCACCAACAGAATCGATTTCACTCCGGACCACAGACTCGACAGAACCCAGGCCGGTTCCTTGCCCATGTATTCGCGAGCGAGAATTATGCTATTCCGCGCCATAAAATAGCGCCGCCACGGTGGATGATTTGACGTTCCTGTGTTCTTCCAGGGCAAGCGATGTTCGCTTACACGGCCTATGGAGTGATTCATGAGGGGCATAGAAGACAGCATTACGCGGAAACCATGAGCGCGAGCCCGGAGGCAGTATTCCAGATCCACAGAATCAATGAAAAAGTCGTCGCGAAAACCGCCAATGGCGTGAAACACGTCGAGCGAAATCAAACTCCCCGAAGTGATCACGGTTTTCACTTCTCTCCCGAAAACACCGTTCAGATTAATGAAGTTGTATAACGGCGTTGCGTTGCCCGGCCTCCTGAAGTTCGATCCGATAATCGCTATCGCGGCAGGAGAAGTGGAAGCGCGATAGACCCGGGCGAGCGAATCCACCATCTCCGGCGCGATAATCGTGTCCTGATCTAGAGTCAGAACCCAACCGAAACCCTGTTCAGCAGCCCATGTAACACCCTGATTGAGCGCACGGGCGATCCCCAGGTTGCTACTGTTCAGTATTAGATGGATGCCTAGCTTATCCGCAAATTTGGTGACTTGGGCAACACACGTCGCCGTGGAACAGTTGTCTACAATGACGACCCGGGGGAGCTGTTTGGTAATTCTCTCCAGGCGACTACACAGGTCCGAATCAGGGTTGAAAGTGACGACGATGGCGCAAACCACGTCCCTAGCTGGCCGCGTGAGCAGCTGGGTGTACGATCTGCCTTCGCAGAACTTGGCGCTCTCGCGCGGCAGCTCAGATTGTAGTGTTCGCGCGTCCACGGCGAGCTCTGCAAATTCGTCTACGAATGTCTCACTGTATTTCTTCATTCACGAACAGATCCGACGGCTATTGGCGAAAGCCGCGAAGACGGCTTGCGCGTCAGCTGATGCGCGAAAAACACAAGCAAGAGCCCATCTATGCTCGCTCGCAACGTCCAGGCCATGGCTGCGCCGTTCACTCCGAAATTGTGAACTGCCCAGTAGAGCGCAAGCAAATAGAACGGGACTTCGATCAGATTCAGTTTGGCCGGGATGTCTGGCCGTCCGAGACCTTGGATAAGAGCAAATGGAATCGCGCCAACACCGAGAGCAAAGGCTCCAATACCCAGCAGCTGCGCGACGCGATAACTGTGAGTGGCAAAATCGGGACCCAACCAAAGAGAAAGACCCGTCTTAGCACCAAGCAATAGAACGGTTGTGAGCACCAACAAGATCACGGCGTTATATTTCATTGTGCGACGGTAGAGCAAAGAAGTCCGATCAGACCTGATCACACCGCACAAACTAAACGCAGGGAACATGACGCCCGAAATGGCTGTGGAGATAATCCACAGCTTTGTGACGACTTCGAAGGGCGTCGCGTAGTAGGTGACGGCAACGACCGAGACCAAACCAGCTATGAAAAAACGATCCAAAGAGATCATGAGGGGACCGACGATGTTGCTAACCGTCATCCAACCGCCAAACCGCAGCAGCGGTCCAGCCGATGGACCGTGCCACGCGATGCGCCTGGTTAGCTCCGGCACGACCCGCAAGCAGAGCCAAAAATTTGCCAAGCAGCCCAAAAACCTTCCTGCGACGAGAATTCCAACGACCGCCACCAGACTGTGTGAGAACGGCAGAACCAGTAAGGGGCCGGCAAACGTGAATATGCCCGTAGGAATACGAAGTGCGCTAACCAGATCGAATCTCTGATGCGCCTCCAACAGACCTCGCAGGCCGGCGGTGGAAATAACCACCGGGACGGAAAGCGCCAGCAAATAGAAAGCGTGAAGTGTTTCCAACTGGAGCATTTCGGGAATCTTTAGGACCAGATGCACGAGCCACGGGGAAATCGCGATGACGACTACGGCGCCGAACACCCCCAGAGCTAACATTATCAAGAGCGATGTCCATACCAGCGATGGGATTTCTTGGTTCTCTCCGGCCCCTAGCTTCTGGGCAACCATCTGAGTGAGGGCTCTGCCTAGTCCTATATCGAACAAGCTGGCGTAGCCAACGAGCGCCCAGGCAAGAGTCAACACGCCGAAGCGGTCCTTGCCGAGACTGTGAATCAGGACCGGTATGCAGAAAACCGCGACCGCCAAAGGTGCGCCGTTGCTTGCCAGGTTCCAAACCGTATTGCGCGTAAGCATACTGTCGCTCGTGAGGCGCAGATTTGCGTTTGTTGTCTCAGACATAACTTAGTTCCGCACTCAATCAGAGTTCACAAGCCGAACCCCTTTCAAAGGGCCGTGTCCATATCGGTGCTCGGGTCAGCCAGACCGCCGGGAAAACTACTAGGTGGGCGCGTTCGCTCGGCCCCTCGACTCTTGTTATTTTTCCTTCGTAGAATAAGATTGATATTACCCATCGCTGGGGTCCTGTCCCCGAGAGTGCAGATCGCCTCGCTCAAGATCGGCGCGTGCTTCGACATCTAATTCGGATTGTCTGTGCGATGGCCAAGGCAACCTAGCCTTCAGAGTTGCCGCGACTTCTCGCGCAAGCACCTTCCGCGGATCGTCCGAGACGGTGCCGCGCCATTGCTCCGCGCCGAGTACCCAGATCACAGTCGCCGAAAAAACCAAGAAAGTTCCAATCAGAATGACCAACATCCGCGGCGGAAACGATTTTTTCTCGGGAACTTGCGCCGGATCCAACACCTTGACACTGGGAGTTTCCTTGGCTTCTTCCACTTTTGCGAGTTCGTACTGCTCGGTCAGGAGTTCGAAGACGGTCTCCTGGATCTTAGCCCGGCGGTAGTAGTTGGCATATTGCGCTCCGAGCAACGGCAAACTTCGAATCGTAGGATAGGGCATGCCATTTGAAGTTTCCGGGGACGAATTGGGGGCTTTGGCGACGTCTCCAGCAGCGCCGCCAAGCTTCTGTAGCTGTTTGCGGAGCTCCAGGACGCGCGCATTCAAGGCACGAACACGCGAGTTGTCGTCGGTATATATCTGCCTGAGACCCTCAAGTTCCGATTGCGCGGCGATCATTTGCCCGGCGAGAGATCCCGCCGCATCGAGCATGGCTTTTCCCTCGGTCTGAATGTCTAGGGTGTTGCTCTTGCTGGAAAATTGAGCGAGCTGGTTTGTGGCATCATCGAGTTCGTTCTTTACCACCACCAAGCGTCCTTCAAGAAACACGCGTTCGCGGTGAGCGGTCGAGGTCGAGAGTTCGGCAACCAATGAGTTCAATTGACTGATATAGCCGTTAGCGATCGCTGCGGCACGTTTTGGATCGTGGTCAGCGACGCCGATTTCGATGATACCGCTCTTGCGGTCCTCGGAAATCCCAGTGTTTTCCTCTAATACTGCCCGCGCGTCCGTTATCAACTTTTTTCCGTAGACCTTCTGCAGTCCAAACTGTTGGACCAAGCGGTCCTGCACCGTCTGGCTCCTCAGTACGCCGACGAAAAGGGCGCCGGAATTCTTCAGTCCAAGTAAATCACCTGCCATGCTCCCCAGCCCACCCCCAGCTTTCGCAGCCAACGCAGTCATCATTGCCAAACCAGAAGGGGACTGGGTATCGGGTGGCATGAGTCGTGCGGTGGACGTATAGGACTTGGGAATCAGAAATGCCACCAGAGTGGACACGAGCAAGCCCACCGCGATAGCGCGGAGAAACGACTGTCGCCGGTCCCAGAGCAAACGCAGGAAGGTCGCTTGACGCGTCGCCGCGTCGATTCGTTGCCGTTGCTCGAATACGTCGTGGTCGCTACGTCCCGAGCCGGGTAACTCCGTTTCGCGTGTGACCGTACGCTGTTTGACTCCAGCGCCGCTCATAGCGTGGTGCCCTTGCTAAACCGCGTAGCTGTACCCGCCGCTTGCGCAAATTCCACACGCGACTCTAGCTTTGGGCCCCGCCATGGCAAGCATGAGCCTCTGCGGTGAGTGAGCGCCTTCCGGTAGATTTGCATCAAATCGGCCTCGCGTGGGCGGAATCTATTTCAATCATGGCTGACCGGCGGACGAGATCGAGGGAAAGCACCAGACCCCTCGGGCCTCTCTTGGGGGCCGCGGGACGCCCTCCAAGCCTTCCAGTGGCCCTCGCGTAGTTTGCACCCGGCGGCCAACTCAAATGCGCCATTGAGAGCGCCGATGGACGTTCGTTGAGTGAACATTGTCCCGGAGTCATCTAAAATAGTCTTCTGATCTCAAGATACAGCTTCGCCCCGTCACTTACAAGGTCCAGCGAGACCTAATCATTTATTAATCAAGGACCTGCACAACCTCTGCATAACGCTTAACTACGCGGGGGGCAGGCGCTACGTGACGAGCTATACGCCCGGGTCGTTGATGCCTCTCCGCTGCAATCTGGACTACCTAAACAGCTGCCTCGAGACTTATTTCTGCTTTCCGTCCGGCGAAAATCCAAATTCCAAGATTCCAGTAACATTGTGCTGTGCTCCGGTGAATAAAATTGGAAAGTGCGAAATATCCTCGTATTGTATTTGGCTTTTCAGATAGAAACCGGATTTCAAATAGAACTCATTCTTAAGGCCAAAATCCTGCCACGCGCCCCCTCCAGGAACAAACGCATTGGCGACTGAACTCTTCTTATACATAAGCTGCAAAGTATCCCGAGGCGACAGCCAGTAGGTCATCCAAGCCTGGTAGGCTCGGCCCATCCGTCCCACGACGTTGCCGATCAGAAATCCATCATTAGTGTAGCCATCCCGATAGACAAAATTAAAGTAGTTCAGATGTCCGGTATTGGCGACTCCCTTTCCATCGTAGGCAGTTTGCGTATCTGCAACCTCGATGTGTAAATCTAATTTTGTTATCCCCGGAAAATGGGTGACGTATAGTCCAGGACGAAATGCACTTCGCGAAGGGGCTTGGAAGGGGATGGGGTCATCATCGGAGTACCAATCTCCGTAGAAAACCAAATAGTCTCGAACCCCGGGAACATTGAACGTCCAATCGATGTTTACGTGATTGTCGCCCGGCACAGAACCACCCAGCGAGTGGCTGGATGTGCGGCCGAAGAAGCTATCAACAAAATTCCCTGGTGTGAGAGGGTCGCCGCCTTGTCCTCCGATAGTGGCCGTACGGCCAAACCCGAACTCCAAATTCGGCAAAGGTTTTAGACTTATTTTATTTCCGTAGATGAAGGGATGAGGGATGAACGTACCTCCTTCGAGCCGTCCTATGAATTGGTCGAGGGTTACAGGACCCAGGTACTTCAGAAAGCCCGGCAATCGGTACGGTTCGGAATTCACGAGACGGACCATATCGACCGGGGGGGAGTTGTTGCTCCACAACAGCGAGCCCCCGAGGCCTGGTCCCCATGACAAGCTCTGCTTGCCAACCAGAATCTGCCAATTATCCACATTGACGCCGAGGTAGGCGTCGAGAAGGCGGGGCCGATTAATCGCATTGACAGGGACATCTGGCGGCTCCGGGACGCCATCAGTTTGAGCGATGAAGGTGCGGACGGCACTGGAAGGCGCGGGAGCCTCTGGCGCATGTTGATACTCCGCCCTTACATAGACGGCGATCGGGCCAATTTCCGCACGAAAGGCACCACCCGCCTGCCCATTGGTGCCGCGCTGAAACGGCCGACCAAAATCATAAGAGACCGTTTGACCAAAGTGGTAGCCATCCGTCAAGTCAGGACCGCTGATGGACACGGCGCGGACGTAAAGCGATTCGAGGTTTGCGGTCATGTTGCGCCCGCCGTCCAAGAGCCCCATCTCATACGAGAATTCTCCACGCAACCGAGCGACGAGAGCGTTTGCGCCATCCCCAGCGATTTCGCCCTGCCGTAATCTCTCACTCGCTTCTTCGATCAGGCGGGCACACTGCATTCGAGTCCAAGGCCGCTGGCCCGCTATTGAGGTATGGACGTAACCGAGCCCCGCCAAACGATCAAAGGCCGGGTACACCCAGCTGTCCAATTCGACGAATGTCGTTCCCATGTTCTGCCGGGGACGGTCGCGCTCGAGATAACTACGCGATTCGGCATAGGGCTCCCAGGTTGAACCAGCGAGCTCTGGATCATGATGGGCCCGATACACGATTTCCCCTGATAACCATCCGATAGCGCTGCCGATCAGGACGTCCGATGGAAAATGTTGCTTCGCCGTCAGACGTGAAACGCTCACTGCGGAGGCCATGCCGTAGGCAAAGATTTGCGTAAGTGTGCCGGGATATTCGTGCGCCACTACGGTCGCAATAGACCAGGCCGCCGCGGCATGCTCAGATGGAAAAGAATCGCCGCCGCTCCAGAAGTTTCCTTGATATTCATCCTGCAGAGGACGTTCGCGGCCGAGTGAGTATTTGAGCGCATAGACTACGCCAAGACTGTCGAGCGCTGCTTCGCCTGCCAAGACACCCGTTTCTCGCTTGTGCTCGTCACGAGCGAATTGACCCCACAAATAAAGTCCACCCGCCAAACCTCCCATCGCGCCGATCCCGTAGTTGGAGAAATTAGTGCTATACCTTAATCGGCTCGGAGAATTGGAAAGGTGCTTGCTGAATTCCGTATCAGTCGCGAACATACCAGCTGCGGCGAGACCAAACGGGACGAGCCAGTCCGCATCAACTAAACGAATGCGCGCAGGGGCGGTCCAGATAGCTTCTTGGTCCTTGGCCAGATGTTGGATCAAGTGAAGGCCTAAGGAATTATCTTGGTCCTGATGATTGTCCCCCGGGTCAGCAGACTTTTGTGAAGTGTCGACCTTCGATTGCGGCTGGGCATCGGTTGCTTTCGGTGGGGTCGCTTGGGGCTGCTGAAGGCCCGCGAAACAGGTTGCGCTAGCCGCTCCCGAAGCGACAAACAAAAGCCCACCAAACAGGAATCTTGCTGACCTTCGAGTCATCCTTGGATCTCTCTAGTAATGCGCTGCAATGAATGCGGCGCTGGCGATGGATGAAGCCACTTGAGCTGCCAGGAAAACTGTTTGCCATTGAACTCCTCCACCGATTGCCCTCTCTGGAACGACCACGGTATCTCCCGGTCGCAGCTCCGCACTGAGCGACTCTCCGCTCCACAGTCCTTGCTTCGAACCCAATACCGAGCCATCTCCGCGGATCACAAAAATCGCTTTCTTGTTGGCGAGTTGCGTGGGACCACCCGATTGGCTCAAGTACCACTGCGCGCTCTTTCCCGGCCGATAAGAAACCGCCGTCGGATTGAAAACCTGGCCGGTGACCATCACGTAACTCGGCTTCTTCGGAATTTCGATCGAATCTCCTGCCCTCACCTCCACGTCTGCAACAGAGCCTTTCCATCGACTGATATCCGACGAAATACGTATCGCGACCCGGCCAGAAGGAGGATTCGAACTCAATTGCTCCAGTGCGATTTGCCATTGCTCGAGAGCCAAGTCTTTGGCTTTCTTCTTGTCTGGATCCGTTTCTGGCAAGAGCTGAAGATTTGACTGTTCATCTTTCACACGCAAAATCATTTGATCTTGATCTCTTGCCTCCAGTTCTCGTACCTGCACGCGTCGCAGAATCGAGCCGTATGGATAAGCACTCGGCTGGAAACCCCCGGCCCTTTCGAGAATCGAACTCAATCTCTCACCTGGACGAATTCCGTAAGTTCCGGGCTTTTGGACTTCGCCTTTTACGGAAATCGATGCTCCCAGGTCATTCCACCCCGGTAGTTGGCCAATCGTAAGTACATCGCCGTTGTGAACGGCGATGGTCGACTCGGGATCTTTGGAAAGCGCAGACAGAACCGAAATGGACTCGTGCTCTCCGGTCAGGATCGTTCCGCCGGAATACTGAAAGTGCATTAAATCAGCGGTAGTTGTATCAGCGCTCGGCTTCAGGCCTCCTCCCACTCGGATGAGCTCGCCCACGGTCATGCTCGACGCGAGCGGATAACGCCCGGGTCGTGTCACCTCACCCCGTATGTAAACTGTCGCGGGTTCCACCGTGTCCGGATTTTTGTGAATGAGAAGGCGATCTCGCGGCTGAAGCAAGATGTCTTCGGTCGGATCTCCAGCGAGAGCCAAACTAAGATTTACGCTGAAGATCTTGAACTTGCCATCAGGCAAATACCTGAATACCTGAGCATCGTCGGTTTGTGCATCGGGAGCGAGGCCACCGGCAAGATGAACGGCATCACCCAGACGGATCTGACCTGAGGTTCTATAGGTCCCCGGAGCGCGCACATCGCCCCATACGGACACCGCAGGAGGATTCTCGAAATCGAATTTGCTGAAGATGCGAACTGTATCCATCGGATGTAGCACCGGTGCCCCCGAGGGGTTGGAAAGCACCTCAGCCAGATCGAAACTTTCAACGGTCGGATGAAAATCGGGAGGATTGAGACGAATAATTTCAGCATAGTTGGCGGCTGGTTCCGGCAGCAGATCCTTGTAGGATCCAACGACATCAGTGACTCGCATATTTTCCCGGTACGAGTAGCGCCCTGGCCGAATCACGTGCCCGTCGAGATAAATCGCATCCTGATTGTAGGGTGCGATCGGAAAGATCCTGACCCGATCGCCGTCGTGAATTTCGAAAGATTCCAATTTCTTCAGCCCTTCCGCCGAGTCACTTACTTCGGGAATTTCCAGGCTTAACATGGTCTCCTTGTCATGGGCGATCACGCGCTGCACTTCGATATGGCGCAGTGTGGCAATCGGAAGCAATCCGCCCGCTAGGGCGAGAACATCAGCCAAATTCTTTTCGTCATTTAGTTCGTAGATAGCGGGTCGGCGGACCATGCCCTCGACGGTAACTTGAGGACCGACCGGCGGCACGAGGACTGTATCGCCATTGTCCAGTCGGGCCATGTTACTCTTCACACCGTGCAGCAACAGATCGTAGAGATCAACGACCTGCACCAACTGGTTGCCTCGGTAGTGCTTTACGATCCGCAGCGAACCTTTCGGAGTTGGACCCCCACCCGCAAACAGCGCGTTCAGCGGAGTTGAAAGCGAGCTAATATCGTAGGCTCCGGGATTCGCTACATCGCCCACCTCGTACACGCGAATCGTTCGCAACCTGGCAAGCGAGACTTCCGCGGAAACATCGCGGAACTGAGTACGAAGTATCTGCTGCAGATTCTGTTGAACTTCAGCCAGGCTCTTCCCACTGACCAGCACCGGCCCAGCCTCGGGAAGGCTGACCCTACCTTCTCTGTCCACAGTGCGGAAGAATCGCTGCGAAACTCCGCCCCAGAGATCGATCGAAAGCCCGTCGCCCGGCCCCACGACATAATCAGGGCCAGCCGGGAGATCGATGGGGATCAACTGGGGATCGCGAGTTCCGTTTTCAAAGACCTCCGAACCAAATCGGCGAGGCGTCGTAGGGTGAGTGACGGCCTGAACGTACATGTCGTAGAGTGATGGGATGTTGTCATAGGGAGTCTGCTTGCGCATCATCTCCGCAGGTTGAATGAGCGCGTTCCGTTGATACCGCCGCGTCGATGGTTGTACCGGCACCACCGCGGACATACCGGGGGGCATATTCGAGTTGGCCTCGCGACCGCCATTCTGTCCCGCGTTTCCGAACGCTGTACCCAAACGGTCTATCCCATCAGCACTTCCCGGCCTCGCGTTTCGGTCATTTTTGTCTTGTAGTGATTCTTCACCAAAGCGCGAACTGGACTGTCGATCCTGGCCATTGGCCAAAAGCTGCTCTAGAGATCCCGCTGCGCCACTGTCCCCGATGTCACCGAGATCATTAAAAAAAAATTGCGCGCTATACCCGCGATTTCCGAGCTGATCAGGTGGGTAGTCGCCCAAGTTCTCGCCACCGGTCTGCATCAAACGCCCGCGCTGCAAAGGGTTGTCGTCGTCCCGAGGGGGGGTTGGCGGATTCGACTGGTCAGGAGTTGCCGAGGGACTCGACGGTCCTGCGGGTCCTTGACGTCCTTGAGAGCCTTCAGACGATCGAAACAAATCCGACTGTGGAGCTTCGCAATCAGAATACGTCTGAGGATCGCACACTCGGGCGTTTTGCGAATTCTGAAAATTCCGTGCGTTCCGTTGCCGCGCAGCTGCCAATTCTTCCTCTTGATGTTGAGCCAGCCACTTTGTTCGCTCCTGAATTAGAAGTTCGCGCTCCTTGCCGAGCTCTGAATCGGGATTGACTCTAGGCAGAAGGTATCCGTACTTTTGGACGATGCCGGTTGCAAGCGACCGAAATTGACTATCGGATTCCAAGCGCTCAAAAATGGCGTCGTTCGTGAGGTCCGAATCGCTAATGACCTGACCATGGTCTGTCGCGTCCTTCGCCACCCATCGTTTCAGCTCCACCAAAAGCCCCGTGTCCCTGAGTAGCACTGCCTTCAGTTCCGTTGCCGAGGCCGCTACGCGGCTTAAGTTGTCGCGTCCCAGATCGGAAGAAGGGATCGAAACAGGGCGTTGGGTTTGCGCAAACATTGCGCTGCATACCACCGCGACAGCGGCAAGCGTGCAGGCAATTCGCGGTATCCGCCTTCGAAAATTTCCGATATTCATCGCCACCTTTTGATCGTCATTATTGGAGCTTGCCGGCAGACTGCATCGTTCCCCGAATGGCACCCAGCACGCCCGCTTCGGACGCTTCGATTTGATTCGACTCGATGTGCAGAGACGCCTGATAGAACATCGAACTGTTCCGATCCGAGGCGATCGCGATCACCCGCAATCGCGGATGACTTCTTAAAATCGCTGCGCAGACGTCCGGAAGACGGTTTGTTCTCTCAAGGGCGACGATCAAAACGTCCGGGTGCGTTTCTTCCACAGCCTTTTCCAAGTCCGTCTCCAACTGAATTTCACCTACAATTTCGATGTCCGGTTGATCCGAAATCGTTGCGATCATCAATTCGCGGATCAGACGTGGCCGATTTGCTACTAGGACTCGGATGAGACTCATCAGTGCCCTCCGCCGGGCCGTGCAAGTGAGCACGAGTATGGCGACCGCCGCTGAAAGTACATAGGTTCAATGAAGATTCCGGGGGGAACCACGATTCCCGGCCCCGAGCTCGTGCGGAGATACGAGCTCGGTACTCTGTTCAAGTCTGAAAAGTACCACTGGCGGACAGTTTGTCGCGGGTCATTAGGGTTAGTACCACGATCCCGCTGAAGGCCAAGGATCACGCTTTCTAGGTTCGGAGTCTGGAGAGCTCTTCTTCCAAACTCCGGCCCCGCATTACGGCATTTTTATTTGTCGTCGCGCCAAAACAACTTTGCAAATCTCGTATTAATTCGGCTCAGGTCGTTATCTCTGGGCGGCTTCGTCTTCCGAGAGTGCTGCTCGATGACGATGTTCGCCTTACAGTCTTCATCGAAGTGTCTGGCACAGAATTCACACTCTTGCACGTAGTTGGGTCGAAGAGTCGACGAGTTTGCACACCAACATTTTGCCTCGAGCATGTGTGTAGTCTTTTATCAGCGAAGTCATGAGGGAAGCCTTGGCCGGAGATTGAAACCGAATCCACATTTTTTCCCGGTCAATTGATTGGCGGAATTTACGCAACAATCTCTATTTGCATCTCCTCCGTAAATGATCTACTGATGAATATCATTTCGCCCGTGCTCATCGTCGATGACAATCGATTCGTTCGCCGAGCGATTCGGAACTATCTGACAGGGGGCGTCGAAATTTGCGCTGAAGCCGGTGCGCTGGATGTTGCGATCCTCAAGGAGCGCTTCGGGGGCGCGCAAGACCTAATAAGCCTGAATTGCGAAGGTAGCTTGCGAACATTTGCTTCAGCAATCTTGTCGCGCGGAGAGACGCGACCTACAGGTCAAGACTTTGCATTCGGGAGATTTCGTGAAGAGCGATTTAGCTGGCAGCGCTTCTGCGACGCGCCGAATTTTAGGGCTGCCCTGGCCGGCGCACGTTACCGACGCAGAAAAAAATACGCTCATTGCCGGTTGTCTCGGGTGGATGCTCGATTCATTGGATGTGACGCTCTACGCGTTGGTCATCGCCCATCTGATGAGCGATTTCGGAATGACCAAAGCGGTTGCCGGCGGATTGAGTTCGCTAACTTTGATTGCCGCCGCGATCGGCGGCGTAATGTTCGGGATGATCGCGGACCGCGTGGGACGCACGCGGGCACTGATGGGCAGCATACTTGTATATTCGTTCGCCAGCGGCGCTTCCGGTTTTTCGCGCTCAATCTTTGAACTCGCTAGTTTTCGATTCATTCTAGGACTGGGCATGGGAGGAGAGTGGACGACCGGTGCTGCGTTGGTTGCCGAAACCTGGCGTGCCGAACATCGAGGCAAAGCTCTAGGTCTGGTGCAATCAAGCTGGGCGATCGGTGAGATTTTGGCGGTGGCAGTTACGGCACTGATTCTCCCGCTATATGGATGGCGGGCTGTTTTCTTCGCTGGGGTAATACCGGGCATCGCCGTCTTCTGGATCTTGCGACATGTGCCGGAATCACCTCTTTGGCAGCGCGCTGCGCACACTTCCGCTTCCGGATCGCTCCGGCTTCTTTGGCGCAAAGATATCCGTAAGAATGGTCTGATCGCCACAGCGATGAATGCTCTGACTTTGTTCGGTTACTGGGGACTGTTTACGTGGATTCCCGCGTATCTGTCGCTGCCGACCGCCCAAGGCGGGCGGGGACTTGGGCAGATGCAGACCGCCGGCTGGCTGATCACGATGAGCATCGGCAGATTCTTTGGGTACGTGCTTTTCGGATTTCTTGGCGATTGGTTGGGGCGTCGCAAGAGTTACGTTGGGTTTCTGCTGATGGCCGCAGTCTTGGTTCCGATTTATGGATTTACAAAGAACATTACGTGGTTGCTTATTCTCGGGCCGTTTGTCGCGTTTTTTGGAAGCGGTTATTTTTCAGGATACGCGGCGATCGCTTCTGAATTATTTCCCACGGAGATTCGCGCCACTGCCATGGGCATCAGTTATAACGTCGGACGCGTCTTATCTGCGCTGGCGCCATTCGCGATCGGAATGCTAGCTGCTCGATTTGGCCTCGGCCCAGCTTTTCTGCTCCAGAGCGCTGCCTTTTTGTTGGCTGGCTTGCTCGCCCTTACGCTTCCCGAAACCAAAGGTAAGCAACTTGCGTAACATCGGATTCCGGGTCGGGGTACGAGCAAGTAACGCGTCAGAGAAACGGATGGCGAACTTCGATCCCAGCCTGACGTAGCTTGTCGGCAACTGCCGCGGCAAGGTTCGATGCGTTGGGACTGTCGCCGTGAATGCAGATGGTCTGCGCGTGAATCGCAAGTTCTGTTCCATCGCAGGTCGTTACCTTTCCTCTTGCCGCTATATCGAGTGCTTGTTGCGCACATAGCGCGGGGTCGCGGATCAGCGCGTCTTCAAATTTTCGTGAGCGCAGAGTCCCGTCGGGTTCGTACCGGCGATCAGCAAACGCTTCGGCAATAGCTCGGAACCCGGCTCGCCGAAACACATCCAGCATCAGCGATCCCGCCAAACCGACGAGAGCGACATCCCGGCGCCAGCGGGCAACGCCGGTGGCGATCGCTTCGGCCAGCGCTCGGTTAGGGGCCGCCTGATTGTAAAGCGCTCCGTGCGGCTTGACGTGCGTCACGGACGCGCCGAACTCTTCGGCAGCTTCGGCGAACGCTCGAATCTGTTCGAAAACGAAATCTGAAATTACTACCGCTGGAAGTTCCAGCTCCAAGCGGCCGAAATTTGCGCGATCTGGGTATCCCGGATGTGCGCCTAACGCCAAGTTCCAACGAAGCGCCTGTTCGATCGTCGTTCTCATAGTTTGCGGGTCACCGGCGTGTCCACCGCAGGCAACATTGACCGAGGTGATCGAACGCATTAAGGACTCCTGAATTCCGTTGGTGATGGCCTCGGGGATTTCGCCGAGATCGCAATTCAAGTCCATCCTGGTCATTCCACAATTATCTCCTTGGAAGACAGGAGTTGCTCCTGTTCGATGAGAAGAGATCGCGCGGTCTCGATCGTAACCTCCGAAAATCGGATTTCGTCACGAGGCCGGAGTTGTCCGATTCGGTGGAGATCTGCCGAAATCACGTTGGCCACTTTTGGATATCCTCCGGTGGTCTGCTGCTCCACAAAAAGAATGATAGGCGCGCCCTGGGGCGGGACTTGAACGGCACCGAGCGATACTCCTTCAGTGATCATGCGTTTGTCGTGGTCTGGTGAGATGGCGGCGCCCTCCAACCGAACACCCATGCGGTTGCTTTGCTCGCTGATCCGGTAGTTTTCCCCATAAAAAATGCGTAGCGATGACTCAGGGAACCAATCAGCTTGCGGGCCGGGAGTGACTCGCAAATTTTCACGCCGCGATAGCTGCTTCGAAACCTGGGGAGCAATGGCTCTGGCGCGAAAAGATTGGGTTTTTGGCCCGATCTTCAGCACGTCTCCTTTCCGCAACGAGCGGCCCTCGAAACCGCCCAAGCCACTCAGAATTTGTGTAGAGGCGCTGCCCAGAAACGGCGGTACAGCGATCCCACCGTGAATGCAGAGATAGCAACGTGCCCCGGATTGCGTTGGCCCTAAGCGAAGGGTTTGGCCCGGTTGAACGTTCACCGAAGTCCACATGTTGAGCGGCGAATCATCTAAAGTCGCTCCAAAATCGGAGCCTGTCAGCGCCAGTGTTGCTCCCTCAGGAAAAGAGAATGTCCCGCCGACCAAAGTCATTTCCAAGCCGGCCGCATTCTCAGCGTTCAGAACCAGCCGGTTTCCGAGACGGAGAGCAATGGGATCGGCGGCGCCCGATGGCGAAACACCAATGGGGCCAAAGCCTTCTCGGCCTAAGTCCTGAACTGTGGTGGACAAACCCGGCGATTGAACGCGGATGGTCCTCACGCGTTCTCCAGCGCAGCGAATTGGCTCGCAGAAATTGGTGTAAAGCGAACCTGGTCTCCTATGGCCAGGAAACTCATTTCGCGCCGATCTGGGCGAAACATCACGATCGGCGTTCGCCCGATCAAACGCCAGCCCCCCGGCGTCGCAAACGGGTACACGCCAGTCTGATTTTCAGCGATTCCCACGCTCCCGGCCGGCGTGCTCCGGCGCGGGGTGGCTAATCGCGGGGTCGCCAAGGCGTCCGGCAGCTTGCCGAGGTACGCGAACCCAGGAACAAACCCAAGAAAGAAAACAATGTAAGTAACTGACGCGTGTAGTTCGATGGCCTGTGCGGGTGTCAAGCCGTGCAGCCGGGCGACTTCGTCAAGATCCGGACCAAACTCGCCGCCGTAGCAAGTCGGGATTTGTTTCATTCGCCCCGGTTCAAGAGTGGAAATACTTACTCGATCGAGATACCCGCGCAGAATTCTCTCAAGTTTGATGTGCGTTAACTTTGTTATGTCGAAGTTGAGAAGCAGCGAATGGTATGCGGGCTGTAGATTTCGGACGCCGGAAATCGGCTCAAGTTTCAGCAGCTGAGCCAAATCTCTGACTCTGTAGTGAGATTCGAGAGTAATCTGCTCGCCGAAGTAAACCAGGAGGGATTGGTCGCTCGCCGCTTGGAATCGAACACCGTCGCTTATCTCGGCTGACATGCTGACAAAATCTTACAGCAGGTGTTAAGCAGCTCTCATCGAGATAATTTAGCAGGCGAGCGTGCTCGGCGAATCTCTCGTCAAATTAGGGACCTTGGTAGTTCTCAAACAAATGGGGGAACAGAGAGAAAGTACTGAACTGACTGGCGGAGGGGGTGGGATTCGAACCCACGAGACCCTTTCAGGTCTGACGGTTTTCAAGACCGTTGTATTCGACCGCTCTACCACCCCTCCACAAGGTGC